>OLLM01000068.1_pt1 | contig 76437 bp, 112 predicted proteins | sample 1604581 | NCBI WGS metagenome assembly OLLM01 (sample SAMEA104055725, study PRJEB20765) | soil metagenome | biome: Arctic tundra; feature: Polygonal ground; material: soil | place: USA | collected 2011-09 | depth 0-0.5 m | reverse complement strand
GACCTTGATCCGATCACCCCGGGAGGGGAGACGGAGCCGGGCGAGGGCGGCACCGCAGTAGGCCCGACGGTTGCGGCTTCGGTCGGATCGTCTCCCGGCGGTGCTGGCGGCCTCGCAGGTGACGCCCTGGGCGACGGTGAGGCGACCACTGATACGACACTGCCGACCGAGGCCGCGAACCCGGTGCAGACTGCTGCCGGGGTAGCTGACCCTGAGAAAGGCGAGGGGGTCGAAGAGGCGAGCGAGGGACGCACGGGCGCGCTGCCGAATGTTGCGGCCACACCGAACCCCTCAGCGTTCGGTCCCGGTGGGACGTAATGGAGGTCACCACCCTCACGCTCAAAGAAGCGGGCGAAAAAGAGGAAGCGGAGAACGCGCTCATCTCGGATCAGAAGTTCCAGCCGCTCGCTCCGATCGACGGCCCGGTGGCCGCATGGGTTGAAGGCGATACCTACGCAGCAAACGCTTTGACCGAAGAAAAAGGCGTCGTCTACCGCAGCCAGGCGGCCGGCAACAAAGGCAACAAGCCCAGCGAAGATAAAACGTATGAACACTGGGCACCTGTCTCGGTGGCTGAGTATCCGCTGCAGAGTCCAACGGCCGGCGCGTACGCGACTGCCGAGCGCACGCAGGCTGGTTACAACGAACCGCCAGCCCGCTCCGATGCCTTGGCTGCGCCGGGTGAAACCGTGAATCCAGGCTCCCAGATTGGGTTGGGTGTCTGATGGAACGAAGCGTCGAGGGGCTCGTCGACGCCGCGCTCGTGATCCTTGTGGAGGCGCGCGAGCGAGCCGAGCTCCAGGGCGTGGAACGCCGGCTGAACGTGGCGATCACCGCCTGTCACACCGTGCTTGAGCCGCCGTCGATGCCGACCGATGAGCTTCGCGCGATGGGATTGTACTGATGCCCTTTGGAATTGAGATGTATGGCTACACCAACCGCGACAACGGGAGCAAGCGTCATGGACACAGCAGTCGCCGAGTCACAGGACGAGCAGGAGGATGGGGCACCAGTGGAGGGCGCGGAGGCAACGCGAACTACCGCCAACCTGTTCGAGTACAGCAAGTACGTTCACGCGGGCGCCGGGGCGCTTGAGTGCGAGCACGGCGAGGACGGCCAGTGTAAGGAGCCCACGCACTTCCATGCGTGGATCTGCCTGCCGAACAGCCTGCAGCACAAAGACATCCAGGAGAAGGCCCGGGCGGCCAAGGCTCGCCGCAAGCGCGCGATGCGCAACGCGGGGGAGAACGGCAGCGGCCCGAGCGACGCCTACGTCACGCTGGAGTCCGAACTCGACGATCTGATGCTGGGGGATCGCGAGGTGCTCCTCTCCCAGATCGCCGACCGGACGGTCCGCAAGCGCTTCGGAGAGGTCGTCGTGGACGTGCGCGAGGGCGACGAGCGCTTCGCGACCTACGGCCAGGACGCCGAGGAGTTCCAGCGCCAGGTGGCGTTGCCGGAGGAGCAGCGCGGCGAGGACTTCAAAGACCTCGACGATCTGATGGGTGACTTCGCGACAGCGGTCGAGGAGCGTGTGGAGGGGGAGAAGCTGCGCGAGTTGGAAATGCTGCGTGGGCTCCCGGAAGAGAGCGTGCGTGCGCAGGTGCGCGAATCCCGGATCGAGGGCGAGGCGACGGACCAGTCGATCGACACGTACTACACGTGGCTGGCGTTCATCTGCACGAGGCGCCCGGGCAAGCCGGAGTTCACGGCGAAGCGCTACTTCGCGGGCCTGGAGGATCTCAGGGGTGCGGCGCCGGAGGCTGTCGATGTGATCGACGAAGCGATCAAGGATCTGGAGTCACGCATGACGAGAAACGAGGCCTCGGGAAACTGATGTGCGACGACGCATGGCTGGCGACCGTGCGCGTGGCACGGGACGCCGGGGATGTCTCGTCGCTGTTCCCGCCAGGCATCGAAAGGCTGATCGACTTGCCCTTCACCATCCAAAACGCAATCCTCGCCGCCCTGGGTTTCCTGAGCTTCGACGAGTTGCCCGAGGAGGAGCGGCCACCCAAGAGTATCTGGCTCGACGGCGAGAAAATGAAGGCATGGTGGGCCGAGATCAAACGCTTGCGCAAAGCCAAGATGGAAGGTCACGGCGACCAGGCCAGCATGTCGAAGAACGCCCTGACCAGCAAGCTCCTCGTCGGATTCGACGACTGATATGATCGCTACCGAAACCCTCACTTGCCCCAAATGTGAGACCGTGCGCCTGCGGGACGGCCGTGATTGTGGTCCTTGCGCGACAAAGCGGATGCGGCGTTGGGCTGAAGCGCACCCGCTGGAGTACAGGAAGAAAATCGCTGCGGGTGCGAAACGCTATGAGTCTAGGAATCCCAAGAGGGGGCGACAGCGCGATCCGCTGAAGAAGAGGGCGCGCGATGCGGTGGCAAAGGCACTAAAGAAGGGCCACCTACGGCGTGGTCCCTGCGAGGTTGGTGTTGGCTGCTTTGGTCGAATCGAGGCGCACCATGAGGACTATTCCAAACCGTTAGACGTGCATTGGTTTTGCTCGAAGCATCACCACGAGGTTGAGCGTGCCTGCTGATCCCCGTTATGGGTCCACCAGCGCTGGCTTCTCTGACGCGATAGCTCGGATGCAGGCGCAGCAGGCTGCGATCGATGCGTTGGAGGCGAAGGAGGCCGAGCTCCAGGGCGTGGAAGAGAAGGCGTCGGGTGCTACGCGCGAGAATATCTCCGTGCGCTTGGACGCGGCTGCCGCGATTGAGCGTCAGACCGCGGCCAGCAGCGTGCTGATCAATACTCTCGGCCGCGAAATCGAGATGCTCGCCGCCAACACGGAGGCGTGGCGGGCAAACGCGATCGCGCGCGGCACCGCGAGCGGCGAGAGCGAGGGCGCCTTGGCGTCCGGCGCAGCGGCCGGGGGCGTCGGGAAAGCTCGCGCTCCGTACGTCACCCCGGTTAGCGGGGAGCGAGCAGCTGCGGGCGACGCCGAGCGCGTGGCTGCCGCGGACGCCGCGAGTCTCGACGCGAAGCTCGCCGCGATGCAGGCCGCCACGATGGCCTCGGCTCAGAACGTCCTGCGGACCTCCACGCTGGCGATCCCGCAGCAGCAGCCGGCACTCGCATCGGGGGAGCGGCGCCTGCTCGGCTCAGGCCCCCTCTACGCCCCGGGCGGCGCCGGGACCTACATGGGCCAGGGCGGGGCGCTCAGGCTCGGCGAGCAGGCGCCCGCAGGCGCGTTCGTCGGCGGTTCGGGCGGCCTGTCGCGCGCCACTACGAGGACTTCCTCGGTCGCCGGGGAGGCCGGCCAGTTCGACACCACCGCGATCGGCGAGTATTCCGCAGCGGAGGAGCGCTTGATCGCGATCAACACCGCGGTCGCGTCCTCGATCGAGGAGGTCGGCGCGGCGCAGCTTGAGGCGAACAGCGCATTCAACCTGTCCGTCGCGGAGTATGCGGCCAGCAGTAACGCCCTGTCTAAGCACGGCGCACTGTCCACCGAGTTCATCCAGTCCTTTGCGCAAGGTGAGGTAACCCTCAACGAGTTCGGCACAGCCCTCACGGCGACGGTCGGAAAGTTCGCCGGCTGGGCCGTAGCCGGCGCCGCCGTCTACGGAGCGTTCGAGGGGATCAAAAAAGTTGTGCTCGGCGCTGAGACGGGCGCTACGGGGGTGGCGCAGCTCGAACGGGCCATCCCGAACGTCAACAAAGAGCAGGCGCTGGAAGGGTTCCGGTCGGTCAGCCAACGCATCAACGTGGCGCCACATCAGGTCGCTGAAGCGCAGTTCTACTCCGCCCGCGCCGGCTTTCACTCCCAGCCGGAATCGTTGAAGGCCTCAGAAACTGCGCTGCTTGCGACAAAGCTGGACGAAGTCCCGATTCAGGACGCAACAAAGGGGCTGGGCGCCCTGCATATCGCGTTCGGTTTGAACGCCGATGCGATCCACCAGGTGTTCAACGAACTCGATGTCGGGCAGTTGAAGTTCAACGCACGCCTGAACCAAACCCTCCCGCAGATGGGGAGAGCCGCCTCGGCATTTGCCAATGCCGGCGGCACGGCCCAGCAGCTGGCCTCCCAGCTCGTCGAGGTAGTTGGGGCGACGGGTGGCGGCGGCGGCTCGGGTGGTGGTAACCCCGCGACGTTCCTGCTGCGCGAGGCCGCCTCGAACCTCGTGCGCCCGTCGGCCGAGCAGACGATCCGCCGCTACGGCTATGACCCGAAATGGGCGGCACAGAACGTCGGCACGTTCAACGAACAGCTACAGAACCGCGCGGCGATCAAGCCCGGACAGCCCGGCTACCTGACCCCGGAAGACAAGGCGGAAATCGCGAGGGCGATCGGCGGCGGCGGCGCCCAGGGTGGTCGCTACGGCATCGCACTGCTGAACGCCGGCACCAGCGGTCGGGCCGCGGAAGTCCGTGCGGGCCTCGCCGGCGCCGGTGACTCCTCGGCTAGCGATCTCGCCCACAAGAAGGATCAGCTCAACGAACAACTCGCCTCGGTCGGCTACTCCTTCGAACGACTGGGGCTGGAGCTCGGCACCGGCGGCGTGACAAAGACCGCGGAAGATTTCCTCGGCGTGCTAAAGCTGGTCGGAGAGGGACTCGAAAAAGCAGGCAAACCACTCGGCGCGGTTGGACATGTCATCGGCGAGATCCCCGGGCCTGTGCAGCAGATCGGCACCATCGCCGCACTCGGGGCCTTCGCTACAAAATTCGGCCGATCCGATAAAGCGCTGGGGCTCTCCAAACCGTTGAGTGAACTCCCCGGCCTCGGAGGGTTGAACTCCGATGCAAAGGAACAGCTCCGCCACCTGCAGAGGACCACCAGCGAAGGCGCCGACTTCTCTCGCCAGCAGGCATCGCGATCGGCGGCCTCGAACCTGAGCGCAAACTACGCGGTCCGCTCAGCGGTCTCCGAACAGGCGAGGTTCGCCGCCAGCCGCGAGGGGCAGGAAACTCTCGCCCTCTCTCCCACCGATACCGGCGAGCGCGCCACCGCTCTCCGGTCCAAGGCCGCGGCGTACGCGGACAAGATCACGGCCGTGGAAGCCAGGGCGCAGGGGACGAACGAGCAGCTGCTCTCCGACCGGGAACTGGAAGCTGACTTCGCGCAGAAAAAGGCGAATCTCTCCGACAAGACCCGGTCGGTGCAGGAGCGTGTCAACAATGCCGCACAGGAAGATCTTGTCGCCGCCACCTCGGGTAAACCGCAGACACCGCTGATCGGCGCCCAGGGACCCGTCGGGACTGCCTACGAGGCTTCGGGCCAGCAGACGTTGTTCGACGCACAGGCGGCCACGACGGAGGGGGGCATTGCCGTCGGGGCCGCGCTCGAGGACACGGCGCTGGAGACGAAGGCTGCCGGCGTTGGGCTCGCCACGACGCTGGACACGGCCGCGGCCCAGAACCGGGCGGCGGCGCTCAGCGTCTCGGAGGGCCTCAATGCGGCGGCGCTGCAGGTCCGGGAGGGGGGCACGCAGCTCTTCCTCGCGTTCAAGACGCTCGCGACCGAGGGCGCGCTGGGGCTAGGCGTCGGTGGCACCAAGGGGGTGCTCGGCGAGGGCATGGGCGGCCTCGGTGGCATGGCAGCGGGCGGCGCCGCGGGCGCGGGCGCCCTGTTCTCGGGGATGGGCTCCAAGATCATGCCGGCGTTCTTCGCCGCCTACATGGGGTCCATGATCTCCGAACTGATCGGCTCGCAGGTGATCGGCGGGAAGGCTGGCAAGGCGGTTGGGGGACTCGGCAGCGACGTCGCCGTCGGCGCCGGCCTCGGGATGCTGTTCGGCGCCCCTGAGATTGGAGCAGCCGTTGGGGGAGGGTATGGCCTCTACAGCGACGCCACGAAGAGCTTGACGGCGAAAAAACACCAGGCGCTTCCCGGCTTCGGCCTCGACGTTCAAGCCGCCAACGTGGTCGGCGGCCTCTTCGGTGAAAGTGAACTCGGCACCACGCTCGGTAAAGCCGCCGGGGTGGTAACCACCGTCAAGTCGGCGCAGGAAAAGCGTCTCGAAGGGCTCAAGGCGCTCCGTAAGGCGGAAGGGAAGCTCGGCAATGTAGTTGAAACGGGCCAGGAACAACTGCAAAATCAAGCCGAAGGGTGGGCGCAGGAACGGGAGGCGGCCCAGGGCACGGGTGAATCAGCGGAGCACGCCCACGCCAACGTGGAAAAGCGGGAGAAAGTCTTGGCCGCCAGGGCTAAACTGTTCGGCACGTCCTCTGTGTCGGGGAAACGGGTCCAGGAAGAAATCAGGGCCGAAGCAGGTGGCACCCTTGGCGACATCACCAAAAACCCCGCCAACACCGACGAATATGCACAGGAATTCGAAAAGGCGCTAGAAGCAAGCACCAAGCCAGCGCAGGCAGCTCTGACACGGCAGCTCAAACACGTAAAGACGCCCTTGGAAGCCTCCGAAGTCAACGCCGAATTCCAGTCTGTCATCAGCGCGAACCAGAAGATCGTCCCCAAGAAGACCGAAGAACAGGCGAAGGCTGTCAATGATGCAAAAAAGGGGATGAAGGAAGTCGAAGAGGCGATAGCCAAACTGGCCGGTGAACCGGGCGGCAAGGGTTCATCCAAGATGTCCGGCCTTAGAAAGCAGCTTGAAGAAGACAGTAAAAATGCGAAGTCCCTCGGCGATGGGCTAAAAACCTTGAAGGAAATAGGCCCCAAGGTGCAGGAAGAACTAAAGGAAATGGCCGAAGCCGGAGCCGAAGCGGGTCTTGCTGCCGTCGACAAGATCAACAAGACCCACTCGGCCCTGAAGGTGGCGGAAGCCGGCGCCAACACTGGGCAGGTGCGGAAGGCCGAACAGGAACGCGAACGCACTGCTACGAGGGAAGGCATCAAATTCCTTGGCGAAGGCACTCCGGCTCAGAAACTGCGCGCCGAAGAACAAAAGAAGGAAAAGGTTGAACGCCAGCACAAAGAAACAGTCGAAGGTGCTGAAAAGCTTGAATCGCAAAATGCCCTCAAGCAGGCCGAACTGCCGATCACCGCAACTAAAGCACAAGGGGCTGAACTCAAGGCGACGGGCGCCAGGGAACTTGAGGAATACGTAAAGAAGAACGCAAAGAGTAACGCCTTCGGTTTCAAACAAATCATCGACGCTGAGAAGGCGGCCGACGAAGCGAAAAAAGCCGCCGAAGAAGCTGTCAACGCAGAACAGCAGTCCCTCGTTGGCTTGCGGGGACAGATCGCACAGGCCGGGGAGCAGGGCAATGCGGTCGCCCAGGCTGGCACTGCGATGGCCACGGCCCAGAAGATGATGGGCCTCGCCAAGAACGAAGAAGAGCGCCTACACGCCACGCTGGAAATGGTGACCGCGCACAACCAGATGCACCAGGCCATGCAGTCGCTTGCCTCCTCTGAAGGCGAACTCGCGAAGAGCCTTGCTAAGGGTGGTGCCCCTGGCGAAGCCAAGGTGGAAATCGCCACGGACAAGAAACTGCTCGCTCTTGCGCAGGGGCCGGAAGAAAAAAACAAGGACCAGGCAGCCCTGAACACTGCAAAGAAATCGTGGACCTCGGCACTTGTCACCGAACGTGAGCGTGAAATCGCCTTCCACGAAGAAATGAAAGAAATCTCCAAGCAGCAAGCCGTCCTACAGCTTCAGGGTCTGGAGAAGATCGGTGGTAAATCGCTGCAAGCCGAACAGGAACTAAAGTCGAAAATTAGACAGCTAGAAAAAGGCGCGACCAACAATCAGGTGTTCAGCTTGGCGCCCGGCTCGATCAAACTCCCCACAGCGCTGGATGTGCAGCGCGCCGCGGGCGAAGCGGTGATGCGCAGCTTTTCGAGCTCCACGGCAAGTGGCCTACCGAGAGTCGCCGGGATCACCAACCAGCAGAACACGATCACGATCAACGTAAAAGACTCCCACGATGTGCATAAGGTCGGCGAAGAACTTGAGCGGATCACCGGGGGCGCCATGAACACGCGGATGCGCAAGACCGGATACAGGGGAAGCTGATGCCGGAACTCAACCTCGGCGGCCACGTCTACGCGCTGCTCCCAGCGCGAAACTACTTCGTGAACCCGGCCACGACCACTGCCTATAAATGGAATGTCAACCATAAGCCCGACGGCGATAAGGGCACGAGTAAAAAGCGCCAGATCGAAACGACCGCCAACACCGGGAACGTCGGCCTCGTGCGACAGCAGTCCGCCGACGAACCCCTCGTGCTGAAGCGCGAAGGCCAACTGCTCGACGAGGAACAGGAACAGATGATGTGGGCGATGTTCGCCCTGTGCAAAACGCAGACTATCTATTTCGTGGAGTTTTCCGGCGATGCTTATGAGGTTCAGATCATAGACTTTGAAGTCAAAAAAATCGGGAGCGGTGGACCCACGCGCCGTGGGGAAGGATTCTACGCGGAATACTCGATTGAAATGGAATGTTATGCCATACTGACCGGCGTCTTGGCTGCCGCTGGGGTTACTCCCTGATGGCTTACATCTCCCCTACCTTCTATGCGCGGTGGCGCTCCAAAAAGCATGTGGGTGCTGCCACTCCCACTATGAAAGTGATGCTCACGCGGGGGCTCATTGACAAGCATTACTCGGAATTCGAATTTTTGGGAGGCGCCACTGAGCGGTTTATGACGATCGTCAATGGGAACAACAGGGAACCGTGGAATGGCTTTTGGCGGTCCACTGGCGACCCGATCGAACTGCCTAACCTCCTATCCGTTGTCGGGGATCAGGCCCTGTCTGAAAAGGGCGCGAGGAGCGCGACCATCGAGGCCGAGAACATCGTCTACAAGGCTATCGCCGGCCCAGGAGGTGTCTTCCACCAAATGGCGAGGGGTTATCTCTCCCCCACCCTGGGGGCTAAACTAGTTAGCCGGGCCGTGTTGCCGTTTGTAACCGAGAACGAATGGTCGGAGGTTCTCGACAACGGTTACAAGGTCGAGATCTACGAGGGCTATGGCGACGAACAGGTGAGGACATTCTGCGGCCTGATCGATACTACTGAACTGGAGACGCACCCTGATAGGATTACGATCAACTGTCGCAGCTTCTGGGCGCTTTTTACTGACCAGCGGGTGATGGGGAACAACAAGCCACCGGAAATCACGGGGTCTGCGATGCCCCTCACTGTAGCCGACCGGGAGAAAACGCTTGGGATCAAGCCGGTCGGTGTTGCAACTGCGGCTTCGAGCGAAGCAGATGGCCGGCCCGTCGCAAATATATCCAAGAAGGAAAACAAAATCGACTGGGTCTCGGCGGGGCACAATACGGCGGAAGCGCTGGAGTGGGTGGAGATCGAAATACCCGCCGGGTACTATGAAAAGTTCTATCTCCGGCTGCCTTATGACTACCAGTCGATCTATGTCTGTGTTTACGCCACCGCAGGAAGCCAGTTCGACGGCACGAGCTACGATGTAAACGAATGGATGGACGGCGGGAAAGGCGCTGTTGGCGGTATTCCCTTTGTCAACTCCTGGGGTAGCTCCTCGGCTGGCGCGTTGGAGCGTGAAATCGGCGGTCAGCTACAGGCAGTGAAAGGCACCAAAATCCGGATCTACTTCGGCAACCTCCCTTATCGCAACGAGTGGAAAGACCATAGGGCTGGCTGTACACGACTGGCCGCGTTTATGTTCGGTACCGACGCCGAGCACCCTCTCAACGGTGATCCTGGCGTCAACGCTAACGGCTGGGTGCTGGTTGACGACTACGCTGACATCATCAAGGCCGTCTTTATGTGGGCTGGCTACAAGGAGTGGGAAGTCGAGGCGGTTGGCGAATCCCTCGTGGAACCGTGGTCCTGGGCGATGAGCACGTTCTTTATCGAAATCATCGACCAGGTTCTTGAACATGTGAACTTCTGCTGCTACGAGGAAAGTCCCTCGACGAACACCGAAAGCTTGGGCGTTCCATGCTTTGTGCAGAACCGCGCTACGTTGCCACCGCAAAAAGGCATGCTGGAGCTGACCGACACGGACATGTTGGAGGCGATGCAGCCCAAGTTCGATTTGTCTAATTTGCCCTGGGAAATCCGCTACCGCGGGAATGTAAACCAGGACGGGAAGGGGGACGACGAAGAAACGATCCACCGCTACATGGCCGTCTACTTCCCGCCCTGGTCGGGTGCCGGCCCCGACATCGTAGAGGAGGGCCGCGTCGGCGGGGTTCGCAGGTTGGATGAGACCGTCGACGAAAACCTGAACAGCTACGATGCCTGCCTGTACGCAGCAATGATGGCAGCCCAGCAATACGCTTTGGAAGCATTCACCGTTGAATTTCAGATAGCGGGCTACCCCGGGATCGAGCTCAACCAGCAGATCTCCGTGGTGAGCGACGTGACGGGTATCAACTCGCGCGTGTGGGTGAACAAGATCCACTCAGAACACACCGCGGGGAAGAAGTCTGAATGGAAGATGACGATCACCGGATCCCTCCTGGATAACGAGGACATGGACAAGATCAATAGCGACCTCTCCAGCCAGCGCCTTTTGGCTGCCGCCGAGTCGATCCTGAAGGAAGGCATCCCAAGTGTCTAGGGCTGGCGGCGGTCTCGAACGCGCGGTGGCCGATATGACGATTGGCGTTCAGCAGTCGCGGGATCAGCGTGAGAAGAAGCTGGGCTACACGGCGGGCACCGAGATGGAGCAGCAGATCCGCGTGCCGGTCACGGGGAAGGCCGAGAATGGCTGGGGCTACTTCGACAAGGGGGTGGGCTTCAAGTTCCCCTTCGTGTGGCTGCCCGTCCAGCGTGGCGCCCCGTTCAAGACCCCGCAGTTCTCCTACGGTATCGAGCACGTGAGCGGGACCAACCAGTTGGTGCTGATCCACGCGAGCGTGCTCAAGTGGAATATCAATCGTTCAAGTCGGGTGGAAGGCGCCAAGATTCGGTTCGCCGCCTCGGCGCCTATGCTGCCCGAAGAACACTCAACGAACTTCAGCGCAATCGCACACCTGACCTTCCAGGGGTGGGCTGCACCTGGGGACGAGGGAGAATAAGATGGCCGAACGCACACCATTTGCCGGGCTCTTGCGTATCCCGCCGGGAGAACCACTGGGTCTCGAAGGCTTCGAGTTCCAGTATATCGACCCCCTCGTGGTGGATCACCTCCTGAAAATTGGGGCGATTCTGCACAAACACGACGGAGGGGCCGCGCTCGCGAACCCTGTCACCGCACCGAGCCTAGTCGGGTCTGCGACCGGCGGCTCGATCGCGGGCGCCGTCACCGTGCTGACGGCCTACACCTGGATCGACGCCGAGGGTGGTGAGACGCTCGCGTCACCGACCGCTAACGTGACGACGGCCGCGACCTTCCCTGAACCCAAAGACGCCCCCACGGCAGTCGTCAGCGCCGCCGCCGGCGCCCTCCTGGCGGCCAACTATGTGTACGGCGCCACGGTCACCGACGGCGAAGGGGGCGAGACGACGCTCAGTCCCCTCGTCGAAGCCGTCGTCGAACCGGGCTTCGCTAAAGCCGAGGTCACGGTCTCCAACCTCAAAGCGATTCTCACCGAAGTCGCGGGCGCGACGGTTGGCGCAGAATGGCGTCTGTGGCGCCGGCAGAACGGCGGCGAATGGAATCTGATCGATAACGGCACGGGGGAAACCGTCATCGATAACGGGACGCTAGTCCCTGACTGCACGGTTGCACCACCGTTGGTGTCCACCACCCACGCTACGAATAAGCTGGTGGTCGAAGTTCCCAAACCCGTGGGCGCGGCCGAATTTTTCCGCCTGTACCTCACGAGTGATGGTACTTTCGGGCCTGTCAGCTACGTGGCGGAATATCCGATCGCCGAATGTGAAAAAGCGATTGAACTTCTCACCTTGGCTGTGCTACCCGGCACGCCGCCTCCCGTGAGTCGTGCGATAGCCCACGCAAACAAGATTGACCCAGATACAGATCTGATCGAATACCACTGGAAGCGCCCGGTTACAGAACGCACCGAACTGCCTACTGAAGGCAACGAACAGGGTGACGTTCGCATGGTGGTCGAGACTAAACGCCTGTACTTTTGGAATGCAACCCCCAAAGAATGGGAAACGTTTCTGGGGAATGCTGCCACAACCTGTGAGACTTTGACCTGGTCGGTAGCCGGCGCCCTCACTGTCGGGCTGATCCCGGGACCATTCATCAAGGTGCTGGCCGAAGAAGAACAGCATCTGCTTGGCATCGAATGCACGCTCGGCGTCGGGACAGCGGAACTGACGCTGAAGCACAACGGTGTGGCGATCGGAGAACTCACTAAAATCGCCGGGAAAGTGGGGGCCGTGGCCGTGACCCTGACAGAACCGCTCGTCCTTGCGTCCAAAGATATCCTGACCCTAGAAATCGTCGCGAGCGCTGAAGGGGAGGGCATGTCCTTCAGCGCATTTGTGGAGCATGTGGGCTGATGTCATACCTAATTGAAGAACTCTTCGCCTCGAATAAACTGAGTGAATATACTTTTGATCAGGGCACCCATGAAGCGGGGATGACGGTTGAAGGAGGGTACCTGCAATACACGGACGAAAACGACCACTCGTTTCACATCCCGGCCCTCAAAGGAACGGATAACTTCCACTCCGTGAAGGTGCTAAGGGGATCCGGCACCTACACTCCGATCGTTTATTTGATGCTAAAGTGGATAGATGAAGAAAATTTCCTAATGCTTCAGGTAGGCGGAGGATACATCCTCTATGCACGTGTGGCCGGTACTTACAATGTCTGTGGGTCGAGTACCCAAGAATTGACGGAAGGAACGCCGGAGTGGCTGTGGGCAAACGTGGTGGGCAACAAGATCGAATTCGGGTTATCGAATACAGACCCCAAAAGGGAACTGCCGAAAACGGGAGTCCATGAAGCAACACTGGCTGGTAGCCTCGCCACCGCTTTGGGGAGTGGGGTCGAAGGTAGCATTGGCCTACGGCTCACGTCCTACTATGCTGGCTTCCACGCAAATAAAACCAAGCTCACGGAGTGGGTCGTGGGAACCCCCCGGGAAAAACTCATGGCCGCGCTCAACGGCGGTAGCCATTTTACCGCGATGATGGAAAAACGCGGGGGTATCAATACCTCCACAATGATCTTATAACCAGAGAAAGGTAATCATGGCCAGTTCACTCAGCAAGGCGTACGAGAAGAAAGTCCTGGAACATATCATGGGCAAGACGGCGTTGGCCAAACCCGTCTGCTACGTGGCGCTGCTCACCACGGTGGCGACCAGCTCCAGCACGGGCTCAACGATCGTAGAGGCTGCGTACACCGGCTACAAACGCCTGAAATTGACGGAAGCGAACATGGCTGCGGCCGTGGAAGGCGCGCCGACCACGGAGAAAAACGCGGAAGCGCTCGCCTTCGCGGCCTGCACCGGCAGCTCGTCCAAAATCGTAGGGTTCGCTATCTGCGATGCGGAAACAACGGGCAACGTGATCGGCTTCGGAGAATGCACCGGCGAAGTGTCCACCACGCAGACTCCTGCCGAATTCGCAGCCTCCGCGCTGACGGCCGAACTAACCTGAGAACGGTTCAAAGCAAGCCTTCCGCTGCGCCGACTGTGGCTCGCGCAACATTTTACCTGTAGCAATCTAACGAAAGGAAACATGATGGAGACTGACCCAACAGCAGTGCCGGACCCGGCGACGGGGCCTGCGACGATGAAGGTAGCCGAGCCAGTAGGACCGACGGAGCCCGCGCCCCTGGGTTTCGAACGGATCAAGGAGATGGTGGAGAAGGGTGTGCAGCTCGTCGAGCAGGGGATCCAGGCTGGCACTGTGGAGTTCCACAAAGCCGAGGGCTTGGACTGGCACGGCTTCAAGGCGTGGCGCGCGGCGCACGCCGACGAGACCGTCGCGGGCGAGCTCGATGCGGTCGAAGCGAAGGCGGTCGTGGACACCGACGTGGAGACCGAGGAGGCCAAAGAACTACGCGAGCAGAGGGAACGCGCCGAGGAGACGCCTGAGGCGAAGGCCGACAGGGAGGCATGGGAAGCGGAGACGGGCAAGAGCACCCACTTCTCGACGCCGCCGTCGGTGGACCCTACGCCGGCCGATCCTGGACCGACGGCCGCTACCGCCGCCCCGGCATCGGCCACCGCATCGGTTGAGCCGGTCGCGCTCGATCTCGCCACAGGCGAGCCGATCGCCCAGTAGGGAGGCGATGACCTATCGCGCTCCCGGAGAACATCGCGAACTCGTCAACCCCCGGCGCCGTAGTGGCGCTGGGGACGCTGACGGTTGAAGCGGCCAAAGGTGCGACCACGCTCAAAGTGAGCGCCAAACCACCAGCAGCACTCGAAGCCGCGGGGCAGTTCAGGGTGATTATTGGCAGCGAGATTTTCCTCGTCACCGCCGGACAAACCACCGAAACCTGGACGGTGGAACCAGGGCGGGAGGGTTCAACGGAAGCTGCCCATCCTGCCGGTACGGAGCCGATCTTCCATTTTCTGACGGCGGGGGCGTTGAAAACGCTTCTGGAAGAAGCCTCACTAACCGATAAAAAGAACCCGATTCTCAACCCGAGCTTTGTGCATGAAGCGGAAGGCACGCTCCCGGTGGGCTGGGGGGCTTCGGGGGACTACACCAACGGAGGTGCGAGTGTCCTTCGGAAAGAACTTGGCGTCAATGAAACGGAGGGTCGCAACGGGGGAGCCCATGTCGTAACCGCTGGTACGCTCGTCAACGAAGGTGCGGTGACATCACGTGTGATACCCGTGGTGAAAGGCGTCCCCTTTACCGTGTACTTCTCCCTATGGGGCAGCTCCGGGTCGATGGCGCTCACGGCAAAGTTCGGTAGTCCTGCGGTTGGCACCGTCTCAGTAGGACTCACAGTCCCCTATGGGGAATGGACCCGCTATTCGGTGAGGTTGACTCCAACAGCGACGGGTGTCGCGTCCTTCGGAGTGAAAACCTCGGGTACTACGGTGTCTAACTTTTACATCGCAGCAGTATCCGCCAGTGAACCCTACTTCGACGGCGACAGTCCTGGCTGTGAATGGGAAGGCACACCCGGCAATTCGGTGTCACGCTCTAAGCAGGAATCAAAGCAAACGACGGCGGCTACGGCATACCGAAGCGGAGCACAGAAACTCGGAAAAGCTGGATGGACTCACATAGAAATTGACAAAGTCATCAATGACCCCGGCGAAAATGTAAACACGGGTACGGGGGTTTACACCGCTCCAGCCGAAGGCTTCTACCTAGTTACGGGTATTGTTGTTGCAGTTATGCCTATTTCTACATCGTTCGGGACTGCTGTATGGGCGAACGCTGGAACTCAGGTTATAGGTGGAGAGAATGACAATGTATCTAAAGAAGGGGAATGGGGACGCATAGTAACCGGAGTGGTACACTGCAAAAAAGGCGACACCTTGGGGCTATACGCCTACAATAGTGGCGGAACGGAACCATCTCTAGTGCTTGGCAGCCAAAATAACCTACTGGGTGTGGTGAGGGTCGCATGAGCAAACTTACACGGGAAAACTTGCTGGACACTTCTAATCGTCTCAACGTCTTCCGGGTAGCGTAGGGCAGATGGCCTTCCCCGCTGTTGGGCTGCTGCAGAGCTTCAAAAGCGCTACTGAAAAACCGCTGAGCGACGGCGGTAAATGGACGCTCATCAACGGCATGACGTCGACGGGCGAAGCCGTCGAAGAACGGTGGTTCGCTCCGTCTGGTGAAGACGGTGCCTATTGGAACCCGGCCGAATTCACCGCGCCGGGGATCTCGGTGCTGTTCTCAGCGCCGCTCGGGTCGACCGGTAGCACGTTCTCCCTATGGGCGTGCCTGCAGACGCCAACCACTACGGAAAAGTCGGGCTACCGTCTGAAAGTCGAATGCACAAGCTCGGGCAGCCAGGAAGCCACCGTGAAGCTGGAAAAGATGACGAAAGGCGCGTTCGTCACCCTCGCGGAAAAAACCAAATTCAAAGCGATCGAAGCTACATGGGAGCTCGGCCTTGTCGTGGCGAGCGGCAAAATCACCGTTTGGCAAAAAGAAGCAGGCGCATGGATTGAAACAGCGCTGACCGCCACAGACTCAACGTGGACGAAGGGCTTCGTTGGCTTCAGCTCAAAAGGCACGACGCTCGGGCTGACCGAAGTCTCGGCGGCCAGCACGCAGGCGCCGGTCAAATTCACGGGCAGTGTCAAACCCACAAGTGGGTTCAAAGCCTCGATGCACTCGCACGTGCGCTTGTCGGGTGGAGTCGTCTCGACCTCGGCGTTCAAAGCGACGCTCAAGACGCGCCGGAAACTCGAAGGTGAAGTTGAAGCGACCTCCCACTTCAAGGCGGGGATGGCGCCGAACCTCGCCGGCAGGGTTGTCTCCACGGCGAGGTTCGTTGTTGTGCTGCCGCGCGTCCCGAATGGGGGGCTGGCCGCCGCGGGCCTGGGCGCCTTCGCCTTGGCTGGCGGCCCTGTCGCGAGGCTTGGCACACACGAGCAGCTCTCGGGGGCGACCGCGGGAACCTCAGCCTTCAGGGCTGGGCTGAGGCCACGCCTCGCGGGCACCACGGCCGGCGTCAGCGCGTTCACGGCGACACTGAGGACGCGCGCGCAGCTCGCGGGCTCAGTCGCGTCGACCGCGGCGTTTACGGCCACGTTCCACCAACGCCTAGTGGGAACGATCGCTTCGACGGCTGGTTTCACGGCCGCGTTCAACCAGCGACTCGCCGGTAGTGTCAGCTCGACGAGCGCGTTCACGGCGGCGCTCTCCTCGCATCAGCAGCTCACGGGCAGCGTCGCCGGCGTCACCCACTTCTCCGCTGGCCTAGAGCCCAGACTGGCCGGCACTACCGCTGGCATCTCGGCCTTCTCGGCGGCGCTGAGGACGCGCGAGCAGCTCACCGGGGCGATCACCTCGACGGCAGCGTTCACAGCTACGTTCCGCCGGCGTTTGGTGGGAACGATCGCTTCGACAACGCACTTCACGGCGACGCTGACTGAGCACGAGCGGTTCGCTGGCGTCATCGTCTCGGTAGCCACGTTCACGGCCGCGTTCAACCAGCGACTCGCCGGCAGCGTCAGCTCGACCTCGGGCTTCACCGCGGCGATGCACTCCCACGTCAACCTGGCCGGCACGTTCGCTGGCGCCGCGGCGTTTACGGCCGCGTTCAACCAGCGCCTCGTCGGCACGGTCGCTGGCACGGGTTCCTTCTCCGCCACGCTGAGCGCGCGCGAGCGCTTCACGGGCACCGTCTCCTCGTCGGCGAATTTCGCCGCGGCACTGAAGACGACGATGCTCCTCTCCGGTGCGGTCACCGGCACAGCCAGCTTCACGGCCGCACTCCACGTCAGGACGCAGATCGCGGGCACCGTCTCCTCGACCGCCTCATTCACGGCCTCGCTGGCGACGCACACACTGCTCACGGGCTCCGTCAGCTCGACCGCGGCGTTCAGGGCGACCCTAAGCGAGCGCGCGCAGCTCACCGGCGCCGTCGAAGGGGCAGCGAGCTTCACAGGCATCCTCGCGGTTCGCGTCCAGCTCGCCGGGACGATCGCATCGGTGGCGCACTTCAATGGTGAAATGCGCACAGTTTATGCGGTCGAGCTGACTGGTATCCTCGCGTCTACCGCAACCCTCAAAGGAACACTTTCGTTCCAAGGCCTATTCGCCGGATCGATCTCAGGCACCATCACATCCAGGGCCGTGTTTATCTTCACGGGTCTGCTTACGGTAGTCACGGTAGCCGGTGAAGAAGAGAAAGGAGAGCCAGGGAAAGCGGAAGAAGAAATGGGGATTCTAGTGGGTCATGTAGTCAATCGAAAGTTGAGATTATGAACATCGTAGGCGTCAGTGCTGGGGGCGTGCCCCTGCCGGGTAAGAAGATGCCAGCACGGCAGGTAGGGAGCCCCCCGAAAGAGGAAGGCCGCTCGGAATACATCGAAATCAACTTGAACCCTGAAGGTGGAAGTGGAGACAGCGCTCCGATACTCATCCTACATCCGGCCAAAGAACCCGAGACAGGCTTCGAACCCGCTCTGCTCATGGTGACGCTTGAGGGACTAGCCGAAGAACCCGGACCGGAGGGGCAGTATGAACTTGAATTAGAGTGGGCCGCGGGCATCCATGTAGAAGAAATATACACAGGCAAACACACAGAAGTTACTACCTACGTGGGGAACACTGGCACGGCCTTCTGGAACCCAGGCACCGGGGGGACCATTGCAATGGGACCATCTGCTAGGAGGTTGTTCTTGAATCCCCCTCTCAAAAGTGGTGAAGTCCTGAAAGCTCGCTTCGCAAAAATCAGCGGTACGGCTGTACTCTCCTCCGCTAAGATCCGGGTGCACTTTTCCGAAATCTGGAAAGAGCCGGGCACCGAAGCAGCCGGCTCGCCAACGGTCCCCTCGACCGTGAAGGCGGCCGCACAGCAGATCGGCGCCGTCCCCTCCTGATGCCCGAAGAGGCCAACAAGCTCGCCGTCTAAAGCTCGCATCGGCCCGTACCGCGCGCACGGTTCTAGCGCGGGCTGCTAGACTCCCGCGATCGGTCTGCGTGGATCAGGCGGCACTGGCTCACCACGCCAACCTTCTCCGTATGCGCAATCGGAGCGGGGACACGATCGACCGGAGAGACGCAGCCAGGGTGCGCGCGCCGCGCGGCTTCTCCGGGCCATTTTCTCGCTATTTGCGAGAAAAACAGAGGAGACTTGTCGGAAAACTGGGTTCTCGCTCGTATGAGCCGCATGAACATAAACCCAGAGGAGCGCGTGGCCCGGATGCTGCGCGAGCGGCGCCCCGAACTTTCGCCGATCGAGAAGGACCGGCTGAAGCTCAGGCTACTCGCGCGCTCCAAACAAAGGAGAACCATGAGACCGATCATCGTCATCCTGGCCGCACTGGCCATGACGGCTGGCACCGGCGGGGCCATAGCGCTCACCGGCGGCTCGCACGAGAACGCAGCGGTCGCCCAGTACGGCACCGGCCCGCAAGGCCCGGCCGGCAGCAATGGCCTCAACGGTGCAAACGGCGCGCCGTCGACCACGGTCATCACGATCAACGTCGCGCCCGCCGCCCCGCTGCCCGGCACCGCAACGCCGACGAAAGCAAGTCACAAGCTCATCCGAGTCTGCAAGCGGTTTCCGTACCGCAGCGCAAAGTTCCACAATCACGTGTTCCATCCTCGAACCTGCTGGTATCGGTACGTCTGAGGATGCGACCGCGGCGTGAGGTAGCGCAAGGCTGGCTTCTGATCCTGAGGCCGGCCTTGCGCTATAGCGTCACGCGGGACGCCTTCGTGCTGCGTATCATTGGCGCCCGGCATGGACCTGTGCTCATTCCACGACGATGATCTGGCTACTCCTAATCGCTGGCGCGCTGCTTGACCCTGTCGTGGTCCTCTGGCGGCGTCGGCGACGATGACATCCCGAGCCGGTATGCTATCGCTGACCGTGGAGCTGCGCCTGCGGACTCCGGCCTTGGACGGGAGGAACCATGAACACGCAAACCGGACAGATCTACAGCCCTGAGCAGTTGGCGGCAGGGCGAATCTACGAGGCGCCCGAAATATCGAGGATGGAGTACGGCGAGCTTCTCAAGCTGCGGGATGGAATTGCTGCTGGCATCATCGTACCCGTCAGCGAGGAGGTCGTGCAGAAGGTACGCCTCGGTGAACGCGAGCTCGCGCGACGCAAGCGCCGGCAGCAGCGTGACAGTAGGCGGCGCAATAGGTGAGCGAAGCGTCGAGAGCCTGCAGCGCCGTCGCCGATGCCGTTGGGGCCTACCACTATCGCTTCGCCGACGAGTACCAGCTCCAGGAGGGCCTTGACAGGGCACTCAAACAGCGCGGCTTGATCGTCGAGCGCGAGGTTAGGCTGGCCCCACGCGACCGCATCGACATGCTTGTCTTCGCTGGGTCGGTGATCGGCGTGGAGGTCAAGGTCGCTGGCAACCAGGCGGCGGTTGCCCGCCAGGTGCAGCGGTATCTCGACTACGATCGCATCGACGGCCTCGTGCTCGTCACGAGCAGGGTCAGGCATCAGATGCCGGACACCGTGAAGCCCCTGCAGGTCGTCTGCCTGGTGGCTCAGGGCCTGTGAACTACGGCAGCCTGGACGAGACTCCCAGCCACTGGCTGGTGAAGGCGACACCGGACGTGATGATCCGGCTAAAGCGTATCTTCCCCCGAGCAAAGGGCACCCGCAGCGGTGAGATCAGGCTGAAGAAGACCCCAGAGATCGCGATGGAACTCAAGTGGGTGATGAGCCGCTGGCCATTGGAGGGTAACACCGGCGAGCTGGAGGCACTGGCCGACGAGTATCGCCAGCGCCAGGAGAAGATTCAGCGGATCATGGGCGGGGAGGGACTGGCGGGCACCGGACTGCTGGAGCTGGCGCGGGCGCCGCGGGACTATCAGCAGGTCGCGGCGGACTTGGCGATCACCACCAAATCCCTGCTACTGGCGGATGAATTGGGTCTAGGAAAGACCATGTCAGGAGCCATGGTCCTCCGTGACCGCAGCCTGCTGCCGGCCCTGGTCGTGTGTCCAACGCATCTGCCAACACAATGGGTCAGCGAGCTGGAAAAGACGCTGCCGATGCTGCGCACACATATCCTCACCAGCGGGAAACCGTACATCATCTCGGAGAAGCGCGAGATGAAAGGACGCAATCCTCACGTCATAATCACGAACTATCACAAGGTCCCCGGCTGGGCTGACCACCTGGCCGGGAATATTCGATGCGTGATCTTCGACGAGGTGCAGGAACTTCGCCGCGCTGAGAGCCAGAAGTACGTCTCGTGCGCTCGGATCGCAGATGGCTGCGACGTTCGGATCGGTTTGAGTGGGAGCCCGGTCTACAACTACGCGGGCGAGATCCACAATATCCTCTCAGTGCTCGCTCCCGACGCGCTCGGGACCCGCGGCGAGTTTGCTAGGGAGTGGGGCAGCGGACGCTGGCACGACAAGCTCGCGGTCCATGACCCCGCGGCGCTGGGCTTCCACCTGCGCAACGCTGGCCTGATGTTGCGCCGCACTCGCAAGGAGGTCGGCCGTGAGTTGCCGGAGGTCACGAAGATCATGCACACGGTGGACTCCGACCCCGATGTGTACGAGCGCTTGATGGACGGCACGATCGATCTCGCGCAGACGATCCTGGAGGGCGAGAAGGAGGAGGCATTCAAGGCTGCGGGCCAGCTCGACTGGAAGGTCCGGCGCGCGACCGGCGTCGCCAAGGCACCGTACGTCGCCGAGTTCACGAAACTGGTGCTGGAATCGGAGGAGCGCGTCGTGCTGTTCGGCTGGCACCGCGATGTATACGGCATCCTGATGGCGAAGCTGCGGCGCGAGCGGCCGGTCCTCTACACAGGCTCGGAGAGTCCCCAGGCGAAGCAGCGGGCTGTCGAACGGTTCCTGAAGCCAGCCAAGGACTTCGACGGCGCCCGGGTCCTGATCATGTCCCTGCGCGCCGGCCTCGGCCTGGACGGCCTGCAGCACGCCTGTTCGGTCGCGATTTTTGGCGAGCTCGACTGGTCACCAGCTGTCCTTGACCAGTGCCTTGGCCGTTTGCACCGCGATGGCCAGCAGGATCCGGTGTTCGGCTACTACCTGGTCTCCAACAAGGGCAGCGACCCTGTGATCGCCGACGTGCTCGGCGTCAAGCGGATGCAGTCCGAGCCCTTGCGGGACCCCGACGCGGAGCTGTTGGAGGTCGCGGACACCAGCGAGCGGCTCAAGGATCTTGCGCGCCGAGTGCTGGCGCAGCGCGAGTAGAAGGACGCACCCCCGGTCTAGCATCCAGACCCGCCGAACCGGGAAGCGTGCTGCTGGCCTGTGAGTGCTGTGGGCGGCCTTATCATGTAGCATACATGCCGTGGCCTTGGTCGGTGCGACCACATACGAAGCCCGACTCGCAGCTCCCGGCCCCTCCATCGACGGGTGTGCGGGGTGGAGCAGGAACGGTGGTACGAGGGACCCGCGCCGCGGCGCCGAATCCCTACGGCCGCCGCTCTGCGTTGTAGGCTCGCCCGATGCTGTGCGCGATCTGCAAGAAAGAGACCGGCGCGACGATCTGCTCCGAACGCTGCCGCGCCGCCCTCGCTGACGCCGTGCGCAAAGAGGTCGCTAAGCGTACGGGCTACAAGATCCCGCTCAACGACAAGTACAGGCGCGGGCGCCGGTTGTAGATCTGATAGGCTCCCGGCGCGCCTGTAGCTCAGATGCCCATCGTGCAGATGGTCGATGGTCCCGAAGAATGCACCAGGGTCCGGAGGAGAGAGCAGCGGGGCCGGTGTTGCAACACCGGCAAACCGGAGGACGCGGCAGTGGCAAGCCGCCGGGCGCGTAGAAGCCCATGCCGTGTGGTAGGGTGCCTGCCGCCGCCCACTGGGCGTGAGTAGGCTCGGCCCTTGACAAACGCAGGGGCTCAACGACACAGGAGGCTCCTGTTCGATCCTGGCATCGCTAACAGCCATCATCGCCGTACTGTCATTTGCACCACAAGCCTCAAAGCCCGCGCCCGTTGTACTGCATCATGCACCACACTGCCGCACAGCCCGCTGCGGGCGCCTATGGGCCGAGCACCATCGGCCACCCTTCCGGTTCGGCACGCCGGAATTATGCGTGGCGAACCGGGAGAATGGAGAACCGGGCACCACGACGTTCAGCACGATTGACTGGCGCGCTGACAACGAATACGAGGGGGCGTATTCCGAGGAAGCGGCAAAATGGGAAGCGGGCCGGCGGGGGATCAGCACTAAGGCCGCGGCCTACGAAGCGAGCCCGCAGGAACAGACCGAAGTGTTCAGGCGCCAGGTCGCCAGCGATCCGGGGGCATGGCCGAACACGGGTCCGCCTTGTGGCTATTGATACGAACGTAAAACGTGAAACATCTCAAGTCGTGCCGTAAACTGCCCCTGGCGCTTCCCCAGGCGCTAGTGTGGCGCCGGGCTCAACCCTCTCCGAGCCCGGCGCCATTTTTCTCGCAACGTGCGGGAAGAGCGCGACTTGCCGCCGGGCCATGGGGTAGGGTGAAGGGACCCAACTTGGAGGTGGATCGTGGATAGCGTGAGGGAGGGCAGCAGGTGGCGCCACGCGCGGCCGTCGGCCGAGGAGGTCGCCGAGTGGTTCAAGAGTGTCAGGCTCGACGACGGGATGGATCACGCTGACTATGTGAGTGGCGTGGTCTTGATCCCGACGAACGAAAAGGTCAAGAAGCAGACCGACGCGGGCATGGAGGAGGTCTGGGAGATGACCTGGACCCCTTACGTCCGTGTGGATACGCGCATCGCTTACTTCCGCCGGCTTGCAGAGCTCCGCGGCTTGATCGCGGTGATCGGCCCCGTCCAGGTGCCCCGTAGCGACAAACCGGCGTTCGAGAACTTGCACATGCCGGACGGTTTCTGGTTCTGCGTGATGGGTTCCGGCGTCGCGGCGCAACGTTTCCTCTGTTGCACGATGCGTGTCGCCCTCTACGACAAGCGTGACTACCTTGGCGGCGACGCTTTGCCGCTGCGCTTGGGGGAAGCCACCAAGGCCGTGAGTGGTTCTCCGGTTGACAGTTGGGGGAAGCCCGAACTGAACGGTCTCGCGAAGGCAGAGACCTCGGCGGTAGGAAGGGCCTTGGGTATGGCCGGCATCCTCGTGGTGGGGACGGGCGTGGCTTCCGCCGACGATATGGCTGAACTCGGCCAGCCACAGCCCGCGGGTCCCACGCTGCCGGAGCCGGAGGGCGAAACGAGTGAGCAGCTCAACGAAAAGCTGCTCTCCCTGCAGGCCGAGCTCAAGCCCCACGAGGAGCAGTGGCGCTCCTTCGCCGCGTGGTGGCAGGAGCGCCAGACGGCCGCCGGCTGGAAGTCCCTCAACGACGCGCCACTCGAGGTCCGGCGCGGGATGGCCACCAAGATGGAGGGACTGATCCAGGAAGCACTGGAGACCCCGGCGGTACTGCCCAGTGTCGATGGCTGAGCTCACCGACCCCAATTGGGAGTGGCGGAAGGGCGCGCACGCGCTTGCAGTGCTTGAGAATGCCTCCTGCGCGTACGCCCTCACCACCGAAATGCTCGACCGGGAGGCCGGCGAGCTCCGCCGGGCGATTCGCGAGGCGCGCAACGCTGGCGTGCCAGAGGACGGCATCGCGCAGGTCACAGGTCTCGACGAGCGTGAGATCGACGCAATCGCTGGCACCGTCGACCAGCACGACCCGCGGAGTGAGCTCGCCAACGCGAAGATCCACGCGCTCGCGAGCATCGAGCACCTCCGGCGGAATCTGGCATATAACTACCCGGCGAATGTGATTCGTCAGCAGCGGAAAATGACGAGCGAGGCGATCACGAAATACTGTACGGTCCAAGACGCACTTGCTCGAAAGATGAGGGATGGCTGAGGTAGCCCCAAAGCTAAAGGCGGCCAGCGAGGACGCCAGCAGGCTGGCCGAACGGATGGAGGAGTTGCACCACGCCTCCGTGTTTGAGCTTGAAGACAGGGCCGAAAAAGATCGCCAACTACACGCCGAGCTGCACGAGCTGGAAGAACAACTTGAGAATGCCCTCGAAAAAGATCGCCAACTACACGCCGAGCTGCACGAGCTGGAAGAACAACTTGAGAATGCCCTCGAAGGAAATCGTTTACACGCCGAGCTGTACGAGCGTCTCCGTGATGTGCAGCGCGGCACGCGTACCCTTGATGAGGTGTTGGACGAATACGACTGGGGGCGAGTATGAGGATAGCTGAGGCACAATTTGAACGGCAGGTCATTGACTACGCCCAGTTGATGGGGTGGAGGATTTACCATACGAGAAACTCCAAGGGTAGCGTCAAGGGTTACCCCGACCTAACGATGGTGAGGGGTACACGGCTGATCTTTGCGGAGCTCAAGACGGACACAGGCAAAACCTCGGCGGCGCAAGGTGACTGGTTGGATGATCTTCGCCGAACCCTTGCAGAGGTTTACATATGGAGACCGGCTCACTGGCCTAGCATAGAACTGACCCTCAGGCGATGATCTGCACGAGTGGCAAGAGGTCGTATGGGTCGAAACGGCACGCGAAGAAGGCATTGAAGAGCGCGCGCGGACATGGAGGCCGGGTTCCACTTCGCACATATAAATGTGAGGTCTGCAAAGAATGGCATCTCACCTCAAAAAAGCGACGAAAGACCCGGGTTCTACCGTGGACCTAGCCCCCTTCAACAACCAGGTGGGGATCTCCGACATCCTGAACTGGAGGGAATGCCCCGCCAGGATGGAGCACGGGATGAGGCGTCACGTTGTGCTTGACGACGGCGCCACGGACGAGCCACCGGGCCACACCGATTGGACTAATGCGTACGGATCGGCTGTTCACGGCGCGATTCACCTGGTGGAGACGGAGCAGCTCTCCAATGAGGCGGCGGTCGACAGGGTGTGGCCGGAGTTCGCCGGCTACCTTGACCCCGGGGATCTCGCCTTGCTGAAGGAGGACTTGGATGCGTATCGTGGTGACACGCCACCAGGAATGGAGCTCGTGGTCGCGGAGAAGGATGTAAGGGTCCCCCTATTCGTACACAATGGCGTGCAGATTTTTTTCCGCTTCAAGCTGGACGCCCTGTACCGCAGTGTGGTGGAACCCACCGTGTTCTACCACCGAGACTACAAGTCGAGCAAGCACAGGCGCACACAGCAGGATGTTGACAAGGACTTGCAGATGTGGTCCTACAACTGGGGGATTTTCACTCTATGGGTAGAGTGCGAGAGCCTTCTCCAATCGTATGAGCAACTGCGGTTCAACAACCTCGTCACATCGAAGAATCGGGAGCAGCGTCAGCAGGTGAAGGAGTGGCTGATCCGCACCGTCAAGGCGATGCTGGCTGACGAGGAGATGAAGCCGAAGCAAAACATGTTTTGTCCTTGGTGCTTTCCGGCCGGAACGCTTATTGTAACTGACGCTGGTCTTCTTCCCATCGAGGCAGTCGAGGCCGGGCAATCGGTGCTGACTGGAGCCGGACGGCTAATGCCCGTCACGGCCACTCGTGCACGCAGCACCCGTAAGGCACTTTGCGAGATAGTCCTGTCGGGGGGTACGGAGACAATTCGCTGTACTCCTGAACATAAGCTACTGGTGACGCGGTTGGCTGATATAGATTACCTCGATACCGAGAGGCTCCCCAAGTCAATGCGGTCCGAGATGCCACCGCCAGGCTTCTGGCGATTGCGAGGAACGGGCTCGGGGCGATGGCTTGCTCCTCGGGGCTGGCGCCGGGAATGGATTGAAGCAGATGCCCTCACTGCCGGTGACATTGTGTGGGGTCACCTGCCGCCGGAAAGACCGCAAACCCTAACAAATGAGGAGCTGCGTATCCTTGGGTGGTATCTCGCCGAGGGTGACGCCGGGGCGCGTAGCGTGTCGTTTTCGCTGCATGTCAACGAGGTGGCCTATCAAAAGGATATCGAGACGCTACTCGCGTCGCTTTTCGGCGCCACGCGCCTTGAACGCAGAATTACGGGCAACTCTTATCAGGTTTATCTCCACGACCATCATGCGGCAGCGTGGTTTAGGTTCTTTGGCGGAAAGGGCGCGGCTAATAAGCGCATACATCCTGTGGCATTTGCGCCGCAAACTTTGATGCCGCTGCTTCTAGCGGCGTGGCAGGGGGACGGTCATGGGCCTTCATCGAAGTCGAGTCAGACTTCTTATACTTCAAGTTCCCGTGAGCTTGTCTATCAATTACAGACGATCCTGATGGGTCAGGGAATCGCAGGACGTGTAGCCCACCGCGAGGCTGGCCAGTACAATAACAAGGCGGCGCAAAAGTTGGGCTTTCGTGAGGCGGCCTATAGTCTCGTCTTATCAGGAGTGGCGGCGCAGGGATTAGCTGACTTTTTTGATATTCGCATAAAATCACAGGCAACCTATAAGGCTCCGTCTGTCGCGCTAGTGGGGCCATGGGTCGCGCAAGCCGTAATAACTATCGAGAAGGAGTCGTGCGCCCAGGGTCAGAAGGTATACGATCTTCAGGTGCAGACGGATGAATCGTTTGTCCTGGCACAGCAGGTGGTGGCTCACAATTGTCCACTCGTGATCACCTGCGATCAGACAGTGCGCTCCACCGATTACTGGAAGGGACGCCTCGCGGTCTTGGCGCCAGCTACGAAGGAGGGACGGAAGACCACCTTGGCTCTCCCGGAGGGGAAGAAGCTGGAGGAGGTGATCAAAGACGTGCTGCCCCGAATGATCGAGTCGAGAAAGACCATGCAGGCTGTGGAGAAGAAGCTGAAAGAATTGATTGAGGATCTTCCCCTGGAGAAGCGTGAAGAACTCGGCTGGCGGTTGGCCGATCGCAAGTCCAACACATTCTCACCGGAGGGGTTACGCATCATCCACGAGGCGTTGGGCGCCCGTTTCTACGAGGTCATCACGCTGTCGAAGACCGCGGTCGAAACGGTCGTGGGGAAGCAAGTAAAAGGTGAGCCGCTGCCGCCGGTGCTGCAGGTGATCGAGAACGTGCAGCTGAAGAAGGTATCGTCAACAACGATTGAGCCAGCATGAGCGAGGCAAAGCACAGGTTCGACAATGACCTGCGTTACCGCTCCGAAAAGCATCCATGGCAGACCGCGCTGACGCCTCCCTACGTGCTCGATCCCGTCCGTGCAGACCTTGGGGGTATCGAGCTTGACCCCTGCACGACCGAGACTAATCCTGTCGGCGCGGACCGCTTCTACGCGCCACCGCAGGACGGCTTGGTATTACCGTGGGACGGACGGACGATCTTTTGTAACCCGCCCTACGGGAAGGCGCGGGAACCCTGGGTACGGCGCTGCATTGACGCTGCTAACGTGGGCGCTGCCGTTATTCTCCTGATGCCGGCTCACACCGATACGCGCATTTTCCATGAGGTGGTTGCGTCGGACCCGGAAATACTGTTCGTCAGGGGGCGACTAAAGTTTGGGATTCTCCGGCCCAACCTGCGTCAGGTCGCTGCGTCTCACCCGTCGGCGCTGTTCTGCTGGGGTGCCGAGATGTTAGCCTGCGCGCAGCTCGGATCTATCGTCCGCCGGAGCTAACGTTCCCGCTCTCGTCTTAGTGTCTTCTTCACCAGCTTGAGATCGAGGCCGGTCTTCTTGGCCACCTGCTTAGGTGTCTTTTTCTCGGCGATTTTCAATATCGCCCTCCGTTGCTTACCGCGCTCGCTCATAATGTCTTCACTTTTTCCGCCTGGCGCTGTATGTAGATCCGCTGAGACAACTCCATAGCCTCACGCTTAGCAGCTCGACGACGCCAAACTCTCCATATGGGTATCTGATGCAACCGAAGCCACGCTGCTCTTGAGTCGCGTAGCTTCTGGTATTTGTATGTCAGCGCCTCGCCCTCGCCAAAGCTCATGGCTTCCGCCGCCGCCTGAATAGCGCCCTCATCGCCCCGCATCGGGACATCCTACAGGACCTGGCAGCTCGGCGCAGCGCAAAAATGTCGCTGAATGCGGGATTGGCGTGCCGAGCGCCTCCCCCCTGCGGTACGGTCGGGTGATGAGGATCTCCTGTACCGATGCACGCGGCTTCGAGTGCCCCGCTTGCGAGGCGCCAGTCGACGTGGCGTGTCGGGGGGTACGGCTGCTCCACCCCTCCGTAATACGCAACGGGCGACCCTGGGAGCGCATAGCATGCCATCAAGAGCGGTGGCAGATCGCCGAAGCCAACGCCGAGATCCTGACCGTCGGCGACGACGGAATTGTCGCAAACTCCAGGGGAGATACCATCGCTGTCGTGGTCGAGTTGACAATCGACGTATCAGCCGCTAGGCTGATGGGTGGTGGTGGGCATAGGGCTTTAGAGGCTTATCCCTTGCAAAGCGATCTAGGGATAACAACAAAAGAAAAAAAAGACTTCGTAGAAAAAAAAGAAAAATCTGCGATCTCAAGGATTTGGGACCACTACCAAACCGTGATCCCTGGAGCTTCACGACAGACGCTCGAATCAAAGCGTACGACGATCATTCGTAACGCTCTCAAGGTTCGTGATGAGGAAACCTGCTGCAAGGCAATCGATGGTCTCGCGGCCTCCCCACATCACAACGGCCAAAACGAACAGCGTAAGAAGTACCTAGCTTTGCGTTACGCGCTGAAGGGTATCGGCGCCGAGTCGAACGATGAACGCATCGACAACATGGCTGCAAAGGCAACGCCATCCCCTGGTAACTCTCTCGCAACCCTTCCGTCCGAGGTCAAAGATAGGATGCGCCAAGTGGAAGCCATGCTGCTGAATCCCTTGGACCTAAACCTTCGAGCCCGCGCCGGCAACGCTCAAGAGGAGCTACTCAAGCGTCACGGGCTAACCGCACACGTTGGGGTTGGGGAGCCCGACACTGGCCAGTTCTTCCAAGACGCACCCGACGGCAAGATCATCGTTCGCTGGGAGCAAACGTCTACGGCCCCAAACAGCATCACCGAAGGGGATGGGTCTTGACCCCCCTTCCCCGGAGAGCCGTTCCGGGCAAGCGTGGAGAGCGGTGTGGCCTCTGTGGTGGTGGCGGCATCGTCGCCTTCTCGGAGCAGCTGGGCGCTGTCTGCTGCCTTGGCTGCTACGACGCGCGTCTTGGCCCGGCGCCGGCCTCTGAGCGCCAGCTGGGGCTGCTGCGTAGGCTGTGGAAGGACGGCGAGGCTCGCGAGCTCAGCTTTCGTGAGGCGAGCGCGGAGATCGATCGGCTGAAGCCGCGGGGGAAGGATGCGATCCGAAGATGACCACGGGCCTTTGGATCGGCGTAGGTATTGCCAGCCTGGTGTGGGTGAGCGGTGCCATCGTGCTGCTGTGGCTGTGTCGGCGCCCAAAGCCTTCGAGGGAGACATGCGCCGAATTTGTTGACGAGGACGGTAGGCGCCACTCGCTCGGACCATGGATACGTGAGACCAAGCGACCGCCCGAGGGCACGAGGCCCCACGGGGCGCCTGAACGAAGGGAATGGGGATGAGGCAGCCGCCGAGGACAGAGCCGTGGCCGTACGAAGTCTTCAGCGACAGCACTGGCCGCAGGTTGAGGGTCAGTGAGGTGGTCTTGGGTGATCCGCAGGGCCGCGAAGTGAGGGGCTATGTCGGTCAACCCGACGCAAGCACTGTTCGGCAATATACCTGCACGTTCGCTCACTGGGTCGCGGTGTGGCGTGATAAAGCGCCGCGGTGGAAAGGTCGGCTTTGACTCCTGTCGGCGAGAACTTGGAGCGTTTCCGCCAGGCCGTGGCTTCGCATGATCGCGAGAACCCAACCCACAAAGCGTGGGGGATCGGTCTGGCGCACTTCGACATGGAGAGGCTGGGGTTCGACGAGGGCGAGGAGCTTTGGCCCGGGATCACGATCCACGCCGACGGCGGCCAGACCGCCAACCTGCGCGTGCTTTGTGACGGTGAGCATGACGACAAGAAGGAGACGGCAGAAGCCCAGGGTCGCGAGATGCTTCACGCGGTGGTGCAGGAGGCGTGACGCGCATCGCCGAGAACCTGAGCAGCCCCGCTGCGGAGTGGGCGATCGTCGCTTCGATGCTGTCGGATCCCGCAATCGTCGGCGAGGTGGTAGGCACGCAGCTCGCCGCGGAGGACTTCATCAAACCGGACGCCAGCGGTCTCTACGCCACGGTCGTCGAGGCCTACTTCGCAGACCAGTCGGTCGAGCCCCTGGTTGTCGCCGAGAAAATGCGATGGGTTCTGTCGAAGCTGTGGAAGGTCAAGGAGGCCGAGGTAGGGGACGAGCTCCTGACGCGGCTCAAGGACCGCGACTACGGAACCGGGGTGATCGAGCACGCCGGCATCGTCAAGCGCCTCTCGACGGCCAGAAAACTGCTCTCCGTGGCCGATCGTGCCCGCACCGCGCTCGGCGAGGGCAAGCTCACGCCCGGCGAGATCGCCTCCAAGATGAGCACCGAGGCGCTGGAGGTCACCAGCGGCACCGTGAAGCGCACGGAACTCCTCGACTGGATGGGGACAGGCACCGAGTACGTCAAATACCTGTCGCGGCTCCGGCTGGCGAAAGAGAAGGGCATCGAGCTCGCCGTCTACACGGGCTTGGACTGCATCGACAACTACACGGCTGGGATTGGCCCCGGCGAGCTGTGCTTTCTGGCTGGCGCCGCGGGCTCCGGCAAGTCGACGCTGTCCTGGAAGGCGTCGGAGGGCTTCGCGGCGAGGCAGATGAGCAAGCGCCCGGAGCACCGGATCGCGACTCTGGTCATCTCGATGGAGATGGGCGTCACGTCCTCGTCGGGCCGGCTCGTGCAGTCGATTACGGGGATTGACGGGACGCGGTTGAGGGAGGGCAACATCAACGATCACGAGTACAGGCTCATCCTGAGGGAGTGGAAGGCACGCGACGGGTTGCCGATCTACTTCAATTTTGCTAGCAATTTCCGGCTTTCGCAGCTCCGCGCTCTGATCGTCGAGGGGATACGCCGGTACAATGTTGGCTTCGTGGTGCTCGATCACTTTAGGCAGATCGATACCGATAAATACATCCGGGACGCCAACGACAGGGATGAGGCAAAGGTACGATTTCTAAAGGAGAGCCTTGCCAAGGACCTGGGGATCGCAGTTCTCTGCATCGCCCACACCATCAAGATCGGGAGAACGAATGAGGGAGCAGCGGCAAGACCCAGGATGGACGATCTGCGTGGCTCCGGTACGATCGCAGCAAACGCGGACTTCGTCGGCTTCCTCTACAAGCCGGGCGTGAACCTTGACGACAGCGAACAGATTGCGCTCGGAATCCAGGACACGGATGCCGAGCTAATCTGGAGGAAGGCTCGCCACACCCAGGATGGCATCGCCTATCTGGGTATCGATCACAGTAGAATGAACGTTTGGGTACGATAAATCGAGAAAGGGAGTAAGTAATGGAGGCATCAGACGACGTGTTTTCGCAAGGCTTGGAGGATGGGGACGATCCGTTTGCGCTCGCCGACGCCGAGTTCGAGCAGGCCAGGGAGGAGACGGTTACGGAGCAGCCAGTCGAGGGTGTGCCGCTCGTGAACGCGGAGGGGGAACCTATGCCTGCGTCTGTGCCAGCTGCGGGAGACGCACCAGCGGCTGGCTCGATCCTCGCCGAGCAAGGCACTCCGCCAGCCGCGGAGACGGCCGCCCAGGCCGCGGGTGCCGCGGAGGCACAGATCGAGCCAGCACCCGCGCCTGCGCCTGCGCCTGCGCCCGCGCCGGCGAATCCGAACATGGGCAAGACGATCGGCCAGGTCACGGAAGAGGCGGCAGCGGCGGCCGTGCCGGGCCTGCAGGGTGCTGAGACAGTCGAGGCGGAGGACCCTCCTCCCGTGGCCGCACCTACATCCCAGGCTACGCAGCCAGTCGCTCAGACTGGGGCGGCATCTGAGGCCGGGCTCGTCAAGCCAGCCACGAAAAAAGAGAAAGCTTCAGCGGGGATGCGTCGTTACCTGCTGCTGAAACCGGAGAGCGGCGAGAAGTACTCTCTGGTTACATGGCATGAGGACAAGGAGGGGCGCATCGTGGAGAAGGGCACGGAGGGCGCCAAGAAGGTCAGCTCCGTCCTCGCACGTGGTCAGGAGGATGCGCTCCACATCGGATACGCAGCGGTGGGCTCGCCGGCTGGCGGCACGAAACTCGCCGCAGTCGCCGAGAGCTACCTGCAGGTCAAGCACGTCGAGCCTGACCCCGAGCCGCCAACTCGCGTGCGACTCAAGATCCGGTAACAAAACTCAAATCGTGGAAAGGGGGTGACCGATGGCTGACAAACCCAAGGGCACACCGATGAAGCTCAGGATCACGAGCTGTGCATCCGTCTACCAAGGTATAAACAAGCGCGGCGACGACTATTGCATATACGAGCTGTCCGCGGCCAAGGAGGATGGCACCGGAGTGGATCAGAAGCTCCGGTCGTTCGAAGAGCTACCCGTCGGCGAGCTTCTGGACCTCACGGTCACCCCCTTCCACTCAGAGAAGCATGGCACCAGCTTCACGCTGTCCCGCAAAAACAAGCCCGGTGGCGGAGGCTCGTCGAGGAAGGTGGAGGAGCTGACGCAGTTCGTGCAGGCGATCGATGAGCGGCTGAAACGGTTGGAGCTCCTGCAGGCCTCGCCGGCCGAGGTGCCGGCGGCGCCCGGTCCGATTGCTGGCGAGGCCGTCGGCGGCCAGTCCCTGGACGAGCGCTTCGGTGCCGATGTCCCTTTTTAGGCACCGGTTTTTAGCGCAGAACTTCAGTCGTAACCCGATGGTATGCTCGTAGTCGATGCCCGCCACCGACATTTCCGCGTACGAAGGCCTCGCGTTGTCCACTGCGCGGATGTATTACCAGCAGGTTGGGGTCGAGTTCGAAGATCTCGCCCAGGACATCCGGCTGAAGATCGTAAAGGTGCTACGAACATATGATCCCACGCGGTCGAGGCTGACCGAGCGCGCTCATGTCTTTCAGTGCGTTGTCAACTACACCAAGGACCTCAAGCGCGACGCGGCACGGCGGAAGAAGGGGCTGTTGACGGAAGTTCACATCGAGGACTACCGCCGCACAAACGGGCATGGCGAGTCCGGCACCCTCGACCTATTCGAGTTTCGCTACCAGTACGTGGATGCCGAGCAGATTTACGGAGGGGTGGAGGAGGGGGAGTTCGTGATGCCGGCCGATGTGACCGAGGAGGAGGCGAATATTTCGCGGCTACTGATCGCCGGTTTCAGTAGGACTGAAGTTGCGGCTAAACTGGGGGCGCCGTATGACGTGATCGATCAGCGCGTCAGGTCGCTGCGGAGGAAGTTCATGCCCGAGGCGGCGTGAACAGGACTAGGCCGAGGCGCTCCGCGATCTGCAAAGGCAGCGTCGAGTAACGATCGAAGAAGCCCCGGCACACCGCGTTGGATCCCTGCAGCGTTGAGTGGCAGATGATGGCGCTCTCGTCCGCCCTCGCCTCGTCCACCATTTCGCGCACTTTCCCGGCCGGCGCGTGCATTAGGTTTCCCGGCCGGAAGATGCACGTCGCGCACATCTCAGCGCACACGTGAACGCGGCCGTCTCGGTAGGCGTCGTGGCTCATTTGAGGCTGTAAACGGGTATTGGGTAAAGCTCCCGGTCGCCTTCGCCGCGTTCGATGACGCCACGGAGGGCCATCTCATGCAGCGCTGCGGCGACACGCCGACGTTCGCGTCGACGCTTCGCCGTGAGGTTCTTCCGCCCATGTCCGGCAACGCGCCTGTAGATTGTGGTTGCGCTCTCGGGCGTGTTGCTGACGCAGGCCAGGATGGCTTCTTCTTCGGCGGTGGTCATGTCCCCACCCCGAGCAGCCGTTCAAAGTCGGCCTCGGTTCGGTCGGCTTCGCGTTGCACGTCGCTATTCACAAGCTCGGCGTAGGCGAGGGACTGTTCAAGTTTGGCGTGGCCGAGCATTCGTTGAAGCTGCTCCAGGGGAACGCCAGCTCGCAGTCGGTTGGTGGCAAAGGTATGACGCCAGCGGTGCCATTTGTACGCCGCGTCGATCTTGTTCGGGCTCTGCGAGAACTGCACGAAGCCCTGCGGATCGAGCGGGTGGGCGAGCCGCTTGCGTTGGTCGTTCGGTGCGTTGGTTGTGTCCCAGGTCAAGCGCAGCCATGGCTGCTTGTGCCCCGGCGCCAACTGTCTTCTGAATTCCAGCCAGGCCTGGACGCAGTCCCGTGAGTGCCTGGTATAGGGGACCTCCCGCACACGGCGTTGCCCGGGCTCCTGCTTCGCCGTCTGGACCACCACGGTCTCGTTGTCAAAGTGGAGCTCGGGGATCGTCAGGTTGAAGATCTCCACCTTGCGCAGGCCCTCCTCCAATGCTAGGCTGACCTGTGCCTCGATCTGCAGCCGCTGCGCGTGTCGGCGCGCGTGAGAGCGAAGGGGTTTGCCGCCCGCAAAATAGCGGTCCAGCGCCTTGGAACCATTCCCCGAGCTCGGGACCAGGGGCCACCGCTCGTCGAGCAGTTCGCGCCAGCGCTCCAGCTCACGCTTGCTGTACGGTCGTGGCCGCATTTGCGCGGTGGTCCCCCGGGCATTAGAAACCGATTTGAGTTGCGTTGATTTCTCCAGGTCGATGATCCCGGCCGTGTAGGCCCAGCTCAGGAACGCCGAAACCATCGTCTTGCGGTTGCGCAGCGTGTTCGCACAGAGCCCGCGGGCGAGTTCGGCGCCTTCCCAGACCATCAGCTCCTGCGGGGTGATGTCGGCGAGCGTGCCGGCCACATGCTCGGCCAGTCGGTTGAGCGTCAGGCGGCTCACGTACCGTCGTTGCTCGGAGATACTGTTGCGCTCCTGGTGCTGGTCGTTGAAGAGGGTGAGTAGCTCAGCGTTCTCAAGGCCCATAGCGGTCCCTTTCTCGTCCGTCTTTCATCGGAATCCGTATTCTTTGAGCTGCTGCTCGATGGGTTGAACGGCGCCAAGTTTGCAGCCCAACGCAGCCCCACCGTAATGGTATACCGACAGAACTTCGTCTTTCGTCACATCGAGGTCATACACGCTGTTGACACTCGCTATGATGCGCGCGATAATATGCTCATTTAGCACTAAAATCCCCGTTCGTAGCTGTGAACCCTACGTTGTAGCGCCTGCTTGATCTCCAGACTGGGCTCCTTGTAGACAGTCCTTCCGTTGATTTCACCGGGCGCCAGCCATGAGCCAAATTTTCGGTGCAGGTACAGTGACTGTCCGTCGACTACGACGCTGGCGTGCCAATACCCGTCTCGGTGCTTGCCAAACCTCTCGATTTGGAACTCAGTCATCGGGATGCACGCCGCCAGCCGCATTGTAGCGAATATCTAGCTCCCGGTACGTCTCGGGAAACATTGCCTGGAGCTTCACGACATTTTCGTCGTCGGCCCCGAGCATGGCTGCCATGATCAGGGCGTAGAACGGCAGGTCGTCTTTCCACAGCTTGACTCCACACTGGTACTCGTGGAGGCTCATTCCAGGCCGTCCTGTGCGGGCGGTGGCACCTGCAGCGCGGGGTCAAACTCAAGTACGAACTCCATATTCTCGCCGAGAATGGAGAAGCTCTTGCGGATCTCTTCCACGCGGTAGGCCGGGTCCATGGGGCACGTCTCGTCCGCGGTAATCGTGCCATCCTCGTACTCTACGTAGAAGCGTATCGTGCTCATGTTCCCTTCCTTGGTTGCCAGGCGGATACAAGACGCACCCGGGGCTTTTGCGCAAATGGACCAATCTGGGTGAAGTCAAACTCTTCCTTCAGGCCGAGCTCATCAAAAGCGACGAGGAGCATTTCTTCAACGTCTTGCCGTTCCGGTTCCATCACGGCGACCTCGTAGGCCGCGTCGATCACGGTGCTTGGGATTTGGAGACTCATCGTTCCGTCTCGGGGTCCACGTCCCACTCTGCCACCTCGTCGGCAGTGAAAGGTTCGCGTTCAATCTCACGACCCTGCATATTACGGCTTGACTGCGCAGCTTTCGCCAGCTCACCGTCGTAGTGACGACGCTCAGCGTCGAGCTGGGCCTTCTCGGCCACCATGGGCGAGAAGCACTTCAAACATATCGGAACCTCTTTGCCCTGCGCGGCTGTGACTTGGCGTGTTGCGCCACAGCCGACGCACTTTACCTTGATAGCGAATCCACTCACGTCTTCACCTCTTTCTTGCATCGCGGGCATGGTAGTTTGAGGATGGCGTCTGAGCTATCGCCCTGCCTGTAGCTTTTCCAGCCGCAGGCAGGGCAGTGGACTAGCTTGCGGCGAGGCCCGTACTTCGCCGGGCGAATATCCTGCCGTTCCACAGGCTGCTCGTTCGTAGGGTTCCTCATGAGACTCTTCGATACTTCCGCGTGGCTGGGTCCTGTTCGAGCTGCCCCAGCGTGACGAGTGTGGTCATGTACCTGTGGGCGGTGGAGCGCGGCATTCCCGTCAGCTCGCTCGCTTCCTTGATGCCAAGCAGCGAGACCTTGGGGGTGAAGCAGGCCAGGATGTTGAAGCCGGCGATCAGCGAGCTGCTCTCCCTGAAGCCGGCCGATCGGTTCGCCCTGCTGGTCGCCGAAACGGCCATCGCTTTGCCGCTGAAGCGCAGTATCTCCGCGCTGGCCCGCCGTGTGATGAGCAGAGCGTTATCCCAGTGGCCGTTCTCCACCTCGACCCCTGCGTCTATCAGGATCTGCTCTACGTGGTCTTTCCGCTGCTGCTTGGACATTCTTGGCATTGGTGCCCTCCTTGGCTTTGGTTGAAAGTGGAACCCTATCAGACAACGGGATGCTTTGTGCGCTTCTTGTGGCCGCAGCGTTGACGCTTCTTCCCTCGCTTATGACACGGCTTGAGTTTGGGCGTCGACTTGCTAGGACGGATGACGGTCGGCTGGGGTGATATAGGCGCGCCGACAGGGCTACCGCGGGGAGGGGGTCAACCAGTGGGGAAGGGCTCGGGCTCACGGCCACCTGTGGCGTTTCGATGGTAAGGGTGGCTTGGGCCTGTTCGCTATTGAGATAGGCGCATACGAGATACATACCTTCCGCCCCGTAATTGTTTATCGTTATTGGACCTTTCAGGGAGAACGGTTCCGACACTGGCCCTTCGTAGAGCACGGCTTCCGCATGGCTGGGACACGGTTCAGCGGACGGGTGGACATCAGCGACCACTACCGTGCTTGATTCGTTTTGGGTTGCGCCACTCACGGTGTATTCAGTGGATGCGCCCATTGGGATACTTGAGGGTGAGACGGATAGGGAGAGGCTCGCGCTGGCCGATGCGGGGAACGCAAAGACAAACGCCAAGGCGATGAGACGTACGGTATTCATAGTTTGTTCCTTTATTTGACGGCTTTTGTATACGACCACGATTCACGAATACAGGGCTTCCACGCTGGTACGTGGGCTTCCCTGTGGGCACGCCGGATCGCGTAGAGCTTTGCGTCCCTTTCGGTGGTGGCAAAGACATCACGCTGATCGGCAGGGATGGTGATCAGTCGGGTCGCACTGGCGCTCACGGTGTGCGCCGCAATAGTCACGCCCCAGAGGGGGATTTTTTCCCGGCGCCTAGCCATCGAGAAACTCCTTGACATCGGACCACCGCTCTGAAGCGGCAGTGAGCACCTTGCGCTCTTCCTCTTCGACTGCGGTGCTGAAGCCCCATGCGATGGGGTCCCTGTACCCCTCGATCGTGTCCCGGATCAGGCTTACGAGCACTGCGGGCTCTAGGGCGTCGAGCTCCCAGGAGGAGCGGCCGAACTTGCGGACGTAGCTCCTTGCACGCGAGTCGGTGAGCTTGGCTGGGTTCGGTGGTGGTTTGTACTCCTCCACCTGACCTTGGTTCAGGGCGATTCGTTGGACGTGTAGGTCCCTCTCCGTCGCGATCAGGTAATCCTCCGGCGTACAGCCCGATGCCTCGAAGCCAAGGTCGATCGCGATGAACATGGCGAGCCGCTCTTCGATGTCCCGAGTCATGTCAATCCCCGAGGGGTCATGGTCGCCGAGGTGGATGACAACTACCTGGCGCCCCGCGTTGATGTGGGCGCCGAGGCGTTGCGCGGCTCCCCAGATCTCCGACTGCGACGTGTAGCCGCGGCAGGAGAAGAACGGCACGTCTTCCTGCGGGCAGGCGCTTTCAAGCACGCCCACAAGGGCGTCCTTCTCGATCCACACCTCCACGTAAACGGGCTGCTGCGCCCATCTATCCATGCGGAACTGTTGGGCGGCGCTTTTCACCAGGTCGGCCGGTGAGTTCCAGTGTGCGAGGGCCTTGAGGTTGCGGGTCCTGTCAACGATATAGTCCCAGTCGAGTAGGCCGGCGAGCCGCGCATCGTTGATGATCGAGCCAAGCCGCTTGTAGCTGCGTTCCGTGTTCTCCACAAGATCTCTCGACACGAATTGGTAGTACAGCTGTCGCAGGGTGAGATCGTAGCCCTGCTCGGCGTAATCGGCGCAGATAGCACGGGCCTGTCCGATCACCTGCAGGCTGTCCTGGCTGAAGTTGCGGTTTACATAGGTGATCTCAGGCATCGAGTCCTTCTCTTTCTTCGATTGTGTCCGCTGCTCTTTCGGTGGCCTCGTGAGCAAGCCCGCAGGCGATTCGTGCCTCGGCAAGTTCATCGCGCCGCAAAAAGTCGCGAGCGCCTTGGAGCATTTTCTGAGCCTCGCTTATTTCGGCGTTGATTGACTTCTTGAGTGTGTGTGGGTTGCGTTTCGTCATCGGAGTCTCCTCGCCCGCTCGATCCCCTTGTCGGTTAGATGGCGCCCACCGTGCCCAACGCCCACAAGCCCGCGCTCGATGAGGTACGGCTCGCAATACAAAGCGATCGACTTCTGGTCACGGCTCTTGCCGCACGCCGTGGCGATGCTACCGATCGAGGCCTGGTAGGCGACATTGCCTTTCCTGTCTTCCCGCTTGGACTTGAGCAGGAATCGCAGCATGTTCTGCTGATCGCGGTCCAAACCGTCGAGGCTCGTGCTGTTGAGTTCGCAGACGATCTCGGTCGCAAGGGCACGTTCGACCACGATCCCGTCACAGCCGAGCGAGCGCGCGTTGCGCAGGTAGCGGTTGATGATCCGCGGTGTGCGTTTCGACGCCCGGGCAAAGAGCAATGCTGCCTCGGGTGTGACCCCCAGGCGCAACGCCTTCGCGTTCGCGCTTGCGAGCATGGCCATCTCGGGGATCGTGTACGGGTCCAGGCGTGGCTGCAAAGGGAATCGCGCCAGGAAGGGCTCGGGCAGTAGTCCTGCGTCCGTGGTGGCACCAATAAACGTCACGTCCGGGAACTGGACCACACCATGGACGGTCGTCAGGCGCTTGTCCTCAAGCAGCGCGTAGAAGTTCTCAGGGTCCGCTGACTGAGTGACACCGCGACGGTCGCCACTCATCTGCATGTGAATCTCGTCGACGAACACGACATCGCCATCCTTGGCAACCTTCGCGACTTCTTCCAGCGTGTCCTGGGCAACGGGTGCTTTGAGGACGTAAATATCGCGGCCGAGTTCATTCGCGATGATCATGCTGATCGTGGTCTTTCCCGTGCCGGCAGAGCCGAGCAGGAGGCAGTGATCGAGCGGACGCCCCATCGCCTTCGCACTGCGCACCAACTGTTCCAGCAGCGGCTTGAGCTTCTCCTGGCCGACCATGCCCGCAAAGGTGCGCGGGCGCAGCGCGTTGCCGCTCTGATCGTCGAAGCTCACCGGCCTGAGCGTCGGAGCCTGCTCGATGTCCCGGCTGCGTGGCATCGCCGCAGCCTCAGCCACGAGTGAGGCCATCGTCGGTCCCCTCCGCTGTCCCGGCACTGGCATGACGGCCGGCGGGTGTGTCGCACCGTACGCGGCGCCACCGGCCACGATGTAGCCAAGCCGGTGCATCCCGTGCAGGTGATGGTGGTGTTTATGTTGCTCGTGGTGGCTCATCATCCCAGCTTCCGTAGGGTATCTTCGAGTGTGTCAAGGGCGGCAAAGACTGGACGCTCGCTGTCGAGACTAAGCAGCTTTGTGTAGTTGAGCCCCCGCTGTCGCAGGGCCTTTGCACGTGCCCTGTGGTGAGCGATGACATCCTGGCGCACGACGTTCTTACGATCACTGCGCAGGAGCTTGATCACATCGCTGGTGGCTTCCCCGATCTCCCGTAGGTTGTTCACGATGAAGTGACGTGACACCATGGCCCGCTCGCCGTCGCCGTCCGCGAGTGGGACGGCCGTGAGACCGTACACTTCGGCATCGTTGTGATAGAGGGCATCGAGTGCTTCGCCAAGGCCCACGATCATGGGGCGAAAACCTTCGCGGACAAAGTAAACTCCCCCGGCCTTCCCTCGCAGGTTCTCGCCGTCGAGCCGGTCCTTGAGAAAGGAGCGAACGAGTGTGCGCACCTTGCGGCCGTCTACGACCTTGGCGTTCTCGTTGATGTAGGCCTCGATGGCCTGCTGGATCGGTCGCAGGTACTTGGGGTCGACCTCGCCGAGCGGGTCAAATTTCAGCTCCCCGCCCTGCTTGTCGTAGACGACGCGCATCGCCTTGGGGTACTCCACCCGGCGGCTGTCCACGTCCTTGACCACAAGGCTGATCTGGTAGATGCAGTGATCGCCGGTCTCAAGCAGGTCAACGACGGTCCGCTCGACCGCGGTCCCATCTGGGTTGGTGTGTTTGCCCTCCTGCTCGCGCATCGCACGCTTGAACAGGTACAGGCTGCGTGGGTCGGCCGGCAGTGAGGCCGGGTCAAGTCCTGCTGCCGTCCAGTGCTTGCGCAGGGACTTCAAGCTGACAGGCGTATCCGGCACACTAAACCAGACGATCCATCCTAGATTAGACATCCTTGTCTCACTCTCGCTCGGCATCCATTTTATGTTGGAAATGACTCTCCATCGCTTCCTCGTCTTCCTCCCAAAAGCACCTCACCATGTCGAAGCGCAGGAACGTGCGGCACTCCGGGCAAAGGCGCGGCTCCGGCATCGTTGCCCTGGGGTACGGCTGCCAGTGCCCACACGTTGATGCGGCTTGCGGTCCCAGACCTTTCGGGAGCGGTGGCATTGGTCCGAGCTCAGGCATTGGACACCGGGTGGGCGATATTGTCGCCGACGATCCAACCCTCCGCCTGTGTGATGCGGTCAGCGCGAATGGTAGCGCGAATGGCCATCTCTCTACCTTCATTGGAGGACCCCTCGCCACGGATCGTCCAATACCACACCCGACCTTCCAGTTCGACCTTGCACGATGGGCCGGTGATGGCGCGCCAGGAACCGGCCTTTGTTTTCACGTTGACGCCATAGCTGGGCCTGCCCGGCCTGTCAGCCTCGCTTTTCCCCCTGGCGATCCACTCATCGATCGCCTCGACGGTTGGTGCTAGTATTATTTGGTAGGCAGTTTCAATCATGGCGTTTCCTCACGCTCCTGTTCGTAGGTAGAAAATCTCGCCGTTCCATGGCGATCTAGTTCGTAGTGGTTAGGCGTTCGGGATATCCGTTGCTGGATGGCCTTCATTGAGCACGCGAGCGCGCTCTCGTGCGACCCTCTCGACCATGTAGCCATCGCCGAACTCTTGGAGCCCGTAGCCTTGACGGCAGACGCCCCAGCCAAAGTCGGGCGGCGGATCTTTGTCCGGGTAGCAGTGCGCGTTGTTCTCCGTCAAGTCAACGGCGATGAACTCGCCGTGGTGAGTGCTCCAGCCGCGGCCGTCCTTGTCTACGTCGATTTGCCGCTCGCCGATAAACTTGTCATCGATGCGAACTCGCACCGCTCCGGTGTCAGCGTTCCACAGATACATGCAAAACGGCTGATCGCCGGCCATCCGGTGGATGGTTCGCAGTTGCTTGTCGTTGGGATCGCCCGGTGCGCAGACGACCCAGCCGGGCTCTAGTTCAGTCATTCTCGCTCACCTCCCGGATCTTTTGCTCGGCGAGCTCGTGCCAGTCAACCTCGGAGAGCGCGGCTTTGAGTAGGTCGCTCCCGATGGTTGCGGGCACGTTCTCGGGCCATATCGACTCGGTGAGGTACTCTTTGAGTTCGTCTGCGAGCTTGCCGGTAGAGGGCGCACTGCGGGCGATTCCCAGCACCTCAAGGTAGGTGTCCTCGCCCGTGTAGTTGCCGTCGAGAAACATTCCCACCACCCACGTCTCGTAATTCGTCCAGCCGCTGTAGGTGGTGTCCTTGGGCGCGGGCTCGCGCTCGATGGCGTCGAGCAGCTCCATAAAGGCATCGTGCTCGGCGTCACCGCTTGGGCCGTCTGCCGCCTCACGGGCGGCCTTGATGAGGGCCGGGTCGATCATTGGGCTCCAGTCTTGTTGGTTTCCATTGAGGCGGTGAGGCCGCCCGCGTTGAGGTAGTCTCTAACGACTAGGGCGACGCCGTGCTCGCCGTGCTTGCGAAGGTACCGCTTGCACTTCTCGCGGTCCGCAAGCTTGCCAGCGGTGCGCGACACGTCGAACACCCACCGTTTGGGTTTCGAGTCGTCGAAAGCGCCCTCGTAATCCCACGCGATAGCACGCCGGTCTGTGTCGGTCAGTTCAACCGATCCAAGCTGGATCCTGATCTGTTTGGTGGGTGCGCTCATCGGGTGGCCCCGTGGATTGGGTTGCCCATCTCGCCGCCGCACGCCTCGCAGATGCCCGATCGGTTGCCCTTGTAAGGGTGAGTCTGCTCGACTCGGTCGCCGTAGGTGTTCAGCAGGCGCTCAAGCTCGGCGCGTGGAATGCGAGGATGACCGTCGCTCTCGCCTCTGACGAGCCGGCACACGGCGCTGACAAGTTCGCCGAGCAGCATCGCGGCCGAGGCCTCGGCGCGCCGCTCGAGCGCCTGGCGCTCGCTTAGGGCATCTTTGAGCAGCGCGTGGAAATGCTCGCGGGAACTCCAAATCGTTGTCTCGATGTCCTCCCCGAACATCGCCCATCTCGTCAGATTGGATCTCAGCGCAGCTGCCGATAGTTCGAGTTCCTCGGCCTCCTCGGCGTCGAGTGTGGGTGGCTTTTCGACCATCAACCAACCATTCGAGCGACCCTCCGAGTACACGTCACCATAGCCGTAAGCCTTGGCGCAAGCCGGCGCGTCGAGCTGCCAGAAGGTCTCCAGCGCTCGCTCATAGCAGGCCTGCACATCACGCTTGTCGAGTGCGTCGATGAGGGCTTTCACCTCGGCGTTCTCCTGCTGATATAGCTTGATGTCCTTCACGTTCAAGGCTGGCTTGCCGTTTCGAAACGTGATCGGCTTGGGCATGGGTAGTTCTCCAGGTTTAGAAGGTTTGGGGCTCGGGGCTAAGCCTTCAACGCCCGATTATACGGGATGGAATGGCTGCGCGCAAAGAACCGGACGGCCGTTCCATCGAACTCATGTTCGTACGTATTCCGCTGATCTCGCGCACCTTGCACTCAAAGCCGTCATCTTGTAGCTGGCGAATGCGATGGTTGACCCATCTCGCGCTAAAGCTTCGCACCGTTAGGTCGGGGTAGTAGGAGCATCCGCGGTAGACATCCACGATTAGACGCATCAAAACCTCGCCGTTCCATAGGTTGCCGGTTCGTAGTACAATGCTGCGCGACGCACGGAGAGGGATAGGCGTGCAGGGCTATAGCCTGCACGCCTATCGCGTTCTCTACTGGCGCAGCGCCTGCAACTGCGCGATCTCGGCGTCGGTGATCACGTTGGCCATGATCGCGTTCCCGACAACGCCGAGCGGTAGCGCCGTCTGCGTGCTGCCGTCCACGTGGACAAGCGCAGGCGCGCCCGTCTTGACGTGTACGCCGCGCGTGACGTAGCTGCCCTCGCCCGTGGCCGCCTTGCACGCGTCCTTGTCGATGCGGTAGGTAGCGGGGCGGCGCGCGACCGTGAGAAGCTCGGCCGCGACGATGGGTGAATCTGCCTTAGTGGGCATAAAGCCTCCGTAGTCGTGTGGTTACTAAAGGGGACATGCCGCCGACCTGCCCAAACCTTACGGGCCGACTTCAGACATGTTGTAAGGACGGGGGACGTTTGCGGCATGTACTGAGAGGACGCAGTGGCAAAGACCTGCCGTGTTCAGCTCTCGGCGGCAGTGGCGGGCCGCTGCGTCTACTTTTTTTCCACACGACTAAAGTTCTGTGCTAATGTGCCGATGAGTAGGGATCAACCATCGACGAAAGGATGCCATTATGGCTCCAGTACAGACAAACCTTCTGACTCTCGCCCAGCTACGTTTTCAGCGGGGCGCAATGACCGAGCGCGAACTGATGCACCGTTGCAGGGATGCTGCAAGGTTGGAGCTGCGCGGGAAGATGTTTAGTCCCGACGATCGGCTCGATGTAGCCTCACAGATCATGGTCGACGGCTTGACCGCGACTGGCGGCGCCCCGCCGAGAGCAGACGACCCAAAGCATTCGCTTGGCAGCTACTGCAAGCGAGCTCAGACTTGCCGGCGGTCATTGGAACGCCAACGGGACCGCGATAATCTCGCCGCCCAAACAAGGCAGGATCAGCACGCTTGGAGCGCCGACGCCATCGTCCCGGACGTTCTGCCCGAGTCGCCGACGGAAGGGGAGTCGATGCACGTTGCGATCGACATCTGCCGGCGCTTGCAGCTTGACGATGCGACCTCGCCAGTCGTCACGCTGTTCTATGGCTTCGCTCGGGATCTTCCCGGCGTTGTCGTCGCCAGTGAGCTCGGGATCTCGCCAAACGCTTACGATGTAGCGTGCTGTCGAGCTCGCACGACGATCAGGGAACTTTACCCAACCGCGACGGACCTCCTAGCCGCGTTGGTTGGCGGGACCACGACGGTCATTGATCCGATGACGCATGAGGTCGTGGTCCGATTCTGCAAGCAGGACGATAGTCGACCGGCGCATGATCGCACGCATATCCTCGCAGTTGCGGCGCGAGAGGGCACCGACGCAGGATCGTGGCCGGAACGGCCGGAAACAGCACTCGCAGCGCGCGAAGTCTGCACGGTGGAGTTCCGCCCCGGCGTCAAGGTCAAGGGCGCGAAAATCTCGCCGCAAGTCAAGGCCGACTCGCTGCGCCGTCTAGGATACGCCTTGCGGTAGACCGGAGCGGAGATCGGTCCCGCAGATCCTGCGTGCGCTCACAGATCGGCGCAGGATCATGGTAGCGCCGGCCAGTGCGCCCATACGGGAGCAACGGCCCATACGGGAGCAACGGAAAAGGCACCGTAAGTCCGGCGCTACCTTCAACCTTCAACGAATAGGGGCAACCATGGACGAGTACACGGTAGTTTGGACCATTGAGCTCACGGCGCGGACACTGAGAGAGGCCGCAGAACAAGCGTTGAAGATCCAGCGCGACAAAAACAGCATGGCGACAGTCTTCGTCGTCGATGGCGAGCAGATTGACCTATCGGACGTCGAGTAGAACATCCGTCTAGCGCCACGAAACGTCTCAAGTTGCGTGGTAACGTTGTCGATATCAAGAGTAACGAACGACGAAAGGATCGCCACCATGGCATTCGACACCACACCACAGATCACTGGCCCTGACCCTTACCTGCTGTGCATGGAAGAAAAAGTCGCCGCCGACAAAGCATCGTATGAGGCTAGGATGCTGGCGAAGTACGGCCAGCCCGTGCTCACGGTCAAGTCCGGGATCACGGTCGGTCATCTGCAAGCGACGGTGGACCGCCTGGCAGCCGAACACGCCGCGCTGGTCGCCAGCCACAAGCATGAGGAATCAAAAGTCGCGGAGATAGTACGATGAGGGATAGACCCATCGTCGAGGCTGCGAAGACAACCGTGTCGGTCGTGGTGCTTGCGCCAGTCGTGCTCGTCTGCATCGTGATCGTGCTCGCCTTGCTGGCCTGGCTCGGTGCTGTCGGTGCCATCGTGGTAGTGGTGCTGCTCGTCGGCGGATGTCTCGTCCGGTATGGCGAGCGGCACCCGACGACACCGCGCACGCCGGCAGCAGTCGCACGGGCAGCAGCCAAGCAGCAGCAGGACGAACGCATCGAGGCGATCATCGCTCAAACGGATCCGCTCGCCGCAAAGCGCATGGCCGAGCGTCGCAACGCACGATAAAAATCCCGCCGACAAGAAAGACAACCATGAACACCAAAGCCCTAATAGAGACCATGAACGTAGACATCGCCAAGATACAGGCAGACGATGCCTGGGACAAGGACCGCATCGCACGACGCGGCCACCTAGAGAGCAGCGTCGAGGCGAACCGTCGCCTCGCGACCCCAAAGACCTACTTCGACGGCGACAGTCCTGGCTGTGAATGGGAAGGCACACCCGGCAACGTCGAGGATCTCCACGGTGGCTTCAAGGTCGGAGACCGGGTGACGTACCGCGAGCCAGGCATCGTCAACGGACGAGTGGAAGGCTACGGGCCAGCAACGGTGGGCTGGGTCGCGGCACTGCACCGCAACGGGAACCTGGCCGTGCGCGAGCTCAGCACGGGAGCGATGCAGGATGTCTACTCCGGCCGCTGCGAGCTTGTCCCGACACACGACAACGAACAAGACCCGGTAGCGGAGAGCATCGCCAACGCGAGCGAACGATAGCCCAGCAGCCACAAACCTCACTCAACAGCCATAAACATATGATGGACTCGGGCACGTCGGCTCCACAAAATGCCAACAGTGCGCCGAATCGAAATAACGTTTTCGGGCACCTGGATATGTTTTGCTATGTGTTGCCGACACACTTTTAGGCCCCCCCTTCCGCCAGGATGGAAGACCAAAACGTCGTTGCACTCACCAGACCCACGCACAAAGTTTTAGGGGTTTTTTGGCTCTACAGTGCGGTTTGGAACGTTTCCCCTCACAATCTTTTTCGTGCGTAATCCTCGTTTTTGGTCACCAGATTCTCCCGTACGGTGCCGGTAATCTGTGGCCCGTTTCGATTTCTTTCCAAACCCCTACATGACTGTTACAATGTCCCAAAATAGGGTTTCATAACTTTGGCTCTAGAATGCCACTTTAGGCAGCATGTCTCACGGGCGGGTGGCGCACCTGACTTTGTGCGTTTTGCTCCCCATAGCCGGACTGTGATACTGTCCAGCTATGGGTGAGCGGAAGGAGGGTCAAATAAAGTTCCCCCGAGAGAGAGTCGTAGACGCGGAGAAGCAGCGCCACCGTGAAAGGGTCGACGAGAGGAACAAGCGGATCCAGGATCGTGGGGTGCCGGCGCCGGCCTCTGGTACGTTTGGTGTTCCCCCGAAAGAGTCGGCGAAAAAGTGAGCTCGATCAGTCGTGGGGTGCCGGAGACGAAGTTCCGCATCTTCTACCGCGATGGTTTTCTCGGCTACCCGTTGTCGTGGGATCAGTTGCTTTACTACATCCGCTACGGGTGTGGGCTTCCCTACCCGATGAGGCCGGTGCGTGTGCTGCGTGTGAGACACCGATGAGCCTGGGGATCGCGCTCGCGGACGCCGCGGCTAACTGCGAGCGCGACGGCGCCGAAGCCGAGCTGACGTTGCGCTCGGGCCGGGAGTTCCGGGGCAAGCTTGAGAGGAACGCCACCCAGACCGCCCATCTGAAGCTCCCGGATGGCGGTTGGAGCACGGTGCTGGTCGAGGAGATCGTCGCGGTATCTTCGGTGCATGGGCGATGAGCGACCGTCCGCCGGCGACCGACGATGAGCCTAAGGTCAGGATCGTCAGCGACGGCACCTCGGAGGGGACGAGCGTCTACACGAACGGACAGCTGTTGGAGAACGTCCTCGCCGTGGACTGGCGCGTCAAGGTGGGGGAGAAGGCGAGTGCCAGGATCACGATCCTGGACGTGGCTGTCGAAGTTGAGGAGGGCGCTGATGTCTGATCTCGATGGTCAAGAGCGCGCCGAGAACGCGCCGGAGGAGATCGAGCTTCGTGTGTGCGAACTTTGCGGGCGCACTGATCGCTGGAAAGCGCTTCCAGGAGGCTCCTATCACTTGTGCCGGGGGTTACGTTGCGATGGAAGGGTGGTCAATGTGACCTACCGGAGGTTGTTCGATGTCTGATCGCGGTCAAGAGCGCGAGAAGGTGCCGAGGCTCGTACGGATTGTCTTTAGCGACGACGTGGCGGCCGGAACCTTTGTGCTAGACGGCGTGCGAATAGTGACGCCCGCTGACGACGAGGCGCTTGGCCGTGAGCTGCGCACTGTCGAGGTTCGCGTGCATGGCAATCAGGATGGCATGGCGATACGTCAGATCGTTGAAAAGACGGACGACCTGGAGTTGACGCCCTGATGACCGGTCAAGAGCGCGAGGCGCTGATCCGTAAGGCGGCGGAAGCGATCGCGACCCACGATTGCTGGACGACGTGGGAGAGGGCGTCCATCGATCTGCGGAGGCGTTGGTGCCGGATGGCCGAGGCCGCGCTCGCTGTCCGTGAGGAGCCGCACAGGGCTATCGCAGAGAAGCTTCAGCTTTGGGAAGCGGAGCTAAATCATCGGCAGAGCGTGATCGAAGAGAGGGAGCGTCTCGACACCGGGGAGGAACGACCGCCTGATCCGCCGCGCCCTGAGCGCATGTGCCTGTGTGGCCATACCGACCATTGGCACGGGGACATTCCTGGTATGCACGAGATGCGACCCGGTGAGGGTAGGTGTGAGCACAATGGTGACTGCGGATGCGGGAAGTTTGTCGCTGCCCGTGAGGACACCCAGCGACCGACTGAGCGCGCGACACTGGAGACGATCCGTCAGCACGCCGACGAGGCGCTTTCCTTGGAGGCATCCCACAGAGGGGCCCACCTTCACAACATCAGAGAAATGGCCAACGCCGCTCTCGTACGGGACACCGAGCTATGAGCGGTCAAGAGCGGGAGGCGCGCCGCTGCTACGACTGCGGGCTGCCGATCCCAGCCGATGAGAAGGCGGTCGAAGCCAAGACCGGCAACGCTTGGAAGCACTTTGAGTGCTGGTACGACGGTGCGCCGTTCCCACGCGATCCCCTGACGGGTGTTCGCAATGTCTGATCGCGGTCAAGAGCGCGAGGCGCTGCAACCTACGGCGGCCGAAGTCGAGGCAGCGGCGCGCGCTTACTGGCTCGCAATTGACGGCATGACGCCCGGCGCGATGCCCTGGGACAGCTTGCCAGAGGCGGGCCGAATCGAGCAGGTCGAGCACTCGCGCATGGCACTACAGGCCGCTCTCGCTGCCCGTGGGGAGCCACCAAGGCCGGGCTATTGGCCCGGGACGGCCGACCGTGAAGAGGTAGGGCCGGTCGGGGATGGGACGCCCCATGCTCGGATGGGGTGGTTTTGGGAGCGGATGCGACCGCACGAGAAGCTGATCGGAGAGCTGACGGGTTGGAATCCCGTTAGCAGCACTTACAGGTTTGAGGCGGCGATAGCAGACGCTTTTGACAGGCTGGCCGCCCGTGAGAACCGCGTAGCCGACAGGGAGCATGACGGCCAACGGGGCATTCGCGTCGAGGCTGTCGCCGCAGGCCAGCTCAAAGCGGGGGACATGGTGCTCGCCGGCGACCGGCCACACATCCTTGTGGACGACGCTAACGCTCATCACCAAGGGGCGAACCCCCCGACGATCTGGTTTGCCGACTTTCGAGACCCAAGCATCGTCGATCTCTGGGGCCAAATCTGGCGCGTCGTGCGCGCCCAACAGCCGGGCGAGGCGATTACTCGTGACGAGCGCCATTTGCGACTTGTCGCTGCGCGAAAACCGCGCGAGGTCTACGCCTACACGACAGAGATAGCGAAGCGGCTACTTGACCAAGAAGGCAAGCATCTGGTGATCGACGCGGACCAAGCGGGCCACCTAGAGTTCCGGCTCCTAGATTTAGAGGCTGACCTCGGCGTGCGGGACACCAAGCAGGAGCCCTCGTCGTGAAGTGGCACCGAGACAAGGAGTCTCCTGCGGCGATCTATGACTCCATCGACCGTCGGTACTCAATCGTGTGGGACCCCAGCGGCTGGCATCTCTGGGAAGGGGCCAAGCTGCTGGGCGTCTTCCCAACGCTGAACGCTGCGAAGGATCGCGTGCGGGACACCGAGCGGCCCGAGCGATGAACTACCCCACCATTGAGCGGGTCAGAACGGCCGATGTTGAAAGTGTCCTCAGGTGGAATCGGTTTCTGCCGTCTCCGCGGACTCCCGATCAGGTCAAGGTGATCAATGTGATCGTGACACGGCTCGGGGCGCTGAAAGAAGCGAATCCCGGGGAGTATGTGTCCACTTCCAAGAGGATAGGCTGGTGAGCGCCCACGTGCATCCAACCGCCTATAAATACACGAAGGTTGATAGCGATACACCTCGCGTGCCCGAAACTGAGCACCTGCGTGCAGGGAGGGCGCCGCGGGAATTCTTCCCATTCGAGGATTTTTCCAAGTCGATAGATGTGACATGGGTGGCGCGCTTCTGATGGTTGAGCCGAGACAATGGGAGCTGGCCGGGACGCATGATGAGCTTGTGCCAGAGCAGGTTTATGATGGCCCGGATCTTCGTCCTGGCGAGCGCGTCAAGGTACTGGAGGCCGCGCCGATCATCGATCTGCTACAGCGGTTCTGCGATAATCCGGAGCCAACACGGGCTCGGGCGGAAGCTGTGATGCTGGTTCGGGGTCTTAGGCGATGACTGAGCTACGCAAAGAGCTGCCAACGGTGCCAGACAAAATGAGGAGTCTGCCCGTCGACGACCGGGGCTATCCGGTGCCGTGGTTCGTGGTGTGGCTCGACAAGGACGGTGAGCCGACGTGGATCCCTTCTGAGCGCGTCACGCCCGAGTTCAGGGTCGTGGACGAGGAACGCCTCGTCGAGGCCGTCAAGTACAACCTGTGCTGGGTGTGCGGGCAGAAGCTCGGCTCCTACAAGGCGTTCACGATCGGACCGATGTGTGCCGTCAACCGCATCAACGCGGAGCCGCCGGCCCACCTGCACTGTGCGATCTTCTCGGCGAAGGCTTGTCCGTTCCTCACGCGCCCACACTCGCGGCGTCGCGAGAACAAGCTACCGGACGGCGTCACGGCGACCGGCGCGATGATCCGCCGCCAGCCTGGCGTCGCCTGCGTATGGGTATGCAAGGACTTTGGGATCACTCGTGCGCCGAGGGACGACGGCGGCGTTGGCGTGCTCTTCGACCTCGGCGGGCCCACCTCTACGAGCTGGTATCGCGAAGGCCGCGAGGCGACCCGCGGCGAGATCGTCGAGTCGATCGAGAGCGGGGTCTCAATCATGGAGGAGCTGACAGAGGGGGCTGCAGCAAAGCGGGCGCTTGCCGCTGCGGTTGTGCGTGCGATGGGGCTGCTCCCCGCCTGATGCTGTAGGATGCGCCGCGGATATCCACTCGCAGTCCGATCAAGGAGGAAGCCGTGCCTACCATCACCCAAGAAGAGGGGTCAGAGATCATCCTTGACCAGGAAGTCCTGGCACCTGTCGGCGGCTGGACAGACGAGGCCACGGCTGGCTCGGACGTGTTCCGGCGCGGCCCAGAGGTCCACGTCTGCCTCAGGGTCACAAACGTCGCCCGGACGGCATGGTCGGCGAAAAAATGGAAAGTGGGCGAATACGTCACCAGCGGCGGTAAACTCTACAAACTGCTGAAAGAATCGGGGGAACTGACCATCGCCGAAGAAGGCCCGACGGTCTACGAAGAAGTCAACGCGGCCCCGACGCTGGTCTGCATCCTTCCGGTCGAGTACCGACCTGGTGCCGCAGTAAAAGACGCCGCTGGCACCGTTGAAGTCCTCGCCAACGGCGAAGTCCTCGCCCTCGGTTCGCTCTCGGCCTCGGCGGCCCACGTCTTTGACCTGACCTACCGCGCGGCAGGCGTCAGCCCCTGATAGGCTGCTGACTGCTGACGCAGGCATCATATGGCGTCCGGCCTGTTTCCTGTTCCGGGCCGGGCGCCACGCTTATGACCGCACTCCAAGACGAGACAGCCAAGATCTCACTCAGGGCAGCTGAGGATGCGCGCTACGCCTGCAATGAAGCGAAGCGGATATACGCCGACTGCTACCTGCGCTACATCCGCGACGCCCTGGCGGCGAGCTGGAGCTGGCGCCGCATCGGCGAGGGCCTCGGTGTGAGCGAACAGGCCGTCAGGCGTTACTGGACGGCGAACCGTCAACGTGCCGGGAGGCTCAATGAACTGGCTCCGTAGGCTCCATGACTGGCTCTCCGAACCGTTTGGGGAGCATCTTCAGACCCTCTCGGAGGCTGATTGTGAAGCGAATGCCCGGCCGGTGGAGCGCGTGATCGAGCCGTTGCCGATCGACCGACCACGGCTCGGGATCGACGAGTAGTGTCCGAACGGTCGACTACGGTGGGCCGATGGTTGCCGTCACCTTCCCTTGGCAGCAGCGCGCTTCCGGCGCATGTATTCGCGTTGGCAGGTACGGCAGTAGCGGTGACCTTTCTTATCGATGCCTGCGTTGGCCTCGTCGTAGATGTGGCCCTTTGGGCAGTGGGTCCGTTCAAGCTGCACGCGGCCCGGTCCAAGCGTCTGCCACGACCATCCGTCCATGCGTTGATGGCACGGCTTGCAAAGCTCTAGCCAGTCCTCGCGGTTCCGCGTGTAGGCGTGGCCGACGCTGGCCCACTCGGTGTACCCGGTTTGACCACATCGCTCGCATCGGCCGGTCTTCGGGAAGTGCCGCTGAATCCACTTGTGGATCGTGGTGTAGTTGGCGCTCTCGCCGCGAACTCAGTTCGTCTTTAGTGGGTCGCCGTGTTTGCGCCAGCGGGCGTAGTGCATTGCGCACCAGCCCCGTTTCTCGGCGGTTTTTTTGCAGTCCTCGATCGAACAGTTCATCCCAGGGCAGTCTACTGTAATGGTCGCACTATTTCTTACACATTGGTTCCAGTTCAACTACGCCGAACCGGGGCAGCCGTTCTATCGCGCGGCGGATTGGCCCAATGTCTTCGTCGTGTTGCCGTTGGCGATTCTCGGCTTCTTCTACCTCCGATCCCGTCACTTGGCGGTCATGGAGTCTCATAGGGCGCTGAAAGCCGCGCACGTCGAGCACGTCGCCAAGCTCGACAAGCTGCTCGATCGCCTGGACCCGGAGACCCCGGGCTCGATCCATGACGTGCTTGACCTGCTGGACCTGGAGACCCCTGGCGGTATCCAGATTCTCGCCGAGAAGATTGATAGGATCACCCCACACCCCGACTGAGGAGGACCCAATGGACGCTGCAGACACCAGCGCACCCGAGCCGGAGAAGGACGTCACCGTCGAGACCTTCAGCGGCGACGACGGTCACCAGCCAACAACCGAAGACGACGGCCACGGCAGCGTCACGCCGACCTCACCGCCGGACCCGCGCAGCCAGTCCGGCAGCCCGCTGGACCCCGCGACCAAGGCCGCGCTGGCCGGTGAACCTCCAGCCGCGGGCGAGAGCGTGCCGCCGGTCTCAACCGAGCCGCCGGTCTCAACCGAGCCGCAGGGCGCCGCGTCGCCACCGATTCCCTGAGCTGCCAGGCTGAAAAAGCCGCAGCGAGCGAAAAGCGAGAGGGGCCTTCGGGCTCCTCTCGCTTTTCGGGCTGTAAGATTCCCCCCATGGAGGCGCCGGAGCCAACCAAGAACTGGTACAGACAGCTGAAGGGGGATCGAATTGAGGTTTGCCTCCAGGCTGGCGCCCTGCGGATGCGTGCCAGCGGCCATGAGACCCTCATCTGGCACCTGGTCGGGGAGTTCGAGAAGCTTACGGGCGTTGAAGCTGTTGGCGAGTGGAAACGTCCCCTACCCAAAGGCCCGAGGCAGCTCGACCGTCAGATCTCGATGATGGACTTCCCGCCGGAGCCTGACGATGCGTAGGTCTTGCCCCTACTGCGGGACGGCTGTTGATGTCGCCAAGATTCGCGGCACCGGCGAAAGCGTGCCGCTGGAGACTAGCCCGGATAGTCAGTCCGATGCGCCTCTCTACAAGGTCGTCGATACGAACCCCCTCACCGTCGTCAAGGCCGCCACGGGAGCCATTGGGTGGTACCTACCAGATCACCGAGCCGAGTGTCCGGGTTATGGCAACGGTCTCTGACTTCGCCTGGGTGGACAACCCGCCGAGAATCACGCCGCGAAGGGATCGTCTCGGCCGGCACAACCACGACCCCCGACGACTGATGCACGGCCTGCCGGGAGCGATTTTTCTCGCCGAACATATGCCGATGATCGAGGTTCCCGGCGAGTTTTGGTCAGAGGATGTGGCCGAGCAGGGAAGGCTCGCCTTGGTGGCGTGCCCGTGTGGCGCCACGCCCGGAGCAACGCTCCTAGGGCGGCCCGTGAGCTGCGACTGCGGCCGCGTCTACATGTTCACGGGCCGCGACGTGCTCGTCTACGGTTCGCCGCAGCACGCGACTTGAATCCGCCGCAAAGGCGTATATTAGAAGCATGGCTATCGCTGGCGTACTCGTCCTTGTAGTGGTTGTGCTGTTGATCGTCTTCCTCGCCAAGCGCATCTGACATGGCTGATGGCGAAGGTGTCGGCGTACCGCCGATACCAGACCCCACGATCCTAACGACCGAGCAGCTCCTGCGCGTCGCGCGGTCTGAGCGGGATTACGTCGACGGCAAGATCGAGGTGTTGATCGAGCGGTTCCGGGCGATCGACAAGGCGACGGAGTTGCTCTCGGACACCGTCAACAAGGTACCGACAGAGGTGCAGCGAGAGGTCGGCAACCTCAACAATGTGATGGTCGAGAAGTTCGAGTCGGTCGATAAGCAGTTCAAAGAGCGCGACACGCGCTCCGAGCGTGAGGCCCGGGACAACAAGCTTGCCGTGGACGCCGCGTTCGCCGCCCAGGAGAAGCAGGCGGTCGCCGAGAGCGTGTCCAACCAAAAGGCGATCGACAAGTCCGAGGTCGCGACGAACAAGGCGATCGACAAGCTTGCGGAGCTGTTCGAGTCCAGGGTCGGCGGCCTAGCGGAGTCGCTCAGCGATCTCAAGCTACGGGTGCAAGCCATGGAGTCCGCGAAGCAGGGAGTTGTCGAGAACGCGCAGCAGAACTACCAGGCGCAGGAACCGGCCACGGCAAAGCAGGCGCTCGCAAACGATAGGGTCATCGCGTTTACGGCCGCCGCTGCAGTGGTCATCTCCGTGCTCGCCGCGGCGGGTGTCTTTTGATCAGCCTCGCCGCACGGATCACGAGGCAACTTGAATTGCTCCCTATAGCGTATATTAGAGATGTGCGTTCTCATGTCGAAGAGATCCTCTTCGGTGGACATTGAGCAGCGTGAATGAGCAAGGGTCAATACCTTCCGCCGCGCCTGCTCCAGAGCGTAGGCGTCGTCCTTCTGGTCGCGGCGGCGATCTTTTGGGCCGTGACCGGACATCAGTCGGCGCTACTGGTGGGGGCGGCGTTGTCTTTGATTGGGCTCGGGGCGTACAGTGGCCTGCACATCTCCGTCTCGCAGGACCTTCAAGGCGAGCTCAGGGAGGACGAGCAATGATGGCTCGCATGGCGTCGCTTTTGCGCCGCCGGCTCTCCTTCCTGAGCCACCTCCTGACGGTTGTCGTTGCGTTTTCCTACCTGACCTTGGGGCTCTTCGCGACCGCCCAGGCTGAGCGCTTGTGGGCTCCCTATGCCTGCACCGTACTCGTGCTCGCCACCGTCAACCTGCACGGGGAGCGTAATGCCGAACGTCCATGAGGACGAGCATCTCGAGAACCTGCGCCGGGCCATGGAGAAGACCGGCGTTGGGATGGCCCCGGCGCTGCGGACCCACGTGCAAGCAGCCTTGGAGTACGGGGTGCAGTTGGTGCGCGTCGAGTACGAGGAGCTGGCCCAGCATAATCTGGACCTGCTGCAGAAGTATTCACGGCGAACCAAAACGCTGTTGGCCGCTCTCGCGGCGATGCTCTTGGTCCTTGGCCTCCTGAGTGTTCATCTCTCGGGCCAGGGACTGGAACTGGAACACAAAACCTGCACGATACAGAACAACGGCCTGAAGGCTGGACCACATCTTGTCGCTGCGATGCAGGATATCGGCTACTTGATCATCCCTCGGCCCGGGCAGAAAAGCGTCTCCGAACCCCTCCACCACATTCTCGCTCACCTCAGTGGGGAACTCAAAGCGTATGTGGTCGTTGAGCACGAACTCCCTCTCGGCCGGAGCTGCTAAACGGTCTGACTACAGTTCCGTCGTAAGGGTATGGTATATACAGACCATGAATCTCCGCGAACTCGCCCGGGAGCTACGCTTCATCGGCGCACTGCTCGACGAGCGCGACGCGACCTACGTGTGGGATGGCCGCTTCCGCTTCGACCTCGCCGACGGCTGGTATCTGGTCGTGAGTGCGGATTTTCCGGGAAGATTGAGGCTCGATGCCTGTCATCACTCGGGTAGGAGTGGTAGTCTCTGGTGCATCGCGGCGGATCGGTCCCGGCTCAGGGACTTGGTGCTCGCCGCCAAGAATGAGGCCGTAGCTCTAGTCGCCTGACAGGAGGTAGCATGATCACGATGTTCGACAGCACCACGGTGGAGCAGATCCCCGGGGACGCACCGGCGGTCGCTGGCTACGTGGGTGGCTTCTGGCCCGACTACGGTGAGGACGTCAAGCGCTGGCCCCACGCCAAACATCTGTCGATCGCGATCAATAAGGGAGAGGACGCCGAGTGCCTCGACATCGAGAAGGGCGACGCAACGGCCGCGGACGCCCCGGCCTGGTTCCATCGTCAGCGCGATCGCGGCGTTGACCGGCCCGTGTTCTACGCGAGCTTGTCGAACATGCCGGTGGTTGAGGACGAACTGAGGCGTGCTGGCGTTTCCCGCGCCGAGTACCGCGTGTGGGACGCCCACTACACCTACGAGCCGCACGTCAGCCCAGGCTCGGACGCCACGCAGTGGACGGACAAAGCGATGGGCCGGAACCTCGACCAGAGCCTCTGTCGGGATACTTTCTTCGAGGTGCCGAGTGTGCCTCACGTCGCGGAGCCGCACGCGGTCAAGCTGGCGCCGGAGAAGGGTCGCCATCAGCTCGCGTTGACGAGCCCGGAGATGCGCGGCGAGAACATCCGCGCGCTTCAGAAGGCACTCAACGAGCGGCTGGAGCATTACAAATCCAGGATCCGGGTCAAAGAAAACGGTATCTACGATCGTGAAACGGCCCATGCCGTTGCCGTTGTCGCCAGGGCTCTCGGCCTTGAGCACTACGACGGCGCCCCCGCAGTCACGCGCCTGATCGAGCACCCCAACCTGCGCACCCCCGCCGACCGTGTGCGTGAGCATGCGCGCGCCAAAGCGCGCCTGGAGGTCGACGCAGTCGCCGTACGCAAGGACGGCACCGAGGAGGCGATCCACGGCCTCGCGCGCATCCCGCTCGTCGCCGCGCACTTCCTCGGCACACACGAGGAGCCCGCCAACTCCAACTGGGGAGAGCCGAACCCCGCCGACTGGCTGAAGAACTTCGGCTTCGACAGCGGCGCTCCGTGGTGCGCAGCGTTCGCCTGCTCGATGGTCAACCTGGCCGGCGGGGCGATCCACGGTGGTGACCCGGCCTTCTGCCCGAACCTGGAGGCGTATGCCCGCGCGGGCACCAACGGCTTTGCGGAGTATCGCCCCAGCCGCGACGGGATGCGTCCGGCGATCGAGCCGGGCTGGCTCGCGCTCTTCAACTGGGACGGTGGCACGGAACCGCAGCACGTCGAAATCGTCAAGGAGCTTGGCTCCTCCACCGTGAAGTGTATCGGTGGCAACACTGGAGGGCCTGACCCTTCGTGGGGTGGGATGGTGGCAGAGGAAGAGCGAGCCTATTCACTGATCGTCGGATATTGCCGACCAAGAATTTAGGGAGGAAGTATGAGTACGCCAATGGCAGCACCCGCGTCGGATACGGGGACCTTCTGGAGCATCGAGCGCGCGGTTGCGTTCGTCGTCGGGCCGATCGTCAGTGCCGGCGCTGGCTGGCTCTCGCTGTTCCTCGCCAACAATGTGCCCGGGCTCCCGGCCGTCCCTGGGCAGGCGATCTACGGTCTCGCGGGCGCGGCGACGCTCAGCACCGCGGCGCTCTTCCACAAGTGGCTGGACGGTCGCAGTAAGCAGACGCAGGCCCTCCTCGGCCAGGCGCGTAGCTTCGAGCACCTGGCGCAGCCTCTACTCAGCACCGCTGGCATCACCCCGGGCGTCGAGAGTGGCTTCATACACACCACACTGGTCGACCTCGAGGGTCTCGCCCAGCATGCCGCGGCCAAAGCAGTCGCAGGGATTCAAAAAGCTGCGCCGGCCAGCACCGAATACATAGTACCCGCAGCCCCTCCACCCGTCCAGCCCATCCAGCCCGCCACGAACGATCCTGCTCCGGTAACCCCGGTGCAGGCTCAGGCGGCCGATGCAGGAGCGGCCCAGGGGGTATGAGTGTCCGGGCTCAGTGGAGATTGGCTGAGCTACTCGACACCGACGACGGCAATCCATTCGACACAGTGATCCTTTCCGCTGGCTTACGTGTCGATCTGACGGGCACCGAGGATGAGATGTTCCGGGGACTCAGGCGGACGCTGGAGCTTGAGTCCCGGCTCTACGGTAAGGGAATCACCTGCGAGCTGAAGGACGGTGGCCAGGACTGCCTCACCTGTCCGATGTACGCCGGGGACCGGCCGGAGGAGGAGCGGGAACCGCTCTGTCGTCTCGGCCGCGACCAGCGCGTGATCGAGGCGCAGCTCGAGGGGGTCAAGGCGGACCGCAACGCGCCCCTGATCGAACTCTGCGCGGTCGCCGACGAGTACACGGAGATCGGGCACTTGAATGAGGAGTACGGTGAGCTGCTGTGCGCGGTGGGGCTATGACGTTGGTCAGGGGTTGCGCACGCTGCGGCGGTGTACACGAGGTCGACTTCAAAAGGCTCACAAACCCGATCGAGGCCGTTGACCACGATGAGGTTGTCTACACCCACTGGGCGCCATGTCCGACGAACGGCGAGCCGATCCTGATGCGGAAGATGCCGATCCAATTGCCGGGTTGATGGGGTCACGCGGCGGCAATGCCCCCAATGGGCTGAAGGGGAAGGAACTCAGCACCCGGTTCCTCAGAGCGCCCTTTGAGGACTGGCCAGCGCTTTCACAAGGCTACAAGACCGAGTTTCGAGCCGCGCCGATGGGTGTTGCCGTCAGGTCGCTCCAGGCGCCGCAGCCGGTTGTTTTGTACGCCGCCTCAGGCTATGTGAAAAAGAAAAAGCTGATGGTCCTGGAGTGGCACGAGACGCAGCGCCTGATGGACATCGCCGACGACCCGGAGTCACTCCTCCGGGAGGGCTTCGAGAGCTATGATCACTTCCGTCGGTACTGGCGCGCACGCACCAGAAAACCCTTCCGGCCGCTGCAGGAGGTCGAGGCTTTCCGCCTGCGACCGTGGCTGCAGGACGACCCGTTACGGCTCGGGCCGTCCCTGTTGGAAAGGCTCTATGGCGACTTCATCTCCGAGTAGTTTTCACGCCGAGGCGCAATACCAGCGGGTCTGTGCGGTCTGCGGCGCTGGTGGCTCCTTCGAGGCCCATCACGTTGTGAGCAAGCAGCGGCTCAAGAAGCTGGGCCTCCGGCATCTGCTTCACGACCCTCAGAACGCACTCAGGCTATGCTCAGGTCTCAGTGGTAACCAATGTCACGCCCAGCACACCGCGCGCAGGCTCCGTATCGAGACCGCTCAGCTTATCCCCGGCAATCGCTGCTTCATCTGGAAGGCTCTAAAAATGGCTGGCAAGAATTACCTTGACCGGGAGTACACTGGTGTGGACCGAGCTTATACCCTGCACGAGGAAGGCTGCTGCCCGCTATGTCAGTTGTAGCCGACTATCAAGTCGAACTGCCGGCCGGTGGTATCTTACACCTGCAATCGCCGGATGAGGTGCAGCTCTGGGAGGACTCCCTCGCCAAGTACCGAGAGGATTATGTTTTGTCAAAGCAGAACGATCTGATCGCCCTCGGGCAATTATTACTCCAACAGATCGTCAGCTACCGCTGTCAGTGCATGATCAACGGCATGGAGCCCGCGCTCGACGCCGGCGGCGTGCCCACCGGCAGCTACCGGCGTGTCGAACTGGACGGATCGGATCTCGCCGCATACCAAAAGACGTTGACCGCTGCGAGCGTCGAGATGCGCGCGATTGAAAAGGCGCTGGGAATCGACAAGACTAAGCGAGAGGCTGGTGGGACGCACACGGTCGAGAGCTATGTGAGGACGCTCAAGCGGGCAGCTTATCAGCGGGGGGTCCACATATCTCAGCGGACGTTGGAGTATGAAAAGGTGATCAATGAGTTGCGCGTGCGTTTACGGTTGCTCTACCAGGGCGATAAGGAGGATCGCGCCTATCACAATATCAGTCCAAAAAGCATCCTCGACTGGCTTCGTGAAGAATGTGTGCGACTGGAGGACGTGGATAAGAAATTCAGTAAGGAGAAGGGTAGGGTATGGCTCGGCAAGTTATAAAAGGTATACCCCTGTCGGATGCCTTGGCGGTGGCCTGATGGCCACGGGAGAGCTAGGGTATATCGATGACCAAAAGGATATGGAGGTCGTCGAAGGTACCTGGAAGTTAGATGAAACCGACTGGCTGCTCTATGCCATGTTGTGTGATCCAATTACTTGCGCGGAACTTTTATTCGAGGACCCCCTAAACCATGAGCATGGCGGCTGCTACACCGTGGGAGATTATCAATACGGATTATTTCGAGCGCCCGCTGGCTATGCTGCATTCCCAACGGCTAGAAGTGTTGGGAAGACTGAGAGCATCAAGGCGCGCGCAATCAGCCATGCCTTCAGGCGTATGGGCGAGGACATGCTGTTGACGGCGCCTGAGCTTATTCACCTGGAGGCCCTGAGTCAGCACGTCGAGCACAGGATCAGCGCGACGCGGCTAACAAGGGATTTCCTGAAGTCCGACGGTCAAAGAACGGGGATTACGCACCGTCCTTTCCAGATTGACTTCACCGACGGCACGAGGATTCTTGGGCGGATTCCACACCTCTCGGGCCTCGGGGTCAAGGGCAATCACGTGCCCGATCTCCTCATGGATGAGAGTTCTGACTACCCTCCAAAAGGCTACACCGAGGTGCATGAGACCGTCCTAAAGGACCACGTTGACAGCACGGGTCAATCAGATTTCACATACCATCTATATGGCGTCCATACAGGAGCTGCGGGTGGACGTTTTGAGCAGTTGGTCCAGTCGGGTGAGTTCAAGGTCACAGCGATCACGGCACTCATGCGCCCCGGCTGGAACAAGGCCGAGAAGCAGGCGGCGGCTGCGATGTACGGCGGCACGCACTCGCCTGACTACCGTCGCAACATTCTAGGTGAGCCGGGCACCGCACTGTCGCAATTCTTCGTGTCGGGCCGGTTGACTCAATGCCTGGATCAGGACTCCGACAGCTTCTACAACACCGTGGAGTTCAAGGAGCAGCACCTTACTGCCGAGGAAGTAGACAAGATGACCGGCCCGGGCGGAGACGCAGCATCGCTGCTGGACCTGCCTACGAATCTGGGCTCACATATTTACGGCGGCATGGATGTGGGTCTGATCAACGACCCCACCGTGATCATGTTGTTCACCGTGGCAAAGGACAAAGAGAAGAAGGAACGCCTCAAGCTGATTCGGATGATCTTTCTGTGGCGCTTCCGGGAGCGACAGATCAGGGAAGTCTCCTACAGGATCGACACCACCTATGGTAAAACGTTACGCCAGTTTGGACAGGATATCACCGGCATGGGTCTTCCGCTTTTCCAGGCAATGGAGGACGACGAGCGCTGCCCTAACCACTTGCGTGAGATCAGCCGGGGCTACACCTTCAATGCGATGGTCCCGGTCGCTGTGGATGAGGATTACGTCTCCGAGCGGGGTGACAAGAAATTCGACCAGTACGGCAACATGGTGAAGGAGGAACGCGATAAGTGGACCGGCCAAATCAGGTACGTGAGCCAGATGACGATGATCGAAGCCTCGACCCGCTATCTTCGTAACATGGTTGACACTGGCTTCTTGCTGCTGCCGTTCCACCAGGGCCTCGTCAAGGACATGCAGGGAGAGACAGAACAGCGCGTGCGCGCGATGGGCTCCCCGCACCTGCGTAAGAAGCCGTCTGCCTTTCATATGCTGGACGCGATGCGCGCGATGGCGATGGCGTTCAAGTCGGCCGAGGTGGAGGCCACCGTGCTTCAGCCAGCAGGGCAGCCGGTCCTTGATATCGCGATGGATCTCACACCCGGCGTTGGTGGCGGAATGGAGCTGAGATGAAACCGCAGCCGATGAAAGACGCGCCTGCAGCACCGGGGGGTAAGAATGCCGCCGGGTTCGGAAGCTACTTCATGAAGCCAAAAGTCTGTGCCACCTGTGGGGGGAGCACGAAGGGGTCTTTTCACTCCAGTTGCAGGCGTGTCAAAGGGGTACTGCTGGTGGTGGAAAAGTGAAGACATTTGAAGCGCAATACGACGGGCCGTGCGGGCTGTGCGACAAACGAATCGGAGAAGGTGAAGACGTGGTGTACGCGGACGACGAGCTTGTTCACGCCCTGTGTGCGGAAGAAAACGGCTACGAGGTAGACTGGAGCTGGGATGACGCTTGAGCCGCGCGGGGCGCAGTACGACGTGCGGCCGGGACCGTTGCCGACGCCATGAATCTCGCCGAGATCGAAGCGACGCTTGCCGACGCGTTGAAGCTGCGCTCGCCCGTCTTCCAGGGCGCCGAGCCCGGCTCCCACAAGGTTGGAGCGCTGGAGGACTTTATGTTGACCTCGGCAAACGTAAACGGTAATCTTGTCGAGGCCCTCTACTGGGTGCGACAGTTGGAGGAGAAGCTGGCAGATGAGGTGGGGGGACTGGCCGGCTGGGAGGTGGCATTGAAACGACCGCGTGCCAAGGCGTCGAAGGTGGAAATCAACGCCGCGAAGCTTGCAGTGGCGCCGCAGCTCTTCGCGGCCGGACGTAAGGCGCGTGGCTTGCGCCAGGGGATCGAAGACCAGATCGGACGCTTGGAGCGCGCAGAGAGGGCGGTCTCTCGCGCATATTCAATGGCGACGGGCTCTTAGATGACGCCGCGCGAGAAGGCCCTCAAACGACTCGGCGTGCTGCTGCGGCTCTCGCAGGACGAGCGCAGCCCCGCTGGCGAGCGTGAGGCCGCAAAGCTGCGCTGTGAAGCGATCCAGAAGCGATGGGAGTTCACGGCCCGGGAGCTCACGCTGCAGGTCACGGTCGATCAGGAGGCGCGGCAGCCGGGCCTCGCGGCTCGGCGCCGGCAGGAAGCGATCTTCCGCGCGGAGTGGGCCGCGGCGGCGGCGATGAGCGCCCAGCGCCAGACTGCGGCGCTCAGGCTGGTCTTCGTCGGTCAGCCGATCCGGATGGCCACGAACCACGGTGGGCAGCCGAGGAACATGTTCGTCGAATTCAGCGCATACACCCCCCCGGACGAAGGAATTGCCTCTGAATAGGGCTCAATTCGACTTGAATCGGGCTGAAAGCGTATATTAGAAGGGCGTATGGCTAGGATTCCTCTTCGACGACGGGACGGCACGGTGCGGGCGTGGGCGCTTGTCGACGCCGCTGACCTGACGTGGCTGAGTCAGTGGCGGTGGTGCTTGTCGAGTGGCGGTTACGCTATGCGGGCCGAGGGGCTTGCGGCATGACCGAACCAATCTTCCCGCCCGTCATGCAGCCTCGACAGCGCCATGACCACGTTGGGCCGGGCTCTCAAAACGTTGCGGCGCTGATCGACAATCGCACGGACCTCCCCGACGACGTTGTCATGGACGTGGTCAAGGATCAGTGGGTCGAGATGGCGGGGTTGCAGTTCTCGCAGCCATCGACTTTTCAATTATATAGTAATTTTCAAAGTTCGATGCTCGCAAGGACACCATTTAAAACACCGGGCAATGTGATCGAAGAGATCGAACTCGCTCGATCGATCGCGGACTCCGACGACGACGTGGGCGCGACGATGGGCATGATGCTGGCTGTCGCGTTCGGCGAAGGCGTGCAGAACCACCACCGCGACGAAAATACGTTGCAGTTCTTCAACAAGATGACGGCCCCCGTGGCGATGGATCTCGTCGCCCTGCTGGAGGAGATCTATCGCGAGTTCCTGATCGCTGGGGCCGTCACTACGGTGACGTTGTTCACCAGGCAGCGCATGAGCTACTACCCCTTGAAGGCGGATATGCCGGTGCAGGCCCAGCTCCAGGTCCCCCACGTGGGGGTGCTGCCGAGCGAGAACATCCGCGTGATCTCAAACGACCTGCTCAACGAAGGCGTCCTGGCGTATCACGTCAAGGATCTCAACATGAAACGCTGGTTGGATGAGTTCTTCAACCCCCGCACGGCAGGTGTTCGCAAGGCCGTGATGGCGATGAAAGAGCCGATCGTCAGCGCCCTGTTCACCGGCCGGATCGAAATCCCCTACACCGACGGCGACATAATGTCCAGGGGTCGCATCCTCTACACGCTGAACCAAAAGATGGTCCACCGCACCTCGATGCCGAAGGGTTCGCTGCCGTACGCGCGCCCACTCCTGACGCGGAATTTCGCGCTGCTTGAGGCCAAGCGCCTCCTGAATCTGATGGATTACGCGCTCCTGCAAGGAGGCACGAACTACATCGTCGTGGCAAAGAAGGGCACCGACAACCTGCCGGCACAGCAGCCGGAGATCGAAAACCTCGTCGGCCAAGTCACGCACGCCAGTCGCTCCGGGGTGATGGTCGGCGACCACCGCCTGTCGATCGAAATCATCACGCCGGACCTCGAAGAACTTCTGAACCCGACGAAGCGCAAGCTGCTCGGCCGCAAGATCTCGATGGGGTTGCTACGCCAGTCAGAGCAGGTCACGGGCGACTCCGGTACCCAGGGCGCCGAGAACGAGATGGAAATGCTCGCCCGGGTCGTCTCTGCTGACCGCGGCAAGATCCTCCGCCACGTCCAGGCCACCTTCTACAACGACACGGCGGAACGTAACCGCACTATCTTCAAGCAGGGGGCTCCCTCGATCTGGGCACCGAAGATCGTGCTGGCCGGCGCCAAGGACTTCTGGTCGAATGTCCTGAACTCCAGGGATCGCGGCGACATCCCCCGCCGCTGGGCGGTCGAGGCGCTCGGTTTCAACTACGACGCCGGCTTGGCGGAGCGAGAGCGCGAGCTCGCCCGCGGCGACGACGACATCCTGCTGCCAGCCGGTGTGCCGTTCAGCTCTCCAAATGCTGGCCCACAGGACAACAATGAAGGCCGGCCGCCTGGCTCGAGCACCAACAACGGCAAGGGAAAGGACACGGAAGGACAAGGCAAAGATCCCGCCGCCCCAAACCGCGTGATTCACAAGAACAAGGGCGAGACCGTAAAGGCGATCGTGGACGGCAGCGAGGTGTCCTATGTCGGCGAGACCACGCTCGCCTTGATAGAGGGCGCCGACGGAGAGGTCGTCTTTGGCTACGTCACCAAAGTGGAGCGTGAGGCAATCGACGCGGGTACGCCCACCCGGTCTGGGCAGTCGATCACTGTGCCCGTCAACTGCGAGATGGCCTGCACCGAGTACCGGACGGCGAAGCTGGGCGATGGACTCCGTGTCGTGGTCGGCCGGCGTCGCGGAGACGAGGCCATGGTCGCGCGGGCGCTGACCTTCACCGAACCGCACTACGATCTTCTGGCGGCGAACGATTACGCCCTGCGGTGGGGCTTCATCACGAATCCGGTCACCGAGCACGCCGCCTGGGAGACCTGCCCCATGTGTCACGGGACCGGCGAGGTCGAGGGCGGCACGCAGGTGGGCATGGTCAAGTGCCCGGAGTGCAAGGGCCTGGGTAGGATCGCAACCGAATGATCGCTCAAGTCGAACTCGGCGTCTACATCATCGCCGGCAGTACGCTGGTCGCCTCCATCATTGCGGCGATCGGGGGTATCGTCGCGGCGCTCATCGGAAGAGAGAACCGGCGCAAATTGACCACACCGGGCGAGGGAACGGGCACGATCGGCGAGCAGGTCGAGCAGAACAACCCGCACGCCTGAGCTCCACGAAGCAACTCAAGTCGCGTATATTAGGGTCGTGCGCCAGAGCGATGCGACTATCTCCGCGCGTCTCTTCAGAACGATGCAGGGCTGGTCTCCGGAAGAGTACGCCAAGAACTACTCGATGGATCAGCGGCGCCAGCTCGCCAAAGAAGGCAAGTGCCGCGCGGATCTGAAGTTCCCGATCGTCGACACCGAAGACCTGAAAAACGCGATCGACCTCGCGCGCAGTCCCGAGGATCGTGCCTGGGTCAAGAAACGCGCCGCCGCCCTTGGCGCGACCAAGGCGATCCCCGAGACGTGGGCATTCCTCGGTGGCGAGGTTACGGACACCGCTGCCACTGTCGCGCCTCACGATCAGGCTGTCACGAAGGCCATCAAGGATGTCGTGGCGCTGCAGGAAAAGGCGCCGGACGGAAAGACCGATCCCAACGACGCCAAAGTCCTGGCTGCTCTGCATGAGGCGCGCGACGCTCAGCAGAAAGACAATCAGGGCCACGGTCTGGCGTACTGATGGCCACGCCCGGGCCGAAGCCGAAGCCCAGTAGGGATAGGCACGGCAGGTTCTCTCACTCCTACTGGCGCAGGTTCGTCAACTGGCTGTTCTGGGGAACTAGCTTGAGGCGGCCAAAATGAACCTAGCCGAGCTCGGAGGGCTTTCTCATGTCCCTTGAGGATAGCCCTTTGCTGGGGAGGCCGACAGCCTTCGAGCGGGGTGATCGGATTTATCTGACGACACCCTTGGTGCTGGCCACGCCGACGGAGAGCCAGATCGACGAGTACGCCTTCGCCTCGGCGGTCAAGACCAAGGCGCCAAACGAGCACATCGGCTGGCTTGAGGGCCGCTACGTCGAGGGCGGCAAGGCGAACCTCAACAACGCGATGTGGCTCAACGAGGAACTCGCGCTCAAGAGCCTCACGCCGATGCTGATGCCGATCACGGTCATGCACGATCCTCGCACGGCGGTGGGAACGATCGCCGATTGCAAGCTCCAGGCCGGCGCGCAAGCCGGCGGCAATTCGCGCATCGACACCATCCTCGCCGTGTGGCGCCATCGTTTCCCTGACGTCTGGGAGGAGGCCGAACACAACATCAAGGACGGCACCCTCGCCCAGAGCATGGAGGCCCTTTCCCCGAACTACTCCTGCTCCGAGTGCGGCCAGCAGTACGTGAAGCTCCACGAAGGCAAGGAGAAGGCAAGTTGGTGCGAGCATTTACGGAATAACTCAAGTCAGCGTATATTAGGGAGCGTCTGCTTCACAGGTACCGGACTTATCTTCGGGACCAGGGGTGGCCAGCCCGCCTACACAGAGGCGAGCCTTGACCACTTCCAGGACGAGATAGCCGAGTATCACGCCAAGGCCCATGTCGACGGCAACTACAAATCTTCCGAAGGGACTCTGATGGGAATCGTACAGATCGACGAGACAGAGCTCGCCAACCTTCGCAAAGAGCGCGACGACGCGAAAAGGATTGCCGACGAGAAGGCTTCCGAGGCTCGCGATCTGACGACCAAGGTGGAGAAGGCTGAGGCCGAGGTCACGAAGGAGAAAACCGCCAGGGAGCAGGCCGAGCAAAAGGCCAAGGACCTGGAGGACAAGGCGGAGCAGAGCAGCTTGAAGGACAAGCGCCTCGCCGCTCTCGGCACCGAGTTCCTCGCAAAGCTCGGCGAGTTCACCCGCGGCCGCCTCGTGGAGTCGGCGGCCACCCTCAGCGACGAGGACTGGGAGTCCGCGCTGAAGGAGAAGGAGGAGATGAGCGGCGTGGAGCGCGCGGCCGGCGGCAACGCTCCGGTCCCTGCGACCACGCCGACGCCGGCCGCTGCCCCCGGAGAGGTAGCCGGTTCAGCCTTCAGCGACGAGGAGCTCGCCGCTTTCGTGGCGCGAGGCGGCGTCGCCGCACAGACGCCAGCGCCATCAAGCGGTGTGCCGGCCACGCGGCAGCTCGCGCGTGCGTTCTCCAGCCGATCCAAGCCCAAGCCGACCCCGGCCGCCTGAGGGCGAAGGCCCACCACCGAGAGGAGCAAGTAAATGCCTTCCGCCCTTACACAGGTAGGTGCATATCCCCTAACCGGGACAGGCAAGCTGCCGAACGTCGATGTCGCTAGCCCCGGCGAGGTCTGGTCGAACAAGCGCGCCTCAGGGATCATCGTGCCGGGCTCGCTGGTCAAGCCCGTGCTCGTCGGCGAAGTCGGCTCCGTCGCCCCGGTCGCCACCGGCGACACTGTGGAGATCGCGACCGCCGCGGCCAAAACGGACGAAACCCACATCTACCAGGCCTCTCTGGCTGTGGCGATGCGCCAGATCATGGTCCCCGATATCAACATCGGGTCGCAGTACAACCTGGCGCTCGGGCCGAACGAGATTGTCAACCTTCCGATCGCCTCCGGCGACTGGGTCCGCACCTACTTCACCGGCGTCCTGCATCTCACACTCGTGCAGCCCGGCAAATACAAAGAGGGCGACATCCTCGGCTGGGACCCCAAAGGCGCCCGGCCGAAACTCAAGACCGAAGGCGAAGGCTCCTGGGCCGGCATCGAACACGCCAACGTCGTCGCCGGCACCGGCATCCTTGTCGTACACGCGCCACCCCGGTACTACGGTGCCGAAGAAGAAGCCATCCTGACCTGCCGATTCCTACGGGCCAACCAGTAGGCGCTCAGGCGACCACGAAAGAAATCGAAGGGAGCTGAACCACATGGACGCCATTATCGAGCGCGCGATGGCCGAGGTCGCCGCCTGCACCGACGACGACCGTCGTCAGGCGATGATGCAGGAGTCGGGCGAGATGCTCGGCGAGTACTTCACGCGCCACCCGGCGGACATGGAGGAGGTCGCCTTCCAGCTCTTCGAAATCGCGTGGAGCGACGCGATGGAAGAGGACATCCTGCCGAAAATCATCGACACCAAGAACGTCGGCCTCGGCGAGACGGACTGGGTGGACGAGGATCTCCGTGGGCTCAATGCCTACTGGCAGGGCAAGGGCGGCCAGATCCTGTCCGACGTGCTCCGCTACGAACGCACGCAGATGCCGCGCGAAGAGATGGCGACCGCCATCGACCTTCACCGCGACGAGGTCCTCTTGGAATTCTGGAGCACCTACGAGAAGCTGATGGCGCAAGCCGAGGAGAAGCTCCGCCAGCTCCCGATCTTCCGCCTCATCGAACTGATCCAGACGGGGATCACCGCGGGCGCCACGTACGCCACGGCACCGGCCGCCACGCTGACCGCAGCGAACATCGATCCCGTGATCGACTTCGTGGCCCAGCGCTCCAAAGGCAAAGTCACGATCGTCGGAGCCCGCAACGCCGTCCGCATCCTCTCCAACGTCGGGGTGCAGTTCGGCTACAACGTCGCCGAGAAGGTCTTCGACGCCGGCCAGGTCGGCGTCTACAAGGGCTACCCCATCGTCGAGGTCGAGAACTTCGAGAACTTCGCCGGCAACCTCGTGCTGCCGGTGAACGAGCTCTGGGTCGTCGGGCAGAACTGCGGGCGGCTCACGTACTTCGGGAACCAGCCCAAGGTTCAGCAGCTTGCCCGACCTGGCTTCTACGTGAGGTGGGAGACGGCTCGCGACGCGGGCCTACTTCTCTATGGTATCGGAAGGGGTAGGCTCGGAAGACTCGTCTTCACATGAGATAGAAAACCTGCTACACTGGGGGCATGAAACCACCAGACACAGTATGTCCGCAGTGCGACGGCCCCGTAACCCAGAGTGGTCGGGGCCGTCCTCGTAGGTTCTGCTCACCGGAGTGCGGCATCAAGTTCGCCAATGACGCCAAGCCCCGGAAGTACGGAAAAGTCGAGTACGACGCCAAGAGACATATGCTCACCAACATTCACCCCGATACAGACAACGCCACCACAGGCACCGCTGACTGCTCGAAATGCGGTCCGCGTATGCGCGTCTGGGATGTGGGTGGAACGAAGGTCGTGAGGTGGCGTTGCCCCAACTCGGTTGAAGCGCAGCCGGGTCGCATCAAGCACAAGCGAGGTCGCGGCCGTGAAGAATCTTGGGCACGCCATGGCATCATCCTGACGGTCGAGGAATACGATGCCATGATCCTGTTTCAGCGCAACCTCTGCGCTAGTTGCGGCGGTGCGCTGGGGGAGAAGCCCCATGTCGATCACGATCACAGCCTGGAGCCGGCCACGATCGAGAATGGGAGCATAGGTGGCGTTCTCTGTCAGCCCTGTAATAGGTCGGGTGGCCTCATGGGTGACAGCTTCGCTAGACTCCGCCTTTTGGCGGACTATCTAGAGGAGCATCGTGGAGGAACAACTACTGCGCTGGGCGGCCCTATTGGAGATCAGCGAGGCGTCGGTAACGGAGGGCGTCTCCCCGTTGCTGGTACACATGCGGCTGGAGGTGGGCACCGATGATCTCTGGGCTTGCGAGCTACGGGTCGAGCTACTTGTCGAGCAACCCGAGATTGGCGCGGACCGGAGCACGGTATTCTTCGGCCTACAGCCAGAACCGGCCGTCGCTCTCGGCATCTGCCTGGACGCCGCACAGGAGCACCTCGCTTCATGGCTTCAATCACGTCGAGCTTAGGGAGGCATAGATGTCGGGCACCACTGCAGAGGCTCAGGTCGCGAAGAAGTGCTACAAGAACCAGACGGCCGGCTGGCTCGGCGTCGTCAAACTCGACCATCTCGGCGCGCAGGTCGGCTTCTCGATCCAGCCGTACGGCACCGTATGGCTGACGGATGACGAGGCGCTCCTCACGGCGCGCGCCCCCGCGCTGGCGAAGGACAACCCGTTCGAGGAGCAGATGTTCCAGGGCTACGACGACAAGGGCGTCGTCCACGACATGCCCTTGCGTCCCCTCATCCTGATCGAGAACGATCGTGAGATTCCCACCGGCGATCGTTTCGTCCCGGGCGTCGGCGCCGGGCCGGACCTCGCAGCCGTCGAGGCTGGACAGGCCGACACGGCGACGGCTCTTGCCGGCACGAGCGATAGGCCTGTGGCGACTACACCCACGACACCTGTGCTCGCGCCTTCGATGGCCGCGGCCGTGCCGCCCTCCCACGCGAGCCCTGGCGCTCCGTCGACGTCGACGCCGCCCGCGCCCGAGGCGGATGTGGATGTGGCTGAGAGCTGGGTGGAGAACCCGAACGCCACCTTGACCCCGCAGCCCGGCAATCTTGGCGGCTCGAATGAGCCCGCACCGTCCGCCAGCCAGGCCGATCCCGCCACAACGGGTTCACCGACCGGTGCGCCCCCGCAGCAGCCATCTCCGCAGGCGCCGCCGCAGGCCAGCGCGCCAGTGGCCGGCCTCGAGAGTTCTCCGCCCTCCCAGCCCGACGTGCTGACGCAGCCGAGTTCCGGCCAGGCAGCGGCGGGATCCGAACAATCATTCGCAGCGGAGGAGGCTCCCGTGATTACAGAGGAAACCGCAGCCACACTCCCCAGCGGGGAGGAGACCGGCGCCGCCGAGACCCCCGTCGCCGAGGCTCCCGAGGGCGAGTTCGCCGTCCACGAGGAGGTCGGTAGCCCCGACGCCCCGACGGCCCAGCCTCCTGCCGGCGCTTAGGAGCTGACGGCTGATGGCCGTCCTACGGATCACCGCCGGCGAGAAATTCACGGTCGCCGCCCTCAACCTACCGGCTGGTCTCGTCGCGGCGAAAACGATCACGGTCGGCATCAATAATTTCGCCGAAGAAGTCGTCGTCGCCCAGTCCGCCGTTGGGATCGCGGAAACGGACGGGGTCTACACGGTCACCCTGACGGCGACGGAGGAACCGGGCACCTTTTTCGTGGTGTGGGAAGCCGGCGGCGCCACCGTCAAGCAGGAACTCTCCATCCTGGAAGCGGGCTTTGAACCGGGCTCCGGCGAACTACCCGGGCTCCCCCTGCCCGAAGGCGGCCCCGATCTGACCGATCTGAAAGTGCTGCTGCCGCGCGCCCGGCGCAAGGTCGAAGGCCCGTGGGGCAACCCGAATGGGAGGGCGGAAATCGCCGAAGACGTGCTCTACAACATGATCGCCGACGCCTGCGGGGAGATCGTCATGCTCTCCGGCTCGTTCTTCCACCACCAGCTCCTGGTGAAGAGCCGTGATCCTATCGCGGGGTTCCCCACGGACTGGCGCACCGATACGGAGCTGACGGAGTGGGAGTCGGCGGTCATCACTTCACAGGTCGCGTTGAACTATTACTACTACCTGTTCCGCGACATGAAGATCAGTGAAGCGATCGAGACCGAGGGTACGAAGTGGACATACTCTCTCTCGGCGAACGTGCTCCGCAACTACCTCGAATCGCTGCGTGACGAGCGTGACAAAGCGATTGCCGGCCTTCGCGTGAACATCCCCGTGCTGGACCGCATGGCGTCGAACATCCGGGTCCGCGACCAAGCGACCGTTGCGGTAATCGAGTGGTGGGATATCAACTCGCCCGGCCTCACCGGCGGCGGTCTCCCGGGCGGGCAGGAGGCTACGAGCATACCCTGGTTCCCCGGCCCCGAAGGGGGACCGTGATCCGCGTAGGCGTAATCGGATGGCTGCTCGCAGGCGTTGTGCTTTTTGCTGAGGGCAAACCCACGACCGGGGCGCTCCTGTTCATCGCGGCCGGGGTGTGGTTCCGTGCCCGCTGAACCCAACGCCACCGCCTTCGTCGAAGCGGATAAAAATCTGCGCGAAAAACTTGGCACCAACATCACCTTCAAGGTCCCCGTCGCCCCCGTGTGGCCTGAACACATAAAGATAAACCCGGACACCGGGGAACCATACGACCCGACGATTGAACGCACGAACGACCCCTTTACCGAAGTCGTCAAGAAATGCCTCGTCATCTTGAAGCAGGGCTCGCCCTTGCGCCCGCAGGCCGACACGATGCAAGCCGCGAGCGGGGAGATGTCAGGCATGGATATCATCCTCGACTTGGGATCCTATGACTACGCTGATGTTGTGGATGCGAGCGAGATGACCGTCAACGGATTCGCCTACCGGATGCGGGAGTTCAAGGCATTCTCCCTTGGCGAAACTATCTACAGGTACCTGGTGTATGGTCAGGAGCGCTGATGACCACTCTGATCGCCATCGCACCAGCGCAGCCACCGTTCAGGAAGCAGCTCAGCTTCACGGATGCCGGCGGCCCTCCGTGGCCGGATGAACCGTCCGGGCCGATCACTGGGGGGTACTTCTTCAAACAAGCCGTGGAAGCAAAGGTCTGGACGATCGCCCACGGCCTGGGATGCTTCCCCGATGTGACGGTCAAGGATTACCTCGGCGTGAACATCGGGGGCACCGCGGTATGGCTGAACAAGAACGAAGTTCAGATCGTGTTCGGGCAGCCTGCCGCTGGCATCGCATTCCTCACTAGGGAGGTCAACATCTCCAAAGCGCCTCCCCCGGTGGAAGCCGTATGATCCTAAGGGAGGAAAACGTCGAATACTCGATGCTCCAGTTCCTACGGGAAGAACTCCCGACGTACGGGTTCATATTGTCGCCCGCAGAAAAAGCAAACATCCTGCTGCGTGAGGCGTTCCCAACACCCGAGGAACGCACGGAACCTCTCACGATCACAACGGTCGCGTTTGGCTTCAATATCGACGACGGCGGCCGCGAGATGGAGCTGGGCTCTGCGCTCACTCAGTACACTCACACGCTTGAGGTGTGGGTGTTCGGGACCGACCCCCGTCTAGCGCGTCGTGTCGCTCATTCGATCAAGCACATCGTGCGCAAGACAGATGACAGCGTGCCCTTGCTGGACTACAACCAGGAAGGCAATCCCGAGATCGATTCGCTCACCGTGACGAAGGCCCAGGTGCAGCATCAAGCCAATAGCAGCCCGCGGCCATGGGATGCCTTCGTGTATACAACGTCGATCGCGGTGATCGATGAGTTTTACCCCGAATAGATGGACGACTATGCTTTTTATTGTTGGGTCGACGACCTCCCCGAGCTGTTGGCGGCCACGAACAGCCTGGAGACGAGGATGCGCGAGTCGGGCAACATCGTCGGCGCCGACCGCGTCTTGAAGGCGTATGGCACCCTGAGAGACGAGCTGGCGGTCCTCGGCGTGCGCATGGCGACCAAGGCGACTGAGATCCTGCGCGAGAAAGAGCTGTCGAGTCGGGTGCGCCCAGACTCCCTTGCTGCCGGCGGCGAGCGCCTCGGCGATCATCTCTACGCCGACGAGCTGCCCGTGGTCTGGGGATCCATCGGCGTGGCGAACGAGACGGAGCTCGACTCGACGGTGCCGTGGTGGTATACGAACGAGCAGGGCAGCTCCGGCCGGGTTGGCGGCCAGCTCTTCGGGGTCTTCCAGCCAGGCGAAGCGCTCGCCAGCGCGAGTGAATTCAGGGTGCATCCGATCTTCGAACCGAAGGGCGCCGGCTCAGGCGGCGAAGCCAGTGCGAGCACGATCACGAACCCGATCCCGGCCAGGCGGTTCATTGAGCACTCGATCCCGGAGATCGTGGCCTTGTGGCGCGGGTCCTTCGACGTGCTGAAGGCCAACTTCATGACCGAGGTCACCCTGGCTGAGGCGATGGCGCCATGAGTGCTCTACAAAGCGACTCAAGTTCGGCCGCGGGGGCGTATATTAGGGATGCACCCATAGATCGCGGGAGCGCCACCCCTGAGGACGCTATCCACAGACGGCGCAAGTCGGCGATGACCGTGCTCCTCGGGACCTTCGAGGGGCTGATCGAGCCACTGATCCCGTCGGGCAACCAAAAGGCCATCGAGGATTTCAAGACCGTGTGTAGGCAAAAGATCAACGGACTCGCGTTCGAGGGCATCAGGGCCGCCAAGGCGCAGCCCGGCGAGTCCGTGAGCCGACAGACCGCCGATCTCGCCGAGACTCTCGCATTCACTGACGACTCAGAGGAGAACTAGTGTCGATTCCCGCCGGCCACATCATCACCGTCGGCGGCCTCTCGGTCCTCGATCGCTTGCAGGACGCTGGCCTCCAGAACCCCAAAGTCCCCACGGAGACGATCCGGGAGACGGGCAATGACCTCGTCGTCGGCAAGGTTCTGACCGAGGCCGCCTTCACATTCCAGATGACCTCCTGGGACGTGAGCTGCGACCTGATGGCGTTGCTCAACGGCAAACACGGTGTGCTCGCCAAAGGACCGTCCTTCGAAGACGTCGCCGGCACGAAATACAAATGGGACGAGTGCCAGTTCATCAACCTGGCCTGCCCGTGGGCGAGAGATACCGGCGAAGAGGGAGGCGACATCAGCTCCGGTGTCGTGATCCCGGCCTTCTACCCCACGGCCTTGGCGTACAAATTCGGTGTGACCGCGAACGCCGAGCAGACCGTCACCTTGGACGGTGGCGCCTACTACATGTCGGACGGTAACGGTGGCTTCGAACCGAAAACGGAAAACACCGCTTACCCGATCGAGGAATTCGCCACCCCGACTGAAAAAGAAGTCGAAGAAGCGAAAGGCAAACTCAAAGTCGTCACGAAAGAGAAAGCCCTCGTTTACCGGATCGGTGGCCACGGCTCCGAAAAATACCGCCACGTCTTCGGCGTGCTGGTCAACGGCGTCATCATGCAGGAAGGCGTCGATTACATCGAGACAGGCGGCGCCAAACCGGACGAAGCCAACAAAGCCGTCACGATCGAATTCCTCAAATTCCCCGAAACGGGCGCCACGAACGTTGTTCGCTTCTGCTACCTCTCGGACAAAGCGCACAAAATCGAACAGGTCGTCCATGCCACAACGGCCGTCAAGCCGGCTGCGGTGCGCGGGCGCAACATCGAAATCCTGCTCGGCACCAAACCAGAAGCAGGGAAAACGAACCTGCACGGTATCCAGGACTTCTCTCTGAACGCCACCCACACCGGCAGTGTGCAGCGAGAGATGGGCTACCAGGATCCGATCGGCTACGACGAAACGGGGATCGACTGCAACGGGTCCATTACCATGAACCCGAAGGAAGAGTCCTCGCTCTACAACGCGCTCTCCACCATCCTGGGGATTGATCGTGACGAGGTGATCGGCTACATCAACGAATTCGCGGTGCCGATGACCGCCGTGATCTACAACCCGGCCAAACCGTCTGAAGTCCTCAAGTCCATCACGGTGCCGGATGCGAAATTCCAGGCGCCGGGGACGATGGCCAAAGTCAACACGCCGCTCTCTCTCCCGATCACGTGGGAGAGCGAAACTGGCACGTTCTTTGAGACCAAGGGGGAAATCCCGGCTGAAGTCTAGTCGGGGGAACGCGCCATGGCCGAAGACCCACAAGAGACTTCTGGCGGCGACGCCGGGACCCCTCCGCCCAGCGTGGCTGCGACACCTGGCGGCCACACGGACCTTGATCCGATCACCCCGGGGGGCGCCGACGCGCCAGCGGAGGGCAGCACGCTGGTCGGCCCGAGTGAGGCTGCGACACCTGGCGGCCACAC
>OLLM01000213.1_pt1 | contig 80654 bp, 82 predicted proteins | sample 1604581 | NCBI WGS metagenome assembly OLLM01 (sample SAMEA104055725, study PRJEB20765) | soil metagenome | biome: Arctic tundra; feature: Polygonal ground; material: soil | place: USA | collected 2011-09 | depth 0-0.5 m | reverse complement strand
CCCAGCGGCTGACGGATATCTTGGGCGTGCACGACGACCTCGCCAAGGTAGGCCGGGGTGTGTCCCGAGGGGGCGGTGGTGCTGTCGATGATGGCGTGGAACCGTTCGAGCGTCTCGGCGGGGGTGTTGCCCCGATGCTCGACCATACGGCGCTGATTATGTACGTCGACACGGAAACGCGCACCGAGCATGCTACGCACCCACCGCCACTGATTGAGGCTTGCCGCGGCGGTGAGGTGGGCGACGACCTCCTCGACGTCCCACTGTCCGCACAGCGTGCCGTGCCGCCACTGCTCGGCATTGAGGCTCGACAGGTCCTCCGCAAGCGCAGCGCGTTCGGCGTGCACCAGCGTCCAGAGGTGGTTGTCCCGCGATCTCGCCATATTGCCTGATGCCCTTCCCATACTCGAGAGTCCTTGATGCTAGTTCACGGTCATCGCTCGACCAGCATGATCTGATTGCCCTCGCTGTCTTAGAAATTTGCGGCTGAGTGGCCCGGTTGGTACGGCCACATGGTCTGGCTTTGTCGGTGAAATATGAGGTCCTCAACGTCATCTGTTTGGACTGCCACGGTGATTCAGTAAAGGGGCGCTTCTCAAATATTGCCTTCAGTAGCCAGTGCGACTCATTCGATCAACACTTCAGCGACTCGGAAAGGTTTGAAAGTTGTCCGCCAAGGTCCACCTAAATTCTTTCTCATCGCATAGGGAAATTTTGCTTTCTTCGATGCGCTCTTCAATCGAGAGAGATCAACTGACTACAGATACCGTCAGTACGAATAGGCGACTCGGAGCAAGACATTGGGGGTAGCAATTCGGGTTGCCGATTGCGGTCACGCGCACGTGACCCTTCGATTTGGCGACGAAGGCGGCGGTTGCAATATTTCCCGATGAGCCCACCGACCGCTCGAGCACTGTTCCATTGGATGAGACTGGCTCGGACCATGTGTAAATCGCCGGACCTATGAGCTGAATGAAGAGATGAGCACCCTCGTGCAAGGAGTATCGTCGACCGTCGTCTGCTTGTGTGACAGTGATTGATCGGGGTGAAGCCGTCTTCGTGAGTTGGAAATCCGTCGCGTAGTTTTCAGCAACACCGCTGAACTGCGAGGTCAATTGATATCTGCCCTTCGGGACCCGAGCCGGTGTCTGTCCTGATTGCTGATCCCATGCGACGGTCTTTGCGTAACTGGTCCCAGGATTAAGCGTTTGCGCGACGAGGTAGAGGGCACACGCGCCGGGTTGGTCGTCGACGTAGCAGTTGCTCCACACCACTTTGCCCTTTGAGTTCGTCACCGTGAGCGAGGGAGAAGTCGGACCGACCGCCACGCTGCAGGCCTCCTCCGACGTGTTTCGTATCGACACATTAAGTACCACCATGATTCCGGGTCCGTAACTTTGCTGGCTCGTCGAAACTACTTCGGTCACATTGGGAGTCGAACATATTGGTACCCCCGTGTTGGTCGCGTTGGCGCTTTGTGCGAGTCCTGGCGCGAGCGAAACGATGCTCGTAGAGAAAAGGAATGCTACGAAAATGAGGGTTGTGCCAGTGGCGCTACGGGTTCGCGCGAGTGAGCAGGGACGGTTCGGGAGCGTAAGTCCCTTTCGCATTTTCAGACTCCTCCCTCGGCAGGTACTTTCGTTCTAACACCTGTTTTCGAATCTTGCCAATGTCCTCTTCGGTCGATTTCGGGATGCCACACTTGGACCATCAATACATGTGAACTCGGGCGACCGAAGTGATCCATTGCGCGAATGGACGATTCGCCCACAGCAACGCCGTCAGTATCGAAACCAAGGATCATTCCGATGCAGAACAAAATATGATGAACTCTGTTATTCGTCCATTAAAGGCGTCGAATCAATGACGCCTACTCCATCCGTGCATCTTCGGGTCGAGTGATCCGGTCGAGCAGGGGCAGTGTCGACAAGCGTTTCAGACCGACTAATGAGTTCAGCGAACCTGCCATGGGTTCGAACCAGATCTGCCTACGTGGGCACACGAAACAGGACGGCACGTGACACGCAGCGCACCCAGACAGGAATCTCCATTGCGCGTTTACAGTTCCCTTAACAGGTAACCATATGGTGACATATACTAATTGAATGTGGATGACAATCTCGTGTTTAAGGCGCTCGCCGACCCGACGCGTCGATTTCTGCTCGACCTTCTGTTCGAGCGTGAAGGGCGCACGTTGACCGAACTCGAGTCTCACGTGGATATGACGCGCGTCGGAGTCATGAAGCATCTGCGACTGCTCGAAGAGGCAGGGATTGTCGTTACGCGCCGGTCAGGCCGGGAGAAACTTCATTTCCTCAATCCGATCCCGATTCGGCTGATCCATGACCGATGGATCAATAAGTACACCGAGCGCCAAGTTACGGCGCTCGTCAATCTAAAAACCAACTTGGAGGCACATAAATGACTACGGATAACACGTCTGAAACGATCCAGATCTACCGGTTGTACATCAAGGCAACGCCTGAGGCCATCTGGGAGGCGATCACCGAGCCCGAGTGGACGGTGCAGTACGGCTTTGCTCCTCTCGTGGAGTACGAGCTGCGGGCGGCCGGTGTCTTTCGGGCATACGCGAACGAGGGCATGAAGGCGGTCGGCTGTCCGGACGTCATCAGCGATGGCGAGGTGATCGAAGCAAGCCCGCCTCGCAAGCTCGTCCAGACGTGGCGGATGACGATGACGCCCGAGATGGCGTCGGAGGCGTTTACCCGACTTACCTATGACATCGAGCCCGTTCGAGGTGGTGTCACCAAGCTCACCGTCACACACGACGTGACGGGTGCGCCGATGTGGGCCGGTATGCTGCGGGGCGACAGCGAGTCGAGCGGGGCCGGCGGCGGCTGGAACGAGATTCTCAGCGGGCTAAAGACGCTGCTCGAGACAGGCCAGCAACTCCCCTTCCAAAGTGGACCCGCATGATGCGGCACTCCCAGGGCTGGCCACTACATATGCCGATGAGAGGCACATCGTTCTAATCGGCCAAGAACGAGTTCAAGACGCTATTGACCATATGGTGAAGTCAGAAGCCAAGTGCGGCGTTCAGGTCGCCGGGGACCAGCTCTGTCAACTTCGGAGAAAGGTTTGAAAGCTGTCCGCCAAGGTCCACCAAATATTTCCTTATTCCCAACAAGCAGATCGGAGACTCGGGGCGATTTCGAGCGCCGATCACGCGGGCTCGGTCGGCTTGCCTCGGTGCCTTTTGACGGATGACCCAAGCGGATACCTACCTGGACCAGACGATAGAGACGAAGTACCAGCCCTGTCCTAACGTGAAAATGTGATCTACAGTCCGAAGACCCCCTCTTTCCTCAGGTCCCCGCCATCAAAAAGAGGTCCGCGAAGGATAAATTCCGGCCGCGGTTTTCGCAAAGCTGCGGCTGTCGTTGTTGTCGCAATGTTTGTTGTCGAATCGTCCACCGCGGCACCGCTCTCATTGATCATCGCCGCGAAGGACGCCTCGGCTGCCTCCGCTGCGACAAGTGAGAGTGGACTCCACATATATGCAATCAACGGTCGACATTTTGGCGTGCTCACCTCGATCCACGTACTCAGCTTCAGTGGGTCTCAGTACACGGTAAAAGTTGACCTCGCCAAGCAAACCATCGACGGGGGTGGTCAAACCACCAGCGCTATGTGCCAGGCCACGGCGGGCTGCGTTGCGGCCGTTAACGGTGACTTCTTTGACATGACGCTACCTGGTGAGCCCGACCCTGGCGACGAGGTGGGCGGGATCATTCAAAACTGCGTCCTTCTGCATACTCCAGAGATCGCGCATCAGCAGGCCAATCTCGATGGGCAGTTAGTCAGCGAGGGCCTCAACTGGAGTAGCACCGTCGACGTCAACGGCGCCAGCGTGCCGATCACCGCCATCAACCAGGAGCTGCCGATGTCGTACGTCAAGGTGCATCTCCCGTTGGCCGGGACCCTGCTCTTCACCCCACCGTATGCCCTTCGAACCCCGTCCGCGACGGGGTGGGTCACGTATGAGTTTGCTCAAGTTGATGACGCCACCAGCCCAACCACAATCAACACGTCGGCTGCGCTCGAATTCGTGGCGCAGACGACAGCGGCGGTGAAGGTGAGAGCCGGACAGGTCTTCATCTCTGCTCCTGCGGGGTCGACGCTCGCAACACTGCAGGTCGGCGAGACCGTAACCTTGACGACAACCTCAACCGCCGGGTGCGACAACATCGGGGGGCACCCGATTCTCCTCAATCACGGCGTGGTTGCGCCAATAGTTCCCGCGGATACCTACATGGTCAAGCCGTACGCACGCACCGTGATCGGCTGGACGGCGTCGGGTGAGACCGTCATCATGACAGTCGACGGCAAGGATGGCGTGTCGGGGGCCACTGCGCACCAGTTAGTGGGCCTGCTTCAGTTTCTCAACGTAGTCACCGCCCTCGATCTCGACGGAGGTAATTCCACAACTTTCTATGCCAAAGGGCGAGTCCTCAATCGCCCCTCTCATGGGACCGAGCGGCCCGTGTCGACCGGTTTGCTCATCGTGGGGAACCCGTAGAGGAGATCGCTGAAGTTGTTGACACCGCGATGAGGTACGAACTTCTCAGTGATGACCATGGTTCGGGTTAGTGGAATATATGTCACTGGATGACTCGTCGATCGGAGATCGAGGGTTCTCGCTCTCCATCACCGTTTTGGCTCACTCGGATCATCGCCAATGCAAAGTTGCACTTTTAACACATTGGCCTCCGACAGGATCTCTCACTCAAGAAATTGGTACTCCGTCGTCAATGGCGCCAGCAACGCCAACGAATCGACACGATCCAGGTGAATTCATGCGGTCGAAAAGCCCAGCAAAATCGACGAGGAAGATCCCTAGCGAAGTTCGACGAACCGCTCAGAGCGGCATGACACCCAGGGGGTCAAATATTCAAGTTCTGTAAGGTCCACCATTGCCAGGAGAGCATCTGCGATTCAACGTCGACGCCGAAAGTTAGCCGAGCGGTGGCAGCGTCGTGGTGGTCGTTGCATTGGCGCAAATCGTACCCACGAGTGAGAGCGGCTGGGGCTGCGCAGCTCCCGGGGGACCCGTCAGGCCCCGACTCGACCAACTGCATAACGAGTTTCCCGGCTCAGCGAGCGCGACGAAAAAGTCACGGGTCCATCCGGTCTCATAGATGGAGGGATTGTGCTCACTGTTGGGCAGTTGGACCGGAAATCTTCCGTCCGCGTGCAAGGGCGTGAACGATGCTCCCACAATTGGCCAATCGGGGTTTATGTCAAGCTGCATGCCAGTCACCGCGCCCGCCTTAATCAACGCCTCGCCGACCTGGGATTGCAGTACGCCCTTCATGGTGGCCACGTAGATCAGATTGCCCTGAGCGTCGACACCTAGGCCGCTGCGCGGCTCGAGTGGCTGGTGGTTGAGCGGTGATCCCCACACTGCCCAATTCGCAGCCGCGCCAGCGGGTGTCAGTGAGCCCCTGAGAACCAGCGGAGCGAGGTTCTGGCGGTAACTTATAACCCGAAAGCCTGTGCTCGGGAACCCCACGCTTCCCCAAACTCCCATCTCCCAGTGGCCGGCCGCATCCAGCGCAATGGTCATCAGGCCCCGCACGAGGGGCACCAAGTTCACGCCATCGACCATGGAACCGCCAGCATCGGCCGATTGCTTGAATCCGCCATTAAAGACAGCGACGACGCCGGGCGGACCTTCGGAACTCCAATCGATCGACGGTCCTGCGTCCGACGGCACCTTGGCGGATAGGTTGGGGTCCGTCGATCCTACGTGCCAGCGAAGCAAGGTCGTTCGAGCGTCTAGGAGTAAAGCGCGAAAGGTACTGGCACCAATTCTGATATTGCGGTACTGGACCATGACGCCTCGCGGCGACGAGCTGGCCACGATCCATCCGGCCCGGGCGCTCACGAGTGGCACCGAAGTGGAGGTTGTCGTGGTGGTCGTGCTCGCGCCAATCAATTGAGGAAATGAAGCGTTGAGCACGAGGGCGGAGACGCACGCGGCCACCGAGGCGGCGGCGATGCTCCACGTCAGGCGATCGCTGCTTCGTCGCAGGGTGCTGGTCGATCGCACGCCAAATTCTAACCCCTGGGGACGCGAATGCCTTCTCGCTCGTCAACGCCACCACGCTCGCCATCTCCTTCGGTGGCGCCGGTAGTAAGGCGCCGTCTCGGTGGTTGCGACACCGTGATGCGCGTCGTCGACGTACGCCTCTCGAGGTCCGTGCAACAATTGTCTTGTGAACGAGTTAACAATGACGGTGCTCGGCACTGCGACACCATTTCCGATACCCGGGAATCCATGTTCCGGATATCTAGTGCGCTTTGGAGACGACAGTCTTTGGATTGACGCAGGCAACGGGACCTTCGCTGAACTACAACGACACATTCAACTAGAAGAGCTCGGCGCGGTGTGGATTAGCCATTTGCATGCTGACCATTTTGGTGACATGCCCATTGCCTACTACGCTTACGCCTTTGGTGGCGTCAAACGCACGCAAAGGCTTCGCGTTGCGGGGCCAACTGGATGGGCCCAGCGTATTTCGTCGTTCGTTTCGAGTGATCATATCCACACCATGTGCGATGTCTTCGATGTGTTCGAATTGGGAGTTAATGACCTGAGCAGTATTGGCGAGATCTCCATTCGAAGTCAACTCCTCCAGCACAACATTGAATCGTATGGTCTTCGAATTGAGGCGGCGGGTCTTTCGATCGTGTACTCAGGCGACACCGGTGCTTGCCAAGAATTGATCGAACTCGCGAGAGGCGGGGATCTCTTGCTGTGCGAAGTCGGTGTCGACGAGTTGGTGGATGATGAGCGGACTTATCACTGCGCCCCTGAAGATGCCGGCGAAATTGCTTCTGAAGCACGCGTTCAACGCCTGATGCTCACTCACTTGTCGCGAACGTTGGAACCTGAACAGGCATTGAGGCGGGCTGGCAGATTCTTTAACGGACCTATTACGGTCGCGACGCCGGATAGCACGGTCACGATCTCTCGAATTGGATGACCGCGATTCATGTTGATTAAGTTGTCAACTTTTACCGTTCATGACTAGGCCGGCTTGATTCACTCAATCAGCCGAATATTGAGTGAAAGATGATTGGGTGCGGCTCTAGATCTTTTGAGGACGATCGCCGCTTCCCCGGTCTGGCAGCGCCGATGATGACACGCCTAGATTCAGAGAAATTCGGTGCAGCAATGCGAGCAACTGGGCGCGCTCGTGTGATTCAAGACCCAAACAAATTCGAGCTTCGTGAACCATCGCCTCGGACATCGCCTTGGACAACAGCGACTCGCCACGCGTTGTTAAATGCAGTATCCGAGCACGCCTATCCGTAGCGTGCGGTCGTCGTTCTAGCAGTCCTTCCCCTTCGAGATGGTCAACGATCGCAACCATCGTGCTCGCGGGAATCGCTAAAAGATCCCCTATTGTCTGTTGCGCCTGACCCAAGTCACGCTGGACGGCATGCAGTACCGCGAAGTGGCGAGGTTCGAGGCCAAGTGCGCCGACCGCTTCGCCGAACTGCCTCGAGGTTTCTAGGCCGATTTGCGATAGGGAGAACCCCACTGAATTCCCCGGCATGGTTACTCCGGCGTCATTGCTTGGTGATTTTCCCTCTACTGGCTGATTGCCCACAATATATTGTACACCGAGAAAGATTCATGCTAGAACGATTCCTTAACAATTAATTCGACGGCGAAGGAATAGAGATGCCATTGGCGAGCAAAGTTAAGGGTTTTTCTGGTCTGGGTCGTCTGGGTCGCTCGGTGATTCGTCACCGCAGGCGGGTGATGCTGGCGTGGCTCGTGTGCTTCGGCGCTGGTGGTTACGCCGCGTCGCAACTCACCCATCGACTCAGCTACGACTTTTCGCTGCCGGGTCAACCCGCTTATCAAACGGGAGTGAAGATCCTCTCGTTGTACGGCAACGGCGGCAATACGACTCCCTCCGTCCTCGTGGTTACGGTACCCACGGGCGAAAGTGTGAAGGGCGATCAATCGACGATCGCGTCCGCGTTTGCGACCGCGCAGCGGGCAAATCCCGAAGTGCGCGTTGTCGACTTCTTCAATACTGGTGATTCGAAATTCGTCACGACCAATGGACGCACGACGTACGCGTACCTGTTCGCGCCACCGAGCAGTGGACTCGGGGCCGACAAGCGCACCGCGGCCGCGCAGGCGAGTGTCGCGAAGGCCCTGCCCGGAGACGACGTGGGGCTCACCGGCATTACGGCGCTCAGTTCCGGGGGATCGTCCAAGGGTCCGAGCGTCCTGATTGAGACGCTCCTGGCTGGGGTCGGCGCCTTAGCGGTGCTGGCATTCGTCTTCGCCTCGTTCCTCGCGTTGCTGCCGCTCGTCATCGCGGCGGTGTCGATTCTCACCACGTTCCTTTTGTTACTTGGTCTGTCCTATATGACGTCCGTGTCGTTCATCGTCCAGTTTCTCGTTTCACTCGTCGGCCTGGGCGTCGCGATCGACTACTCGTTACTTCTAGTGACCCGCTGGCGCGAGGAGCGCGCACAGGGCAAATCCAATGAGGACGCGCTGGTCAAGGCGATACAGACGGCCGGTCGCGCCGTGTTGCTGTCGGGTCTGACGGTGGCGATCGGACTGCTGTCACTCATCGTGTTGCCCGTGCCCTTCCTGCGCAGTGTGGGCATCGGGGGGATGTTGATCCCGCTCGTATCGGTCGCGGTGGTGCTCACTTTGTTGCCGGCAATCCTCGCCAGCGTTGGCCCGCGCTGGGACTGGCCGCGCCTACGTGACGAAAGCTCGGCGAGTCGAGGGTGGAAAGTGTGGGCGACTGGAATCACGAAACATCCGTGGCTGGGTTTGGGAGCTGCGATACTCATCCTCGGCATCGCGATCTCTCCGGTACTGCATTTGCGTGTCGGTCAAACCTCCGCCCAAGCCGAAGCGCAGAGTGGTCCGGCTCACCACTTGTACCAGGAACTTATCTACGGCAAAGTACCCGCCGGTGCCATAACGCCCATGGAAGTGTTAGTCGACAAAACACACGCGAAATCAACGATGCAAGCGTTGCGCAGGGTAGACGGGGTTGAAACGGTGGCGTTGGCCGAGGGGGCCGCGGGCACGAGGGCCGGCTATTCCGACGTCATCGTTGTTCCAACGATTGAGACCCTTAACAGCTCGACGTTGGGTCCCACTCGGTCCGTCGAGAGTGCGCTCCGCAAAATGCAAGGCGTGATTGGCGTGACGGGTGAGGGTCCGCGCCAACAGGCGTTCACGTCGGCCGTCTATGGCAACGTCCCTCTCATGCTGTTCGTTCTGGCAATTCTCACGTTCTTGCTACTGGCGCGGGCGCTGCGCTCCATCATCCTCGCCCCAAAAAGCCGTGGTGCTAAACATCGTGTCGCTCGCGGCCACCTTTGGGATTCTCACGTGGTTCTGGCAGGACGGACACGGATCGTCGCCCATTTTTGGGATTCCCGCAACGGGAGCGGTCACGTTCTGGGTACCTATTACGGTCTTCGCGTTCCTCTTCGGGCTCTCAATGGACTACGAGGTATTCATCCTCACTCGAGTGCGCGAGGAGTACGACGCCGGACATTCGACGAATGAGGCCCTCGTCGAGGGACTCGGCCGCACCGGAAGACTGGTGACGAGCGCCGCCCTGATCTTGTTTCTGGCGTTTATCAGCCTCGCGTCGGCTCCACTTACTGACGTGAAGATCTTGGCGACGGGACTTGGCATTGGAATACTGCTGGACGCCACCGTCATTCGGGCCCTCTTCGTACCGTCGCTGGTCGTCTTGTTCGGGAAACGCAACTGGTGGTTCCCGGACAGCTTTGGGCGTCTACTTTTCGTCAAACGTTCCGCCGAGAACGTTTTGGCCCGAGAGAGGGAATCGAAGTGATACCAGTACGGTCGGGTGGCGATTCGACCGTACGGCCCGTCTGAGGATTGGCCAAGCTCAGTCGAACGTCACATCCACGACCTCGGTGGACATCTAGCAATCACTCAGATCGCAGGACGAGTGCCGTCGAAGTCCGTGCGGCGATACGCCCGGGAAACGCCGCGATGATGTTGGCGAGCAGGAGTGCCCCGATGGCGATCAGCACGACCGTCAAAACGGGCACGGACGGCGCCGGAACGGCGTTGATTTCCCGGGCAAACAAGTCCCACAGGAATCGCCCGAGGGCAATACCGGCGGGCACGCCTACGAGCGTGCCGATCAGTACGGCGATGCTTGACTGCCACGCCACCGTTGCCGCTAACTGGCGCTGGGTGAAACCGAGGGCCTTCAACAAGGCCAAGTCACGTCGTCGACGTCGGACCGAAGCAACGAGCATCAGCCCAAGGGCGCCGACTGCGCCTGCCGCTAACGCCGAGCTGAGAAGGGTCGGCGTCACGCCCGCGGACCGGTAATTCACGATCTCCGCCGGCCTTTGCACGGCCAGGACTTGTACCCCGAAGTTGGAGGGCAGGCTCAACTTCTTGGCGATGAGGTTGACCTGTTGGCGCGCCGAGCTCGTGGTCACATTCGGTACAAACCGCACAAAGATAGCGTTCGGTCCCAGCGGAGAAGTATCCGCCTGATTGCGCACGGTCGGTGGGATGAGGTGGTAGTCGACGATTGCCCCGGTTCCCATCTCTAAGTGGCCGGTGACCCCGCCAACTCCCACCGCGGGCATGGTCGCGGTTCCAACAATAAGCAAATTCTTCGGAGACGTATCTCCGAAGCCGACGGCAACTCTGTCCCCGACGTTCTTATGGAGTTGCGCCAGTGTGACGACACCGAGGACGATCTGGCCGGGCCCATCGAGTCCATGGCCTTTCAGTATCGGTGGCGCGACAGGCGCCCGAGGCGTTCCGCCGAGGACGGGCACGGTGTACCCGTCGATTTCGAAATTGGCGTAATAGTATCCCGACCATGCGCTCACCTGTTTGTCGTGCTTGAGGAAAGCGGCCGCGCTGTGTTGAGGAATGTCACCGATCCCACCGCCGCCCTCGAGTGCGTAGGTCCAGTTCCATCCGTAGAGTGCCGGATGAGAGACTAAGGCACTAAAGCTGGAACCGAAAACAACGGTGGCGATGACGACCACCATCGCGAGCGTTGCACCAAGGGTGGCGGAACGCACTGGCGCGTTGTCGGCTCCCGGCTCGAAGGCAAAGCGGATACCGACGACCGCGGAGACGGGCAGTCCGCCGGAAGCAGCGCTCGTGGCGAGATTCGATTCGCGCCGCGAATTACGTCGTGTGACGGTGCCGAGGCGATGAGGTGCTCCGCGCACCGCGAGAAGAAGGCTCACCGCGAAGAGGACCGCTACGAACCCCAAAGTGCCAAGACCCAGCACGGTCCAGTCAAGCGAGAGGCCGGGAAAAGGATAGTAGGGGCGTACGGGACCCAGCGGAGCCAACGGCGACAGGGCCACGGCCACCACGGCCGCCGTGAGTGCACCAACGACCACTGCACCCGTTATCCCGATTACCTCATCGCTGACGATCATTGCGGGGCTCGCACCGATCGAACGCAAAGCGCGATTTTCTCCGGCCCTTGAACGTAACAGTCGGCCGATTATCTGTCCCGCGATCAGTAGGGCGGCTAGCAAAGCGATTCCTCCGAAGGCGCCCAGGGCGATTGCTTCGGGCTTGAGGGCTTGGTCCGCCTTAGCCACGTCAATCGACGTGGCTAAGAAATCGTGGGGTAGGCGTGGAGGCAAGACGTGATCAATCTCCGATTCGACGGTCGCCACGTCCGCACTGGCGTGCCGGAGTTGGAGAAAGGTAAAGGTAAAGTCGGCACAGCACGATGTCAACCGATGCGTGAGTGCAGGAGTGAGGATCGCGGTGGGCGCGCCGAGAGCGTCGATCTCGTCCTGCACCACCGCATTGTTGAGCACCACGGTTCCCACCAGGGTGAGGTCCTTACGTAGATATGGTTTGGCCGTCGAGTTGCCGAGCTCACTGGGGTACACGGCCCACGGGACCGTCTGACCTACTTTCAAGTCCAGTTCGCGCGCCGCACTTTGGGTCATCATGATCTCGTTGGCCCTGTTCGGATCGGCCATGCGCCCGCGAACCACGGTGACCCGGTCTTGGTTGAAATAGAGACCATTGACGCTGCCAAAAACGTTTAAGTTGCTGTTGGATTTCTTGGCTGCCGGAGTAGGGCGTCCATTCGCGCCGAGTGGCAGGGCGTAGACGAGTGCGTAACTCTCGGCCCGCTTAACATCGGGCAAACGAGCAATCGTGCGGATAAGGGAGCTGTCGTAGCCGGTTGTTAATCCGATTGGTGGTAAATAGAGCGCGGTGCCGACACTGAGGTCCGACGGATTGGTGTGGGCCAGGAACAGGGAGAAAGATGACTGGGTTCGCCGGGCCGCGGCGATCGTTCCCATGCCCGGGCCACCCACCAGCGCAATGAGTAGCACGATGGCGAGGTAGTCCGGCCATCGCCGTCGCAAGGTGACGCGGAACCGATACCAGGCAAGATCTAGCACGTAACTGTTCCTCGGTAAGTGCTCACTTTCAGCCGTGTCCTCGCTGCCACCACGTCATCGTCGACCTGTCCTCATTTCGGCATTTGAGAAGTATTGCTGAGTCCTGTTGCGCTGCCAAGCGGGGCAGCATCCGGATAATCTTCGTGCCAGCACGATATCTTCCACGAAGCTCAGAATCGATGTTGTTGCGAAATAATTTGAAGCCTGCGATCCACACCGAGGTGCTCAAGGACGAGCGGCCGCCGATTCAGGTGACGCTGAGGGACTGAAGCATGAGGCGAACTTGAGAACCGCGTCACGTAACTCAGAGACTCTACGAGCCGTAGCGGCAGTCTGAAGATGATCAACGCCGGCTGATTTCGAATGCGCTCACGGCGCGATTTGCCCCGGCAATCGAGGGGCTGCGGTGCCAACGAGCAAATTGAGGAGTTGTTGAGAAACCGTAGGGGGGTGTGTGCGGTGGTGGTGCGAGGATTTTGTGACAAGTGGAAGGCCGACCTTTGCGGAAAATCCCAGCCTTTCGACTCCAGATCTCGGCCGCCATTATGACTTTGGCCGTCGCCGTCTGCTTCGTCGCGCTGCCCGCACCAGAGGCGATGGGATCGTCACCATTGAGTGTCTGGAATGTTGCGTCAGCGCCAACTCCAACTGGTAGTTGGTACGCCGTCGATTTTGTCGATGGTCGATGGATCGCGCTAGGGCATACCGCCTATGTCGCGGTCTCGCTTGACGGCTCAACGTGGACGGAGTATCCCGTGCCCCCCGGTTCCTGGCAGTCCGTTGCCTATGGCAACGGCCGATACGTAGCGCTCTCATCCGTGAGCGCGAGTCCCCAAGAGATGATCTCGACGAACGGAGCCAACTGGACGACGGTCTCGGGGCCGGCTGGTGCGTGGACCAGTCTGACCTTCGATGAGGGGCGCTTCGTCGCGGTCAGCTCGCTCGGACAGATCATCACCTCCAAGGACGGGGTGCATTGGACGCAGACGTGGCAGCAGAGCCAGTACCACTTCACCTCAGTCGCCTATGGAAATGGGCGCTTCGTCGCGGTCGACAGTGCCGTGGGCGCCACAGCGGTTTCGATCACTGGACTCAACTGGAACCTGTACTCGGCACCGATGACTGGTCTGCGATGGGGTACCGTCGCCTTCGGCAACGGGATCTTTGTTGCGTTCGACGGTTCAGGCTCAGGTTATATCGCGACGAGCGTTCTTGGATACGGTTGGACCCTGCATCGCTACGCCCCAGCCCAGGAGATTGATGGAGCGACGTTCGGTTGCGACAGCTTTGTCGCCACTGGGCAGTCGGCGGGGTCGACCAACAATTTCGTCTCGTCGTCGACGGGTGCGACATGGATTGGCGCAGCGGCACCGACCGACGCAGCATCAGACTGGACCTCAGTTGCTTACGGCGCGAACCGATTTGTCGCCGTCGACAGCGCCGGAAACATCGCGTGGTTGAGCGCAGCGGCCAACTGCAAACCGAACGTCCCCACGGCACCGCAACAGGTGTCGGGGAACATCCACCACGGCGAGGTGTGGACCTACATGCATCCACCGTCAAGCCCCGGCGGTGCCCCGGTCAACGGCTACCGCGTGACCATCTCCGACGGCGCGGTCACCAAAGAGTGCTCCGCTCCGGTCTACTTTGAGCCGAACTGCATCATCAGGGGTCTAAAAGACCATCAGGTTTACTGGGTCACCGCGCAATCGCACAACCGCTTTGGATACTCGGCGCCGTCGGAACCAGAATCGGCGGTACCGGTCGCCTCATGGAAATTAAACGCGGCAACTACGGCGTCCGTCGTATCTCAATCGGTGCCGGTAGCCGTGCAGGTCACCGGCGTCCTCGCCAACAGCGAGGGTATCTATCCCACCAGCATGGTCACGGTTCACTTCGGCGCCAGTCTCACCTATTGTCACCCCAGTCCCTTCGGTGAGTGCTTGATCACGGTTACGAATCCGGGTGTCGGACCTGCCTCGATCTACGCTACCTACACCGGCTACGGACGGTCGTACCGCTCGCCGACTTTCCACGTCACGGTCGTGCCCTGACTTTGTCTTAGACAAGCGTCGCTGCGAGCTAAGCAATTTGGACACTCGTAGCGTTATCGCCATGCCGATAGCCCGTGGGATCAGCTTCGCCACGAGGAACGTGTTGCGCGTTGAAGATGCTTCAAATGAAAAGCCGCTGAGCCAACGACCGGCTCACAGTTTTTCGGCGAGCTTGGCGAGCGCGGCAAGTGTTGACTTCGACACGTTCTTGGTCTCCACGCTGGCTCCAAAGTAACTCGTACCGCCAAGGACCCCGGTAATTCCTTGACCAGTGATTCCTGACTCCGCCAAGCTGAAGTAGAAGGCGGGGACGCCGAGACCGGAGTACGAACTGAACTTGAAATGGGCGAGCTTGCTCGTCTTGGCGAGTGACTGCTGCATCTCGGCCGGCGTGATGGGCTTGGAGATTGTTTCGAACGACAGCGTCACGGCCTTGAGAATGGTGGCCATGCTCGTCTGCGCCCCGTAGGTGCAGGTCGTCTCGGTCCCGGAAATCTCGTAGTTCACCTTCGTTGGCTTGAAGCTCCGGGTAAAGGAGGTGCCAGCCGGGACCTTGTAGCCAATGACCGACGAGACGGTCGCTGCGCTCACCTTGCTGCAGATCGACGACACCAGCGCCTTTGATCTGCCTTCGACGCTGTGACCCGCCTTTATCGTGAGCCCCGAGCGAGAAGCCGCCTGAGCGACCGCTGGGACGGCGACGACAGCCAAGGCGCCAGCGACGCCGAGGAGCAGGGCGCGCCAGCGGAGCGGCCGGTGGATCTGGCGGATGGGACGTTCTGGTGCGTTGGTAGCCATCGTGGGGCCTCCTCTACTTGGTGGCTCTGGCCACATGAGATGAACGCTACATGGTCGGCCCTTGTCTAGCTGTCCAGCCCTATGGAAACATCCTGGTCAGTCGTGCCAGAACGAAGGGGGATTGCCATTCCCTACGACACTCTTGGCGCCCACACCCTCGAACGGTGCCGTTGGACTGTCTTACGCTTTGGTTTACCAGGGTCGAACTTTGCCGAGGCGACTGACGCCGAAGAGAATGGCGAAGGCCACGGTGAGTTGCACGAATGCGAGGACCAGCGCTTGTTCGTGGGAGCCGAAGAACACCGCGTTGTAGAGGGCGATCGGCATCGTGGTCGCCATTGGCACCGAACCGGAGACAATCATGGTCGCTCCGAAGTCTCCCAGGGCGCGGCCGAACGCCATCGCCACACCGGCGACGATTCCGCGTCGCGCGAGCGGCAACGTCACGAGCAGCGCAATCCGCCATCGAGACAGTCCCATGGCGCGAGCGGCCTGTTCAAAGCGGCCATCGACATCGGAGATCGCGGTTCGTGAGAATCGCAGGCAATATGGGAACGACTCGACGATCTGTGCGATAACGATCCCGGTGAAGGTGAAGGTGAGCGGATGACCGAAGAGGTGGATCTCGGCGTCGCGGATGGGTCCCGGCCCTCCCAAACGCGTGAGGAGGTAGTAGCCAACGACGGTGGGAGGCAGCGCCATCGGCAAGCTGAACACGGTCTCAATCGCACCGCGTCCAGGGAAGCGGCCCCTCGCGAGGAGGTACCCGAGAGCGATGCCGAGGACGGCGACGACGATCGTCGCCTCGAAGGCCGCGTGCAGCGAGACCGACAACGGATTCCAGACCCAGGGTGGTATTCCCAGTCTGTTCAACCACAAGTGAGGAACAAGGCCGGTCACCCTGACTCGCTGCTCTCCGGTGCCCTCTGAGGCTCGGGGCAAACGGGTTGCTCGACGATGCGCCTGCCGGTCACGCGCCCGTCGTTGTACGCAATGACGACGTCGCCGAGCTCCTCGGCTTCCGTGGCATCGTGCGTTACGAGCACCGCCGGCACACCCGACGAGATGATCACTTCGCGGATGAGATTTCTCAGCTCGCGGCGCACGGCGGAGTCGAGTGAAGAGAGCGGCTCGTCAAGCAGCACCAAGTCCGGGTCACCGGCGAGGCCGCGCGCCAGGGCCACCCACTGGCGCTGACCGCCCGAAAGCGAGCGCGGTCGCCGGTCGGCGAACCCCCCGGCGCCAACGCGTTCGAGCCACGATCGAGCGACGGCACGTCGGTCCCGGCGATCGCTGGCCTGGCGAACGGCGAGTGCCACGTTGTCGAGTACGGAGCGGTGCGGCAGCAGCAGGCCATCCTGAAAGACCATTCCGATGCGACGATCTTGCGTAGAGACGTGGATACGGCGCGCACAGTCGGTAACGACATTGCCGTTGATCACGATGGTTCCGGTGTCGGGACGGATGAGGCCCGCGATCAGAGCCAAGGTCAACGATTTTCCTGCTCCGGACGGTCCGAACAGGACCGACATTCCAGACTCCATGGTGAAGGCCACCTCCAGATCGAAATCGCCAATCTTCTTAGTGACTGTGACCTCGAGCGCGGGGGTCATGCTCGACTCCGGCCCAGCAGTCCGACACCCGTCATCGCCGTGATGGCCATCAGGACCAGGATCAGCAGCATCGTATTGCGCTCGGGCGTGGTGAACGAGTCGAGGATCGCCAGCGACATCGTGCGCGTCTTGCCGTTGATGTCTCCGCCGACCATGAGTGTGGCTCCGTATTCGCCGAGGGCGCGGGCGCAGCCGATCGTGAGCCCGGCGGAGATCCCGCGTCGAGCGAGGGGGAGCGTCACCTTAAGGGCGACCCGCCAATTGGGTAGACCCATCGTGCGCGCGGCCTGCTCGAACAGGGGGTCGACGCCTTCAATGGCAGTTCGCGCAGCCCGCATGCAGAACGGGAACGCGGCCACCGTCGCGGCCATGATGCACCCGGTGACGTTGTAGACGAAGACGTGGCCGACCACGCGGGTCAGAAACCCACCGACCTCGGTACCGGGCGAGAGCACTTCAAGCAGGTAAAAGCCGATGACGGTGGGCGGCAGGATGATCGGCAGGCTACCGACAGTTTCGAGCACGTCGCGGCCGGGGAAGCGACCCTTCGCGAGCACGTACCCCGAGGCGATACCCGCAGTCCCCGCGACTACTGTGGCCGGGACTGCGACGCGCAGCGTTAGCAGGAACGGACTTGAGACAACGCCCCAGTACGCGATAGAGCCAGCCATGAAGTGGGCGACCCCGAAACCGAGTCCAAGGCCGACCAACACCGTGACCACGATGACGGCGGCTCTTTGCCTGCCGTCGAGTGTCTGCGCGATACTGCGCCCTCGCTTCATGCGTGCAGTTCGCGTCAGCTAGCTGATCGGGTCATATCCGAACGAGGCTAATACGGCCTGTCCCTTAGCGGATAGCAAATAGTGGATGAATGCCAATGCAGATATGCCGTCGGCGCTGGTAAGGTCAGCCGCCGCACTCTGGCCCTGGTCGTCGTTCTCGACGACTACCCACTGGCGAATCGGCTGATAAAAACCGTGCTGCGTAGTCAGGGATTTCGGGCTCGCTGCGCCGCCCTTCCCGAAATTTTGTGAGCTGATCTGGGCCGCGACGTTGTCGTGCATTCCTGCGACGTAGTCCTTGTCGGTACATGATTCGGTGTTGGAAATATGGGTCGTCCAACCATTCGATACGGTGGCATCCTTAAAATGCGCGACGCCGCATTCGGGCACCTCGGCCCAGAAGTCAGTGTCATTGTCGGCGGGAGAAAACACGAATGACTTCGGAAGAAGCGCGATCTGTGAGGTGCCGGCGACGACCGTGTCCTGCGTGTAGGTCACATTGTCGCCAAAAATAATCGGCAGCGAGGGGTCGGAGTAGTTGCCATTGCCGGCCTGGCCGCCCGAGGCCGGGCTCGTGGTGCCGAAGTTGTCCAGGCTGGCCCCTTTGTCGGTCATATGGTCAATCTCTGCGCACGCCTGATCGGAAGCGGTCGCACCTAGGGCTCGGTGTGGTTGGGCGTGGTAGTACTCGACCGCGGCAACGTACAGGGCCTCTATCCCCGCGAGCCCGTACGGCGCGTTTGGTGCGACGTGCGATGGACCGCAGCCGGTGTCCGCGAATTCCCAGCCGTTCTTCGGATCGGCAATGGCGAGATACCCGCCGACGTTCTGGTGAGCGGAACCTCCGTGGACCCTGTTGGTATGAGCGAGGAGATCATTCCACACCTGGGCCATGGTCGACGGCGCTTGCGTCTTGCCGCTCTTCGTGAAATAGCCGCCGGCGGGCTGCGCGCACGCGGGCGCACCCTGTGCGGGCGCGAGCGTACTGCCGCCACTCTTGCACGAGAAGATCACCAGGCGTCCAGTGGTGTATTGCGCCCGGGTGGAACCGATGCCGGGGCACGACGTACCGCTGCTATTGCCGCCGTTGGCCGCGGAGTAGATCTTCGAACTCGGGTCGATGCACTGGCCGACGCTGTTCTTTGGCACCGCCCTCGGGTTCTGCGCAGCCGTGGTGCCCAAGGGAATCGTGTTGTCGACGTTTGCCTCGTCAGCCGATGCAAAGAGGGCAAAGCCCGTGGGCGCGTTTCCCATGCCGTTCGATGCGTAATCAACACCGCCGTCGATCTCTCCCAAGAGCTTCCCCGATCCGGCGTAACTGAACGTGACGTTTTTTCCGCCATTGGTGGTCTGCACGAAGTTCTGCGTCATGAAGTTAAAGGCCGGCTCGGTGTTTGATGCAGCAAGGAACGTCGTGCCAGTTGCCAGGGCGGAGGCTGAGCCGGTAGAAACGCCCGCGGCGCCAAAGGAGAATCCAAGGACCAGCCCAGCTGCGCCTACGAGTCTGGGGAGTGCGTGCTCCTTGAGCATGTGAGTCCCCCCTTCAGAGGGTGCCCCAGAGTTGTCGGGCGCACCGAGAGCGCCGAGCATAGATGCCGCTACTTCTCTTGTCAACGCAAGTCATAGCATTAGCGCCGATTAAGTGGGTATATGTGGCTCGTAACAACCTTTTAGTTGGTGAATCACCTTCAATCGACCTGTCTAAAGCGGTGGCGAACTCTACTGAGCCATGCCAACGAAACCCAAGAAGTTTTCGTGAATCTCTATGTCGTGAATGACGATCTTTTAGTTGGTGGGCGACTGATAGGCGGGGGAGCCAACAATGATTGTCCCGCAGTGCTTGCCCGGTACATACACCACTGAGTTGTAGACAGGCTTGAACGTGAGCAACCCCTCACTTCGCAGCGTTGATATCGATGAGTACGTCCCGTACCTTGTACAGCGGGTCTTCTCCGCGCTCATGATCCTCGCGCTCTCGGCACTGATGGCGCCGGTGGTTCCATTATTCGTCGTAGCGCCAGTCATCACGAAGACCGCGAAACCGATGACGAAGGAGAGGGCCAGCACCGCAGCGAGAAGGTTGGCAAATGAGACCTTCTGGAACATTAGGATGCTCCTCTCAATCACAGCACGGCGGGCACGCCTAAACTCACCGTCAGATGAAAGATTACAGCGTGGGCGAGGCGGCGGGATTGCTGGGCGTCAGCGCCGATACGGTTCGGCGCTGGATCGACAACGGCAGCCTTGACGCTACGCGATCAGTGGCCGGAAGACGCCGAATCGAGGGGGTTGCGCTCGCTCAATTCGCTCAATCGCTCAACGAGAACGCTGATCCTCTCGTGGCAACCAGTGCGTCGATGCGTAATCACTTCACCGGCATAGTGACCAAAGTGGTAAAAGACAAGGTCATGGCTCAGGTTGAAATACAAGCGGGACCATTCCGTGTCGTTGCCCTCATTAGCCGCGAGGCGGTGGACGATATGGGGCTCGTGCCCGGCGTGATGGCGTCCGCCGTGGTTAAGTCGACGAACGTGTCGGTTGAGCTCTAGATGGGATATCGAGCGTCTTGGGTCTCGGACCATCGGCACTTCGAGGCGGCGTCGACGAGATCCACAACGCACGAGGCGACCGCTCGGGTATCGTCGTCGGCATGACGCCACAGGAGATCGCCGACCTCGTGCACCTGCGTCGGGCGCGAGACCTCATAGACCGCGACTACGCGCAACCCCTCGACGTCGCGGCTATAGCGCGCACGGCGCTCATGTCGCCCGCGCACTTCTCGCGCAAGTTCCGCGCGGCCTATGGAGAGACGCCCTACTCCTATCTCATGACCCGACGCTTCGAGCGCGCGAAGGCTCATCTGCGTCAGGGGAAGTCGGTTACCGAGACCTGTGTGGCCGTGGGCTGTACGTCGCTCGGCTCGTTCAGTTCACGCTTCACCGAGATTGTCGGTGTGACGCCGTCGCAGTATCGCGAACGCGACCACGGCGGCTTAGAGGTCGTTCCGGCGTGCGTGAGCAAGTTTGCGACGAGACCTCGGCGCGAGAGAGTCTCGGTCTGAGCCACTGACCGGCAACGGCGGGTGGGCGACGAATGGGGCTGCGTCGGCACACCTGATGTTCTGTCCGCCTGGGTAATAAGCAGAATCGGAGAAGCATTCTGCGGGTCGGTACTTCTATGCTTATCGCATGTCAGTCACCGTCGCGGCAATGTTCATCCCCGTTCACGACCCCGACGCGGCGCTGGGCTTTTACCGAGACGCGTTGGGCCTCGAGGTACGCGCCGACGTTGCGTCCGAGGGCTTCCGCTGGGTCACCGTTGGTGCACCGGGCCAGGACGTCAATATCGTTCTGTCCCAGCCGCACGGCGGTCGTTCGCAAGCCGAGGGCGACGCCCTACTCTCACTCGTCGTGCAAGGATCCCTGCAGGCCGCGATCTTCAGTTCCGATGACCTCGACGCCACCTTTGAGAAGGTTCTAGCGTCGGGCGCCGAGTTGCTTCAGGAACCAGCGTCCCAACCCTGGGGAGTGCGAGACTGCGCGTTCCGCGACCCCTCAGGCAACCTCGTGCGCATCCAGGAGCGGCGCTAAGCCGTTCGGCGCTCGCAGTATGACCTGCACTGACGACACGTTGAGACGAAATATCTCATTGGTTTAAACTTGTTCTATCTGACAGCCGAGCACTACGAAAGGAGCGAGACTCATGAAAACAATGACGTGCAAACAACTGGGTGGACCGTGTGAGTTCGCCCACCATGGCGATACCGCTGATGTGGTCATTAAGGCGCAAGATAACCATTTGAAAGAAATGGTCGCCGGGGGTGATGAGACGCACCAGCGTGCCTCGAAGGAGATGAAGGCTAGGTGGAAGAATCCAATTCGGGGGATGGGGTGGTATAAGAAAGCCAAGAGCGATTTTGCCGCTCTTCTCGAAGACTGATCGGTCATTAAAGCGGATCTTCGACGGGCCCCAATCACAATACGTTCATGTTCCATTTGCGGTCGAACGAGTTTGGACCCCGTCGCGTTCAGTCGATCAGCAACGTGAATGGAGATGTCCGAAAAGTTGGATCCTCGATTTGTCCGCGGCGCCACCGATCCGGATGGTGCGGCGTGAATTGACACCGACCGAATGGCGACCTCTACGGCATCGAGGAAACACCTAGAGCCGCGAAAGCGCATCTATCCGTAGAATGTGGCTGGTGGGGATGCCCTTAATTTGTCAAAGCTTCGATATAAAGGAAGAGTAATGGGCGTGGAGAAGAAAGAGTTGCAGAAAAGCAAGTCTCCGTCACAGTTGATAGACGCGAAGGTGAAGGAGCTTGGCGATTGGCGCGGCAAGATGCTTAGCCGGCTCCGCACCTTGATCAAGGAAGCCGAACCTCAAGTCGTCGAGGAGTGGAAGTGGAGGGGAGTACCGGTGTGGTACCACGACGGAATGATCTGCACCGGCGAAACTTATAAGAGTGTCGTGAAGATGACCTTCGCCAAAGGGGCGTCGCTGAAGGATCCTTCGGGCCTCTTCAACTCCAGTCTGGATGGGAACACGAGACGTGCCATTGACGTCCACGAGGGCGAGAAGATCGACGAGAAGGCGTTCAAGACTCTCATTCGCGCCGCCGTGACCCTGAACAAGTCAAAAGCCAAGAGCTAATTCACGCGATCAAATATCTCCTGCGAGATCTCGCAGGAAGTAACGGTCGTGACGTTAAGTGCGTTCGTGAATTGTGATAATTCAGGCGGAGGTGGCTGATTCGTCGCGCTTTCGGACGTCGGCTGGGACGGGCACCCGGTCGCTTAGTCATTAGAAATGCCCGGTTATCGAGGTATTGTGTGAACAGCGATTTCACGAATATGACCAAAATGTGGGAATGCCGCACACCCGCAACCATCCAGACTCCAAAGGACGACGAACGTAATGACTACCTTCGCAGGATCATGGGACGTGACCATCGATACGCTCATTGGCAAGATGGAAGTCGTCTTCGACATCACCGAACAGGATGGCGTGATTCACGGTATCGCTCGTTCTGACGCGGAGACCGTGGACTTCCTCGACGCGGTCGCCGATGGCAACCAGTTGACTTGGTCACAGGCCGTCACGACACCGATGCGACTCACTCTAAAATTCGAAGTCACCGTCGAGGGCGATTCGATGACCGGTACTTCCAAAGCGGGCATGTTTCCCGCTTCAAAGGTCTACGGAAGTCGTTCTTCTGCGCCCTGAGTAGCGACCTTTCACGTTGGGACCGCGCCCGCGAGCCGGCATCATTAATGAGGCGTACAGTGATCACCATGGTGGAAAGGTACTGAGTCGATGGGTTAGCCGCGTTTCCACGTCTCGAACACCGCCCGTGGCGACGCCCCAACTTGGGTTGGTGTACTCGCCACTCTTTTCTAAGTTCCGCATCAACACTCGGTTTCGTCCTTTGCTCGAGCGGTAGCGAACTGAGGGATAGCGAATGGCATACTTGACTTATGGATCCGCACAACCGAAAAACGATGATCATCGCGTCAGTCTTGTTCGCATGGCTCGTAATCACTCCGTTCGTGTGGCGTGACCTTTCGAGTCGGTCTACCGACCAAGTCCGCGGCCCCAAATGGATATGGCGGGTGGCCAGCACGAACTTAACGGGATCGCTGGCCTACTTCTTCGTTGGTCGAAGACGAGAAGTCCAGCAATAGCGGAACGGTGGCGCGACGAACCGTTCACGCGGGTTCTGGGCCGTTGATCTGTGTTCATTCAAGTAGTTCCTCTCGGGGTGTCTCCGGCGTCAACTCGCGGACTGATTCCAAAAATCAATTGAGCGGACGTTGCGCCAACGCTTGAGTATTGAAGCCAGGTTGTAGGGGCCAAAGAACAACCGCACCGGTCTCGGAATTGATCGTCTCCTTCCGGCTGCTCCTCAATCGAGGCAATTGAACGGGAGGTGGCGCGTTGGGCGGTACGTACTGACGAACACTAATTTGGACCACAGAACTCTCTCAATTTCGGCGCGTTCAGTACTGACGCTCCGAGTGCGCCGCTGTACATACTCGCTACCGATGGGAACTGATTGCCGTAGGCCAAGAGACTGCTCGAAGGCGCCGCGGCCTGGAGCGACATTTGAAGAAAGCGAACTGTTATCGCGGCGACCACCCTAAAGGCGGGAAGATCGTCACCATCGAACGGTGGCAGATGGTGGGCCGTGCGCAGAGCGAGGAACCATTTATTGGGTTGAAGGATGTGGTCGTAGAGTTTCACGTCGTTTCGAATCGGATTGCAACGATCGACCAAGCTGTGGATTATCAGAAGTGATGGGTGACTTGCTTCGTCGGCGTATGACTGAGAAGTGTCCTCCGCGCCCGACAGAATAATCACGGATCGATAGTCGATTCCCGCGCGTAAGTCGGCGTAATTTACTCCTTGGGGATCGACGCCGTGATCGTAGGCCAGCATCCCTACGGCGGTGGCCCCGTCGGAGTGTCCCGCTAGAGCGATCTCGGTGGGCTCAACGAGACCGCTGACAATGTGACAGTCAGAGGTTTGGTTGGCCGATGCCTGAAGGATTGCGTTGGTCACAAAGGTGAGGTCTGCCGGCTCGTTGGCCAGATCGTCTTCCGTGTCGGTGCCGGGCTGCGCCGCGACCGCTGACGGCGTCTCGTCGGGAAAGAAGGGCGCCACGACCACGAAGCCCGCTTGCGCCCATGCGTCCAAGAGCGGCGCATAGGTGTCGGGCGTGACGTCGTAGCCGTGGGCGAAGACGATCATTGGATAACCGCCGCTTTTGACTGCGGGAGGTGCCCCGGCCACTTCAGCTGGTCCACTCGCAACCAGCGGGATTGGATAACGTATTTCGGTCACGAGCGTGCGACTGGTCGACAACACCTTGAATGGCGTCTTCGAGTAGTTAAGGACAGCACGCGAGTGATCAACGAATGTGCAACGCGCCAATCCGACCGAGAACAGAGGAGTCTGGGTCAGTTGATGAACGCGACTCGCCGGGGCGATAAGGGGAGTGACTACTACGCCAGTCAGGGCCAGCGCCGCGATAATGGCGAGTCGAATTACGTTCCATATGTTGAGGGATCGCCAGCGTTGACCCGGGCGACCGTACTGGGCCAGCCTCATCGCCCGGGCCCCCCCGCGACTCCAAAGTGTGGAGGGCCGCAGTAAAGCCCAATAAACCGCACGAATTTTCGGGCACAGAGGGCGCTCTTAGGATGCGCTGAAAATGAATTGATGAACTTGATGATAGCCAGCGTCCAGTCTCGACAATTTTCTCTGATGGGTGAAGTGATCAACCACCAGCAGACCTCGCCCGGCAAGCTGGCGGCGGCTTCGTGGAGGCGCGTCCACGCGATAATTTGACGCTATGAAGAAATTACTGGTGTCCGCGGTGGCTATTGCGCTGGGCGTGAGTTCTTTGATGGTCTCGGGCGCCTTCGCCGCTTCGACCACCACGACTATTGGCGGATCATCTACGACTACTACTACTCCAGGCGCGACCACGACATCAACGTTGAAAGCCGGTCCGGTGGCTCCCTTGACCGGACTGCCCGACCCGACAGGGTTGACGAAACACCGATCGGCGCTCACGATAAAGATTGACAACACTCCCGAGGCAATGCCCCAGTACGGCGTACAGGACGCGGACGTTGTCTACGAAGAGATTGTCGAAGGCGGCATCACTCGCTTGGCCGCAATCTTCAATTCACGTCTTCCCACCCAGGTTGGGCCAATTCGCTCGGTGCGGCGCACCGATCGTGAGATCGTGTTTCCCATTGGCGGCCTGTTCGTCTTTTCCGGGGGTGCGGAGTACGCCGTGAGGAGCATCGCCACCGCGCCGGTGAAACTCCTTGACGAGGCCACCAGCGGCTCCGCGATGTTTCGCAGCTCCAGTCGATATCCCCCGCACAACCTCTTCGCCAACGCCGAGCTCTTGATGGCCAAGGTGGGCAAGCCACGACCGGCTCCCGCTCTCTTCACCTACTCGTCGGCCAAGGGCCGGCCGCCCGGCCCGCGGGTGTCGTCGTTCGTGGTGGGATTCAACTCTGGTTTCGCCACGTCCTATTCGTGGGATTCGAAAACGGGTTCGTGGGACCGCTCAATATTCGGCGAGGCCGATGTGTCGGCGAACGGTGCTCGAATCTCTCCCAAAAATGTGATCGTGATGACCGTGAATTACGTGGGTGGCGTGGGCGTTATTGACTCGTACGCGCAACTCATCGGTTCGGGCCCCGTCGAGGTCTTTTCGGGCGGCACGTTGCAGCGCGGAACGTGGTCGCGGCGGAGCCTTCGCCGGACCACTGTCTACAAGAGCGCCTCGGGCAAGGTGATCAATTTGAAGCCCGGTCAGACGTGGGTTGAACTGCTTGACGTGTCCGATCACGTGAGCGTGACGTTGGCGCCTTGATCGTTGGGCTTCACTGCGACGTCACAAGCCGGCGCCAACGTCGACGCACGGATCTGCTTCACATGACGCCCGAGAGGTCACCAAATGAATTTCCGGGTACTCGACTCGACGAGCGTTAAATTGCGTCCAGGAGAACTAGCGTGACAGCGTGCGAGCACCTCACGTACTATTCATCCTTATCTTGGGTGCCACGGTTGCGGGGACGCTGGTCGAAGTCAGTGCGAGCGCAACGCACGTTACTAATCGCGGATCAAACGCGCATCTCACCAGCTCGGTAAAGACGCACTTTGATCCAACCTCAGTGACCTTCATTTCATTAAAGATGGGATGGGCGATTGGGACGGATGCGTGCGCTTCGAATCGAACGTGCGTGGTCCTGCGCGAGACGACTGACGGAGGACATACCTGGTTTGACAAACCACTTAGAGCGTCGCTGAGTAAATCCGTTGATCACGACGTGGGTGGCTTTTCGGCCGCGACGTACGGCGACGCCGGACTGAACGTTCGATTTGCCAACACTCGAGACGGCTGGATTTACGGCACGTTGGCCGCAACTGTCACGCAGGGCAGCCAGTCCTATGTCGCCGACGTGCCCAAGATGTGGTCGACCCACGACGGCGGTCTGCTGTGGCGAGCACAAGCTCTGACGTGGATCGCCAGGCAAGGATCAATTTACGATCTCGAAGCGGCGAACGGCGTGGTCTACGTGATGGCGCAGAACAGGTCGTTCGGAGCGACCGTGGAGAGTTCACCAGTCGGACAGGACAACTGGCGGGCGTCAAATTCAGTGGCGTTGGGCAGCCCCGCCGGGGGTGGGCAGCCCACGGGCGCAATCGTCCTTAAGGGATCGAGTGGTTGGTTAGTCGAAGGCAATGATCGAGCCAACACGGGCAGCGCCCGGCTGGCCCGCGATGGTAGTTGGGTGGCGTGGACCCCTCCGTGCACTTCGGTCGGCGGTGGATTGGCGGTGCCGGCCGCGGCCAACTCCCACGACCTGGTCGCGGTGTGCGGAATGGGCGGTTTCGCCTCGCCCCTGCCGAGTTCGGCTCCGCGCGGCGCGGCCATTGGGTCCTCGTGGTTTTACTCTTCTCACAACAGTGGCAACACCTTTACGATTGATAGCGAACTTAAGCCGGTGCAGGAAAATTTGAGTTTCGGGAATTTCACTGGCGTGTTGGCGTCTCCGAGGCCCGGGGAACTACTCGTCGGCCGGTCGGTGGGACTTCGTGACCAACTGATGGCCAGCTTTGACGGGGGTGTCCATTGGCGCGTTGTCTACCACGGTCGCCTCTCCTACCTCGGATTCACGAGTGCCGTTCAGGGAGTCGCTCTTGTGCAGGGGTCGAACGGTACCAACTCGATGATCATGACCTACGACGGGGGTCGAAAGTGGGTACCGGTTTCCTTTTGAGTGTCACTTGCTTCTGAGCCCGAGCACCCGAGTTCAGTCTGAAACGGCTTGGGGAGAAAGGAACTTTCGATGGGGAAGGATCAAGCGATGAAGTCAATGGCATTTCGACCTTCAGCGTGCGGTCCGTGGGTCACCATCACGCGAGAGCTCGACGCCGAGATGCCACAACGTGTGGGCGAAGACGTTGAATCTCGTTGCGCGCGCCGGCCGTTCCAACCATATGGTCAGCGTTTACGCGGATGGGTCTCACGTGCACCAAGGCGCCTTTCTCGCCCGCGTGGTCACGAACGCCGCCGTAAAGCGTAGACTTGAGTTAACGACAAGCCCAGACTTCGCTTCTGCCGTACCGGACCGTTGGTTCGGGATTGAGCAAGGAGAAAGTTTCATGGGTAAATCTGTACACGTCCATACCTTGTTTGCGCCCCTTGAAGGCGCAAAACTGGCCACGTTGGCCGGGCGAGTCGCGTTGTTGAGCGCCATTAACTGCGTTGGTGCGGCATGATTACGTTCGGACTGGTGATGCTCTTGATTGGGTTTCTCACTGGCATTCCGATCCTCTGGACTATTGGTGTCCTCTTGGTCATAGTCGGGCTGGCGTTGTGGGTCCTCGGATCCATTGGCCACGCGGTGGGCGGACGACGCCACTACTACTAGAGCCCGGGCTGGTCGTCTCGAAACAATGGGTCGCGCACGCGTGGTGCGCTTTCCCATAACAAAAGGGGGACCCTAGGCTGGCGCGATGGATAATTCGTTTGAGTCGATGGTGGACCTCTCGCCCGCCCGCCAACGCGCTGAGCAGTACGCAGCGCTGTGCGGGCTTACGTTAGGACCGCCGTTTTCCCTGTCGAACGTGTCGTTCGTCGCGCCGCTGAGCGACGGCAGTGTCATCAAAGTGCCGTGGGGAGGCGACGACGAGTCGCTTCACGAAGGTGACGCGCTCGAGCTCTGGAACGGTGACGGCGCCGTGCGAGTCCTGCGCCGGTGCGGGCCGATTCTGATCGAGGAGCGAGCCGTTCCCGGTGACGATCTCTCGCGAGTGTCCGAAAGTAATGCGACGGCCATTGCGGTCGACATCGCGCGACGCCTGTGGCGGCCCGCGCAAGCACCGTTTCGCTCGGTCGAGCCCAAGGTGTCGCGCTGGCTCGACCAGGGTGAATCCGAAGGCGGCGAACTCGTTTCGCTGGCGCGCTCGCTCTTCACGGAGATTCGTGGCGGCGCCGACTGGCTCGTGCACGGCGACTTCCACCACCACAACCTCCTGCGCTCGGGAGAAGGCTTCGTCGCGATCGATCCCAAGCCGTACCTCGCCGACCGCGAGTATGACGTGGCGTTCTTCCTGTGGAATCCGCTCGACAATCGCTTGGCCGACCGGGTGCAGACGCGCCGGCGCATCGCCGCGTTCGCCGACGCCGGACTGGACGAGTTTTTGATCCGGGCGTGGACGGTGATCCGTGGTTCGTATCTGCGCACCGCCGCCGAGTATCTCGAGCCCTTGCGGGCCCTAATCACTTGAGGACGGTAGGGGTTATCTCTTGTTTTGTGCTAAGTGGTGCTGACACGAGCCGCCCGTTACGGCTAACCACCTCGTACACGACCGCGGCCTATGTCACGCTAGGCACACGGGTGGAGCACTGTGAGCGGTCCATTCGTGGTAATTGGATCATCCTAAATTTGAAGCGAGGATTGCATGACCGAATTTCCCATCACGTGCGTGATCGAGCGTTCCGTAGAAGACGTGTTTGACGCGCTCGTCAATACGCAGAGAATTCCCGACTGGAATCATGGAGTCATCGAGGTGCGAACGAATGACACACCGCTTCACGTCGGCAGTCATTTGACCTATATCGGCAAGTTCCTCGGTCGCACTTTCGAATCTGAATCTGAGGTTACGGAGTACGTCGCGAGCTCGAGGTTTGCCGCGAGGTCCATGTCCGGTCCCTTCCAGCTTGAGGTGGAGAATTCCTTGCAGTCCACCGACACCGGTACTCGACTCGACTCCCTGTTCCGAGGTGAGAGCCATGGTTTCTTCAAACTCGCCGAGCCGGTCATTGTCCGCCTGTCCAAGAAGCTCTTTGAAGACTCCACCGAAAACTTCAAGGCTCTCTTGGAGGCCAAGCTGCTCTAGTAGAAACCGGCTGTTCTGCGCGCCGCCCGTTGTTCGACCACTCGCGGATTCGCGTTATCGAGGAAGTCGGAGCCGCTCTCCGGTTTTCGGGTTATAGGGCGGGCAGCCGAACATGGCGGCGATCTCGACGAGGCGGTTCATATCCGTTAGTTGCACGTGGTGGCAATCCACGCGAACGTGCCGATTCGACCAGGTCACCTCGAACGAGTCCTCTTCGTTCGGGCTGTGCCAGATAACCCGCTCCTTCGAACCATTGATCTCCCTTTGCGCGCCGGCGAAGTCGTCGATCACGCGCGTCAGGATTTCTTCGATGGGCAGTTCGCCGAGTCCGTCGACGGGTTGGCCCTCATTGAGGCAGTCGTAAATCGCACTCGAAGACTGCGACATCATGGTCGTTTGACGCCAGAAGATCAACTCGTAGCTCATCAGCGTCACCCCTCTCACTCGACCTTATCGAGTCGACTCCGTGGACTTCGTGGTTGATTTGACTCCTCGCAGCGCCACTTCGCTCGCGTCGGGCGAAGAACGAAGCGCAGCGCGATCAAATGAGTCTTCGCAACCGCCGTAGTTCAACAGGCACTTTTCACCATAATTTGGACAATTGTCCCGCCACGACGTCCGATCCGTCGATCGAGACCATCGTCGACAGAGCGAGGCTCGGGTCGGGTGCATCGACGAATGGAATTTCTTCCAGGATGGCGCGCACTGGTTGACTCAGGAAACGCGATGGCTGGGCCCAGGAGTGATCGTCGCGCACTCGGTGGTGGTGGTAACGAAGCGGTACGTAGATCGCGAGATTGCGCCGAGCCCGCGTGATGGCGACGTAGAAGAGGCGCCGTTCTTCCTCCAGGCCCTCGGCCGATCCCAGGGCCATGTCGGAGGGAAAGTTCCCGTCGGCGGCGTGGATGACGTGCACCGCGTCGAACTCGAGGCCCTTGGCGGAGTGCACCGTCGACAAGACCAACCAGTCCTCGTCCACCATCGGGGGACCCGCAAAATCTCCCGTGGAGGCCGGCGGCTCGAGGGTCTGCTCGGCCGCCACGTCGCTTAATCGGGTCGCCTCGGCGCAGGCCAGCACCAGGGCACCCAGATCCTCGAGTCGGGGCGCCGCGTCGTCGTAGGAGGCCGTAATGAGCGGTGTCATGGCGCGCCGGATCCGTTCCGCGTGGATCGGTACCGGCTCATTGGAGTGCGCGCACATCGCGTCGGCCAGGCCGAGCGACATTGCTTGGGTATCGCCGGGCAGCACGTCCACGACGTGCGACCATCGCTCGAGGATTGCGGCGTGCGAGAGCGGCAGATTGCGGTCGGCGTCTCTTAACTCATCGATGGCTCGGCGGGCCTTCGCCGGTCCGACCCCCGGCAATAGTTGCAGGAGTCGGAACCAGGCCATTTCGTCTCGGGGATTGTCGGCCAGGCGAAAGGCCGCCAACAAGTCCTTCACGTGCGCCGCTTCGAGGTAGCGCAGACCGCCGTACTTGACGAAGGGGATTCGCCGGCGCGATAGTTCGATCTCCAAGTCGGCGCTGTGGTGCGCGGCGCGAAACAGCACGGCCTGCTTTTGCAGGGTTACCCCTTGCTCATACAGTTCGAGGACGCGGTCGGTCACGAACTCCGATTGCTGTCGCTCGTCGGCGCAGTGCACGAGCAGCGGTTGGCCAGCACCAATGACGGGGGTATCTTCGTGCAGGATGGCGCAGAACCCTTCGGGCGCGTCGGCGGCGACGGCGTTGGCCACTTTGAGTATGGCGGCTGACGATCGATAGTTGGCGTCGAGGGTAATGGTCGTGAGTCCGTTGAAGTAGCGTTCCGCGTCGAGCAAGAATCGCGGCGACGCGCCGCGAAAGCCGTAGATCGCTTGTGCGTCGTCGCCCACCAAGGTCAAGCGGGGGTCGGCGCGACGAAGTCCTACGAGCACGTCAAGTTGGAGAAGGTTGACGTCCTGGAACTCGTCAACCAGTATGTGGTCGTAGGATGCGCCGAGCGCACCACCCAGGGCGTCATCCTGCACCGCCGCGCGCCAAAAGAGTAGTAAGTCGTCGAAGTCCAGCAGTCCCAGCGACCGTTTCCTCGCCATGAAGGCCGTGAAGACCGACGCGACTTCATCGGATCGGTCGGCGCACCACGGCGTGGTGTCGAGCATCACGTCGACCAGGGGGATGCCGGTGTTGACCGTGCGCGAGTACAGCGCGGCCAAGGTTGACTTGCGCGGAAGGCGTCGCTCGCCGCTCAGGATGCCCAGGTCCCCGCGCACGAGGTCCATGAGGTCAGCGGCGTCGCCGTGATCGAGCACTCCGAAACCCTCGGGCAAACCCAGCGCGGCGTGGTGGCGTCGAAGCGTGCGGTGCGCCATCGAATGAAAGGTTCCGCCGGAGACTCGGCGAACCTGTTCCGCGCCCCTAATGGCCCGCACCCGATTCACTATCTCGCGCGCCGAGCGGCGAGTGAACGTTAGGAGCAAGATTCGCTCGGGTACCACGCCGTGCTCGAGGAGGAACTCCACGCGCGCGGTGAGCGTCGTTGTTTTCCCGGTCCCCGGTCCGGCCATCACTCGCAGCGGACCATCGCCAAAGCAGGCCGCCTCGAGTTGTCGGGGATTGAGTTCTCGTCGAGAAGCGAACATATGTTCGATGCTATCCGTGGGGTGTTCAGCTGGCCCCATTGGCAAGACCATAAGTGTCAAACTCGCCTTTGAATCGAGCGAAATCCCTCAATAACTGGTCTTTATGATCGCCAACGGCTCGTCATTCGCGTCGCGCAACATAAGTATGGGACGACCCTGCTGTCCCGACGGGTCGACGGCGACGTCGAAGGTGCTTCAGCTGGCGCTGAACGCGATGACTTGATTGGCGTTGGCCACCAGGAGAAGCCCATTACCAACGCCGGGCGTCGGAAAGTGGTTGGCCGGCACGCCAATCGTCGCCTGCTGGCTCACCGATCCCGTGGACGGGTTAAGCCCGTACAGGACGCCGTTAATACCAACGGTCCACACCAAGCCCGCCGCCACGATGGGAGGACCGCCGCCACCTTGGATGGTGGCACTCCACAGGATGTTCAGCGCCGGGGGATTGGACGTTGCTCGGATTGCTACGGGTCCGTTGCCACAAGGTAGGTAGACGGTCTGTCCAACGGTGGCACTTCCGCCGTCGATGTCCTGAGTGCACGCTGACGCGAGGCTGGCCTCGCTGTGACCAATGCCGCCCAAGTGGGCTTCGTTCAATAGGTACACAATTTTAGATTTGCCGGTGAGCAGCACTTGTGCGTGGGGTAAGAGGACGGGAGCCGTTGTCATGTCGAGGTCGGTGGCGTTGTTCTGGGCCCACGTGGTGGGCGCGAAATACTGGAGCAAGTGCATTGTCGGCGAGATCTCCAGCACCGAGTCACTGTCGTCGTAGGGCTGACTCGAGGAATTGACCGAACCGTTGCCGACGCTGACCCAGATGTCACCCGTGGCACCAATCACCGGCGCGGCACCCCCCATCCAGACCGCTCCTTGACTGTCGCCTCTCTTCGCGTCCACGGTGAAGAATTTCGGCTTCGAACCAGATTCGGCCACCGAGACAACCCGACCCCGATAGGCCGCGCAGTCTCCGTAGTTACCCCCCATGCCAAAGACCACGCGACCCTCGTCCAGGTTGAGTCCGGTGCGCTGCAGCAGTGCCGCCGCGTCAGAACCCGGCGGATCGACGTCGCGATTAAGTTCGAGCGCACCCGAGGTTGTATTAAGGCCCACCAGTCGGTGCTCAGGTTTGCCGTTGATGAGTTCATCTCCGACGACGAAGATTTCTTTCCTGGTCGGATCAATCACTGGCGTGCCGGTGATGCCAACGGTGGGTGAAATGTTGCCACAGGGAAGGTCCGATGAAGGCACGGCGCTGCCGAAGTGGCGAGACCAGATGATTGTTCCGGTGGTGGAGGACAGCGCGTAGACAGTGTCATTTTCTGTCGCCACGTACACATCACCCAATAGTTCGACGGGCTGACCGAAGAGTTGCCCGTCCAGCTGGGGCGATGTCCACGCGGGGTTCGAGGTGTTAATCGACTTGAAGGCGGTGGTCACGCCCGTGCCCTGGGCGTTGCCGTGATACACGGTCCACGGCGAGTCACTCTGAGCCGAGGCGGCGCCGGCCACGAGATTTGACTGATCGCTGATGACGACCAGTGTCGATCCCAACAGCACGCCCGCGAGGGCAATGGCACTCAACGAACCATGGCGCAAGTGAATCACGACTCTGACCCCGACTCTCTGGCCTCTCGACAGGCTTAACTCTCTGGTGACGCGCCCTTGTACTTCACGCTAGCCCTCGCGACCGTTCTGGAGTCAGCGGCCGCCGCCGCGGCGAGCGATTACTTGAGTCCGTCAAGCAGGTCGAGCATGTCCTCGGCGTGTTCTTCTTCCACGGCGAGAATCTCTTCGAGCATTCGCCGCGTCGTCGGGTCACCGTCGCCCAGCCACGCGATGATTTCGGTGTAGGCGGCAATCGCTACTCGTTCGGCCACGAGGTCTTCGCGGATCATGGTCTCTAATTCGGTGGCCGAGTTGTATTCCGAGTGGCTGCGCCCCGTCAACGTCTCCGGATTGAAGTCGGGCTCTCCTCCCAATTGAGTGATGCGGGCGGCGATCAAGTCGGCGTGGTGTGCTTCTTCGTCGGCGTGTTCGAGAAACTCGTCGGCGGCCGACTGAGCGTTGATGCCTCGGGCGGTAAAATAGTGTCGTTTGTAACGCAAGACGCAGACTAATTCGGTGGCCAGGGATTGGTTCAGCACGTAGAGAACCCGTTTGAGGTCAGCGCCGTAGGCATCGGTTACGGGACCTTTTTCCATGTGCTCCCTCGCACGCGTGCGCAAAGTCTCCACGTCAGTCAGAAATTCTTTCACGGTTCCACTTTCTCTTGGTCAGACTCGATGACATTTTAACAGCGGCACCACGAGTCGAACTTGGGCCGATCAGTTGATCGTGTCGCTGCCGTTGCCCTCCCGGATTGTAGGGCCGGTGCCGATCCGCAGTGACCGAAGCCGTGCGTTTTGGGACTTTGGACACGATTGCTCATTCCGGGACCCGTAGAAGAATTGGACAACCGGCACATTTCGGTGCTCTGACGTGACGAGAGGTTGGACATGCAATCACTGACGGATTGGGTGGCCCTCGTTGCGGCGGTTGGCGTCACCGCCCTGTTGGCTTTTCAAGTGTCGCTCGCCGCGGGCTTGCCCTTGGGTGCGGCGGCCTTCGGTGGAGGGAACGTCGTACTGCCCCGAAAGCTGCGCGTGGCGAGCGCGGTCTCAGCGGTAATTTTTCTGGCGGCGTTCTATTTTGTGCTCGCTCGCGGCGGCCTCTTCGGCGCCGTCAGAAGCAACATGGCGGTGCACATCGGAATCTGGGCGTTCGCGACGATCTTCGGCCTCAGTGCGCTGGCTAACGTGGCCTCACCAAGTTGTTGGGAACGATTCCTGATGACGCCCGCGGCACTCTTGCTGAGCGGGTGTTGCGTCGTGCTCGCCCTTTCTTCCTGAAATCCATTTTTGGCGGACAGTTCGATATCTACGGATCGTGGATACCTCCCATTGGGAAGATTGAATTCTTCAGCCGCAGCTCTGCGTGTACGGTGCGGTCCCCGGCTGGAGAGCCTCGGCGGAATTGGGACTCACCACCAAGCACGACTCGTCCACCGCCGCGAACTGGTTGGCCGGAATCTGCTTCAGTTGGTCGACCTCGTTGTACGTCCACCGTTGGTCGGCCGTTCCCTGGAAGTACCAGTTGCTGCCGTTGTCGGCCAAGATGAGCCCGTAGGTCTTCATGGTGGTGAGCACTGTCTGGCAGAACGAACTACAGGCCGACGCGGGCAACGTAAAGGAGGCGTTCAAGCGAAAGCGCGCGCCCATGGGCGGGCAATTCGTATTTGATTGACCGGCCTCGTGGCGCGCCGGCCACAGGTAGGACTCCTGAGTGCACTCGGCGGTGAAGCGGATGGCGTGGTCCATTGCGCCGGAGGCGACCTCGTCGAAGCTGATGAGCCCGGGCAGGATGGGCAGACCGGCGGCGTCGGCCGAGGTGAAGGTGGCGGGGCGCAGCGCGTTTGAGTTGAGGTTCCAAATCGCGCCGGAACCGGCGGTGGACCTTCCCGCGGCTCGGTACTGAGTGTCGTAGGTCTCGAAGAGCGTGCAGGCGGGCGAGCGCGCCGACTTGTAGGGATCGATCATGAGGGCGTGGCGGTCGGATCCACCCTCGACCGGGGTGGCGGCGGTCAAGGGATAAGGGCGGCGGTCGCTCTCGGACGCGTAGAGGAATTTGATTGAGGTGAACTTGGTGCGAGCGCTGACCACGACCCAAGGAATTCCGTACGGCTGCCTGGGGTTGCCGGACGGTCCGTAGTCGGGGTGCAGATCGGTGGACGCCGAGTCCATCGCCGCGAGCCAGGTCGCGCTATTGGCATTGACGGGAAGCGTGGTGATGGGGGTGTTCCACACATTGTCCGCCGGAAACGCCGGGCACCGAGTGCCCGGCAATGTCGTGCCCGCCGTATTGGCGTGAAGGCGGGGCGTTGTTCGGAGCGATCCGGGGCCCGACGTAGCAGAGGAGGCTGCAAGCCCGGTCACGCCCACAAGGGCGGTCGCGGCCACGAATACGATGGCCACTCTGACTGGTTTAGTGGACATCGGACGATTGAGAGACGGTGGGCGCGAGGCGCAAAAAAAACGTGAATTGAAGGACGCTGGGCGATTTTGCGGCGGCGCGGACGTCGAAAAATGTGGCGCCCTTGGGATTGCCACGCCGCGTGCCGTGCACGATGCGATGGTAGCAGTGAGCCTTTTGGGTGGTTAGACCGTGGTGCAGCGCCCTTCTCGGGGTGTGGTTTCAGGCAATCTCGGTGATGTAGGCGCCGACGAGGGTGGCCGTCTGCTGGACAACGTCGCCCTCGCGTCGATCGCCATGGTCCTGTTGGAAATGGGCGAAGGCCGGCGTCGTAGAAATTGGATTGACGTCGACATCGCTGTGGTTGTGAAAGGAGACGTGGACAAAGGAATCGTCCGCCAGACGAAGGACAATGTAACTCACGTTGTCCGGTTTGGTACTCGATAACTCTTTGAAAACCCGTTCGATTCTCCGTTGGTTTTCGTCAGCGTCGCCGCTGGACTTCGTCGCGTGGCGCGTCACCAATCTTTTTTCCACGTGGGCCTCCCAGTACGAAAGTGATCAATACACGGCAGCGTAAAGGTTTCGACGCGATGAGTCGCAGCGATCGGTCACGTCGGCGACGGCTGCGCTGGGGGAAGTTCCTCCTGGTGCAGATGTTCATCGATCTCGGCCACTTCGTCCACGTGGAAGATTCGGTTGAACACGATGAGCTTGAGGACCCAAAAGATCGCGAAGCTGACCAGGTTGGCCGCCACCACGACGCCCGTGTTGACGAGATGACTCCAGTGGTGCGCGTTTACTAAGTGTCGCGCGTAGGACGCGCCCAGAATCGAGAAACCAATACCCAGTGCGATCATCGTGCCAAAGGGGAGTAGTTCCCTGAGCACGTGACTGCGCCCGGTTTTGCCCCAGGTCCACTGGCGATTGAGGCGATAGGAGGGGAAAGCGGCCACGATGTTGCCGAACACGGTCGCCTCAACCTCACCCTTAATGATTTTCAAACCGTAGACAAACGCGATCACGAGGACCGAAACGACGGTTGAGATGACTGACACCGAAGTGAAGCGAATCAACTTGCGGCCCTGATGGGTCTTTGACCAGGCCATCAACTTTCGAATTCGACTTCGCACCAAGATCACGTTACTCGTGACCGGAAAACAGGTCGCGGGAAGCAAACTCCGCCGCTGGATCTTCGATGAAACCATCGTCTCGCGAACTTCGCCTACTTTGATTTCGCGTCACGCGTGGCCCGACGGCTCATCCAGTCCGACACCACTCATTTAAAGCGAAAGTGCACGAACACCCGGCCGAAATTGTGAGAGTCCTTTTCGACCCGGTCGTAGAGGACCTTTATTTCCTTTTGATTAAGGAAACGCAGTACCCGCTTTTTCAACTGACCGCTGCCCTTGCCGGGGATGATTTCCACCAATCGAGCCTTTTTTTCGATCGCCTCGTCGATAACGGAACGAAGAGCGCGATCGATGTCCTCACCTCGGTTGTAGATGTCGTGCAAATCCAGTTTTATTTTCACGTGGCAGGTCTCGTCGATATCCGAATGACTGTTAGCAGGGTTATGAACTCAGTCTTACCGGTTTGCCAACTGCGCGCGACGGGCTACCCATCGACGCCAATCCAGCGGGCGGGTCGCCGCCGACGATTCGCGACCCGAGGCCGAGCGGACTGAGCAGGCAGTGCAGAAGTTCGCTACCTTGATCGGCTACCTCTAAAATTGGTTGAAAACGGGGAACGATTGCGCAATTTATTTGCGGAGATTCGAAGACCAGTGATTGATATCGAGAGCAATCCTTTGGGTAACTTGTTCGGGTACGCCCGCCTCTCGAGCGAAGCTCGGCCAGCGTGCGACGCTATCAAGTACGTGGTCGATGATGTCGGACAGACCAGGCACGGCGAATCGATCGCCGACTTCCACCACATCGGACCGGTGTATTTCGGTGGTCTGACCGTTGACCGCCATTAAGTGTTGTCGGGTCCAGCGGCTGTTCGGCGTGTGGGCGTGGGTGACGTCGTAGGCGGGGGAGAGGCGCCAACGACCGCCCTGGGAAAGCATGAAGGAGATGTTCTTGGTGTGATCGTCGCAGTTGGCCGCAGCGACATTGAAGACCATCCGGCGAAAGGCCTCGGCACGGGTGTGCGGTCCCAGTCCGAGTTGCTCGAGGAGCAAGAATAACTGGCTGTACTCGTGGGCGCCGATCTGGCGGAAATCAAGGCTGGCCAATGCACACAGTGTCTGCACGTGGATTTTTTCGCCTCCGAGGGGGCGGTCGAAACGGCGCGTCATAAAGTGGGCCCTCCCATTCTCTTCGAGCAGCCGACACTCCATCATGTCGATGCCGGCGTCTCGGGCCATGAGGTGGTAGCCGTATTCGATCCGTCCGTAGTGGACTTTCGACCCGAGGTCGCGGTCGGTTCGGACGCCGTCAAACTTCAAGAGCCAGTGCTCAAACCCGGGGTCGGCCGGCACTTGGCCTGATCGCAATTCTCCGGTCTTGGGATTGAGTGAGACCACGGCCTTGGGCCTCGCGCCGCCGGCGGACGTGCCCACGGCGATGAGGTGGGAGATGGCGTCGGTGATGCCGGCTTCGAACTCGGTGTGACCCGAGAGTGAAATGCGGGCCGCCTCAACCAACTCCGACAATTCGATGGCGGTTGTCTTGCGGGTGCGCGGTCCGCGCAGGGGGTGGTACTCCAGGGCGCCCACGCCGCGCGTGCCGAGGTAGGCCAATCGGTCGAGGTCGGTGATCTGGCCGGTCGCGACACCCTCGTTGGCCAAGTACGCGGTGGTCAAGGCGTTGCCAAAATCATCCGGCAGTGAATCGGCCACCATGGCCGGTAGTCGGTGAAAGGTGGGTGTCGCCAAGGTTGGAAAGATGAAGGTTCTAGTGGTCCCCGTCACGGGCATCGTGGTGGGCGCCAGTTCGATTCCCGTGTCCATCCAACCGCGTTCGTATTCAAAGATATAGAAGCCTGATCGTTCGTCGAGTGCGATGGCGCCCACGCGCGAACCCCAGCACCGCACTTCCACAACGTCGACCGCAAGGTAGGGCATCAGGAATCGTGGCTCGTCAGTGTGTTCTTGCGTGAGCGCACGCGGGCCGGCGGCCGCCTCTGCTTGCTGCGTAACATCTGGAGGGGAGAGACCGTGACCACCGGCGCCAACGCTTCCAGCCAGTCCGTTCGTTTGAGGGCCCGCACGACTGCCACCACGGTGTTGAGCGAGGAGCCTTTGCCCCGCTCCAGATTGGAAAGCGCGCCGACCGATACGTTGGCCAATGCGGCCAGGCCCGTCTGATCGAGATCGGCCGCAATACGGGTGGTTCGAATTTGATCGCCGACTTTTTCTTCCCACTCTCGAGTGGTATTATTACTCGTTGTAATTAACATTATTCTCCTAGTTATACTACTAATACGTTTAAAGCATATTATACTAGATTTTAATAAGAGGAAAGGTATACCGCAGAACTACCAGATAAGTATGTGTTAAAGCGAATAGACCAATTTACCCATGCGAATGTCCCCAGGGCGGCTCTCGTCCCGTCCGCGTGGCGTTCTTTCAAATTCTGCGCGAATCCGAGTTGCTTGGCACATCAAAGCGGACGAACGTGTCACCCGACTGATCTCGTCAACGATGGCCGACCGTTCAAATGATGTTGAAAGTGGTGAAGTCAAGAACGCCATTAACTGCCTCGCGCAAATTGAATACAAACACCCGGTCGGGCTGGCGATCGACCGCGTTGACCACCGATCCTTGATGCCTCGAAATCTTCGATATTGCAACGGGTCTCGCCCTCCGGTTGTAATCGTTGCAGACGGATTCACGATCCAGAGTGCTGTCAGGTGTTCATCGAGTCCGACGTGCACTACTTTTCAGATAGTTGGAGCAGCGCAGCAGTGGAACCCCAACGGCGTTTCGATCAGAAGGAGCAGGCATGGATATCCGAAGGGTAGTGACTGGTCACAGCGACGAAGGAAAGGCCGTGTTTGTGAGCGATGAAATGGTGGCACCGGTGACGCTGGCTCTCTTGCCGGGCAACGAGTTTCATCGACTCTGGGGCGCGGACACGAAGGCAACGTTCCCCGATGACGGCGCCCGGCCCAGCGCGGAACTCAACTTCCCGCCGATCGATGGCTTTCGCTTCGGTTTCTATACCATTCCGCCCGACGAGGGAGCGGGCGCGCCGGCCGATCTCGACGTCGACGCCGCCATTGAAGAGTTCCGGGTGAAGTTACCCGGTTTAGGCGAGCATCTCGAGACTGATCATCCCGGGATGCACACGACGGCCACCATTGATTACGGCATCGTACTGTCCGGAGAAGGGATCCTCGAGCTGGACGATCGAGAAAAAGTGACGTTGCGCCCCGGTGATACCTATGTTCAGAACGGGACCCGCCATCGCTGGTCCAACAAGGGGGACGTGCCCGTGGTCATTGCCGTCACCCTGCTGGGCGCTCATCATCTCAACGTCAACTGAGTGCATAGTTAAGAGTTACGACGAATAGCTGGCACAACTCAAATTCAGGAACGCGACGAATTAAGGTGTCCGCGTGACTGCGAAGAGTACGAGCCGATTGTGAGTTTTAGCGCGGACCTCGCGCCCGCAGGATCCGAACTACTGCTTGGCGTCGTGGGGATTACGTCGCTCAGACTGACTATACGGATATGGCGTGAAGCACCGTCAACGCCAAACCGGGGGAGTGCTTCGAACGATCAAAGACCACAGTGGCTGACGGTGAGCGCACTGCCGATTTCAGTAATGGTCGTCAGCCTGGCGATTGCCTTCCCGCTGAGTTACGGCGTGCAATCGAAGAGTGGATTACTGTCCACCGCGTGCTTCGTCGTGGGGGGCCTAAGTTTTGTCCTAGCCGCGCTGTGCGCGGTGGCACTGGTGCTCGTGCTCGCGCTCATGTTTGTGGAGCGGCCCGTGCCACGCTTCTTGACGCCGCCCTCGAAGCGAAAATGAGTTCGGGACGTTTTGGTCGTACGCAACATTGACGTCGTTTACCAAAAAAGGAGCTGCGTCCGTTAAAAAAAGGATGTCATGTGGTCACTGGCATTCTGTTGTCACCTACGATGATCGAATTCCTGGTGGCATGGCTCAGGAATTGAAGGTCCCACTCCACTTCGTAACGGCCTGGTGAGAGGTGCTAGCAGAGCCGAGGCGAGTTGTCTCGGGGGTTAAAGTCCTGGGGGAAGCCCTGAGTCAGTTCGTTACCGCCCCTTTCTACGCCCAATCGCTCGCAAATTTGGCGGTGTATTGTCCGCCCTAAGACCTGACGGAAGGGAACCAAATGGCTGCTGAGCCAGTGTTCGAGCAAATGTGGAACGAACTTATTACCCAGGAGTGGCTGGACGAGGGTGGGAACAGTCCGGCGATGGCAAAACTGGCCGCCACCACGGCGGCGAGTTTCCGAGCTCTTGCTATGGAGGTAGACCGACTCCGCGGGGATCTTGTCGCAAAAGGGCTGTTGGAAAGCGCTCAACCAATCGTATAATTCCAGGTCCTCAGGATTATCGAAGTCACTCTAAGGCGAAGCGCCCTTTTTTATAACGACGCATTGCAAAAAAACGGTAAAGGTTCCTTTACATTTCCAAATAGGTAAAGGAACCTTTACCTCATGAAGAACCGGGTCCGGGAACAGCGAAGCCAACGAGGAATGTCCCAAGCTTCGGTTGCGGCTGGTCTCGGGGTATCACGACAGACGGTGATCGCCATTGAGAGTGGTCGCTACTCGCCCTCGCTGCCATTGGCCTTTCGGATAGCACGGTTCTCTGACGTACCGGTCGACAAGATGTTCGACCCGGAGGAGGAGGCAATTAAATGAGCGCAACGAAACACCCGGGACTGCGCACTCCCGTGGCCCTGTCCATTCTCGGTACCGTGATCGCGGGCGCTGTTGCCGTGGGGCGGGGCTGGAGTGCCGCCATCGCCGTTGAAATAATCACCGTGTTGACGGTGTGCTTCTTCTACGTCGTGGGTCGAAGTGACAGCGACGTCGGGGCCGTGTTCGGCAACCGCACCGATGAGCGTCAGCGGCTTATCCAGATGAAGGTTCGCGAACTGGCCATGGTCGCCATGTGCCTGAGCGCAGTGGTGTGCGTGGCCATCGCGCTCGCGGTGAGGCAGAATTACTGGCAGGCCGACGTCATTGGCAGCATTGGCGGTCTGTCCTTCATTCTTGGGCTGCGAATCTACGGGCCCCCCGATGAACGCGCCAGTGGCGTTAGCGCAAGAATCATGGCGGGCAGTATCCACCAGGAACCTGTGAACCGCCCCGATGACTCCGACGGGGTATGAAACAACGCGACTTCGAAACTGGCTAGAGGAGTTTAGAGACCTCGTGCACGTCGCCGCAGGGTACGCCCAATGCCGCATGATGGCTGCGAACCGCGTCGGCGTCGGGAGCCTCTAGCAGGCAGTACACCTGTCCACTGGGGTTGTGAAACAGTTCGATTTGACGAACACCGAAGTCGTCAGTTGTGCCGTCCTTGGTCTCTTGAGTTATCTGCAATATCGCTTCCGCGGGCAACTTCAAATCGTCATGGTAATCCATAAACTGTGGCATTCGTCCTCTTCCTCCAATTATGGGTGCGCTATTATTCGCCGCCTCGTTGAAACACTTATATTGAAAACTACACCCTTTGAGTGGCGTCTGCACAGTGCGAGAAATGCCGTTGTCTAGTCGCTAGCCTTTCTTCCCAGCGCCGGCCCGATCGAAACTAACGCCAATCGCTGCACTGAGCGCTCGCAATCATTCTTGCTCTTGGTCTTGCCCCGGTTCAACCTCGAGTTTCTTGGGACGTCGTCCAAGGCACCACAAAAAGAATCGTCCGACTGCTCCGATATCCTGACTTCGCCCGTGAGCTTTTGAATGTCCGAGCCGCGTGCCGGACGGTCCTTGACTGGTTTCTGCGAGGCCCGCGAGTTGCATATTGTTGGCTTCCGCGTACTTGACCTTGGCCAATCGGCGTTTAGGTTTTCTTGGTTTGTCTCCGGCTGATCCCATCACCAAGTGTCTCACACAACTACCAGACGCTCGAACGAATTCGATTACGTAATTCCGCCACCGACAGCGAACTCGCGTTTCAGTGGCGAAACGTTTCGTGCGCTTCACGCACGACAAAAATGAGCAGCACGTAAGCCGCCGCTGGATCGGCCCACCACCAACCAAGCAGCGCGTTGAGGACCAAACCACACAACACGGCAGTGGCGAGGATCCCGTCGATAAGAGTGATGCGTCCTTCGGCGCAGAGAACGGCGTTTCCTAACTTTCCCCCAATGTGTGACTTGCCCTTGGCTAGGGCGAACATGACGATCGCCGTGGCGGCGGTCCAGGCAATACCCACGCGGCTGTGGTGGGGGTGAAACCTTTGCGCCAGCACAACCGTGCTCTGCACGGCCAGGTAGATTGCCACCGCGATGAACGAGACGCCGATGAGTCGCATCGCTCGTCGCTGGCGGTCTTGGGCCACTCCGGCGAGTTCCCAGAGCACGACCATTGACGCGCCTATCTCGATGAGACTGTCGAGTCCGAAGCCAGTCAGTGCGACTGATCTCGATTGTATTGCCGCGAAGGCCAACACCACGACGCCGACCACGTTCCAGCACAGCGTGGCTAGTTCGAGACGTCGACCATTCGTGAGGAGGTGTTCTCGATTGTCTGCCTCGAGCACACGCCCAGTATGACAGAGCGCAAAATTCGAACTTTTGTTTACGAGGATCTCCGCCGCACGGGAACGTTGCTTGGGATAGTGTTTCAGTCGGAGAGCCGGGAAGACTGGTCGGCACGTTGTCTGTTCGAGAAGGGGACCGGCTTGGCTCTCGCCAGTGTTGCTTTTCTTGTCGCGGCGCTAATCAGCCTCGCCACGAGTTGGATCCTCGTCACCCGACTGGAACGAGTAGGCGAACGTCTGGGGCTCTCCGAAGCCCTGCTCGGCGTCATCGCCGCCCTAGCGGCCGACGCGCCAGAAATCACGGCATCGATTTCCGCCCTTTCCCAGCATCAGCGAACCGTCGGCGCGGGTGTGGTGGTTGGATCCAACGTCTTCAATTTGGCAGCGCTCTTAGGTCTCGGGGCGGTGGTGTCAGGTTTCGTCGCGCTGCATCGCAAGGTCGTCGTGCTCGGCGGTTTCGTCGCGGTGTGGATCGCGCTCTGTTGCCTCGCAACCTCGACGGGCCTCTTTTCGACCCTCGAAGGATTCATTCCTGCCGTTCTTGTTCTCCTGGCCTACCTCACAATCATTGGTATTCGCCGTAGCGAACTTCAGCGGATGCCCTTGCCGGAGCGTTGGCTCGCGTGGCTTGGCTCGGCTGTCGACGACGAGGAACTAGAACTTGCTGATGCGGTGCGGCCCACGAAAGGACGTCCCGTCGACGCGCTCGCCGCTTGCGGGGCGCTCATTGTCGTGGTCCTCTCGAGCGTGGTCATGGAGCGAAGTGCCGTGGAAGTTGGTCGGCACTTTCACGTGTCTGGCGTCGTAATCGGTGGCGTCGTGCTGGCCGCCGTCACCAGTTTGCCCAATGCGGTTGCGGCGGTGCATCTGGCGGCCAGGGGACGTGGATCGGCTGCACTTAGCACCGCTCTTAACAGCAATAACCTGAATGTGGTCGTAGGGCTCTTCATTCCCGGAACTCTGATTGGTCTCGCGTCCCCGTCGGCCACGGGAGACTTCACGGCGGCAGCGTTTCTGGCGCTCACCGTGCTGGTCCTGTTCCTGGCGTTTGCGCGCCGAGGGTTGAGCAGACGAGCGGGCGGGCTCATCATCGCCGGATACGCAGTGTTCGTGGCTGTGCTCCTGATCGTTTCGTAGGTGGCGCCTCCCGGGCCGTCGCCAAACTCACACGACCCCAAGTCCATAAAAAATGACATGGGCTCACGTTCATAGTTTCGCTAGGTCAATGGTGGCCACTCGTCAGCAAGGTGGTGTCGCATTCGGCGTGTTCCAAACCAACATGTCCTGTCGGCTGGGCTCAACGTAACCATTGTCTACGAACCACCTCGCGGAATCGTAGAGCGCCAATTCCGCGGGCCGAGAGACGTAGCCGAGTTCGCGCCGCGCTCGAGCGTCATCGAATGTCATGGTTGTCGTGGCCATTTGCGCTGCCTCTAAAGGGACCCTCGGCTGACGGCGAAGAAGGTCACCCTCCACGAACTGCGATACCCGCCCGGCGATCATGGGAAAGAGCCCGGGGAAACGCCGCTGCGCCGCCGGTAATCCCGTGACGCTCGACAGAATCTGTAGTAATTGCGCCATGGAGATGTTGTCGCCGCCACAGATATAGCTGCGACCCTGCGATCCACGTTCGAGCGCGAGCACGTGGCCTTCGGCGAGGTCATCGACGTGCGTCACGTTCATGGCGGTGTCCACGTACCCGGGCATTCGACCATTGAGGTAGTCCACGACAACCTGGCCCGACGGCGTCGGGCGGTGGTCGAAGGGTCCGTGCGGCATGGTGGGTAGGACGAGCACCACCGGGGCGCCCTGGGCCGCCAGGCGCAGGACCTCGTGCTCGGCGACGTATTTGGTTTTCTTGTAGTTCCCATAGAGATGCGAGAGGTCGGCGACGTCGTCTTCGTTGGAGGGCGTGCCCGATTTGGTTTTCCATAGTCCGAGCGTCGCCACCGTCGACGTGTACACGATGCGCTCGACGCCGGCGTCGCTGGCGGTGCTGACGACGTTGCGACTGCCTTGCACGTTGACGGCGTAGAAACTTGACGCATCCTTGGGCCAAAAGCCGAACTTGGCCGCCAGGTGAAAGCAGTATCGCGCGCCGTCGAAGACGCCCTTCAGTTTATTTGGGTCCGAAATTTCCACCTCACGACGCTCGACGTCGAGTCCGTCCAGGTTTGACGTGACGGCGCCCGGTTCAAATAGTGCCACCACGCTGACACCGCGTCGCACGAGCGCCCGGGTGACGGCCGAACCAATGAATCCCGACGCCCCCGTTACCACCACGCGGTCGCCCCGAGCAAGCTCGAAACCCACTACGCGACGCTCGAAGCCTTGGGAGCGGTGCGAGTTCGCTTCAGGGCACCTTTCGCCATAGTCATGCCGAACTCGACTAGCCAGGCGCTGTTTCGCTCCGCGTCACTCAAGAGCTCGTCAAGGGCGTCAACGAATATATCGATTTCCACCTCGCCGGCAATGAGCGGTGGCAACAACTTGATCACGTTGACGTTGTCCGCGGCCACCTGGGTCAAGATGCCGTAACGATGAAAGAGCGGCACGACCAGCGATTGCGAGAACATGGCGGTGCGGGTGGCTTCGATCGCACGCCAGCGCAGTTTGGCCGTGCGCGAGGTTGGCGGTCCAAAGACGACGCCGATCATCTGACCCCGTCCGCGCACCTCATGCAAAAATTCGTGGCGCGTCGCCAGCGCTTCGAGTTTGCGGTGCCAGAGGTCGCCCATGGCGGCGGAGTGCTCGACGATGTGCTCGTCATCGAAGACCGACAGCGTCGCCAGCCCGGCCACCATGGCCAGTTGGTTGCCCTTAAAGGTCGTGGAGTGCACCATGGCCCGTTCCATGGAGCTGTAGACACTTCGCAGGATCTTGTCGCTCGTCAGCATGGCGCCCACCGGTACGTACCCGCCGGAGAGGGCCTTGGATACCGTAATGATGTCGGGGGAGAGCTCGTAGTGCTCGAAGGCGAAGAATTTGCCGGTGCGCCCGATACCCGTTTGCACCTCGTCACATATGAAGAGCGCGCCCGCTTCGTGGACGGCCGCTTGCATCTCGCGCCAGCGCTCGCCATCCAGTTCGTACACGCCTTTGCCCTGAATCGGTTCGACGATGAAGGCGGCCACGTCGCCACGACGAAGTTCCTTTCGCAGTGCCGCCAGATCGCCGAAGGGTATCTCGGTGGCTCCGGGCAGCAGGGGACCGAATCCGCTCTTGAATTCCGGCGACCCGTTGAGCGCGAGCGCGCCCATGGTGAGCCCGTGATAGGCGTGGGCGTGATAACAGATACGGCTTCGTTTGGTGGCGGCTCGCGCAAACTTGATGGCTGTTTCCACGGCTTCGGCCCCCGAATTAGAAAACACCACCCGCTCGATGCCGGCGTGACTGCGGGTGACCAACTGTTCGGCGAGCAGGCCGGGTAGGAGGGCGCAGTCCAACTGGACCATGTTGGGCAGGTCGGCGTCGAGTGCCTGGCGCAGGGCGTCCTTGACGACGGGGTGGCTGCGGCCGAGGGCAAAGACCCCGAAGCCGCTCAACATATCTAGGTAGCGTCGGCCCTCGTTGTCGAAAAGGTAACAACCCTCGCCGCGTTCGTAGAAACGGTCAAAGCCCAGCGTCTTCATTACTTTGGTCAACTGGGGATTGAGGTACCGGGCGTGGAGTTGGAAGTTCTCGCCGCGGCGCCCTTCCAGCAGTTCGCTCAAGTTAAAGGGCACGTTCCTCCTACGACGGTCACTTCAAATCTACGCCCGAGAACGGTTTCACGCCGCGGGGCTATCCGCTTCGCGCTCGTCGAATGAACCAGGTGTCGACCTCGCGACCGGGTGCACCGTAGGCTTCGACGGTGGTTGTCTGCCTGGCCCTACTTGCTTCCCTGGCGAACGCCGTGGCCAGCATCTGCCAGCGATTAGGGGTGGAGGACGCCCCACCGGCCCACGGACCCTCCCTGGGGCTGGTGCGACACATGGTGCGCCGCTCCGTGTGGATCTTGGGACTCGTCATCATGACGATCGGCTTTGCGGCGCAGGCGGTCGCCCTGCACCTGGGCGAGCTCAACGTCGTCCAACCCATCTTGGTCAGCGAACTGGTCATCCTGGTGTTCCTGCTCTGGCTGTGGTTTTCGACGCCGCTACGGGTACGCGATTTCGTGTCCGCCCTCGCGACGGCGTTCGGTTTGGGCGTCTTCCTAATTATTTCCTCGCCGAGTGTGGGCACCAAGACCCCGAGCAATGCACTCTGGCTCGAGGTGGGATTGCTGACCGTGGTCGCGACGGCGGTGTTGGTCGCGTTGGCGAGGAGGGGTCCGTCCTGGTGGCGCGCCCTGGCGCTCGGCGCCGCGGCCTCGGTGGGCTTCGCGCTCCTGTCCGCCATAACCAAATCCATGACCAATCTCCTGGTGGCTGGTTGGGGCCCACTGTTCAGCTCGTGGCAGCTCTACGCGTTGGCGGTGATTGGGTTGGGCTCCTTTGTCATCATGCAGAGCGCGTTCCAGGTCGGTCCCTTCGCCGCGTCGCAGTCGTCGCTCATCCTGGTCAACCCCTTCGTGGCGATTGCGATTGGCTACATGTTGTACGGCGAGACCCTGCGCGGCGGCCCGCTCTACGCCCCGCTCGAAGTCCTCTCACTCTGCGTGATGGTCGTGGGAGCCGTGGGACTCGCCTCATCGGCGCTCGTTGCCAACGTGCACGAGGAGAGCGAAGGCACGCACCTGCTCAAGGGCCGCGGCCGTTACGCGCGCTGGCGTCAGCACCACTCACGTATCTAGTCACTTTCGATACCGTCGCCTTCGTTCTCCGGCGCCAGTGACGGGCCGTTACCCTAGGGCATGGCCGAACGAGTCGCGACCACGAGTTTTGAGCCCTACGATCGCCCGGTGAGGGCTGCGCTGGTGGGACTCGGACGAATTTACGAACTCAATAGGACTGCGTACGTCGATAATCGCGACGTGGACGTGGTGGCGTTGGTCGAGCCCAACGACGAGCGCCGCCGCCAACGCCACGAAGATTGGCCGCGGGCGCAGGTCTTTCGTTCGGTTAATGAATTGGCCTCGAGCGGTATCGGCGTCGACGCCGTCGAGGTCCTGGTGCCGATCGTCAAGCACGAAGAGGTGGTACGCCAATGCCTGAAGCACCGTTGGCACGTCAATCTACAAAAGCCGATGGCCAACGACCTGGCCAGTGCGCAGCGAATGCTCGACGCGGCTCACGAGCACGGTTGCCAACTTCGCGTGATGGAGAACTATCTCTTCTACGAGCCATTGCGCAGATTGAAAGAGATCGTTGACTCGGGCGATCTCGGACCAATCAGCGGCTACCACCTCAAAATGGTGGCCAGCGGACGGGGCGGCTGGGAGGTGTCGGGCGAAACCTACCAGTGGCAATTCGACCAGGCCAAACGCGGTCGGGGAATCCTGCTCTTTGACGATGGTTGGCACAAACTCTCCACGGCGATCTGGCTCTTCGGACCCATCCGCGAAGTCCGGGCCTGGATTGGATCAACCCAGATCATGGAGGGAATCGAGATCGACGCACCGAGCACGGTGGTGTGGGAGCACGCCAACGGCATTCGTGGCGTGTGGGACATCACGTTCGCCGTGGACATGTACCTGCGCAGCGACTACTACACGAACGACGAGCGCTGGGAAGTGACCGGGCGACGGGGATTTGCCCGCGTGAACCATTGCACCGGCCGGGGTATTCAGCAACCGAGTCTGGAGACCTACGTGGAGGGCGAAATGCGTTCGTTTCACGCCCTCGACGACGACTGGGCGAGCAGCTTTCGCGAATCGGGCCGCCACTGGCTGCGTTGGCTGCACACCGGCGAAGGCCCGTTGCTCTGGGGAGCGCACGACGCGGTGCAGGTGCTGCGCGTGGCACTGGCCGCGTACGAGAGCAGTGCGAACGGTGGCGCGGGAGTTGATCCCCGCAGCCTCGCCGGGTGAAAGGTGAAGGGGGTCGCACGCGACCCGATCACGTCGCTCAACTCGCCATCGCGGCCAAGTGTGACGGGCCCGTGTAGGTCGTCGCCACTCTCATTTCCTTCGACAAAAAATCAAAATTAGGTGGTACAGTGGGTGTAAGGACGTCTAGAACCCCGCATCCAAACTCATCTGGCAATTAGTCGGAGAAGTTAGAAAGCGGGTCGCACTATCGATAACGTCTACGGACTCATTGGCGATCCCTCAAAAGTCAAGACTCCGCGCAGTCTCTACTGGCTCCAACGGTCCCAACTCATGGCCCTCGTGTGCAACACCATGCGCATCTGGCTGGGGGTCATGTGGCTCCAGGCCGGCATCGCCAAGATCTGGGGCGCGGAAAACCCGGCCTTCATGCATAACGGCGGGGCCGGCGTCGCCGGATTCGCCGCTCACGCGGTCGCCGCGTACAACTGGTGGGGCACGTTCCTGCATAGTTTTGTGGTCCCTAACGCCGGTTGGATCGGCGTCCTGGTCGCGGTGGCCGAATTTGCCATCGGGGTGTCACTCGCCATCGGATTCCTGACGCCGATCGCGTGCCTGGGCAGTCTCTTGTTGCTGTTCACCTACGTGATGTCGGGAACTGCCAGCGTCTGCGCCTTCTACGCGCTCTTCGCAATCGTCATTCTTTCGACGTGGCGGACCTCCAGTTGGATTGGCGTTGACGGGTTCATATCGGACTACCGCCAGCGTCACGTCGAGCCGAAAATGGTGCGCCAAGAGGAAACCCCCGACGTTGTGGTGCCCGATTACGTAGCGCCCGAAGTTGAAGAAACGCCCGTACCAGTCGAGGTATGAGACTGGCCGAGAGTAGGTGAGTGGATGTGGTCGAGTGATTTCAGGCGTTGTGAGTTCCTTGACTCACCACGCCCGGCGAGAAGCGAGTTGGACGGAACCATGAAACAATGGGCGCGCGACGTAGGTCCCGGCGCGCGCGGAGCGTCAATGGTGGTCCGTGCCGACTGACCGGCTGATGGCCGTCTTAACGCTGTTGGCGCAGCGTGAGCGTAGTCATCCCCAATCGGGCTCGCTCTGCGCCGTGGCGGCTGAATTCACCGACGTGAGTGGGGCCGGTATCGCGCTGGTCTCGTCCGGCCCCCAGTTCACGAGCCTCTGCACGAGTAATTCGGTCGCCCGGGAGCTAATGGACTTAGAGATAACGGTGGGTGAGGGGCCCTGCCTTGACGCGTGCCTGTCCGAATTCGCGATAGACGAGTCCAATCTGGTCGCGTCCAACGACGAACGCTGGGTGGCCTACGCGCCCTCGGCGACCGTGGCCGGAGCTCACGCGGTCTTTGGCTTCCCGGTGCGCATTGGGGCGATCCGACTCGGGGCGCTCAGTCTTTATCGCGATCGACCAGGGGCGCTGAGCCCGTCGCAGGCTGCGGACGCCTACTTGATGGCTGCGGTGATAGGCCGAGCGGTGCTGGCCATGCAGGCGGGTGCCCCTAACGACACGCTGGCCTCGGAACTCGAACGAGAGGCCACCTTTGATTTTTCCGTGCACCAGGCGGCCGGCATGGTGGCGGTCCAGGGCTCGATGACCGTGGGAAACGCCCTGGTGGCGCTGCGTGCCCACGCGTACGCCACCGATAGCGCTCTTTCGGACCTCGCGCTTCGAGTCGTGGTACGAGAAACCAGTTTTGATCCAAATTTCGGCATTTGGCGCGATGAAGGTGTAACGGAGATCCAATGAATACTGTAATATTGCCGGTATCGGCCGGCACTGGACCGCTATGGGCGCAGTGCGTCGGTGTTCGATCGAAAGTCAGGTGGGGAGATGGCGAGAGAGTCACTTCTAATTGCAACGCTCGTTGAACTGGCCGACAACCTGGTCGACGACTTTGACGTCATTGATGTGCTCACCATGCTGAGTTTGCGGTGCGTCGAGGCGATCGACGCTGACGCCGCGGGCGTCATGCTGGCGTCTCCGGGAGGGGAATTGCAGTTCATTGCTTCGTCCAGTGAGTCAATGAGAGTGCTGGAGTTGCTCCAAATTCAGGCCGACGAGGGTCCCTGTATTGATTGCTACAAGGATGGCAGAGCCATAGTCAACCATGAATTGAAGGATCCGGACGAACGGTGGCCAAATTTCAGCCCGCGAGCCATCGCGCTCGGTTTTCACTCGGTGCACTGCCTTCCGATGCGTCTACGCGGGCGAACAATTGGGGCACTCAATTTCTTTCGTACGCAAGAGGGCCTTTTGGACGATGAAGACGTGGTTTTGGCCCAAGGTCTGGCCGACATCGCGACTATTGCGATTCTCCAGCACCGGACCTCGCTCGACGCCAAAACGTTGAACTATCAATTGAGTAACGCGCTCGACAGCCGTATCATTATCGAACAGGCGAAGGGAAAAATCGCTCAGGCGACGGACTGCGATATGGATCAAGCCTTTGGTCGACTGCGTGCTCATGCGCGCAACCACAATCAGGGTCTCACCTCGGTGGCAACGTTGGTGGTGGATGGCTCACTTTCGGGCAACGATCTCGATCTTCCCACGGTCTCTAAGTCGCGGCGGAACTAAGAGCGCTGAGGCCAACGTTAAGCGTCGACTTGGCTTGACGGGGGTGGTGCGATTGGCGCCATGGACGCGGCCGGCGAGACCTTCAAGTGGTGAGGTGACGCTGGAGCCAGTGCTAAAAGGTTGTCGTCCATTCGCGAAGACACCGGAACCGTATTGTGAATGAGCGCACAAGACCGCTTCGCGGCGACGAAATTGTTGTGATGGCATTGTCTTAGAAAGCGTAGGTGAGGTGTTATTGTCACTTTTAGGACGTCTGGACCCCGCTTCCTTCTCACCTGACACTTGATCAGGCAATGCAGAAGAGGGTGCGAAATGGGTTTGTCCGCAGCGGTGGTAACCGCAAACACTGGCGCCGTGCGGCGCTCGGACGTCACCCGTCAAGAGATCGCCCTTCGGCACTTTCATCGCAGGCTCCCGACACCATCGAGTGAGTTGTTCACCGGATCTCTCCTTCTGTCGGGTTCGCTGCATCAGTGGTCACGGTCTCTCGTCGTCGCCGGTCGAATCGTGCCGTCCGTGGCAACGAAATTAAATCGAGCCGCGACCTGCATGGGGTCGAATGGCGGCGGTTCAGGAGCGGCCTCGTTGACGAGTAAAGATGGCGTGCGCAATTGCCCAAAGTCCCTCATGGCAACCAATAATTGTGCGCGCGACCAAGTTGAACATTCAACGCAAACCGTCATACCCGAAAGAGTCATTGATCTCTCAACGAGTCAAAGAAAGAGGACTAGCTATGAGTCACAAAGATAAGGCCAAGAACAGTGCCCAGATCGCCAAAGGCAAGCTCAAGGAGGTTGCGGGAAGAGCGACCGGGGACGACCAACTCGAAGTTGAGGGCGAGTCCGACCAGATGAAGGGCGACCTCAAGCAAGCCGGTGAGAAGGTCAAGGATGCTTTCAAGAGATAGATCGATTGTCCGCACTTTGGACACCAAAGGCCGTTCGTCGACAGGGACCATTCACCCCCCCCTGGTCCCTGTCGACGACGTTGAATTAGCAATACCGACGCCAAGCACGTCGCACACGCGTGGTTGGGCCGATGGCGCGTCACTCGGGCCCGCTCAAGCACCAACGTCAGTTGAACTCGTGCGAAAGCTTGAGGCTTGCGTGCGAGAGTTGCTCGAAATCAGTTCGAAAGAACGCTGAAGGCCGCCGGCATTTCTCGACGGAAAACACGGCGAAACGGGGCCAGTTTGTTCGCCGGGACGTCGGCGATGGCGCGCGAGTGCGAGCAAATACGCGAGGGCCACGAGAGGAGAAAAAGTAGATGAAGCAGTTCATACGCCATCAAGGTAGAGATGATCGACAGCTGAAGATGATGGCCCGCGCCGATCAATTAAAAGCTGATTTAGGCCGAAGTAAAATGATGATGCGCGATCAATCGATACCGCACTCGCCCGTGACGACCGGCGATTCTCGATTTTTAAGTCGTCTTCGATCACCGCGCGCGCCCGCCAATCAAGAACGGTTTGATCAGTCTGGGCTGATATGACCTCGAGTGACTACGTAACTAGACGGCCATTCACCCCTCTGGCCCCCATACCCGTATACGGCAAGGTCTTCGACTCCACTTACTCGCCCACGGCCGGCTTCGATCGGGTCATGTCCGACTGGCCGCTTTTACCCTGGCCCCGAGGCCCGCTTAGTGCCAGCGTCGTATCCGCCCTTCAGCGCCCGGCGGGCACGCTGGGCGTAACGCCGCCGCTGACGCACGTCGACGCGTTAAACGACGATGATTTCCAATTGGCGTTGTACCTCTGTTACGAGATGAACTATCGCGGCTTGGCGAGTGCCCAGTGGGAGTGGGATCCGGGATTGCTGAATTTTCGTACCAAATTGGAAAGGGTTTTCGTCGAACGACTGCGCGACGAGATCGGTCACGCCACCGCCAAATTTCCCGCCGAGGTGCTGGCGGCGCTGGATGAACTTATTGCGGACTGTACCAATTCGACGCTGACGACGTACCTTAGCGAGTCGGGGACCATCGACCAATTCCGGGAATTCTGCGTGCACCGTTCGGCGCACCAACAAAGAACGCCGGAACCCGGGGCGCGGACCATCACCGAGACAGCCGATGAGGAACGGGCCGCTCGGGTAATGATCCAGTTCGACGAAGGCGGCTCCAGCGACGCCGGGCGAATTCGGGCCAACTTCCTCGCGGCCACGATGATCGCGCTCGGCCTCGATTCGTCGTATGGCTCCTACGTGGAAATCCTGCCCGGCGTGACGCTGGCGACGGCCAACCTGGCGGCGCTCTTTTCACTCCATCCGCACTGGCGAGCCGCCCTGGTGGGACAACTCGCAGTCGCGGAATTGACGTCAAGGGAGTCGATGGAACGTTACAGCCGCGCACTGTACCGCTTCGGTCTCGGGCCGGTGGGACGCCGCTTCACCGACATCGACGTAGTGAATAACGTGCGACGTCCTTTGTTCGCGCGCGGTGAGATCGTCGCCGCGCTCCTAGGCGCGGGTCCACAACTGGGCGCTGACCTGCTCTTCGGAGCGAACGCGGTGATGATACTGGAGCAACGGTTTGGCGATCATCTTCTCGACGCGTGGACGGTGAACCGTTCATCGTTGGTGCCGTGGGAGCTGTATCCGCGAAGGGCCATTGTCCCGCAGTCCTGACCAGCGCTCGACGAGACGTCACCGCGGTTCTCGGGATCCCCAACCATTGCGCGGCAGTCGTCGTGTCCACTTCGACGATTCGCGGTGGACGTCGTGAACAGCGCCAGCGCCAGTGACGAAGGACGTCGGATAGCATCGGGTGGCTTTCGCTGATCAAGGGTATTGACCACGCGGCGCGGCGACGTCGTTGGTGCTACGTCTGTCAATGCGTTCTCAGTGACGAGGGGTTGAAGGTGGAACTCACAAGTTTCAGTGCAACGAACACAAGGTCGTGGTCGTGGCGTGCGAGCGAGCAGCGTTGAGTGAAAGTCCGACGCCCGAGTCACTCGTCAAGGATGTAGAGAGGGGCGGGGGCTACAAAGTAATACTCCGCTCGACGTTGACAAACACGAAAGTCGATCGCGTGAACATCGCCGCCGGCGCCTTCGCCTTTCGCTGGTTCCTCTCCATATTTCCAATAATTATCGCCTTTTTGGGGATTGCGGCGCTGGTCACCGTGCCCCAAGATGTGGTCATCAACCTCATCCATGCCGTCACCAAATCGTTGCCTTCGGGCGCCGCCCAGGTCTTCACCGTCGCGCTCACGCACGCGGTCAAGCGCTCCGGCGCCGATCTCATTACCACGGTGGTGGCGAGCGCGGTGGCCCTGTGGAGCGCGACGTCGGGCATGGTAATTGTGGAAGAGGGCTTAGACATGGCCTACGGTCTGCCCGCGGACCGCTCCTTCATTGTCAAGCGCGTGGTGGCGATTCCCCTGTTGCTGGGAGCCACCGTGCTAGGCGGGGCCGCGTCCGCGCTGGTCATATTTGGCCCGCAGTTGGGCACTCTGATCAAAGAGTCCGCGCCCTTCGGTGGGGTGGTCTTTGGCGCCGTGTGGACGACGCTGCGCTGGGTGTGTGCACTGGTACTCATGAATCTTCTGTTCTCGCTGCTCTACTATCTGGCCCCCAATCGTCAACGTTCCAAATGGCAGTGGACCAGTCCGGGCGCCATTTTCGCCACGGTGCTGTGGGCCGTCGTCTCGCTCGGGTTCTCCTTTTACACCTCTAGTTTCGGCTCGTACGGCGCGACGTACGGTGCTTTCGCCGGCGTCGCGATCCTCATCTTCTGGCTGTACCTAACCGGTCTGGCCATCCTGATAGGGGGCGAAGTCAATGCCGCGTTCGAGCGGGCGGCCTCGGTGATTGTCCGAGCCGAGGTGGGGGCACCCGAACCGGGCTGAATCGCGACCACGTGCGGACGTGATTCGTGCAGAGGTAAGAGGTTTCTTCTGCGTCAAGCATTGAACTTTGCCGTAGCCCTTTCGCAGTGAGTTCGAGTTTCGCCGTTCGACCAGCCATTACGGACTGGCCTTCAACCCGGCGACGTCGCGGCAGCCGAGTTGTTGGTGATCGAAAACGCGGCGTACAAAGGGCTATGGGTTGCCGGTTGGGGTCTGGAACAAGGTGTTACTATCAAGTCAGGACGTCTAGACCCTGCATCCTTCTCACCTGACATTTAGTCAGGGACATTTAGAAGAAGGTGTGACATGGGTCTTCCCGGAATGGTGCTTAGCGCTATCGCAGCTACCGCAGGGGCAATCATGTATTGGGCCGTTACCTATCAGGGTACGGGCTTTCGTCTTTCGACCGTGGGGCTCATCCTCATGATCGTGGGAGCCATTGGTTTCGTCGTGTCGGCGATCATCTTCGCCGTCTCGCGCAACCCCGTCAGTGCTCCCAGCCACACAATGAATCGTCAAGTCGTGGACACCGCTGGCAACACGAGTTCGGTCCATGAAGATTCCAAGTAAGTCACATCACGAGTGGCGTGGGTCCACTGATCCCGGGTTCCCGCCTGGCGTACCCGGTGCGCGTTCTGACGCGCCGTCGGCCACGCCGCTCGTGCTCCCTCGCCGTTGTCGAGGGGAACTCTAACCATGTACATCGGCGGCGGAACCGTCCTCTTGATTCTTGTCATCGTCGTGATTGTCTTTCTTGTGCGGCGATGACGTGACGAAATTCCTTCATATCGGTGAGGCGTGCCGCCGTCACTCCTCACAGGAAAGTAGGTGCCGTTATGGCAAAAAAGGATAAGGCCATGAACATGGGCCAGATACTGATGGGCAAATTCAAAGTTCTTACTGGTAGGGCCGTTGGCAATAACAAGTTGGAAGCTAAGGGAAAGGAGGAGCAGATGTTGGGCAACCTCTCGCAAGCCGGCGAGAAAGTTAAGGATGCCTTTAAGGAGTAGTTCGATTTATTGTCGTCCAACTCTCCTCCACCGTCGATAGGGGTTGTATCCCCCCCTTTCTACCTCTGTCGACGGTGAAGGAGAGTTGGGCGACTCTGCAGTGAGAAGCATCAAGCGTCATTAACCAAAGCAACACAATGAGACGTGACGAGATTGCATTGGACTCGTGGGAGTAACGAACACGGCTGTCCAATGGCACGCGTCTTGGTAGCGAAGAGTGGACGAATAAGGCTAGGTGATACGCAGTACCCGGTGGCGAAGGTCCGATCCTACGAAGTGAAGCGAACACCGCGTGGGAGTTTCGAGGGTCGAGGGCACCGGCCAGGACAAAAGGGGAGGGCACTATCGTGAGGCGACTAATTCGACGCCACGAGTACGATGAGCAGTACTGGAAGTTGATGGCTCGGGCCGACCAGCTCAAGGCCGATCTCAGGGCTGTTGAGGCGCGGTCCCGCGGTGAGGACACGGAGTTGACGGGGGATTCAAATTCGCCCCTGTTGCGACCAATGACGCGCCGAGGCTTGAGGTCAGAACAAGCGTGGAGCAACGGCTCCAATTTGGCATGAAGCAAAAGGGTCTTGCTCGCGGACAGGCCTTAACGAAGGGGTCGGCCTTCGGCGACTATCAAACAGCGCGAGCTGTGTCGCCCGTGTCGCCAGCCACGCTGCGAGAGAAGCTGTTTGACTGGCCGCTGTTGCCGTGGCCGCGAGGTCCCTTGAGCGATTTCGTCGTGTCCGCGCTGCAGCGTCAACCGGGCTCACTCGGTTCGCACCCCGCGATTAGCGACATTGACGCGCTCAGTGACGACGATTTTGGTTTGGCCCTGTATCTGTGTTACGAGGTGCACTATCGGACGCTGACGGAAGCCGACTGGGAGTGGGATCCGGGACTACTTGGTTTCCGCAGTCGGCTGGAGGAAGTCTTCGTCGACCGATTGCGTGAAGAGATTGGTCACGTCAAAACCGATGGTTCACCGGACGTGGGCTCAGCGCTGGATGATCTCATTCGTGGCCGCCCGGGTCCGTCACTGTCGGTCTACCTCAGCGACTCGGGAACACTAGATCAGTTTCGTGAACTGTGCGTGCACCGCTCGCTCTATCACCTGCGAGAGGCCGACCCCCATTCCTTCGGCATCCCGCGCCTGAACGGCGAGGCCAAGGCTGCTTTGGTCGAGATTCAGTACGACGAATACGGCTATGGCAACGCCGAATATATGCGCTCCGCCCTGTTCGCTGGCACCATGACCTCGCTGGGTCTCGACGCCACGTACGGCTCCTATGTGGAGAACCTTCCCGGCGTGACGCTCGCGATGGTCAACCTGACGTCGATGTTCGCACTGCAACGAAGATGGCGGGCGGCGCTAGTGGGCCATCTCGCGATTTCTCGCATGACGTCCGTTGAACCCATGTATCGATATAGCCAGGCACTGGCTCGCTTCGGCATCGGTTCCGATGGCCGACGCTTCTATGACGTGCACGTGCACGTGAACGTCGACGCACGCCACGCGACCATCGCGCGCGACCGATTGGTGGCTTCACTCATGAGCGCCGAGCCGCACCTGGAGACCGACTTGCTATTCGGCGCCGCCGCGGTCTTGATGCTCGAGGGGCGCTTCGAGCGCCACCTCCTCGACGCGTGGACGTTGGATCGTTCTTCGCTCGTACCGTGGGAAATGAACGCCAGGGGATCCGTTCTGTAGTCCGTCGCATCGATGGGTTGACGTTGCCGATTTTCGGTGCGTAGAAATACAGAACTGTGACGTGACGTCAAATCTGAAGCAGCAACTTTAAGACTTTCGACCCTACTTTTTTCGTCTCTTCGTTTACAAAATGACGACAAGATGTTGGTGGACGAGAAAAGAAAGAAGGAAGTCTTATGGAAAACCTTGAAAAGCTGATTGGTAATCCCTCAAATGTCCGCACCCCCCGCAGTCTCTACCGCTTACAGCGCTCTAAGAGCGCGGCGCTCATTTGGAACGCCATGCGAATCTGGCTCGGCGTCATGTGGCTCCAGGCCGGTATTGCCAAGATCTGGGGCGCGGAGAGTCCCGCGTTCATGCACAACGGCGGAGCCGGCGTCGCCGGATTTGCCGCTCACGGGGTCGCGGCCTACAGCTGGTGGGGCAGTTTCCTGCACGGTTTCGTAGTGCCCAACGCTGGCTGGATTGGCATTGTCGTCGCCCTGGCGGAGTTTGCCATTGGTGTCGCCCTGGCGGTGGGATTCCTCACTCCGTTGGCCTGCCTCGGTAGCCTGCTCCTGCTCTTCACCTACGTGATGTCGGGCACGGCGAGCGTCTGTGCCTTCTACGCCTTCTTTGCCTTGGTGATCATCGCCATGTGGAGGACGTCGAGCTGGATTGGAGTCGATGGACTTATCTCCGGTTACCGCCAGCGTCACGCCAGCGCGAAAGCGAAGAACGATGAGAGCGGTGACGTTGGCCCCACGAGCTCAGTACGTGCACGTGGATCGGTCAGTCCCACCGTCGCGACATTCGAGCCCGCCAAGGAGCGGGTATCGGTTGTGTCGAGGTTCTCTTCGATCAACTGAGAACGTCTTCGGACAACATCGCCATTGTCGAAGCGATTCCACCCTTACGCTTAGATTGGTGAACAACAATGGCCCGCGCAAGCGGGTCATTGTTGTTGGTCATCGAGCAACAGAAGCAGTAGGTCACGGTCGGCGCGACTGCGCGTTTCAATCGATGATCGATAATGTGAAAACGGCCGTCAGTCGCGCGCGCCGAGCAGACCGGCCTTGCGGGCCGCGACCGCCAAGTACAACGGATCGCCCGTTGCGTCCCAGTTGCGGTGCGACGTATAGATGAGCTTTGACACGTGCTCGTCATTGTTCGTGGCACCCACCAACATCACGTCGGCGCGCGTCGTGTCGTTGGACGCCACGAAGCTATCGAGGCGGTCTCGTGACCACAGCGGGGGAGCATCAATGGTGAGATAGGCCGCCGCCAGTGCCTGGAAGGAAAAGAGGTCGACCAGAGACGGATCGTCGATCCACTGACGCAGCGACGAGATGGCCGCCATCCCGGTCACGCCGTGTAGGGCCGTGAAATCGTCGGTCGACGTGTAGAGCAGTAAAGCCGCCTCCGCGAGTTTTTGTCCGGTGTGTTCGTCCAGTTGTAGCGACGACGCGAGTGACTGGAAACTCGCTTGGTGTGCGACCGAGTGCATTCGTTTTCCAATGTTCTGGTCCTCGCCAGGGCTCATCCATCGGTGCGACGAAGAAAAATTCACCATCAATTCAACGGGATCATCGCTCTTGGCGTCACTCGGCGTGACTGGTCCCAACGGCGCCGCGACCTCAGCGAGGTAACCGAGGCCGGCCGCCACTCGACTCGGCGACTGCACTTCCAGCGCATAGGCGAGGCGGATCGCGCCGTGAAATGCGGCGCCGCTGATACCGGGCAGCAATGAGGGCAAGTGGGCCGTCAAGGTCTCATCGATACCAGCGTCATTGACAGCGCGCACGAAGTAATCACGCAGGTCGCCCGAGGCGCCCCTGTCGCCAATCGCACTCGTCCAGTTTGCGCGAGTTAGTTCGTGTTGGACCGCGGCGAGGGGTACGTTGCGCCGGGCGTAGATGGTGGCGAATCTGCGTAACTCGTCGTCGTCGGCCCCCAAGTTCGCCTTGGCCACGAGCGCCATCGGTAGATGGTTGGTGAGGTGACGCACCGTCGTGGGATCGCTACCGAGCTCCTCGTCGAGTAATCCTGAGAGGACCGTGGGGTCGTTCTTCGTCACGATGGTGACATTATTGGCAGGGCGGGGAAAGAAAATCGGCCCCTTTTGCGCGTGATTAAACGCGTTCGAGCGCGGCCAAAAAGTCTCTGACTTTTCACAGGAACCTTGAGCCGACGCACTGCTCTTTCACATAATCCTCACAATTTGAAAAGTAATACTGACTCTTGTTCGAGATCATCTTGAACGCCTGTAACGGGAGGATCACCATGTATTCGAACAAGATGAAGTGGGCGCGACGTGCAGCCGGCTCAGTAACCATTGCGATGGCCCTGATGCTGAGTGCCGCCGGTCTTGCGTCGGGCGCGACCCACCACGGCGCGTGGTTTAGGCACCACGACGTCGCGAGCTCGAGGGTTTCTCGCTTTCTCTACCCACGCATTGGCGAGGGCGGCCTCGTAACTGCCGTTACCGCTACGACCGTGACGGTCGATCGCTGGATCGGTAAGACTACGACCTACACCATTACGCCCGCCACCACCTTTACCGAGGGTTACCAGGCAACTACCGAGGCTTCACTCGTCGTGGGCGACCGAATCAACATTCGCCTCGCTCGCAGGGCACCCACCACTGCGCTCAAGATCAACATTGAGCTGGCGGAATTGTCCGGTAAGGTGACCGCGGTGGTTGGCAACCTGATCACCATCGCCGGTCCCCAGGGTTTCGCCCGCGACATCCTGGTGAGCGCCGCCACGACCTTCCGTGAGCACGGCGCGAGCGCCACTTTGGCGGACGTCACAGTTGGTTCAGAGGTCTTCTCTCGAGGCACCATTGACGTGAACCTCACGACCCTGGACGCGCTGCTGGTCACCATCAACGCCCCCGGCCACGTCGTGACCTACCACGGTTTGGTGACTGCGGTCACCAGTACCTCGGTCACGGTGAACCGTTTGAACGGCGTCATCGCCACGTACACCATCACCCCATCCACCGTCTTTCACCAGGGCGCGACAATCTTGACCGCTGCGTCATTGGTCGTGGGCGACAAGGTGAACGTCGACGTGTACACCACGGCTCCGATGACCGCGCTCAGGATCGGCATCCTGCAGGCCACGTTGGCCGGTCGAGTGACGGTTGTGAACGGCAACTCGATCACCATCATGACGGGTAAGGGCTTTAGCCGCGCGATTACGGTGAGCGCCACCACCACGTACGTCGAGGGCGGTAACCCCGCGACCTTGGCTAACGTCACGGTTGGCTCGGTCATCATTGCCCAAGGCTTGATTGACGCCGACCTCACGACGCTGGACGCGTCGAAGATCTTCATTCGCGAAGCCGGCCATGCGATCACCTATCGCGGCATCATCACTGGCGTCACCACGACTTCGGTCACCGTTAATCGCAACGACAGCAAGACCACTACCTTCACTATCACGCCCTCGACGATCATTACCGATGGCGCCGCTTCCATGACGGTCCCATCCTTGGCGGTCGGCGACACAATCGACGTACAAGTCAATTCCACCAACCCCACCACGGCTTTGCGGATCAACATTGTCCAGGCCAGGTTGGCTGGCAGAGTGAGCACGGTCTCCGGCAACCTCATCACCATCACCGGTGGCCAGGGATTCGCCCGCACCGTGCAGGTCAGTGACACCACGACGTACACCGAAGACGGTAACCCCGCGACTTTGGCGGACGTCACGGTTGGCTCGAACATCGTCGCGGTGGGCACGATCGACGCCGACGTCACGATGTTGGACGCGACCTCAGTGGCGATCAAGAGCAACGGTCACGCCGAGACCATTCGCGGCCTCGTCACGGGCGTTACTCCGACCTCGTTCACGCTTAACCGACTTAACGGCTCGACGGCGACCTTTAGCTTCACGGCTACGACGACCTTCACCGAAGGCTCCACCGTGTTGACCGCCGCCGCACTGATGGCCGGTGACAGCGCCGACGTCGGTGTTAACTCAGCGGCGCCGACCACGGCCCTGAGCGTCAACATCCTGTTGGCCTCACTCTCGGGGACCGTGACCGCGGTCTCGGACAACACGATCACCATCCGGGCCGGCAAGGGATTCGCTCGCACCATCCTGGTGAGCGCCACGACGATTTACACTCAGGCCGGTGCTCCCGCAACCTTGGCTGACGTCACGGTTGGTTCGCACATCACTGCTCAAGGCGCTGTGGACGCTGACCTCACGACGCTGGATGCCACCACGATCACAATTGGCTAGTACGCAGTTCATCAAGAAGTAACAAACGCTGTAGAAGCTCCATCCAGTCCGGTGCCGGTATCGCCTAGATACCCCGAAGGATTGGATGGAGTTTCTGCGTGCGGCTTGGCGGGCAATTTCGGTCCCGATGAGGGACCGCTTCCCGTTCCACTGTGGCGAAACTCGACGAGGGCATGACTCAAAAGTCTGCACGGGACGGCTTCGGCCGGTCACATTTTCGTCATTTTGAGTCCTGTTCCGAGTTCTCTAACCAAGCGGGAAAGGGCAACAAAATATTGAAGATGTCCGGAATTTCGGGCCATTTACTATCTCGCCCCTATCGATGTGGCGTTCATAGTTGGGCGAGAGTTGTGGCTACTAAGAGTGCCCTGCTCTCGATACGATGATGGTGCATGTCCCTCTCGCCTGAACAACTGCCCGCCGGCTTTGCGACGATGCAGCACGTGGCTCGAATCCACATTGGCAAGGCCTCCGCCAACGTCGTCAGTGCGACGGCACCTAGAAAATTGGGTTTCACGTTTCTCGGCGAAGAGGGGCACGTATAAGTCACCGCGGACCACAACGGTTCGCGGTGACTCTGGGAGATCGAAAGGGCGAAGTGGGTCGCGGATTGAGACAGACTTCCTAGTTAGGCAAAGTAGGTCAGCCGCTAGAATTTTTCGATGGCCCGTGACAAGAGTGGTAGGGGTCGAGAGCCCGCCCAGGACGCCAACGTTCGCACCAAGCGCGGATCGCACCGCAAGTCGCACAGCCGACGTTTCATCTGGATCCGGCGCAGCATTATTGCTCTAGGACTCGTGGTGGTGCTGATCGTCGGCGGCGTTGTCGCGGATTACTTCTACTTGGGGTCGCTGGTGCACAAGAGAACGGTGCACCACATTCAAAAGGCCAAGCCCGGCGCGAACGAGAACATCCTGCTGGTCGGCTCGACCACGAGGTGCGGGCTCAAGGTGCAGAGCGTGGCCTACGGACTCTGCACCCAGGGGGTCACCGGCGTCAACAGTGATATCGACATGATCATCCACCTCGATCCCGCGACCGGCGCCGTCTCGCTGCTCTCGATTCCGCGCGACCTCTTCATTCCCAACGCCCGCGCGACGGGCGCGAACAAGATCGACGCCGCACTGTACGAAGGTCCGGGCCAGCTGGTCGCCGCCATTGAAGAGGACTTCGCGATCCCGATCAATCACTACGTCGAACTCAACTTCGACACCTTCGCCAGCGTCGTCAACGCCCTGGGTGGCGTGCAGATGTACTTCCCGGTGCCCATCTACGACGCCTACTCGGGACTCAATATCGAGCGACGGGGCTGCTACCTGCTCAACGGCGTGCGCGCCCTGCAAGTCGTGCGGGCCCGGCACCTGCAGATCCAACCCGATCCCTCCAATCACGATCCCCGTTCGTGGCCCCAGGAGGGGCTGTCGGACCTGGCGCGTATCCGACGCACGCACGAATTCCTGCGCGTACTCGCGGCCAAGGTCGCGTCGCGAGGGCTGGGCAATCCCCTCGTCGACCAGAGCCTCGCCACCGCCGTGCTGCCCGATCTGACCGTGGACAGCGGATTCAGCGAGGGAGAAATGGTCATTCTCGCCAGGACCTTCGCCCACACGCAGATCGCCAACGTACCCCAGCTCCTCTATCCGACGGTGGAAGTACAGGTGGGAAGCTACCCCTACGAGGGCTACGACTACGGTGACGTGGAATTTCCAATCGAACCCACTGGCCAAAACGTCGTGCACCAAATATTCGGGGTCGCCAGCGCAGACAACTCCTTCACCGGCAAACCGTTGCCGGCACCCTCCGGTCTGGCCATTTCGGTCCAGGACGGCACCGGCGTGGCCAGTCAGGCGGCCCTCATCGCGACGCAACTCGGGGCCAAGGGATTTAACGTCACGTCCACGGGCACCGACACGCCGGTCGGTGCGGTCGCCGAGACGGTCGTCTGGTACGGGGGGCCACCGCCGCCGGCCAATGGTGACTGGACGAGTCCGGCCCAGGCCGCCGCGCAAGCGGTGATGGCCCAATTACAAGGTCCGGCCGTCCTCGGCTACGACCCGGCCATGGTGACCGAGGGCGACGTCGTCACGGTGCAAACCGGCACTGACCTCTCGGTCAAGGCCGTCCTCACTGCGCCGACGACTACGACGAGCGCAAAAACGACGTCAACGAAATCGACCTCAAAAGCAAAGTCGACCACCACCACGTCAACGTCGTCGACTACGACTACCACGACGGTCTACGACCCGCCCGGGGTCGGCACCAACAGCGACTTCAGCGCCCCGAGTGCCGTCAACCAAGCACTGGAACCTTACGACCCGAGGGCTTGTAATGCTGCGGGAACCGGACCGGCGCCGCTCAGCACCACGACCACCACCACGAAGAAGTGATTTGCGCCGCGGGGCCGCCTTGGTCCTAGTTGAGCCGACGCGTCAATTCACCCACGCCGGCGCCCGAGAGGTCCGCCAACTTCGCCGTGCGCCCAACCATGACGAGCATCAATGACTTGGCCGGTCCCTCGACGATGGGACCGGAACCGTGCGACCACGCGAGGTCGTTGGCTTTCAGACTGAGCCCGGCCACTCGTTTCTTTGAGCCGAGTGGAAAGCCGGTGTTGGCAAATGCGTCCAGCGTCGCGATCAGTGCGTTGTCGGCTACGCCACTGCTAATGCCCAGCGGTTGGCAGATGTCCTCGGTGTGCGCGACGACCTCGCCCAACATGGCCGCGATGGGGGCCGGAGGATGATTGGTCGTGGTGGTGGTCGCGCGCAGTCGCGTAACCAGTACGCCGGGCGCGAGGGCGCCGCAGCGCTGCACGTCGACGTTGGTCATTACGTTAAAACGAAAGAGGCTGGCGGCGAAGCGAGAGAGAAAGCCCGCGGTCGTTTGCTCCGCGCCGGCTAACACGTGGCCCGTGGTTTGTCGTACGTTCCAGCCCTCACACAGGGTGTCGTGTTCCCACTGTTCGGGCTCGAGCGCCGCGAGAGTGTCGGACAATCGAGCACGCTCCGCGTGAATCAGTTCCCACATCGACGTTTCGTTCACTTCGTTCCCTTCATCGGGCCATTGACGTCACCCTATCTTCCATGAGCCGATGTCGTTTTTAGCGCAGACCGGTGATCTCCATTGAACGGTCCCATAGACCGCTCGCCAGGCTCGGCCAGTAGGCCTGATGATTCGCCTTCGCCACCTTCTTGTCGTGGAAGTACTCGCCGGAGCGCCACTCGTCGTCGGGATTAGTTGAGGCGAGCCACACCAGCGTTTCGGCCCCCTTGTCGGGCGAGCGAAGCAGGTGCTTGAGAACGCTCGAATAGACAATGGAGAAACTGCCGCCGAACTCGCTGGAAAAACCGGTGCGCACGACGCCAGGGTTAAAGGCCGCGGCGCGCAGGCCGTGGGCGTAGTAGCGCTGGTGCAGTTCGCGCGCGAAGAGGATGTTCATGAGTTTGGCTTTGGCGTACGCGTCCTGGGCGCTGTAGCCGTGCGCCAACGTCAGGTCGTTGAGGTCGATCTTTCCCGCGCGCCGGTTGATCAGGCTCGAGGTGGCAATGACCGACGCGCCGCACGCGATGAGCGTCTCGAGCAGGAGATTGGTCAGCAGGAAGGGCGCCAGGTGGTTCACTTGAATCATCAATTCGTTGCCGTCGACGGTGAGCAGGCGCCCGCCCATAAGTCCGCCAGCGTTGTTGGCCAGCACGTCGATTCGCGCGAGGTCCGTGCCCAGGCGTTCGCCCAGCGATCTCACCTGGTCCAAATTTGCGAAGTCGCAGAGGTAGAAGGGCGATTCGAGTTCGCGCGCGACCGCCTCGGTCTTGGCGGCCGAGCGTCCCACCAGGATCACCCGATCACCTCGAGCCCTCAGTAATCGCGCCGCCGCAGCGCCGATGCCGTCACTCGCGCCCGTGATAACCACTACCCGTTCGTCCACTGCGTTCTCCTCTGCGTTCTCCTCTGCGTGCCGCGCCGGTCGCGGAGCTACTTCGTCGGTATAAAACGGGTGACCAACTACGACCACGTTCGCCAATTGATTGCAGGCTAGAGCGTCAAGGCCGGGTTTTCGACCGCGGTCTCTGGGGCCGCCACTCCGGGCCGCAGGTAGTCAATGACGTCCTGGGCGCCGTAGCTGTCGCGGCCCCGTGCCACGAGGCCGATCTCATTGACGAAGTCGCCGCTGGTCACGAGCGGTAATTCCGTTCGACCGTCGCTGCGAACTTGGGCGAGGCCGCAAGTCGCCATCAGGCCGTTGCACAGACAGGCCGATCCGACGGTGTCCTCGAGCAGTCCGCCCTTTTTGAGGTACGCCGCGACTGGTTCGGCGGCGCATCGGTACCCGAGGCTGCCGTCGGGCCTGACGTAGGCGTCACGCAAGTACCCGAGGTCACACTTGCGCTCGCGCTGCTCGTAGAGTTCGTGCTCGGCAATCGTCCCCGGGATCGACGCCACCTTGAAGGGGTAGCCCGTCGATGACGCGGTCATCGAGGTCTTGACGTGCACGCTGTCGCGCTGGACACTGGCGAGGATCCTTTGGCGCAGCTGTGGCTCCATGCCCGACTCGCGACAGTAAGCGAAGAGCGTGCCCACCTGGACCCCGCTGGCGCCCAGCTCGAGCGCTTCGCGCACCCGCTCGGGCGACGTGACGCCGCCGCCCAGCCAAAAGGGCACGTGGAGATCGCGCATCACTGCAAAGTCGACCTCGTCGCGCACGCCGTACTCGGGGTTGCCCTCGTCGTCCAGCGTGAATTTGCCGCGCGGCGGTGCGTTGTGCCCGCCAGCCGAAGGCCGTTCGACGACGAAGCCGTCGACGGGGCCGTTGGAGCGCTTGGCCAGCGCCGTGGCCAGCACGTGCGACGCCACGATGCCGAGGAACTTGGGTCGGCGTAGTCTCGTCGCCGAGCTAAAGCGCGAGGGGTCAAAGTGCAGTACGGGGGCCGTCGCCGGTATGGCGGAGCCGACGGTCGTCAGGGCCCACTCGACCGGCTCGCCGTGGGCCAACTGTTCGAGCAGGCCGGGAATGTGGGTGGGCACCCCGGCGCCCATCAGCACGTAGTCAACGTCGGCCAGCATGGCGCCGTAGAGCGTGGCCAGCGTGGGAATCTGCACCTTGGTGAGCAGGTTGATGCCGACGCGGCCCGAGTGGCCGTGCTTGGCCAGGGCCACCTCGATGAAGGAGGCGAGGACCAACAGGTCCTGGGAGAGTTGCACGTCTCGATGGGTCAACATCGTCAGCGTGCGGTACGGTTCGCTGGGCTGGCGCCGTTTGTCGGCGAAGCGCGCGAGCACGTAGTCGACCACCGACGTCAGCGGAAAGCGCTCGAGCACCTCTTTGAGGGTGTCGTCGATTCCGTCATCTTGCAAGCGACGTACGAAGACGTTGTCGATGGACGTCCCCGACACCACGCCCAGCTGGCCGGCGCACGCGACCGCGCGGGCCAGCGGCCAACCGGAGATGGCGATGCCCATGCCGCCCTGGATCAGCCAGGGTATTTCTTCTTCACGCGGGGTCGTTTTTTCGCTCACCATATTGACCTTCATTGCCACTAAAAGTGTAAGTCCAATGTTTGTATAGTTTTTGGTCCGGGCCTAGAGTCATTGGTCCCATAACCCGTTAAAGTGGCGATTTTGAGGCCCGGCCCGACGGTGATTTAACGCGAATTGGCCTCGCGAGGGCTGGGATCGACAATCTCCAGCGCCAGCAGTGGCGCTGAGGCCTTGTTGACGCTCTCGTGGAATTCAAAGGCCCCCTGGCTGTCGGCCACGATGCCGCCACCGGCCTGCACCGTCGCGACGCCATCGCGTAGCGACAGCGTGCGGATGGTGATGGCGAAGTCGGCGTCACCGGAGAGTGAGAAGTACCCGACCGCGCCCCCGTAGGGTCCGCGGTGCACGGGCTCGAACTCATCGATCAGTTCCATCGCGCGCACCTTGGGCGCGCCGGTGAGCGTGCCGGCCGGAAAGAGCGCGTTGAACGCGTCGAACGCATCCAGGCCCTCGGCCAACTGACCAGTCACCTGTGAGACCAGGTGCATCAGGTGCGAGAAGCGCTCGACGTGCGCGAGACGTTCCACGCGCACGGTGCCCGGCGCCGCGACCCGTCCGACGTCGTTGCGACCCAGGTCCACCAGCATGACGTGCTCGGCAATCTCCTTCTCGTCGTGCAGGATCTCCTCTTCGAATTCGAGGTCCTGGGCGGTTGTCTCGCCGCGCGGTCGGGTGCCAGCGATTGGTCGCGTGCTCACGAGACCGTCGTGCACGCGCACCAGCATTTCGGGAGAGGCGCCCACGATCTGGCTGTTCCCGTTGTCGAGCAGGTACATGTAGGGCGAGGGATTGAGTGAGCGCAGCACTCGATAGAGCGTGAGCGGATCGACCGACGTGGGCCGACAGAACTGTTGACTGGGCACCACTTGAAAGATGTCGCCCGCGTAAATGTAGCGCTTGGCGCGCTCGACCACTTCTTCGTAGTGGGTCTGAGAAAAATTTGAGAGGCCGGTGGCGATGGAGCGAATGTCGATCACCGAGCGAGCTGCCGGGGCCGTCGCCACCAGTCGCTCGGTGGTCGCATCGGTGGGTGGCGCCGGCGAGATCAAGACGTCGATGATGTCGCGTAGCTGGCTCGACGCGTCGGCGAAGACTTGGACCGGATCGTCACCAACTCGCACCACTGCGTTGACGACCACGGTGGTGGAGTGGCGCAAGTGGTCACAGATCAAGACGGCGCCCGGAAAAGAGAAGTCGACGTCGGGCCACATGTTCTTTACCGGCTCGCGGGGTAGACGCTCCAGGCGGCGCACGTAGTCGTACGTGACAAAGCCCACGGCCCCTCCGAAGAAGTCCGGCAGCTCGGCGGGCACCAACGTGCGGTAGCGACCGAGCAGCTCGCGCAACACCTGCAGGGGTCCCTCACCCGCAGCCGCGGAACTCTCCACGCCCTCGACGACGGTCGCTGGCCCGTCGGTCGTCACCCGCCACTTTCGATCGAGCCCGATGAAGGAGTATCGGCCGGTCTCGTCGCCGAGCGCCGCGCTCTCGAGCAGGAAGATGGCCCGACGATCGCTGAAGCGTTGGTAGAGCGAGACCGGTGTCTCGCGGTCCAGTTGCAGCGTTTCGTACAGCGGCACCACGTTGTAGCGCGACTTAGTGAGTCGCAGGAATTCGTCCAGGTCGATGTCGGCCATGGCGCAAGGCTAGTAAGTGGGGCACATGGCCGTAGAATTCGACGATGGCGCCGAGCCCCTCGATCCTGGTGGTTGACAACTACGACTCCTTCGTCTACAACCTGGTGCAGTACCTCGCAGAACTCGGCGCGAGCGTGCGAGTCAAGCGCAACGACGAAGTGGACAGCGACGACCTCGCCGACATGAAACTCGACGGTGTGCTCATCTCGCCCGGCCCTGGCTATCCCAGCGGCGCCGGCAACTGCATCGAGATCGTAAAGTACTGCTTCGCCCACTCCTTGCCGATGCTCGGAGTGTGCCTGGGCCACCAGGCACTCGGCGAGGCCTTCGGGGCCCAGATTGTCCCGGCCCCGGAATTGGTGCACGGGCGTTCCAGCCTGGTCGAGCACGCCAACGTGGGCGTCTTCGTCGGCGCGGCCTCGCCATTGGTGGCTGGGCGCTATCACTCCCTGGTTGTATCGTCCGAGTCGCTACCCGACGTGTTTGAAGTGACGGCCTGGAGTGGCGATCTCATTATGGGCATTCGCCATCGCGAGGCCCCGCTCGAGGGCGTGCAGTTCCACCCTGAATCGGTCTTGACCCAGGACGGCTACCTGCTGCTGGCCAACTGGCTTGGCACGTGTGGATCCACGGTGGCGCTTGGCCTGGCCACGTCGCTCAACGAACGCAGCCGCGAACTTCGCGAGTCGCTGCCCGCGCCGGCGCTGGCTAACTAGGTGAAGTTGCACCCCACGCCGTAGCGGGTCTCGACGATGAAATCATTGGCGAGCTCAACGCGGTAGGCGGCCGGACCAAACTCTGGATCACACGCGAAGTCGGCCACGACGGTGGTGGCGTCAGTGCCTTCGTACCAGATGCCCACGGTGTTGTCGGTCGCGTACGCCAGCGGGGGTAGCACGTGCAGTTGCATCAGTTCGTGCATGAGTGGGCGCCGCTGGGCTTCGGCGTCGTAGTGCACGCCATTGGCGTAGGGCAGCATCGCGAGCCCATTGGTGACGGGTTGTAGCGTCGGACCAAAGGAGTCGGTGGTGCCGCCCAGGTGCCAGCAGACACTGCCGGCCGAGACGCCGCCCAGAATGACACCTCGTTCCCACGCCGCGCGCATGGCGTGGTCCACGCCGTGCAGGCGCCACAGCACCAGCAGGTTGGCGACGGACCCGCCTCCCACCCATACGAGGTCACTGGCGCAGAGCCGTTCCTCGGGGTCCGCCGAGGGTTGGGGGAAGAGCCTCAGTTCGGTGACGTCGCAACCCGCGTGATTGAACGCTTCGTACGCCACTGCGTAGCGCCGGTCCTCATCGCCGCCAGCGGTGTCCAGGAGACAGACGCGCGGTCGTGTCTTGTCGGTTAAGGAGAGCGCGTCAAGCACCATGGAGCCGAGGCGCACGGATTGTTGCACGGGACCGTCAACGAATCCTCCGGACGTGGCCAGAATCCGTCGGGTTTTCACCTCACCGTTCTAGTGGACCCGGGGACTTCTCCTATCGCTCGGGCCCCGCGTAGAATTCCCGTCAAGCAGAACTACGGCCGGGGCGAACGAGGGGAGAGCGCGTGTCAGCTGTCACCGCCGCCATCGATGAACTGCTCGACACTTTGCTCGCCGATTTTCCACCAGCCACCTCAAGTCCACTGGAGTTCCTCGGTGCCCAGTTCGACCGCGGCCTCGCCTGGACGCACTTCCCACTGGGCGAGGGAGGCCTCGGTCTAAGTCCAGCCGACCATCAGCACGTGCTGGCGCGCCTAGCCCGCGTGCACGCCCCCAGCGTCTTCGTGCGCAACGTCATTGGCTACGGCATGGTCGCGCCCACCCTGGTGGCGCACGGCACGAGTGAACAGAAGCAACGTTTTCTTCGCCCGCTCTTCACCGGCGAAGAGATTTGGTGCCAGCTCTTCTCCGAACCCGGCGCCGGCTCGGACTTCGCGGCGCTGGCGACGAGAGCGCAACGTGACGGCGACGAGTGGATTGTCTCGGGACAGAAAGTCTGGACGACGCTGGCCCACGAGTCGGCCTACGGGCTCATTGTCGCTCGCACCAATCCCGACGTCGCCAAGCACAAGGGGTTGACGGCCTTCCTCGTCGACATGCACGCGGTCGGCGTGGACGTGCGCCCGCTCTACCAGGCAACCGGCGAGGCGGAGTTCAACGAATGCTTCTTTCACGAGGTTCGCATTCCCGATCACCTGCGTCTGGGTGGCGTCGGCGAGGGGTGGTCCGTCTCGATCACGACGCTGATGAACGAACGAGTCTCGATCGGGGGTACCGTGCCGGCGCGCGGTTCCGGACTTATCGGCGAGGCGCTGAAGATCTGGCAGCGGCGTTGGCGGCAGCGAGACGACGCCCACGCCATGGCCGTGCGCAGTGAACTGCTCCAATCGTGGGTGCGCAACGAGGTGGCCCGACTCACCAACTGGCGCGCGAGCGACCTGCGCAAGGCCGGCACCCCGGGACCGGAGGGCTCGGTGGCCAAACTTGCCTTCGCCGAGGAGAACCAGCGCACCAGTGAACTCTGCGTGGACTTAATGGGCGCCGAAGGCATGCTCTACGCGTCGACGTATCCCCAGATCCGGCCCAAGGAGTCGGCCATGGCCAGCGCCGACATGCGAAAGGCCTTCATCCGCATGCGGGCCAACTCCATCGAGGGCGGCACCAGCGAAGTCATGCGCAACATCATTGGCGAGCGCGTGTTGGGACTGCCCGGCGAACCGCGCAGCGACAAGGACGTGGCGTGGAAGGACGTGCCGCGCAGTTAATTGGTCGCGATCAGGTCGTCACGCGACGCGCGTTGAGGATCAGTTGAAGATGGGGCCGTCGGTGCGCGAGCGTTTCAGCTCGTAGAAACCCGGCGTCGCGGCGACCGCGCGCACGCCGTCATAGAGAAGCCCCGCCGCCTCGCCCTTGGGCGCGGGCGTCACCACCGGTCCGAACATCGCGACGTCGCCAAAGTGAATCACCGGGGTGCCCACGTCGTAGCCCACCGGGTCCATGCCCTGGTGATGGCTCGTGCGCAGTGCCTCGTCGTAGGAAGTGTCGTGGGCCGCCTGGGCCAGGTCGGCGTCGAGTCCGGCGTCGGCCAGCGCGTTCACTAAAAGTGCGTCGAAGTCCTTTTCGCCGCCTACGTGGTAGCGACGTCCCATGGCCGAGTAGAGCGGTTCGACGACCTTGTCGCCGTAGCGCTCCTGGGCGGCGATCAAGACGCGCACGGGCCCCCAGGCCTTTTCGAGCAGGGCCGCGTACTCTTCGGAGTGATCGCGACCTTCGTTGAGCACTGACAGGCTCATGACGTGAAAGTGCAGGTCGAGGTCGCGCACGCTGGCCGCCTCGAGCAACCAGCGTGATGTTATCCAGGCCCAAGGGCAGGCCGGGTCAACCCAGAGGTCTACTTGTTCGGACATGGCTAGCTCTTTTCTTGGTTGGCGAAGGCACCTAAGACTGTAATGACGGCGTTGGTCACGCCGACCGCCATGTTCAGATCCAACATTTCGTCGATGGCGTGCGCGTTGGACAGGGGACCCAGTACGCCAGTCGCGACGAACTGCACTTGGGGGTATCGCCGTCCGAGAAACGCGAGGAAGGGGATCGTGCCGCCTTCGCCGGTGAAGCCCGGCGCGTGCGAAAAGGCGTCGTTCGACGCGGCGTCGAGGGCGCTCGTTAGCCACGGCTCCAGCGCAGGGGTGAGCCAGCCGTCGGCGCAGATGACGTCGACACTCACCTCGGCCGACGACGGTACGTCGCGGGTGAGGACCGAGCGCACGGCCTCGCCGGCCCGGGCGGCGTCGACGGTGGGCGGCAGGCGAAAGGAGAGCACCGCCGTGGTCGAGGGACGCAGCACGTTGCCGGCGATCGCCGGCTCCGGGATGCCGCCCATGCCGACGATGGACAACGTGGAAAACCAGGTGCGGCGAAGGATTCGGTCTTGGGCCGACGAGCCCATGAGTTCGAGACCCTCTAACGTGGGCAGCTCCTTGGCAATGATGTCGCCGAACTCCTGCGCCAGGGCGTTGGCGTCATCAACGTAGACGTCGGGGATCTCGCAGTTCAGTTCCTCGAGCAGCACCTCGCCGGTGTGGGCGTCCTCTACGCGGTCGAGTAGCTGGCGAAGGATGCGAAAGGAGGAGGGCACCACGCCACTGGCCGAACCGCTGTGCTGGCCTTGAGAGAGCACCTGGACCGTGAGCTGCACGTGCAGCATGCCGCGCAGTGACGTGGTCACCCACAGGCGGTCGTAGGTGAGGGCGCCCGAGTCGAGACATATCATCAGCGCGACGTCGCCGAGGTGCTCGGCCAACTCGTCGAGGTAGACCTCTAGGTCGGGGCTGCCGCTCTCTTCGCTGGCCTCGATCAGGACCACGCAGCGACTGTGCGCAATGTCGTTGGCCTCCATTGCTTCTAGGGCCATCAACGCCGCGAAGGCGGAGTAGCCGTCGTCGGCGACGCCGCGCGCGTAGACCCGGTCGGCGCGGCGCACGGGCGTGAACGGCTCGAGACCGTCGGACCAGTCGCCCAACGGCGGCTGCTTGTCGAGGTGTCCGTACAGCACGGCGGTGCCGGTGCCGGGTGCGGTGGCCTCGACGGTGACGACCAGCACGGGGGTGCGGCCCTTAAGACGATGAATCGTCACGTCGACGTTCGCGAACGTACGCTTGCGCGCCCACGTGGCTAGCAATTCGGTGGCGGCGTCGATGTAGCCGTGTTCGGCCCACTGCGCGTCGTAGTCCGGCGAGAGACAGGGGATGGCGGCATATGTCAAGAGCGTGTCGAGCGCGTCACGCTCGAAGTCTTTGAGGCTGAGTACGGGCATCAATCGAGGCTAGTTGGCCGCGCGTTGAAAGTGCACGGCCTCCCAGCAGTACCACGCCACCGCCGAGCGCACGCCGACAAACTTCTCGCCGACCACGCGAAGTTCCTGTTCGCTGATGATCTCGTCGTGCTCGTGCAGGAGGCTCCAACCGCTTCGTACCCCGAAGTCGCCCACTGGCCAGACGTCAGTGCGCGCGAGAGTGTTCATGAGGTACATCTGGCCGGTCCACGGACCAATGCCGCGCACGGTGGTGACTTCGCGCAGGATGTCCGCGTCGCTCATGCGCCCGTGGTGGGCGATTCGCACCTCTTGGTCGCGCACCCGCTGGGCCAGGTCGACCATGGCCTGGGCCTTGGTGCGCGAGAGGCCGGCGCTGCGCAATTGGTCGACGCCGACGTTAAGTATCGCCTCAACGTTCACCGTATCGCCGCAGAGTTCGTGGACTCGACCGTGAATAGTGCCGGCCGCCTTGGTGGTGAGCAACTGGAACGTGATCGAGCGAATGAGCGATCCGAAGCGCTCGTCGACGGGGCCGTTGCGCCGCCCCGGCGGCAGTCCGGCGAGGCGAATTATCGGTTCGAACTTCCGGTCGCGTTTGATGATGTAGGCGACCGTTTCGGCGCGAGAGAGCGTGGGCGACATTTCTCCAGCCTGACAGGATTCAGTCGCTCGGAATGTAGACGCCGTCGGGTACGTTGACCGTCGTCTTGACGACGTCGAGTAGCAGCGCGTGGATAGCGCGCACCGGCGCCGCGGGGAAGCCGAAGCGTCGGCTGACGAGGATCACGCGGCGCCGACGAAGGTTGGCGATGTGCACGGCCACGAACTTGTCGCGCAGGTGCTTCGACAGCATCGTGGCGGGCAGGATCGAAGGACCGTAGCCGTCGAAGGTCATCGAGGCGATCGTTCGCAGTCCGTCCACCTCAATCAAGGGATGCAACTCCACCCCCTGTTCACGACAGGCCTCATCGATCTCGCGGCGAATGGGCGTGCCACTCAGGGGCAGCATCAGTTCGTATTGGGCCAGCTGGGCCAGGGTGATGGACTCGTTTCGCGCGATCTCGTGGTTGCGGTCGACAATTACCACCAGGTCCTCGCTGAAGAGGTCCACCTCGGAGAGCTCGTCGGCCAGTGCGGGCCAAGCCAGCACGGCGATGTCCAGTTGGCCGTGCACCAGTTGGGGTTCGATGGTCGAATTCGACCCCTCGGTGATGCGTAGCGCGATATGAGGGTAGGTGCGCCGTTGGACTTCGAGCAAGAGGGGCACGATCCAACGTCCGGCCGTGCCGATCATACCCAGGGAGACCTTGCCGTGTATTTCGGCGCTCAGTTCCGAGACGTCCGAGGCAATGGCGCCCAGTTCACTCAGGATGCGTCGGGCCCGCAGCACCACGATCTCTCCCGATTCGCTCAATGAGCCGGTGGCGCGATTGACGAGTTCGGTGCCCAGTTCGTTCTCCAGACGGGCAATACGCGTGGAGATGTTGGATTGCACGGTACCGAGCACCTCGGCCGCGCCGGAGAACGTGCCGTGGTCGGCAATGCCAACCAGGGCCTCGAGTTGACGAATCTCCACGTATCTACTGTATAGATGGAAAGTATCAATGAAATCATGTTGCGAGATGCAAAGTCGACCGCCATACTGTTCTCAGACTTATTAACTAGATCCCCCCGATCTAGTCATACGTAGGTTTTGCAAAAGGACCAACCTCCCCCCAGGTTGGTCCTTTTGTGTTTTCTTTCTGATTAGCGTTGGTCCATGGGAACGGGTCACTCGCCACGCGAAACGCTGGCGATTGCGGCCCTGCGAAGTGTCAATTGGCTCTCGCGCACTTGTGGTCGCGGCGCCGGAACGGTGGCCGGAGGTCGCGTAGGGCTCAAAATCGACTCCCGATTGCTTCAGTCACTGGCTCGCGAACGAACCATCATCGTGGTGAGCGGCACCAACGGCAAGACCACCACCACAGCGCTGTGCGCGGCCGGGTGGGCTGGCCCCGTCACCACCAACGCCACCGGCGCGAATATGCCGGCCGGTCACGTGGCCGCCTTGGCCGCTTCGACCAGTCAACACGTGGTCCTCGAGGTCGACGAGGCGTGGCTGGGCGACGTCGTGCGCGCCACGCGACCCCGGGTGGTGGTGCTGCTCAATCTGTCGCGCGACCAATTGGACCGGGCCAACGAAGTCCGTCAATTGTCCGAGCGATGGCGGGCCTGTCTGGGCTCGAAAGACGCCGCCGACGTCGTCGTGGTGGCCAACGCCAACGACCCGCTGGTTGTCTACTCGGCGCTCGACGCGAAGAACGTGCGCTGGTGCGACGTGCCCACCGCCTGGACGGGCGACGCGCAATCCTGTCCGCGTTGCACGCTCGCGCTTAGCCACTCGGACGGTTCGTGGAGCTGCACCTGCGGACTGGCCAAGCCGACGGAGATCACCACCTACGTTAACGGCGAGCTGAGCGTGGGACAACAGCGCGTCGCCCTCGCCCTCTCCATCCCCGGGGAGTTCAACCGGGGCAACGCTGCCCAGGCGGCAACGGCGCTCGACGAAGTGGGCGTGCGACTCGCCGACAGCGTGACCGCGATGAGCGGTGTCACGGGCGTGGCCGGCCGCTACACCGTTCGTTCGTGGTCCAAGCGTCAGCTGCGCTTACTGCTGTCTAAGAATCCGGCCGGATTTGACGCGTTGTTGTCCACGGTGGCGCCGGACTCGTCGACGGTGTGGGTGGCGATCAACGCCAACATCGCCGACGGCCGTGATCCCTCGTGGCTCTACGACGTTGCGTTCGAACGGTTGGTCGGCCACCCGGTGTACTGCCTGGGCAGTCGCCGCCTCGACCTGGCGACGCGGCTGGACTACGCCGGGGTGGACTACCGGATCGTCGATGCTCTGAATGAACTGCCGGCGACGCCAGAGCCCGTGACCCTGCTCGCCAACTACACGGCCTTTCAAGAGTGGGTGGCAAGGTCGAGACCGTGTTGAACGTCTGCGTGCTCTACCCCGAGCTACTCGGCACCTACGGCGACGGCGGTAATGGCTTGGTGCTCGCCGAACGGGCCCGGCGCCGCGGCGTCGAGGCCGCGTTGACGTTGGTGGGGCTGCGCGATGTGGTTCCCGCGGCCGACGTCTACCTGCTCGGCGGCGGCGAGGACGGCCCCCAGCGCTTGGCCTGCGACCTGCTCGCTGAGTCCTCCTTCGTCGAACGCGTCAAGGGGGGCGCGCACGTAGTGGCCGTGTGCGCGGGACTGCAGATTCTGGGTACCAGCTTCAGCGTCGAAGGCGACGACGAATACGCCGGACTGGGCCTGGTTGATGTCGTGACCGCTCGGGGCACGACGCGCTCGGTCGGCGAGTTGGTCGTCAACGTGGGGGGCCAGATGCTGGTGGGCTTCGAGAACCACGGCGGGCGAACGTCACTGGCCGGCGGCGTCGATCCACTGGGCACGGTGGTGAAGGGCCGCGCCAACGACGGCCACGTCGACGGCTACCGCGCGTCAAGGATCTGGGCCACGTACGCGCACGGTCCGGTGTTGGCCATGAATCCCTGGCTGGCCGACGAGATCCTGGGCGCGATACTGCAACGTGAGCTCGAACCGCTTGACACGGCCGCCGACCTGCTCTACGCCGAGCGCCTGCGCGTGCTTAAGGTCGGCTCGGCCGGCTGATGTTGTAGGCGGGATTGCCGCTCACCTCCTGACCCAGCTTCACCACGGCCTCTTCGATGCGGGTATTGAATCGCCGGATGTTTTCGTCTTCGGCGCAGTGCATGGCCGCGCCGAAAGTGACCGACACGTGGTGGCGCCTCTGGCTGGGACCGTCCACGAATTGGGGCGCCTTGGCCCACTTGGGACCCTGTAAGAGTCCGGCGTCGTGGATATAGGTGGGGATGACCGCCGCCTTAGAGCGTTCGGCTAGGTACGCGGCCCCGCCCTTGAACTCCTGGAGTTGTCCGGTGGGCGTGCGTCCGCCCTCGGGAAAGATCAGCAGGTTCCAACCCGACTCGACCAGCTCGAGCGCCTGCTGGGAGCTGCGGCGATTGATCTTGTGACGATCAATGGGGATGGCGTTAAAAACAAAGACGGTCTTAAAGGCGGTGCGCCGGTCCATAAAGAAGTTGTCCATGGCCGCCGCGACCACGGTGCGCGTGCGCAGCTTGGTCGGTAGCGCAGTCAATACGAGCGGCGTGTCGAGGTTGCTCGTGTGATTAGCAACCAGGATGTAGGGACCGGGTCTCGAGAGGTGTTCGAGTCCGCGCACGTCGAGCGTCGAGAGGTATCGGGTGACCGGGGCGACGTAGAAGCGGTGATAGAGGTACCTCGCGAAGCGCGCCGGATACTGGCGGCCCCACTTGGTCGGATAGTCCAGACCGAGCTGCGTCATCGCTTCTTGGGCGGAGGCCTTTTCGGCGTGTAGCGCTTCGATTCGGCGGGGAGTTTGGGCAGGGGAGCGACCTTATTATCGGTTTTAGCGGTCACGCCAGCGCGGCGACCTTCCTTCTTTGCCTTACTCATCTCGCGGGCGCGCTGACCAGAGCCGGCGAAGGTGGCGTCGCCGTAGCGGCGCAGGCGAAAGGCCCGGATGATCAGCCAGCCCCCGAAGATCAAGTAGATCAGACCGACCCGGCCGAGGGCGAGTCCGAGCAGGAGCCCGCCGACGATGACGCCGACGCGCCGGCGGTAGTAGGCAAAGGCGGCGATGGCGATGCCGACGACGAGGATGAGCAGGAACTGGGGCAGCCAGTAGGAGGGGTGGGTGGTGACGAGCTTCTCGCATAGGCCGTGGGCGAGGTGGTAGCCCTTGGTGCAGGTCTTCGTCTTCGACGGTTCCGAAGTGACGGTGATGATGGTGTTCTTGAACAGCCGCGGGCTGCTTAGCGCGGCCAAGACAAAGGCAAAGCCGGCGGCCACCAGGCTGATGATCCGTTCGATCCGGTCCAGGCCCATGACCACCTCGCGCGGCACCGCGGTGGGTTTCTTCGGTCCGGGGCGCAGCCGGGCGAACATATCGCCTCTCGATTTCTTTGGCACAGATGAAGTTTACAACGCGCGCAAAACCGAGGCGTTCGAGCGACGCTGTAACATGTCTGCTTCGGGCGCTTAGCTCAGTTGGTTAGAGCGCAGCCTTCACACGGCTGAGGCCGCAGGTTCGAGTCCTGCAGCGCCCACTCCGGAACAGATTACGAAGGCCCAGATCACAAAGGTCGCTGGTTCCGCTTAGATCATGAAGTTTGTTGTAGCCAGCGCCGTCCTTTGCCTCACAAAATGCTCCACAAATAATTTCTCAATGCTCAACCGTAATTGTTGAAAATGGGCGACCCAGATCCCGTCATTATGCGCGCGAAAATTGACTCTTTCTCTTTCAAATTTTCCCCTCGATCTTGTCCCGTAGTGATCTGACCAGGAATCCACCAGGAG
>OLLM01000201.1_pt1 | contig 97353 bp, 85 predicted proteins | sample 1604581 | NCBI WGS metagenome assembly OLLM01 (sample SAMEA104055725, study PRJEB20765) | soil metagenome | biome: Arctic tundra; feature: Polygonal ground; material: soil | place: USA | collected 2011-09 | depth 0-0.5 m | reverse complement strand
GGGTGACGAGGAGGTCGAGTAGCTCAGTTGGTAGAGCGCGCGCCTGAAAAGCGTGAGGTCACCGGATCGACGCCGGTCTCGACCACCATTTTTTTCGTTCCGGCGCAGAGTGCACGTGTCGCGGCGCGAGTTTCATCAAGGGTGAGGACGCGGTGTCGTGACCCGCACTCGCGCGTGGTGCTGGCTCGGCGTCGCCAACCAGCGCCCCGCAAGAACGAGATTGCGACGCAGTCCGTGCAGGACCACCTCGTGATGACCCCACGACTCGTGGACCAGGCCCAAGGGCTCGATACGCGCCACCACCTTCGAACCGGATAAGTATTCAACCAAGTAGACGCTGACGCGATGGCGATGGCGGGATGAGGACGCCACCGAACGGTAGAAGTATCGGTCACCGGCCGCCGTGTCGATCTCGCTCATGGGCCCAACGTACGAAAGCAGTGTGACACAGGTCGCGTGCAACAATGCGTACGAGACCCCGGGAGGGAAAATGGCCGCACTGCCCCGCATTACCCCGAGCTTCGCGCCCCCGCGGCCGGGCGTGGCGTGGCCCACCGATGAGTGGTCCCGAGCCACCAGCACCCACCAGGTGGGCCTCGACCAAGTGGTCAACGAACTCTTCACACACGACGAACTGGCCGTCACGAACGCGGTGGTGGTGGTCCAGGCCGGGTCGGTGCTCTGCGAACGCTACGGCGGTGAGCAGTTCTACTTCGACCGCCCGGCCGAACCCATCACGGCGTCGAGCCAGTTGCTCTCGTGGTCCATGGCCAAATCCTTCCTGCACATGATCGTGGGCACCTTGGTCGACGAGGGCCGACTGGACCCCGACCAACTGGCACCCGTGCCCGAGTGGAGCGACCCCGAGGACCCCCGCCACCAGATTCGCATCCGTGACCTACTCGCCATGCGCGACGGGCTCGACTTCATCGAGGAGTACGAGATCGGCCGCGAGAGCAACATCCTGGAGATGTTGTGGGGCGACGGCCAGCGCGACATGGCGGCCTACACGGCCGCTCGCCCACTAGCCCACCCACCGGGAACACGTTTCTATTACTCGAGCGGCTCAACCAACGTGCTGAGCCGAATCGTCGCGGACCAGGTTGGCTACGCCGATCAGTACCGCGACTACCTACAGTCGCGACTCTTCGGGCCGATCGGCATGCGCAGCGCCGTGGCGAGCTTCGACGGCGCGGGCGTCTTCGTGGCGTCGAGTTTCGTGCACGCCCAGGCGCTGGACTTCGCCAAGTTCGGTCTGCTCTACCTGCGCGGGGGCGAGTGGGACGGCCGTCAGTTGGTGTCGCGCGAATGGGCCGGTACCGCGCAAACTCCCACCAGTCGCGACGAGGATGACGAGACCTATTACTCGTGGCAGTGGTGGGTGACGGGCGACCAGTACGGCACGTACGCCGCAAGCGGTTACGAAGGACAACGAATCATCGTGGTGCCGGCCCTGGACGCCGTGATAGTTCGACTGGGCCACACGCCCACCGAGCACTACCCGGCCCTCAACGAGTGGCGCGGCCGCGTGCTCGATGTGCTGGCGAAGAGCTACACGCCCTCGTAGTCAAAGCCCAGGTCCGGTGCACTGAAGAGCGCGTCGAAGTCCCAACCCTCGTCGCGGGCCATCGCCGCCGCCGTGCCGCCGCGGTCCACGACGGCGAGCAGCAACACCACCCGCGCTCCGACGTCCCGCACCACCCGCGCCGCCTCGGTCAAGCTCGTGCCTCGCGTCACGGTGTCTTCGGTGATGACGACCCGGTCGGTCTCGAGCAGCGAACCGGCGATGCGTCCCCCGGCGCCGTGGTCCTTCACCTCTTTACGCACGCTGAACGCCCTGAGCGGCCGGTTGAGTGTCGCCGCGACGCCCGCGGTAATGAAGGCTGCGCCGTCCGCGCCCATCGTGAGCCCGCCAATCGCCGTGGCGTCCGCGGGAATCCGCTCGAGCATCAACGTCGCCACGTCGAGCATCACCTCGGGCGCGCAGATGGTCTGCTTGGAGTCAATGAACCACGTCGAGGATCGTCCGGACTTGAGCGTGAAGTCCCCGCGTCGCACCGAGTGCGCCAGGAGGTGTTGGAGCACTCGCTCGCGCGCGTCGCTCACGTGAGGATCACCTTCGCACCACCCGAACGGACCTCGCCCACGATCGAAGAGTTAACTCCCGCGGCGCGCGCGAGCGTGATTGCCGCTTCGACAGCGCTGGCGTCGAGGGCCACCACCATGCCGAGACCGCAATTAAAGACCCGCACCATCTCGTCCGAGCTCACCTGGCCGCGACGCTGAATCTCGAAGAAGATCTCGGGTGTCTCGAAACTCGTCATGTCAATTACGGCGTCCAGTTGCTCGGGCAGAATGCGCACGACGTTGCCCACGATCCCGCCGCCGGTGACGTGCGCGACGGCGTGCATCGCGCCGGCGAGTTCGTGGCGCAGTGCGCTTACCACCGGCGCGTAGATGACCGACGGCAGCAAGAGCTCGTCACCCAGCGTGCGAGTCGAGCCCGCGAAGGCCGGTTCGTTCAAATCGCTGTCACCGCTTAGCAAGATCTTGCGGGCCAGGGAGTAGCCATTGGAGCGAAGTCCGGGCGACGCAAATCCCACGAGCACGTCGCCCTCGCGCACCCGAGCGAGTCCGAGTTCCTCGCCGCGCTCGACCACACCCACCGCGAACCCCGCCACGTCGAGTTCGTCGGGTTTCATGACGCCGCCGTGCTCCGCCGTCTCGCCGCCCAAGAGCGCGACGTTCGCGAGGCGACAGCCCGCGGCAATGCCGCTCACCAGTTCTTCTATGCGTGCCGGATTGAGTGAGCCCACGGCCACGTAGTCGAGTAGGAAGAGCGGCTCGGCACCGACGCAGGCGAGGTCGTCGACCAGCATCGCGACGAGGTCCACGCCCACCGTGTCGTAGCGACCAACCAGTCGGGCTACTTCGAGCTTCGTGCCAACGCCGTCGGCCGAGGCCACCAGGACGGGCTCGCGGTACTTCTTAGTGTCGAAGGCGAAGAGCCCGCCGAAGCCCCCGATGCCCCCGAGTACCTCGGGTCGCGTGGTGCTGGCGACCGCTGCCTTGATGAGACCAACCACTTCGTCGCCGGCATCAATCGAAACCCCGGCGCCGGCGTAGGTCAGGCCGCCGCTGGGTTGATCCAGCAGTCGACTCACCAACGCCCGCCCGACTTACCAAGCGCCACCGGAGTTGGCGCGGGGTAGTTGCCCGTCAAGCAGGCGTCGCAGCACTCGCCGTCCAGCCAGATGGCCGTGCGGAGATTTTCTAAGGTGATGAACTCCAGGGAGTCCGAGCCCACGTAGTCGCGCATCTCTTCAACGCTGTGGTACGCCGCGAGCAGGTCGTCGCGCGAGGGCGTGTCGATGCCGAAGTAGCAGGGCCACATGAAGGGCGGCGAGGAGATGCGCAGGTGCACTTCCTTGGCCCCGGCGTCGCGCAACATGCCCACCAGGGCCTTGGTGGTGGTGCCGCGCACGATCGAGTCATCAACCACCACCAGTCGCTGACCGGCGATGTTCTCTCGCAGCGGATTGAGCTTTCGGCGTACGGTCTTTTCGCGAGTGATCTGGTCTGGGGCAATGAAGGTGCGTCCGATGTAGCGGTTCTTCACCAGGCCGTAGCCGAAGGGTATGCCCGAGGCCTTGGCGTAACCCTCGGCGGCGGGCACGCCTGAATCGGGGACGCCCATCACCAGGTCGGCCTCGACCTCGGACTGGCGGGCCAGCAGTTCGCCCATGCGACGTCGCGTGGTGTGCACCTGGTGGCCCATGAGGTAGGTATCGGGTCGCGCGAAGTACACGAATTCAAAGATGCAGAGCTTCTCCTTGCCGGCGGCCGGCTCTAACAGCTGGACCGACGTCACGCCCTGGCTGGTCAGGGTGATCATCTCGCCGGGTCGGACCTCGCGCACGAAGGCCGCACCGACCACGTCGAGCGCGGGAGACTCCGACGCGATTATCCAACCTTCGGGTGCGTCTTCGGTGCCGAGTCGGCCGAGACAGAGGGGACGAAAACCATACGGATCCCTGACGGCGTGCACCGCGTTCGCTTCCAGGATGACCATGGAGAAGGCGCCGCGAGCGCGCGCCAGCACGGTGCCCAGGGCGTTCGCCAGCGTCGAGCCGTTCTCCACCTCGAAGGCCAGGAGTTCGGCTACCAGGTCGGAGTCGGACAGCATCGACGTGACCTGAATGCCGGCCGCCTCGGCCAGTTCGGAGGTGTTCGTCAGGTTGCCGTTGTGCGCGAGGGCGAAGCCCGAGGAGCCGGCCGACCGGTAGACGGGCTGGGCGGCGGTCCAGTTGGCCGAGCCCGACGTGGAGTAACGCGTGTGGCCAATGACGATGGATCCCGCGAGCGCGCGCAGCGTCGTGTCGGCGAACACGTGACTGACTAGTCCGTTGTCCTTCACCACCGTGATTTGCTGATTTTGAAAGGTGGCCATCCCGGCGGACTCTTGTCCACGGTGCTGGAGCGCGTAGAGCGCGTCGTAACAAAGGTACGAGACATCGCGGCCCGGCGCCACAATCCCAACCACGCCACAGGCTTCTTTCATGTACCTTCCATTCTACGGCTCGTCGCAAGCAAAGGCACGGCGACATTCTGGCACAGCCGTCGGGCGATGTTGCACTCTGTGGGTACGCTGCTCTAGTGATTGATCTGCACACCCATTCCACCTTCTCCGACGGTTCCGACACCCCGAGCGAATTGGCACAAAAGGCGAACGAGTTGGGTATCAGCGCCATTGCCCTGACCGACCACGACACCACCGCGAGTCACGCGCAGATGGCGAGGGCCTGCGACCAGCACGGAATTGAACTGGTGCCGGGAACCGAAATCTCGCTGCGCGACAGGAACTTTGACCGTCACTATGCCAACGGCGAGACCGGTCCACGCAACGTGCACGTGTTGGCCTATTTTGTGCCGCTCGATCCCCAGCACCCGTTGCAGTTGAAGTTGGTATCCCTGCGCCACGACCGCGACGTGCGCAACCGAGCCCTGGTAGATCTGCTCCAAAGTATGGGCTTTACCAAGATAACGATGGAGTGCCTGACCGAGTTGTCCGGCAACGTCGACTCCATTGGACGGCCCCACTTCGCCAAGGCCATGTTCAAGTACCACCCCGAGATCGTGGGCGAGCCCTCGGACGAAGCGTGGAACCAACTCTTCATCGAGTGGCTGGGTAGCGACGGCAAGGCCTATATTCCCAAGACCAACATGGACATCGAAGAGTTCGTGGCGGCGGCGAAGGGTTCCGGGACCGTCTTTTCAATCGCGCACCCGCTGGTGAACTATCTCGACAACATCACCGCTGACGCCATTGAAAAAACGATGCCCGACGTCATGGCCTCGCTGCGCGAACGCGGTTTCGCGGGCATCGAGGCCCACTACGGCGGCACCGATGCGCCTACGCGCGCCCTGATGGTGAAGCTGACCCGCGACGCCCACATGATTCCCACCGGTGGGTCGGACTACCACGGGCACTACAAGGGTGACGTCTCGCTCGGCGTGGGCCGCTCGGGCGACCTGCGGGTGCCCGACGAAGTGCTCGACGAGCTAAAGGCCGCGCGCTAGTCGAGCGAGGCCAGCGCCTCTTCGAGCGCGCAGCGACGCCTACTCGCAATGCCGCTCACCGAGAGATCTACCAGATCGGCGATGCGCAGGCGGTCCGCGCCAACGGTGCCCAGAACTTCGAGCGCCACGTCGGCCCCAGCGCATCGAGCGCGGAAGGCCTCGAGGTCATTGGTCGCCATGACGAATCGACCGGGATACTCGCTGAATAGTTCGGCGTGTTCGCTGACCTCGTCCACTTCAAGACCCAGACCGGTCGCGGCCACCATTTCGGCCAGCGCCGTGGCCAGTCCGCCGCCGCCCACGTCGTGCACGGCGGTGACGTCACTAGCGCCGCCGGCGCAGATGTCCGCAATTTCACCGACCACGAAGTTGACGCAGGTCATGAATGCGCCCGGATCGAACGTCGGCACGTGTCCGCCGCGACGAGCGCGTAAGGTCGCCCATTTTGAACCACCCAGCGGGAAGGGCCGTTGCCCGACACAACGACGACTACCCACCAGCACCGCGACGTCGCCGGCGCGCCAGGCCCAGCCCGGCGGAGGGGCCAGCAACGAATCAAGCACGCCCAGCAAGCCCACGACCGGCGTCGGATCGATGTCGCTGCCGCCGCTCTCGTTGTACAAAGAGACGTTGCCGCCGATGACCGGCAGTGCGAGTTCGATGCAGGCCTGCGCCATGCCGTCGATGGATTCAGAGAGTTGCCACATGACTTCGGGGTGCTCGGGATTGCCGAAATTGAGGCAGTTCACCACGGCCTTCGCGCGCGCTCCCACGCAGGCCAGGTTGGCCACACTTTCGGCCACCGTCCACGCGGTGCCATTCCTCGGGTCGAGCGCGCACCAGCGTGGGTTCGAATCCGTCGACAGGGCGATGCCGCGCTGGGAGGGTGGCAGCCCCGGTCCCGCGAGTCGCAGCAGCGCCGCGTCGCGGCCCGGGCCGACGACCGTATTCAAAAACAGTTGCGAATCGTACTGACGGTAGACCCAGGTGGGGTCCATGAGCAGGTCGAGGAGGTCGTCATTGGGTGAGCCGATCGGCTCGTCGTCGCTCGGGTCATCGTTGTTCAGCGCGTCGAGGTTGGCCGGACGTTGACGGGGCCGGTCATAGAGGGGGGCCTCATCGGCCAGGGAGGCCGCCGGGACCTGGGCGAGAATCTCGCCGTCAAAGCCCCGTCGGATGCGCAGCATCCCCACGGCCCGGTGCTCGCCGTCGTACTCGGGCTCGACCACGTGGCCAACGATGTTGGCGCGCACTTCCCATTTGTCGCAGAGTTCGGCGACGGCCGGCCAATTCTCGGGCGTGATGATAGCGAGCATGCGCTCCTGGCTCTCCGACGTCATGATCTCGTAGGGCGCCATGCCGGTTTCGCGCAGGGCCACCGCGGTGATATCCACGTCCATGCCCACGCCACCGCGCGCCGCGGTCTCGCTGGTGGCGCAGACCAGTCCCGCCCCACCAAGGTCCTGGATGCCCAGCACCAATCCTTGATCGAGCAACGCCAGGCAGGCTTCAATGAGACGCTTCTCCTCGTAGGGGTCGCCCACCTGCACGCTCGGCCGCTTGGCGTCATCGAGTGACGCCGCGCCGTCGTCGCCGGCGAAACCCGCCGAAGCCAGCACCGACACGCCGCCGATGCCGTCGCGGCCCGTGGACGAGCCGAGCAGCACCGCGAGGTTGCCGACACCCGAGGCAATGCCCAGCACGAGCCGCTCGGTCGGCAACGCACCCACGCACAGCACGTTGACCAAAGGATTCGCGGCGTAGCAATCGTCAAAGGTCAACTCGCCACCAATCGTCGGCACACCCACGGAGTTGCCGTAACCGGAAATGCCCGACACCACACCCTCGACCAGCCACCGCTGACGGGCGTCGCTCAGTTCGCCAAAGAACAGGGGGTCCATGACCGCCAGCGGGCGCGCGCCCATCGTGAACACGTCGCGCAGGATCCCGCCGACGCCGGTGGCCGCCCCCTGGTAGGGCTCGATGGCCGAGGGGTGGTTATGACTCTCGATGCGAATGGCCACCGCGATGCCGTCGCCGGCGTCAATGACGCCGGCGTTCTCTCCGGGACCCACCAGCACGTGGGGCGCCTCGGTGGGCAGACGCTTCAGGTGCATCCTCGACGACTTATACGAACAATGCTCGCTCCACATCACACCGTAGAGCGCCAACTCGAGATGATTGGGCTCGCGACCCAGCACCCGGCAAATGTCGGCGTACTCCGAATCGGTGAGGCCCAGGGCACGGTGCAGGGCTTCGGGGGCGCTATTCACACCACCAAACTACCGGGCGCCGACACGATGCTCGGCCCGCAACGTTGGACGACGGTGCAGTTGAACACGTCACGCGACTGAGCGACGAGTGGCCCGTGTCAGCACCCGCTGGCTGCCTTGCCTACGGGTTTGGCGAAGGCATCAAGTTGCCAATGTGAAGAGTACGTACCCAAACCTTGCGAGACGCTGAGGCTGGCCCTTGAGCCATTGCGCAACGTCTTAATCCAGGTCTGGCTCGGAGGAGTAGAGGTCTGCGACTGTTCAGCGGCCGACCAGCCCAACTTTGTGAGTCGGGGGTCCATGTAGGAGACAAGGTGTGACAAACCCTTGGTCCACTTGAAGCCTGCTTGGATGACGACCTGCGACCACCCCTGCGTGCCAGCAATACCATCGCAACTGTCTTGGAAGGGCTCGATCCTGATGGCGTAGGGGGCCGTCAGCGATTGGGGTATCTGGTTGACCCAGGGTAAGGCGGCCGTGCCATATCCCGGAAGTGCACTCACCGTCGGTGTCAGTTGATCCATCACTCTGCTCCCGGGGTCTCCATTGGCCGAGTTCCGGCCCGTGAGCGCCCAAACGGCAATGGCGACCAGGAGCACGGCCGCGGCGCAAAGCGTCCACGTCACTTTTCGCCTGGCGGGTCGCTTCATCTCCAAATCATTGCAGTTCAGACGTACTGATTTGCCTCATCCGCGAGTGTGAGCCCATTCGATCCGCCCTCCGATGCGCGGGGTTTGTCTCCACTCATTCACATGGGGGACCTACCGCGAGGCGAGCATTGCGTATTTCGAGGTCCCGTAATTCACTCGTGAACAACACTTGCACAACTTAATGATCTCTTACATACAACGGGTTCTGCCCTGCCGAATTGCCAATTAACGTGGATTTGTCTCCCTAATTATTAGTCAATTAGCAAGGAGAATTGCACTTCACTACACTTAATAGTTCACCTCTATTTTTGGAGATTTATGGTTACTGCCCCGAAAAAGACCGTACCCAAAAGGCCCGCCAAACGCACCATGAGCGCCGATCACAAGGCAAAACTCGCGCAGGGTCGCAATGAATCTCGAATTGTTAGCAAGTATCTCGACGCCCTTGCCGCAGGAAAAGGTAAGCGGGGACGCAAGCGCACTCCAGAATCAATCAGTATTCAGATTGCGCGTATCGATAAAGCAATGGCCGTGGCGTCGCCTATTCAAAAGTTAGAACTCACTCAGAAGCGCTACGACCTGGTCGCCGAGCACGGGCGGCTGACCTCGCGCGTGGACCTGACCAGTGTGGAGAAAGACTTCGTGAAGGTGGCGAAGTCCTTCGCCAGTCGAAACGGGATCAGTTACAACGCCTTTCGCGAATTGGGCGTGTCGGCCGACGTCCTAAAGCGCTGCGGCATTAGCCGCGCCCGCTCGTAGCGTGCTGCGGGGCGAGGACGCGAAGCCGGCGAGCAGCACGTAGCCGTCCGCACTTCCCAGCAGCGTCGACATGGCCCGCTCGGGGTGCGGCATGAGACCCACGACGTTGCCCGCCAGATTGGCGACGCCGGCGATGTCAGCGCGCGACCCATTGGGATTGTCCCGATAGCGCAGCACAATTTGCCCGTTGGACTCTAGGGCCGCGTAAGTCTCGTCGTCGCAGGTGTAGGCACCCGAGAAGTGGTTGATGGGAATGGTCAGTTCCTGGCCCTTGGTGGCCAGTCGCGTGAGCACCGAGTTGGTGGAGTCGACGTACAGCGCGGTCGGCTCGCTGATGAACGTCAGGCCGCGGTTTTTCTGCAGCGCCCCCGGCAGCAGGCCGGCCTCGGTGAGCACTTGAAAACCGTTGCAAATGCCCAGTACCGGTCCGCCGTCACGAGTAAATTGCGCGACCGCCGCCATCACCGGCGAAAAGCGCGCGAGCGCGCCGGGGCGCAGGTAGTCACCGTGCGCGAAGCCGCCCGGCAAGATCAACCCGTCAAAGCCGGTCAGATCGGTCTGTGAGTGCCAGACGTACTCCACGTCGACGCCCAGCTGCTTCATGGCGAGCAGCGCGTCGTATTCACAGTTCGAGCCGGGAAAAATGACGACGCCGATGCGGCTCGTCACGAGCTCATCTCGATGCGCGCGGCGGCGTTCTCAATGACCGGGTTCGACAACAGCCGCTCGGCCAGCGCCGTCGCCTTTTCCAACGCCGCCGACTCGTCGCTGGCGTCAATATCCAATCGAAAGGACTTGCCCGCTCGCACGTGGGTCACACCGGTAAATCCGAGCGCCGGCAGGGCCCGCTCAATCGTGGCACCCTCGGGATCGGCGATCCCTTCGCGCAGCGTTACGTCGACAATGACGGGGTAGTTCACGTCTACGCACCGTACCAGTCGTCGAGCGAATGTCCGCTCACCCGTTCGTACGCCTCGACGTAGCGAGCCGACGTAATGGCGACGACCTCGTCGGGCACCGCGGGCGGCGGCGGGGTACGGTCCCACGCCTGAGCCGACAGCCAGTCACGAAACGGCTGCTTGTCGAAGGCCGGGGGTGTTTCGCCCGAGTGCACGTGCTCGACCGGCCAGATGCGCGAGGAATCGGGAGTGAGCACCTCGTCGCACACCACCAGTTCGTCGTCCACGAAGCCCAACTCGAATTTGGTGTCCGCCAGCACGAGTCCCACGTTCGCCAGCTTGGCGGACGCCAACGCGAAGAGATCCAGGCAGAGCGTCTGGGCCTTGGCCAGGTTGTCTTCACCGACGATGCTCGCCGCGGTCGACAGGTCAATGTTGAGGTCGTGCCCGGAAGACGCCTTGGTCGACGGCGTGAACATCGGCGCGGGAAAGGGATCGGTGAGTCGCAATCCCGCCGGAGCCGCCATCTGGTGCACCGTGCCGCTCTTGACGTACTCGTCGTAGGCCTGGCCGGCGAGGCGGCCGCGCACGATGCACTCGAGCGGCAGCATGGTCGCCTTGCGCGCCAACGTGGCGCGACCATGCCACGCAGATTTGTCCGCGAAGCCGGGAATGAAGACATCGATCTGCGCGGGGTCGCAGGTGACCAGGGAACTGGGCACGAAAGACGCAAACTCGCGGACCCAGTAGTGGGTCAGTCCCGTCAGCACGCGTCCCTTCTCGGGGATTGGCTCGTTCATCACGACGTCGAAAGCGCTCATTCGGTCCGAGGCCACCAGCAGGACGTGCGTGTCGTCGAATTCGTACAGGTCGCGGACCTTGCCCGAATAGGTGTGGTGCAGCGATAGGTCGCTCACGCTCGCCACGTCAAGGCGTCGAGGAAACGACCGCGGTGCGTCAGCAGCCGCTGGGAGTCGAAGGCGCGCGCCAACGCGTCGTCACTCAGGGACACCTCGTCATCGTCCTCGATGACCTCACGGAAATTGCGCCGTTGCTCGTTCGCTTGTAGGGCGGCCGCCTGCACGACGCGGTAGGCGTCGTCACGCGACATGCCCGAGTCCACCAGCGCCAGCAGCACCGACTGGGAAAAGACGAGTCCGAGGGAGTTGACGGTGAGATTCTCCAGGGCGCGCTCGGGCATCAAGACCAGCCCGTCGGCCAACGCGGTGGCCTGGCGCAGCATGTAGACCGTCAACTGCAACGCATCGGGCAGCACCACGCGCTCGACGCTCGAGTGCGAGATGTCGCGCTCGTGCCAGAGGGCCACGTCCTCCAGGCCGGCCTGTAGGTAGCCGCGCAGCACGCGCGCCAGCCCGCTCAGACGCTCGGCGACCACGGGATTGCGCTTGTGCGGCATGGCCGACGATCCCTTCTGGCCCGGCGCGAATGGCTCCTGGGCTTCGCCAACTTCGCTGCGCGCGAGGTGGCGCACTTCGAGGGCGAACTGTTCCATGGAGGTGCCCAGCGCCGCGCAGGCGTAGAGCACTTGGGCGTGGCGGTCGCGCGCGATCACCTGCGTCGCGGGCACGCCCACCAAGCCGAGTCGGCTGCACACGTACTCTTCAACCGCCGGATCGATATTGGAGAACGTGCCCACGGCGCCCGAGAGCTTTCCCACGGCGATTGCGACGCGGGCCTGACTGGCCCGCTCGATGTCGCGCTGCACCTGCAGCGCGAAGAGTGCGAACTTGGCGCCGTACGTCGTGGGCTCCGCGTGCATCCCGTGGGTGCGTCCCAAGATAGGCCAGTCAATGGACTCAACGGCCCGACGCGTCAGGGCGTCGCGCAGCGCCGTGGCCTCGGTGATGACGACGTCCATGGCGCTGGTGAGAATGCAGCACAGCGCCGTGTCAACGACGTCCGAGGAGGTGAGACCGTAGTGGATCCAGGCGCCCTCGGGCATTCCGATTCTCGCTTGCAGCGCGTCCACGAAGGCGGCGGTGTCGTGATTGGTAACTCGTTCGCGCTCTTCGACTTCAATGACGAACGCGGCGTCGATGACGGGGCAACGGGCGCGAAGGGCGGCCACGTCAGCGGCGGGCAGGACGCCCAGTTCGCCCAGCGCTTCGGCCGCCAGCAGTTCCACCTCCACCATGGTGTCGAAGCGGTGTTCGTCACTGAAGAGAGCCGCCACGTCCTTGGGTGAGTACCTGGGTATCATCTCTCTCCTTTTTCCGCGGCCCGGGCGATGTCGCTGCGCATGACGCTGCCCTCAAAGGTTACGAGCGACGCCGCCTCGTACGCGCGACGGCGCGCCTCCTTCAACGACGACGCCACGGCCGTCACGGCCAGGACCCGTCCGCCCGCCGTGACGAACTGACCTTGGTCATTACGCGACGTGCCCGCGTGAAAGACAATCACGCCCTCCACCGATGTTGCCAACTGACCGTCGGGTCCCAGGCCCTCAATCACGTCGCCGTGACGCGAACTGGCCGGGTAGCCGTGCGACGCCAACACCACGGTGACCGCATGACCCGACGACGCAGCCGTGGCTTGGTCGAGCGAACCATTGGCGACGCGCACCAGCAGGTCGAACAGTCGGTCGGCGTAGAGCGGGACCAGCACTTGCGTCTCGGGGTCTCCAAATCGAACGTTGTACTCGAGCAGTTTCGGGCCCTTCGAGGTCAACATCACGCCGGCGTAGAGAACCCCGCGAAAGTCGATCGACCGCGCCGCCAGCTCTTGGAGTGTCGGCGCCAGGATGCTCGACATCACGTCTTCGATCTCGACGTGACTCATGGAGTCCATGGGAGCGTAGGCACCCATGCCGCCCGTATTGGCCCCCTGATCATCGTCGCCGACACGCTTGAAGTCCTGGGCGGCGGCGAGGGCCAACACGTGGGTGCCGTCACAGAGCACGAGCAGCGAGCACTCCTGCCCGTCGAGTCCCTCTTCAATGACCACCGTGCTCCCCGCCTCACCGAAGGCGACGCCGCTCAACTTGAGGCGCACGTCGGCGCACGCGTCATTAAAGTCGCTGGTGACCAACACGCCCTTGCCGGCCGCGAGTCCGTCGGTCTTTATCACGTAGGGAGCGCTCATCGTTCCCAGGTACGCAAGGGCGGCCGCGGCGTCACGAAACGTTCCGTACGCCGCACTGGGCACGCCGGACGCCGCCAAGAACTCCTTCATGAACGCCTTGGAGCCCTCTAAACGCGCGCCGTCGCGACCCGGACCAACGACTGCTTTGCCCTGCGCGCGCAGCGCGTCGGCCAGGCCCTCCACCAGCGGCTGCTCGGGCCCGATGACGAAGAGGTCGGCCTCGAGGTCCGTCGCCGGCGTGGCAACGCACGTAATGCCGTGGGCCGAAATGCCGGCGTTGCCCGGGGTCACGACCACGCTCGCGCTCTTAGCAATCGCCCACGCCAGCGCGTGCTCTCGCGCCCCAGAACCGACCACCACGCAGGTGCTCACGAGGGTCGAACGAACTGCTCTCGACCCGGACCCACGCCCACGACCGAAATGGCGACGCCGGTGGTTTTCTCCAGGAACTGCACGTACTTCTTCGCCCCATCAGGCAGCTGCTCGTAACGCGTAAAGGTCGTGATATCGCTGCCCCAGCCGGCCAACACTTCGTAGACGGGGGTTACTTCATGCAGGACTGATTGGTGATAGGGCGGGTAGTCGTAGCGCACGCCGTCGGCCTCGTAGCCGACGCACACTTTGATCTCCTCGAACGCGTCCAGCACGTCGAGCTTGGTGAGCGCAATCTCGGTGAGTGAATTGAGTCGGGCCGCCTGGCGGGCCATCACCGCGTCGAACCACCCGACGCGGCGGCGTCGCCCGGTGTTGGTGCCGAACTCGTGGCCGCGATCAACCAGGAGTTCGGCCAGGTCGCCGTCCACTTCGGTCGGAAAGGGCCCCGCGCCGACGCGCGTGACGTAGGCCTTGGCGATTCCGACGATGGACGTGATGTCACGCGGCCCCAATCCCGAGCCGGTGCAGGCGCCGCCCGCCACGGGGTTGGACGACGTGACGAAGGGGTAGGTGCCGTGATCGAGGTCGAGGAAGGTGGCCTGGGCCCCTTCGAGCAGGATGCGCCGACCGCTGGCCAGCGCGTTGTGCACGATGCCCACCGTGTCGTCGATCATGGGGGCAATCAGCGGAGCCATCTCGTCCAGGTACTTCGCGCAGATGTCGGCGGCGCTCATCGCGGGGCGGTTGTAGATCTTGGTGAGCACGAGATTTTTCTCGCGTAGGACGACGTCGAGCTTTTCGCGAAAGATCTTCGCGTCGAGCAGGTCCTGCACGCGCAGGCCCACCCGCGACGACTTGTCGGCGTAGGCCGGTCCGATGCCGCGTTTCGTGGTGCCTAGCGCATTCTTGCCCAGGAATCGCTCCGTCAAACGGTCCAGTTCCTGGTGGTAGGGCATGATCAGGTGCGCGTTGCCCGAGACCACGAGACGCGAGACGTCGATGTTCTTGGCCCGCAATGTGTCGAGCTCCGCTAAGAGCACCGCGGGGTCAACGACCACGCCGTTGCCAATGACGGGCGTGATGTGCGGGTACAGGACCCCCGAGGGAACGAGCTGGAGCGCAAAGGCCTCACCGTCAACGACAATTCGGTGCCCGGCGTTGTGGCCGCCCTGGTAGCGAACGACCACGTCCATGTCACGGGCCAGGAGGTCGGTCAATTTACCTTTGCCTTCGTCACCCCACTGGGTTCCGACTACGACGGTTGCGGGCACTGGACTCCCTCGAGATGGCCTCGTTACACGTAAAGCCTACCGTAGGGAAAATGACCTCTGGTCACTCGCGGCGCCTCGGCCGTCACGACGACCGAGCTGCTCGTAGGGCCCGTGAGCAACGTGAGGTGACGAGAAACTAGCCCCGGAGCCGACGGGCGTCGATGAACACCTCAATCGTGTTCTGCACCGGCACCATGTCACGGCGATAAAGGCGGTGGGTCTCTCGGATGCTCGACTTCGCCTCGTTGGCAATGTCGGCCATCTTTTCTTCCCTGGTCGCGAGTTCAACCTCGAGCGCCATGATCCGCTTGACGCCCTCGAGGTTGACGCCCGCGTTGGTCAGTTCTTGAATTCTGCGCAACGCCACCAGGTCGGCGTCGGAGAAGCGACGAGATCCCCCGCTGGTGCGCAGAGGACTCAGCAGGCCACTGCGTTCGTAGTTACGCAGGGTCTGGGGGTGCACGCCGGCGATCTCGGCGAAGACCGATATCACGTAGACCGCGTGATGGTGCTGGTGCTCGGTCACTTGACCTCTTCATTGAGCGTGCTGGCCAGTCGTTCGACCGCCGTGCGCTGTTCCTTGTTCAGTTTCTTGGGAATCGTCACGTCGATGGTGACGAGCAGATCGCCCGCCGCGTTCTTGGCGGCCGCCGGCACGCCACGCCCGCGCACCCGCATGGTGGTGCCCGACTGGGTGCCAGCGGGAACCTTCAGCGTCACCGGCTCGTCAAGGGTCGCGACCTCGACCGTCGTACCCAGGATTGCCTGGGTCACCGCCACGTGCACGGTGGTGGTGACGTGTCGACCGCGACGACCAAAGCGGGCGTCGGGACTCACGTGCACGTCGACGAAGAGGTCACCGGCGGGGGCCCCGTGAGTGCCGGGGTTACCTTTTGCCTTGATCCGGATCCGCTGGCCGTCGATGACGCCGGCCGGGATGCGCACGTTGACCTTGCGCGAGGAGGGTTCGCGCCCAGTGCCGTGACAGGTTTGACAGGGCGTCTCGATTCGCCCGCCGCGTCCCTGGCAGACCGGGCAGATGCTCGACATCGCGAACGGCCCCTGGTCGTCGTTGATGGTGCCCTTGCCCTGGCAACGCTCGCAGGTGACGAACCCCGTGCCCGGCGCCGCGCCAGAGCCGTGACAGGTGTGGCAGGCGTCGTTGCTCGGCAGGCTGACCGTGGTCGTGACGCCGACCACGGCGTCACGAAAGCCCAGGTGCAGGGCCGTCTCGAGATCGGCGCCGCGCTGAGCGCGGTTGCGACGACCGCCGCCAAAGAGTCCGCCGAATAGATCGCCCAGATCACCCATGTCGCCGCCGGAGAAATTGAAGCCGCCGCTCTGACCGGCCGGCGTGCCGAAACCGGCGGCCGCCGGGCCGAGACGGCGCACTTCGTCGTACTCCTTGCGCTTGGCGGCGTCGCCGAGCACGTCGTAGGCCCCGGAAACTTCCTTGAACTTCTCTTCGGAGCCGGGATTGGTGTCGGGGTGATGGGCCTTGGCGAGTTTGCGATAAGCGCGCGTTATTTCCTTCTCGGTCGCGCCCGTCGAAAGTCCTAGAACCTTGTAGTAGTCCTTTTCGAACCACTCTCGTTCGGCCATTGAGCCCTTAGCCCTTCACCCGCACCATCGCGGGTCGCAGCACGGCGCCCTTCCAGAGGTAACCGGCGCGCAGTACTTCATCGATAATCTGCTCACCGTCACCTGGCACGTGGGCCACGGCGTCGTGCACCTGGGGGTCAAAGGCGACGCCCACCGCGTCGATGCGCTCGAGGCCGTCCTTGCGCAGGGTCTCGAGCAGGAGGCTGCGCGACTGGGTGAGCGCGGCGGCCTCATCGGAGGTGGAGTCCTCGAAATGGGCCTGCGCCAAGTCGAAGGCGTCGAGCACCGGCAACAGGGTCACCACGATGTTGCCGGCCGCGCGTACCGCAGCGTCCTCGGACGACTTGGCGACCCGCTTGCGGTAGTTCTCGAACTCGGCCTGCAGGCGCTGGAGCGTGTCCAGATACTCGTTGCGCTCGCGCTCCACGTCACTGAGCTCGTCTGGGACGACCGTGTCGGCGCCCAACGCCGACACGGTGTCGTTCTCGACCACGTCGTCACTCACTTAGTCAACGATCTCGGCGTCGACGATGTCATCGTCGTTGCCTTGCGGGGCGCTACTGCCCGTGTCGGCGTTCGCCTTGGCGGCCTCTTCGTACAGTCGCTGGCTAAAGCCCTGACTGGCGGTGAGCAGCTTGTCGGTGGCGTTCTTGATCTCCTCGATGTCCTGACCGTTGAGGGCTTCCTTCAACGAGTCGAGCGCGCCTTGCACGTCGTCACGCTCGGTGCCCTGGAACGAGTCGGCCTGGTCCTTGAGCAGCTTCTCGGTCTGATAGACCAACCCGTCCGCGTTGTTACGTACTTCGGCCTCGTCACGACGCTGACGGTCCTCTTCGGCGTGGGCCTCGGCGTCACGCACCATGCGATCGATCTCGTCCTTGGAGAGCGACGATCCGCCGGTGATGGTCATGGACTGGGTGGCCCCGGTCGCGGTGTCCTTTGCCGAGACGTGCACGATGCCGTTCGCGTCGATGTCGAAGGTCACTTCGATCTGGGGAATGCCGCGCTGGGCCGGTGGAATCCCGACCAACTGGAACTTGCCCAGGGTCTGGTTGTATGAAGCCATCTCGCGCTCACCCTGCAAGACGTGCACCTCCACCGAGGGCTGATTGTCGTCCGCGGTGGTGAATATCTGCGACTTCTTGGTGGGAATCGTGGTGTTGCGATCGATGATCTTCGTCATGACGCCGCCCTTGGTCTCGATACCCAGTGACAACGGGGTCACGTCGAGCAGCAGGATGTCCTTCACGTCGCCCTTCAACACTCCGGCCTGGACCGCGGCGCCAATGGCCACCACTTCGTCCGGGTTCACGCTCTTGTTGGGCTCCTTGCCGGTGACCTTATTGACGAGTTCCTGCACGGCCGGGATCCTCGTCGATCCACCGACCATGATGACCTGGTCGATCTTGTCGATCGTGAGACCGGCGTCTTTTATGGCCTGCTCGAAGGGCTTGCGACAGCGCTCGACCAGGTCGGCCGTCAGTTCATTGAACTTCGAGCGGGTGAGTTTGAGGTCCAGGTGCTTGGGGCCGTCGGCCGTCGCGGTCACGAAGGGCAGGTTGACCTGCGTCTCTTGGACCGAGGAGAGCTCGATCTTGGCCTTTTCCGACGCCTCCTTGAGGCGCTGCACGGCCATCTTGTCCTTGGACAGGTCAACGCCCTCGGTGTCCTTGAAGGACTTCACTAGCCAGTGCATGATGGCGTCGTCCCAGTCGTCACCACCGAGGTGGGTGTCACCGTGGGTGGACTTGACTTCGAAGACGCCTTCGGCGATGTCGAGCACGGACACGTCGAACGTGCCACCACCGAGGTCGAAGACTAAGACGGTCTGCTCCTGGCCACCCTTGTCGAGGCCGTAGGCCAACGCGGCCGCAGTGGGCTCGTTGACGATGCGAAGCACCTCGAGCCCGGCGATCTGGCCAGCCTCCTTGGTCGCGGTGCGTTGGGCGTCGTTGAAGTAGGCCGGCACCGTGATGACGGCCTGGGTCACGGAGTCACCCAGGTACGCCTCGGCGTCACGCTTCAGCTTCTGCAGGATGCGCGCCGAGATCTCTTGGGCTGTGTACTTGGTGCCGTCGATGTCGACGCTCCAGTGCTCGCCCATGTGGCGCTTGACCGAGCGAACGGTGCGCTCGGGATTGGTAATCGCTTGACGCTTGGCGACCTCGCCGACCAGCACTTCGCCAGTCTTGGAGAAGCCAACTACCGATGGGGTCGTGCGACCACCCTCGGCGTTCGGGATAACAACGGGTTCGCCCGCTTCGAGGACGCTGACCACCGAGTTGGTGGTACCCAGGTCGATTCCGACTGCCTTTGCCATGAAATGCTCCTTAACGTTGGACCCCGTCTCGCCGGACCTTCCAGGAAAGCGGAGCTTGATAACAATGCTACAGAGTTGAGTCCTCTCTTGTCAACTAAACTTATAAGGTCCTTATGGTCTAGGCAAACCCCATACGACAAAGGTACTCTCCCGCCGCGGCCATTCGCCCCAGGTGCTCTTTTCGCCAAAATTCGGTACGCTGGGTCCGTGCCCGACCTCATACTGATGCGCCACGGCGAGTCCGAATGGAACCAGCTCAACCTCTTCACGGGTTGGCAGGACGTTGACCTCACGGCCCAGGGCGAGGCTGAGGCGAGAAACGCCGGCGAACTACTGGCCGGGGAATTCGACCTGGATCTACGGGTCCTGCACACCTCGCTGCTCAGCCGGGCCATCCGCAGCGCCAACATCGCGTTGGACGCCGCCGGTCGCGCGTGGCTGCCCGTGACGCGCAGTTGGCGTCTCAACGAGCGTCACTACGGCGACCTCACCGGCAAGAACAAGTTGGAGACAGCCGAGCAGTTCGGAAGCGATCAGGTGAAGCTCTGGCGGCGCTCCTACGACGTGCCGCCGCCGCCGCTGCCCGAAGGCGACCCGCGCAGCAGCCTGCACGACCCGCGCTACCGCGACGTGCCCAGCGAATTCATCCCCGCCACGGAGTGCCTCAAGGACGTGGTCGCGCGCGTGACGCCCTATTTCAGCGATGTCATCGTCGAGGACCTGCGCCGCGAGGCCGTTCGCGGCGGCGCGGTGCTGGTGGTCGCGCACGGCAACTCCATCCGAGCGCTGCGCATGGTCTTAGAAAACATAGCGCCCGAGGACATCACCGAAGTCGAGATTCCGACCGGCATTGCCTACCGGGTGCGACTCGACGACAAGCTCAACATCCTCGAGGCCCGCTACCTGGGCGATCCGGCCGCGGCGGCCGCGGCGGCCGACGCGGTCGCGCGCCAGGCGGGCTGAACACAGCAACGTCGCCGAGCTGGTTCGACTCGAAACCCGACGTCTCGACGCATCCGACCGGCCCGGCGAACGACGGTGCCGTCGCTCGCCGGGCCCACTGACCTAGAGCGCTTCGGGACCTCGCTCGTTGGTGCGCACGCGCACCACCCGTTCGACGTCGAGCACCCATACCTTGCCGTCGCCCACTACCCCGGTACGCGCAGCCGAGACAATCGCGTCCAGCACCGCCTCCACCTGTTCGTCGGTGCAGGCAATCTCGATGCGGATCTTGTCGATGAAGTCGAACTCGTACTCCTTGCCCCGGTAGATCTCGATGTGTCCCCCGGTGCGGCCGAAGCCCCGGGCCGGGGTCACGGTCATGCCCGTCACCCCGACGCCTTGCACGGCGACCTTCACTTCATCCAGCTTGAAGGGCTTCACCACTGCAGTAACTAGCTTCATGACTCTCCTTAAACGTTGTCGTCGTGCGTGTGGCTGGGCGTGTTGATCGACTCACCGAACGTCGGATCCGGGAAGGCTTCCTCATCGTGAATCGCTATGTCACCAATCGCCAGTACCTCGTCCGATTCTCGCAGGCCTCCGAGCACCCACTTCACAAAGTAGAAGATAAGCGCTGTACCGGTCGCCGTCCAACAGATGATCCAGCAGGCGGCCAGGAACTGTTCCCACAGTTGATGGAAGCTATGGCCGTAGAACCAGCCGCGCACGTAGAAGGCTCCCGAGCCCTTGTAGTGAGCCCCGGCGACGCCATACTCGGTCATAGCCGGGTCGGCCAAGATTCCCACCAACAGTCCGCCGATCAAGCCCGCAATACCGTGGGTGTAGACCACGCCCAGAGCGTCATCGACCTTGGAGAAGGGACGAACCTTGGAGAGGTAGTTCCACGCGACCCAGACCACGGTCGCTGAAATCAGCCCCACGCAGATGGCCCCGGTGCCATCCACAAAACCGGCGCTGGGCGTGATCGCCACCAAGCCACAGAGCATGCCGTTGATCGCTCCTAGGAACGTCGGCTTCTTCTGTCTGGTGAAGAACATGTCCATGAGTATCCAGGTAATGACCCCGACGGCCGTGGCCACGTTGGTGTTGAGCACGGCCGCCGCGGCGCTGGCCCCGGCGTAGAAGGGGTCACCACCGTTAAAGCCGTTCCAGCCCAGCCAGATGATGCCCGCTCCCACCGCCACCAGCATCAGGTTGCTCGGAAAGGCGTTTTCTCGATCCTGCCAGCGACGCGGTCCGAGGATCGCGGCGCCCACGAAGGCGGCCACCCCCGCGCTCAGGTGGATGACGTAGCCACCCGAGAAGTCCACCGCACCCTTCTGGGCGAAGAACCCGCCGCCCCAGAGCAGGCAGGCGTTCACGCAGTAGATCAAGGTGATCCACAGCGGCACGATCAGCAGCCAGGCCTTGAACTTGAGTCGTCCCACCAGTCCGCCCACGAAGAGCAAGGGAGTGATGGCCGCGAACACGAACTGGAAGTAGGCCAGCGTCGCGGTCGGGAAGTGGAAGGGAATGAGCGTATTGGCCCCCGACACCGCCTGGCCCTGCTCCGAACTGGCCGTGGCCAGCGGTTCGAAGTGGCCTATGAACCCGCTCCAGAATGAGCCCGTGGGTCCGAAGTGCGATATTGGTCCGAAGGCCATGTTGTAGCCCCAGAGCATCCACACGATCAGCGTGACGGAGAATCCGGCGAAGATCATCATCATCGTGTTGACGATCCACTTCTTGCGCACCAAACCGCCGTAGAGCACGGCCAAGCCCGGCAAACTCATCATGCCGACCAGGGTCGCCGCGACGAGTTGCCAAGTATTATCGGCCGGATTCAGCCAACTGGGATAGGGAATGTTGGTCGCCGCATAGAGCACGTGCGCTCCTTCAGTAACTAGGAGAGGGCGGCGCTGACCTCAGGTGGTTGGCACCATTTTTCCTACCGAGGATTTCAGAATCGTTAGGAACGTGTTTCGGGCGTATGAACTACGTAACTTGGCTCTCGGGCGGTCCCGAGGTCGCCGAAGCCATCAACGAGCGCTCCACCACCTGAGAAATGTCCATGACTGACACGTCGTCGCCCCTGCCGTTGGCCTTGACGGCGTCGTCGAGCATGATCATGCAGAACGGGCAGGCCGTCGAGACAATGTCGGCGCCGGTGGCCAACGCCTCCTCGGTGCGTTCCATGTTGACGCGCTTGCCAATGTTCTCTTCCATCCACATGCGAGCGCCGCCCGCCCCACAGCAGAAGCCCTTTTCTCGACAGCGCTGCATTTCCACGTGCTTTACTCCGGGAATGGCGTCCAGCACGCTGCGCGGCTCGTCGAAGATCCGGTTGTGACGGCCCAGGTAACAGGGGTCGTGGTAGGTCACCGTGCCGGTGTAGGCCACACCCGGCACCAGGCGACCCGTCGCGACCAGGTGGCTCAGCAGTTCGGCGTGGTGGATCATCTCGTAGTTGCCGCCCAGGCCGGGATATTCGTTCTTCATCGTGTTAAAGCAGTGCGGGCAACTGGCGACGATCTTCTTGGCCCCCACCTCGTTCAGCGTGGCGATGTTGGCCTTGGCCATCTCCTGGAAGAGGTACTCGTTGCCCATGCGCCGTGCCGGATCACCGGTGCACGTCTCGCGCGGTCCCAGCACGGCGAAACTGACGCCCGCGCGGTGCAGCATTCGCGCGGTAGAGACCACCTGCTTGCGGGCCCGCTCGTCGAGCGATCCGGCGCAGCCCACCCAGTAGAGATACTCGACGTCCTCGGGGATGGTGCCGTCGATGATGGGCACCTCGAAGTCCAACGCCGCCAGCCAGTCGGTGCGCTTGGACGCGCCCAGACCCCACGGATCGCCCTGGTTCTCGATGTTGCGCAGCAAGAGGCCGGCTTCGGAAGGGAAGCGTGACTCCATCAGCACTTCGTAGCGACGCATGTCAATAATGGCGTCGACGTGCTCAATGTCCACTGGGCACTCCTCGACGCAGGCCCCGCACGTCGTGCACGACCAGAGCACGTCGGGGTCGATCGTAGTGGGCACCAACGTGGCCACGTCAGCGTTGCTGGCGCCCGACAAGAGCCGGTCCGCCGAGGCAAACATGTTCTCACGCAGTCCCATAATGACCAACTTGGGGCTGAGGGGCTTGCCGGTGGTCCACGCCGGACAGACCGATTGGCAGCGCCCGCACTCCGTGCAGGTGGCGAAGTCCAGCATCTGCTTCCAGGTGAAGTCCTCCATCTTGCCCGCGCCAAAGACCGTGTCCTCGCTGACGTTGTCCATATCCATGTCGGGGGTCTTATCGAGGCCGCCGAGCGCCTGGGGGCGCCGCGACACGCCGATATTGACGGGCGCGAAGAAGATGTGCAGGTGCTTGGAGTAGGAAACGAAGACGAGGAAGCCACTGATGACGGCCACGTTGGCGATCAGGAAGAACGCCTCGAGCACGCTGTTGACACCGGTGCCCAACGGGTGCAGCCAACTGGCGACAATTTTGCTGGCGAAGGCCCAGGGCGACGCCGCGAGCGGAATGGTGCTGGTGTACGTCGCGGACCCCCGAGCGACAACGCGATGCACGAACGGAAAGTAGCCCGTATTGATCTGGGCGCCCCGGTAGAGGAGCAGGGTGATGATGACCAGCGCGATCATGCCCAGTACGGCCCAGGCGGCACCCAGGTGGCTGCCGTAGAAGCGGCTACCGCGGTCCTTGCGCGAAGGCGCGTTCTGGATACGAATGATGCTGAAGACCACCAGCGCGACCAGCACGGCCGCGGCGAAGAAGTCTTCGGTGAAGGCCAGCCAGTTGCTCTGGCCGATCCAGGGAATGTGAAAGTCGCGATCAAAGAGCGACCCGTACGCCTCGATGATGGTGGTGAGCAGGATGGTAAAGCCCCACATGGTGAAAAAATGGGCCAGACCGGGCACCGTCCACTTGAGGAGCTTGCGCTGTGCGGCGACCTCGACGACCTCGGCTTCGCTAACTTTTCGAAAACCCTGCCAGCGGCGCGGTGCGGATTGGCCCGCGCGAATGAGACGAGAAAGCCGGTAAAAGCGGCGTCCGGCCGCGCCAAAACATATAACCGTTATCACGAGACCGATGATGATGCGAGCTAACACCGGTCTCTCCTATCCTGGGGTCGTTCGGGCGTGGTCCCTACTTTTCGAAGTTCTCTGAGTAACGACTGGGTGTCGGACCGCGCTGACCGCGGTACTTCGAGCCCAGGCCCGCCGCGCCGTAGGGTCGATCGGCCGGTGTCGTCATTTCAAAGAAACTGATCTGTCCGATCTTCATGCCCGGATAGAGAGTGATGGGCAGGTTGGCGACATTGGAAAGTTCCAGCGTGAGGTGGCCGTCCCAACCGGCGTCCACGAAGCCCGCCGTCGAGTGGATCAGGAGGCCGAGGCGGCCGAGCGAACTCTTTCCCTCGAGCCGGGCGACCAAATCATTGGGCAGCGCTACCCGTTCGATCGTCGAGCCGAGCAGAAACTCACCGGGGTGCAAGATCATGGGCTCGGACGTGCCGACGTCGATGAGTTCGGTCAGGTCCTCCTGGGCTTCGCGCACGTCGATTACCCGTTGCGAGTGGTTGCGAAAAACCCGAAAGAGCTGGTCGATGTGCAAGTCCACCGAGGAAGGCTGAATGCAGTCGTCGTTCAGCGGTTCAATGATGATTCGACCTTGCTCGAGAGCCTCTTTGATGGATCGATCGGAGAGCACCATAACCTTGGCAACGATACTCCCACGCCGCCGGCCGTTCCCAACTATCGCGCCGTCGCACCATTCAAGCGACGATTGAGTCGGGCAGTACGATTAAGGACGCGCGGGTGTAGTTCAGCGGTAGAACATCAGCTTCCCAAGCTGAGAACGCGGGTTCGATTCCCGTCGCCCGCTCCAAATTGGAATCTGAATGAATCCCTTTGATTGCAATGGTTTGAAAGTGTCCCGTGATGACCGTGAAATACCACCATTGCCCTGCGTTACATGCCTGTATATGCCCGCAGTATGCCTGAAACAACTGTCAGTAAAGTCATCGCTCACCTAGCCACGACGGACAGCAACTTCCCTGTTCTAACTAACTGCAGGAGATCGCGCAACCCACTTTCTCGGACTTTTTCTCCTGCCACAGCAAACTGACTCGATTGTCGGTTACGGATACCAGTTGTTGATGCGCCTCAAATCCAACTCCGCCCCAGACGTCATCCGCGTACATAACGCCGTGGGGTCCCAGAGCGAAGTTGGTCAGCCAGAAGTATTGACCACGGAGCGATCTAGTGAAGGAATACGTCTTCGACAGAAGTTCACCGTTGATGCGATCGATGACAGAACCATCCTCATCGTAAACGGCCCCATCGTCACTTCGAGCTAGGACTGCGTAGTTGCCACCGTTCTGTCTGGCGGACCCGACGAAGGTTGCGGTTCCATTTGGACGAATCCTCCATATTGACCAACCATTGAATCCAGAGATGTAGAGATTCCCTCGTCTGTCGATGGTGACGGGGCCGAGATTGCGGTTCAAGGGACCCTTCAACGGCCCTGACGTCACGACGGCTCGGATTGTCGCAAGAGTTCCTTTCGCCGTCATTCGCAGTAACTGCGTGCCGGTCGAGATGATGAGCTGCCCAGTCGGACCAACGTTGATGTAGAGCGATGACCCCAACGCCGCTGAAATCGCTGAGGTTCCACTGGTAACCGCACCTCGCGACAGTCCGTTCCCGGCGATGGTACGAATAGTGCCTTGCTTGCCAACAACCCTTACGCGCCCACCGTCCGCAATGTAGAGGTTGTCCTGTGGGCCGAACGCCAGATCCGTCACATTCGATAGTTCGGCTCGATACGCCGGTCCTCCGTCGCCTGAAAATCCGCTCCTGCCGTCGCCGGCGACGACTCGAAATCGGCCGTCGGAAAGTCGCTCCAGGACTCGATGATCAGCGACATCAACCACGTACAGCATCCCGTTCGGGCTCACGGCAAGAGGACCCGCAAGGTTGAGAGGAGCGAAAGGGCCAGCGGCCAGACTTGACACCTTCGAAACGTGAGATCCTGACGACACTATGCGTGAAGTGGTAGGGCTCGACAATGCCACAACCAGAGTGGTGACGGTACTGGCAAGGAAGATCGCTACGACGATCATTGCGAAACGCCGGTGCCGCGCCCTCTTACGTGTTTCCTTGATAAGTAATTCAATGTCGTCGGGGTTCGCGTCGACCTTGGTCGAAGGAGCATGCACTCCGATCTCGTCGTAATCGATCGTCATGAAGGGCAGCCCGCCATGATTTAAGGCAACGTCTCGATTAACTGAATCAGTTCCTCGCGTCGAAAACCGTGGTGACGCGCGAAATCGATCAAGTCACGGGTTCTCGAAATCACGGCACCGCGTTCGGGGGTTCCCTTCACCGTTATGCCACGTCCTCGTTGAAACTCCAGAAGCCCTTCATCTCTCAATAGTCGTAGCGCCCGAAGCACGGTGTTCGTGTTGACCCCTAAGACTGCCGCGAGATCTCGGGCCGGAGGAAGCCGTTCTCCCGGCTTCGCCTCTCCGTCGGCGATCGCACGACGAATCTCTGCCGCGACCTGGTTGTGCAGTGCAATGGCCTCTTGCGGGTCTACCTTGACTCGTAACATGGTGCTATGTATGGTAGCACCATGTTGGCCGCGACTGATGCTGCTTGCCGTGTCAGCGAGTGCCAGTCCGCCGCATCGATGTAGCGGTGGGCACCGGGTAAGCGGCAGCGTACAGCATTATCAGTTTTGGGAAGGGGGAAGTGAAGCGGCCCTTTCCCCATTCGAGGTCGGGCTCATTGGCCATGGCCTGGCTGAGCACTCCGACGATCAGCGTCAAGACGAGACAGACCGCTTCTTCTGAGTCGGCCTCAGGACTGAGCTTGACCCCATTGAGTGGTCAACTTGGCTCGCGCGTGGCGTCAGTTGAGGGTGGCTGGCGCCAGAGCGCCAGACCGACTATCAAATTGCGGCTAAGAAGACGTATTTACGCGGATGGATTCTGGAAGTAGTGGCCCTGATCGAGGTCATCGATCAGGCCCGCTTGCACTGGCTGCCAGCCCATTAACTCGCGGGTCAGCGCGCTGGAGGCCGGGCTATCGATCGCAAGAAAGCGAGCCAACCACGTGAAATGCTCGCCCGCGTTCTCTGGGGAGACGGAGACCACCGGAAGATCGAGATGCCGGCCGATGACGTCGGCAACGTCATGAATCGGTACGCCTTCGTCCGCGACCGCGTGCAGTATTGATCCCGCTGGTGCTTCCTCTACGGCCAGGCCGAACAGGTGTGCGGAATCCAGTCGGTGCACAGCGGGCCAACGGTTTGATCCGTCACCGATGTAACGAGAGACGCCCTTGTCGCGTGCGATCGCGACCAAGGTTGCGACAAAGCCGTGATCGCCGTCGCCGTGATTGGTTGGGGGAAGTCGCATGACCGACGAGCGCACACCGCGCGACGCGAGCGACAACACAAACTCGGCCGTGGCTCGTCGAGCTAAAGGTCCTTCGCCGTAGACGGCCAGCGATGAATCGTCGTCGTGTCCATCGCGTTCTGTCGCCATCCGACCCAGTGCGACGCCGAGGGTACCCGAGGCAATGACGAGCGGCCGGTCCGAACCGGCAAGTACTTCGCCGAAGGTTTCGACGGCATGGCGATCGGCGTTGGCCGCGCCCAGGAAGTCACCCGTGAAGGCGAGGTCGTGCTTGAACGCGAGGTGGATCACACCGTCTGACGCGCTCGCCGCACTCTGCAGGCTGTCGAGATCGTCCAGCGAGCCGCGGTGTACTTCGGCCCCGGCGACGATGAGGGCGGCGGCCGAGTCATCGGAGCGCGCGAGCCCGACGACGACATGACCAGCGGCGATAAGTTCAGGAACGACGGCGGAACCAATCCAGCCGGATGCTCCGGTTACAAAAATTCGCATAAAAACCTCCACGTGATTGTTCTTTTCGTCCATCGGTATGTTCGAGAAGAGAGCGATGTCATTCGCTGACATCACCTTAACACGTTATGTCACTCACTGCCATCAGGTACGATCGAGACATGGGCCGATGGGAGCCAAACGCACGCGGTCGGCTTGAGCAGGCGGCGCTCGAACTGTACATCGAGCGTGGTTTTGAGCAGACAACGGTGGCCGAGATTGCCAAGTTGGCCGGACTGACGGAGCGAACGTTTTTCCGGTATTTTTCCGACAAGCGTGAGGTGCTCTTTTGGGGCGCCGCAGCGTTGCAAGAGCTCCTCGTGAATACTGTCGCCAGCGCGCCTGAATCCGAAACGCCCATCATTGCGATCCGCGCGGCCATTGAGGCGGCCGGAGACGCATTCCAGGAGCGGCGCGAAAGCGCCCTGCAACGTCAGAGTGTCATTGCTGCCAACACTGAACTCCAGGAGCGTGAGTTAATCAAACTCGCGTCGTTGGCCACGGCAATGGCGAGCGCGTTGCGTCAGCGTGGCGTCAAAGAGCCTGGCGCGAGTCTGAGCGCTGAGGCGGGGATCGCTGTTTTAAAGATCGCCTTCGGACGCTGGATCAGCGAAACCAGCCAGCAAGATCTACCGCAACTCATCCGAGAATTGTTCGACGAGCTCAAAGCCGTGACCGCGGGCTGAGCACGCAGATTCGATTCCCGTCGCTCCCTCCACGTGCTTTCAATCTCAGAACGCGGGTTGCTTTCCCGTCACTCTTAGGAAAACCTAACCCATTTAATTTCGACTATTCAGACAGCGATTCAGTGTCAATCCCCGATGACGTCCGTTGCGTCAGCGAGCCGCTGGACGAGGACCTGGGCACCGATCTGTTCAAAAATGTCTCGCGCTTCCTTAGCCACCGTTGCCTCGGCGTGATCTTTGCCAAGCACGAGCACGAGGTCGAGTTCGCACAGAGCGGTGTCGAGGACGCTCTCCACCAACCGCCACCGTTCGATCGCATTAAGGTACAACTCCGCCGCCTCGTCGATTCTTCCCTCGAGCGCTGCGATTCCCGCTTCTGCCGTGCGGCGTTGGGCGGCCATGGCGCGCCCCCGGATCCGCTGCATGGCCGCCAGGACCTGCCGTAGCTCTTCGAGACTCCCCATCCACAGCGCTGCGCGAGCGGCGATACCTAATGCGGCCGCGCTGTTGATGCCCATCGGATCCAACTGCACTGCCCGATTCGCCTCACGCATCGCTGCCTCTAGATTGCCGTTGGCGAGCGCCACGAACGCCAAGGTCGTGAGCCTCGTGGTCCTCGATGCGAGACTGGCGTCACCCGTCTCGCTTCCGAGTGCCAGCAACTCTTCGGCCCGATTCGAATCACCACCCATCGCCGCCAGCACGGCCTCCAGCCCGGCCAACCATTCCCTGTTCCACTGGGACAACTCACGCTGGTGCAGTTCTTCGGCCATGGCCCGCGTTTCATCCCACAGACCGAGATAGAGGGACGTCTCAGTAATGTTCAACATGTTCGTGATCTCGATGCCGCGAGTTCCCGCCCGACGAGCTAATTCCACTGCCTCGTTGGCGACGTCCACCATGCCCCGTGGATCGTCCGGCAACATGTACAAGCTAAGTCCCGTCCTGGCACGAGTCTGTTCGTAGAGTTCACCCGCCGCGTCGGCGATGCTCGCCATGCCACGAGCCAGCATCACCGCTTCACGGTGTCGGCCCAAGGTAAACAGCGCAAGTGAGCGAGAGCCCAGCGCACTCGCCAGCAGGGCGTCGTCGTCGAGTTCCTCGGCCAATTGCAGTGCCGTCTCGCACCAACCGAGGGCTCGTTCGACCTCGCTCCCGTGAGCGAGCACACCGGCGATGGAATCGGCAAGTTTGGCGCGTACGCGCGTCGCAACGGGGCCGACGCGCTCAAAGGCCGGTTCGCAGAGCTCGATTGATTCGTCGTAGCGGCCAATGAATGACAGGGGAAATGCGAGATTCGACACCGCGAGTCCCCAGGCCACGAGGTCACCCTGGTCCAGATAGATGGCGACTGCCTTCTCCAGATACTCAATCGCGGACTCATAGTGTTGTCGATGAACCGCCGCGGTACTCGCCCGCTCGAGCAGTGGCGCTAAGGCGGTGTCGTCGGGCACCAGTTCGATGGCCTGGTCGAACAGGACGGCCGCCTGCTCCGGCGATCCCAGCGACAGTGCACGTTGGCCCGCTCGATCGAGCCATTCGAGGGCCTTGGGCAGCAATTCTTCATTGTCGGCTTCATCGGGACTGGCCCGATAGGCCTCGATATAGTGAGCGGCGATTATCCCGGCTAACTCCTCCTCACCCAAGGACTCGGCGTAGCGGGCGATCGCCGCGTGCTTGGACTGACGATCGCGGCGGGCCAACGTGCCGACGGCCACTTCACGGATCACGCCCTGGACGAAGCCAAACTGCCCGCGTTCGGGCGAACGGGGATCGTTGTCGGCGAACAAGTACTCCTTGCGCACCAGATCGCGTAGCTCGACCTCCAGGTCCTCCACCGAGCCACCACTCAATACGCGCAGGCTCTCGATGGAGAATGTCGAACCCACGATGCCGGCGTCCTGCAATAAGGCACGCTGGCGCGGCGTCAACGAATCCAGTCTCGACGCGATCAACGCGTGCAGTGTCTCGGGGATTTCGAGTGGGCCGAGTTCGGCCTGCACCTGATAGCCGTCGTCGACCTGCACGATGACCCCGCGGTCGACCAGCATGCGGATCGTCTCGACGGCGTAGAGCGGAACGCCTTCGGCCCGCTCGAGGACTCGCTCCGACACCTCGGCGGGAAGTCCCCGGACGAATCCGTTCAGGAGTTCACTCATCGCCGACGCCGACAATGGTTCGAGGTGCAGCGAGGTGAAATTGCGAAGCCCTGCGCCCCACGACGGTCGCCGATCCATGAGTTCGGGACGCGAAAGCGTGACGATAAGGATCGAGAAGCCCTTGGACCATTCGAGCATCGACTCAACGAAGTCGATGAGCCCGGCGTCGGCCCACTGCAGATCCTCGAAGATAAGCACGGTGGGTCCCTGTTCGGCGATACGTTCGAAGAACGTGCGCCACGCCGAGAAGATCTCGTCGCGATTGCTCGAAGGAGCGTCAGCGAAACCCAAGAGGTGCGCGAGATGTTGAAGGATCCACTGTCGTTCCTCTTCGTCACTCACGAACTGCGCGAGGCACTCAGTCAACTTCGCCAGCGATGAATGCGCGTCCTCGACCTCGAGGATGCCTGCGCGCATCCTCACCATCTCGCCCAGTGCACCGAAGGTGATGCCTTCGCCGTAGGCGCGCGAGCGTCCTTCGTGCCAGTAGACATTGTCGGCCAGCCCGTCGACGTACTTGAGGAACTCCCAGGCGAGTCGACTCTTGCCGATGCCAGGAATGCCCGTCACCGAGAGCAGGCGGGCCCGCTGCTCTCGCGCGGTCGCGTGCAAGAGTTCCTTGATCTGGCGTATTTCCTCCTCGCGACCGACGAACGGAGGCTCGAGTCGCTGGGCGCGTCCAAGGCCCTTGCGCTGGGCGACCACTCGCAGGGCGCGCCACGCGTTGATCGTGACGGCCTTGCCCTTGAGTTCGAGCGCGCCGACTTCTTCGAAGGCAATCGCCCCCGACGCCGCGCGCCACGTCGACTCGTCGACGAGCACCGTTCCCGCTTCGGCGGCACCCTGGACCCGCGAGGCGGAATTGACCGTGTCGCCGAGCACCATGCCTTCCGAGACCTTGCCAATAGTGATTGCGACCTCGCCGGTGACGACTCCCCCGCGGGCGCGAAGCCCCGTGTTGCCCGTGTCATCGCCCAATGCACTGACGGCCGCCACGACGTCCAGCGCGGCGCGCACGGCCCGCTCGGCGTCATCTTCGTTGGCGACCGGCGCGCCCCAGACCGCCATCACGGCGTCGCCAATGAACTTCTCAATCGTGCCACCGTAGCTTTCGATGATCCGTTGGGCGCGGTCGAAATACTGGGTCAGGAGCTCTCGAACGCTCTCGGGGTCACTCTGTTCGGCGAGTGGTGTGAATCCAACCAGGTCCACGAAGAGCACGGAGCAAAGTCGCCGCTCGGCAACGACCACCGTTGCGTCGTCCGTCGGGCCAGAAGTATTTCGGGCCGGTGAGGATGCGGGAGTGGGGACCGACGAGACCGGCGAGCCGCAATTCGCGCAGAAGGGTTTGCCGGAGATAAGTTCGGCGCCGCAGGAGGGGCAGGCCGGGGCCATGGCGGCGCCGCAATTCGCGCAGAACGGCTTGCTATCCGGTGTCTCGCCACGGCACGACCAACATTGCATTGTGTCCCCTTGGCTCGGAATCATACGGGATTACTGCCGCACTCTGCTGCGATTCTTGGAGGCCCTGACTCCGGGTTCGGTCAAATCTGTCCAGGTTGGCCAACCAACGTCCTTATCGGGACAGCGGTGCGTTTATTAGGAGGTTCTTACCCCCTCACAACGAACTACTCACGACCGACCTACACACTGATATCAGGCAGCGAGCGTAAGAGGAACTCACAATGGAAATGATTTCACAGCACGAAGACGACGACCACACGGGACCAATTTCAGATGACACGCCGCGGCGCACGTCGCACCTGCGATTCTGGTTGATTCTGCCCGTACTCGCGCTGACACTCTCGGCCGGATCGTTCGGCTTCTATCTTGGTCACACGAATCAGAACTCCACCCGCGCCGTCGCCAAGCCCGGAGCGCCCTCTTTTCAATTTCCCTCAGGAGGTGACGGCGGCTTCGGGGGCTTCCCCAACGCCACCACGCCGCCGACGCGGAGTCAGCCATCGAAAACCGACGCGGCCGCGGCGAAGATCGCGACATCAGTGGATCCCGGATTGGTGGACATCAACACAACACTTTCGTACCAGCAGAGTTCGGCTGCGGGCACGGGCATGGTCGTCTCCTCCAACGGGCTCGTGCTCACGAATAATCACGTGATCGATGGGGCAACTTCGATATCGGTTCGCGACGTGGCCACCGGCCAGGTGTACCCAGCAACGGTCGTCGGCTACGACCAGTCGTCCGACGTCGCCGTATTGCAACTGAAAAACGCATCCGGGCTGAGCACCGTCACGACGAACACCAAGGGGGTGACCAAGGGAGAATCGATAGTGGGAATCGGCAACGCCGGTGGCGTGGGCGGGACTCCAAGTTACGCCGCGGGCACCGTGGTGGCCGTGGATCAATCAATCACGGCGGGCGACAGCGAGAACCCGACGGGTTCCGAAACGCTCAACGGCATGATCGAGATCAACGCGGGCATCCAGGCCGGTGACTCCGGTGGAGCGCTCGTAAACGCCAAGGGAGAGGTCGTAGGCATGGACACCGCGGCCTCGTCGTCCAACGGACCGGTGTTTAACTCCGACAGTTCGACGACCACGCAGGCATTCGCCATACCGATCGGCTCCGCTCTGGCCATCGCGTCGTCAATCGAACAGGGGAATTCGTCGTCGTCGGTACACATCGGCACCACCGCGTTCATCGGCATCGACGTCAATGCAGCATCGTCCAACCAGTTCTCGGGAGCCGGCAATGTACCGCCGAGCTCAACCAGCGGCGTCACAATTTCCGAGACCGTCCCAGGTGGCCCGGCGGTGAAGTCGGCGTTGACTGCGGGCGACGTCATTGTGTCGGTCAATGGCCAGTCCGTCACGACGGTCACTTCTCTCGACAACATTTTGTCGACGCTCAAGTCCGGGGACACGGTGCACATTGACTACATCAACACCACTGGGACACGCGCGAGTCTCGAACTCACACTTGGTTCGGGACCACCTCAATAACGGCCAACTCAATCACGCGAGCGTCCACATTCACTCACCAAGAATTCGAGCGACGTCCTTCAGGCGTTCGGGCACCACGCGCCACCACATCCAACGACCTCGCTTTTCGCCAGCGATGAGTCCCGCTTCCGCCAGGATCCTGGTGTGATGAGAGATGGTGGGCTGGCTCTTGGCGAGGGGCTCCTCTAGCGCACAACTGCAGACCTCCTCCTGCGAGGCAATGAGTGACAGCATCCGCAGGCGAGCGGGATCGCTGAGCGCTCCGAAGATCTGAGCCATATCGCCCGCCTCGACCTCGGACATCTCGCCGCCGACCAACGGGCTGCAGCAACTCACGACATTCTCGTCAATGGCGATGGATTTAGGATGCGACATTTGTTTCATTATACTATTGACAAACATCAATGTGTCAGATATCGTTCTCATTGACAAACGTCAATGTAAAGGAGACCGAAATGTCCAGACTGCAGCTCGCCCTCAACGTGTCAAACCTCGAGGAGTCCGTGGAGTTCTACTCCAAGTTCTTCAAGACCGCGCCGGCCAAGATTCGTCCCGGTTACGCGAACTTCGCGATCGCGGAGCCGCCGTTCAAGCTGGTGCTCTTCGAGAATCCGGACGGCGCCGGGACAATCAACCACTTGGGGGTAGAGGTCTTTTCGAACGAAGAAGTGGTGGCGGCCACCCAGTACTTGGCCAGTGAGGGTTTCAACACCGAAGTGGAAGATCAGACAATGTGTTGTCACGCCCTCCAGGACAAGGTCTGGGTAGACGGTCCTGACGCCTCGCGCTGGGAGGTCTACACCGTGCTCGCCGACGCCAGCGACACGTCACCGTTGGCCGGCGACGAGACCTGTTGCGCGTCCGATTCGTCGACGACGTCGGCGGCGGCGTGCTGCTGATTCAACTTCACGGGCTATTCCAACACGATCATGAGTGACACCGCCTCCAATCAATTGCTTGAAGGAACGATAAGCGCGCCAGTGATCGCGCGCTTATCGTTCCTCAACCGGTTCCTGCCGATTTGGATCATTCTGGCAATGGTGGTGGGCATCGTGCTCGGCCGCGTCCTGCCGAGTCTCAACACCCATCTCAATGCGGTCCAGGTCACGTCGGGCACGTCATTGCCAATCTTCATTGGACTGCTGGTGATGATGTATCCGGTGCTGGCCAAGGTCCGCTACGACCGATTAGGCACGGTGACACGCGACCGGCGCTTGCTCGTCGCGTCGCTGGTACTCAACTGGCTAATCGGTCCAGCGGTCATGTTCACGCTCGCCTGGCTGCTGTTGCCCGACCTACCGACGTATCGAACGGGTCTCATCATCGTGGGCCTGGCGCGTTGCATCGCCATGGTGTTGATCTGGAATGACTTGTCGGGCGGCCACCGTGAGGCGGCGGCCGTGCTGGTCGCGATCAACTCGCTGTTTCAGATCGTCGCGTTTGCCTTACTCGGCTACTTCTATTTGAAAGTACTGCCCGACTGGCTCGGTCTCAGTACGGTGGGTCTGCATTTTTCCATCGGTCGTATTGCCGAGACCGTCGCGATCTTTCTCGGCATACCGCTCGTCGCGGGCTACCTGACCCGCACGCTGGGCGAACGCGCTCGGGGACGTGAATGGTACGAGACAAAGCTGCTGCCTCGCCTCGGGCCCTTCGCACTCTACGGACTGCTCTACACCATCGTCATACTCTTCGCCTTGCAGGGTCACACCATCACCGCTCGGCCGAGTGACGTGGCGCGCATTGCCTTACCGCTGCTGTGCTACTTCGCGATCATGTGGTTCGGGTCGTTCGCGCTCGGCCGAGCGCTCGGACTGCCCTACGACCGCACCGCGACCCTGGCCTTCACCGCGGCCGGCAACAACTTCGAATTGGCCATCGCGGTGTGCATTGGCGTCTTTGGCGTCACGAGCGGCGAGGCGCTTGCCGGAGTCGTCGGCCCCCTGATCGAAGTGCCGGTACTGGTCGGCCTCGTCTACGTGTCGCTCTGGGCGAAGCGTCGCTTTTATAGTTCGGTGCAAGCGCAAAGGTCACCGTGATTGGCCGTCCGCAAATCCTCTTCCTGTGCGTGCACAACGCTGGGCGATCTCAAATGGCCGCCGCGTTCGCTCGTTCGATCGGCGGAGAAAACGTGGTCGTACACTCGGCCGGCTCCGAGCCCGGTGAGACGCTGAACCCAGCCGTCGTTACCGCGATGCGGGATAAGGGCATCGACATCTCCAATGAGTCACCCCGCAAATTGACTGACGAAATGGGTCGCAACGCTGACGTGATCGTCACGATGGGCTGCGGTGACGCGTGCCCCGTGTACCCGGGAAAACGCTACCTCGACTGGGAGTTAACTGATCCGGCGGGACGGAGCATCGAAGAAGTCCGTCTGATCCGAGACGAGATCGAACATCGCGTGAAAAATCTCATTACAGATCTTCTCGAGACCAATATCTAACCAGAGGCAGGGCCATGTCTGACTCACGTCAATTTCACGACTTACCGCAAAGCGAGCAGCGACTAATAAGGCATTCGCTTGAAGAGCTCCAACGCGAGTTCGACGGAACCTTTGACAACGGGACCATTGAACACTTCGTCGTGGACTCCTACGTAAGGATTACCGCGAGATCCAAGGTGCAGAAATTCATTGGAGTTAACACCGAGCGTTTTGCCCGCCAACGCCTGCAAGCGTTGGCGCAGATCGAAGGTTCAGAGCCAGGCGAGCCCGGAGTGTTGTTCCTGTGCGTTCACAATGCGGGGCGCAGCCAGATGGCGGCCGGCTGGCTTCGAAGCCTTGCTGATGGCGAGATTAACGTGTACACCGGCGGTTCAGAGCCGGGCGCGGAACTTAATCCGATTGTGGTTGACGCCATGGCTGAGGTCGGTGTCGACATCCGCGAAGAATTCCCTAAACCCTGGACCGACGAGATCGTGCGAGCCGTTGACATCGTGGTCGCGATGGGTTGCGGCGATGTTTGTCCCGTCTACCCGGGAAAGAGCTACGTCGACTGGGAACTCGATGATCCAGAAGGCAAAGACTTAGAAACGGTCCGCGTCATCCGCGACCAAATCAAGTCGCGCGTGGAAACGCTCGTGGCCGAGCTCGTTGAGTGATCGTGAAGGCTACTTGACCGATTTCGTTATCCCGCAACCATTTTTTCCCGCACCACATCCGCCCGACACCTTAAACGTCAACGGATGAAATGGCACGACCTGGCTGCCGACGTCAATCTGGATCACCCCTTGGGCGAGCAGCGGCGTCGACCTGGGGTTTCCGGTTAGCCGCTTGCCGTTCTCGAAGACAACAACCTTTCCCTTGGCGGGGCCGACTTGGTTGGGCCCGAGGGGCTGGCCCCAAACATCGAAGAACTGGCCCAGCGTGAAGGCCTGCTTCGCGGGCGCTTCCACGTGGATGATGCCGTCCGCGACGTGCGTGTGCAGCCAGTACAGGCAGTCGTAGAGACCGACGTCAACAAACGCTCCGGTCTTCTCGTGCTCCACGAGTTGGGGCTTCGTGATGCCGATTCCCGCGGGCAGACGGCGCACCTGTCCGTTGACATACAGCGCGACGTGGACGTGCACGTGATACTTGACCGTTTCCTTGGCCAGCGTACGACAGGAAATGCCGTCCACGGTGCCGCCGGTATTGGTGGAAAAGGAGCTCGCGAGGTCGGGCACGTTGTATATAAGCACGCCTTCGGGACCGACGTGGGAGTCCACCGAACCGCTCGAAAGCCACACCGTGAGGCCACCCCCGATCAACACCAAGATGACGAGCAGGTAGGCAAAGCGTGCGCGGAGCCCTCGACGCGGTGGAACGGTCTCAGTACTCATTGTCCTCCGCCAGCTTGGGTTCTCATTGCGCGGTCCCTCTCAGTGATCGACATTTTCGCGCGAACACCCGACTGCGATTCCAAAGAGGACCACACCAAATGCTAGTGACGTTCCTACCCGTTGAGGCGGTGACGAAAGTCCTTATTGACTCCGGTCAATCGGCCGGTCGGCCCGTTGCCTCAGATACATATACCCCCTAGGGGTATATACTGGTGCGCGAACGGATGGTCGGTGATGCAGCCGTGCGGCCCACGCACCAACGGGTCACCTTTCGCCGTTCGAAGGACCAATCGTTGCGCACAACGGCGAGGGAAGGAACACCACTATGGCCACACCCGGTTACGCGGATGACAAGACCGCGGTCCTCGCACGACTTAAGAAGGTCGAGGGCCAAGTCCGAGGCATTCACAAGATGGTCGAGTCCGACCGATACTGCATTGACGTTCTCCAGCAGATCACGGCGGCCACTCGTGCCCTGCAGGGCGTAGCCCTGCACTTGCTCGACGAGCACATGGCGCACTGCGTCGTCAACGCCGTCAAGACCGGTGGAGCGCAGAAGGACATCAAACTTAAAGAGGCGTCGGCGGCGATCGCGCAGTTAGTTAAGTCATGACCAACTTGATTGGCGTGTCGCCAGTCCTGCTCGACGTCGGACGGGGCCTCCGTGAGGGGTTCTTCATGTTCTGGGAAACCCTCTGGGCGTTGGTGCTCGGCTTCACCCTGTCCGGTGTCGTCCAAGCGTTTGTCTCCAAGGACCAAATGCGCGCCAAGCTGGGCAACCACCGCGCTCCCGCGGTCGCCCGCGCTTCGGGGTACGGCATGGTGTCGTCCAGTTGCTCGTACGCTGCCTCCGCCATGTCGAAGTCGCTCTTTGTAAAGGGGGCGGACTTCACGAGTTCGATGATCTTCATGGTGGCTTCAACGAACCTGGTGGTCGAGCTCGGCATCGTCATGATCGTCCTGCTCGGTTGGCAGTTCGCGGCGGCCGAGTTCGTGGGCGGTCCAATCATGATCGTGCTGCTCGCCCTGGCGGGAGGGTTCGTGTTCGCGCCACCGGTGGTGACTCGCGCACTGCAGCGAGCCCGAGGCGAGTCCAACCCGGGTCACGATCACGCGGCGATGGTCATGGTCTCCGCCGAGCGACAATCGCAGCTGGAGAGAGAGCCCCTTCGTTCGAAGTTTCGGTCGCCCGCTGCCTGGTCCGACGCGTCCAGTTATGCGGTCGCCGACGCGACGATGCTGCGCAGAGAACTCGTGATCGGCTATTTCGTCGCCGGTTTCCTCGCGACCCTCGTGCCGGACCGCGCGTGGAATACGTTGTTCCTGCACGGCCACGGGCTGTGGACCAGCGTCGAGAACGCGTTCGTCGGCCCGCTCATTGCGGTGCTTAGTTGGGTCTGCTCGATCGGTAACGTTCCGCTCGCGGCGGCACTCTGGTCGGGCGGTATTTCGTTCGGCGGGGTGATCGCCTTCATCTTCGCCGATTTAATCGCGATGCCGCTCATCTTGATCTACCGGAAGTTCTACGGGTGGCAACTCACGGTGCGGATCGTTGCCTTGTTCTACGCCGTCATGGTGATCGCCGGCATCATCACCGAAGGCCTATTCCACGTACTTGGCGCCATCCCCTCTCGTCGCACGTTCGTCGCCTCCTCCGCGCACTTCGAATGGAACTACACCTCGTACCTAGACGTGGTGTTCATTCTCCTGGCGCTCGGCGTGTGGTGGCTCGCGCGAAACCGTAGACGATTCGGTGGCGGCGAGGGTTACGCGATTGACCCGGTGTGCGCGATGCAAGTACGACTGGACGACGCTCCCGCACGCACCACTCACGACGGGCAAACGTTCCATTTTTGCTCGGACCGCTGCAAGGAGAAGTTCGACGCGGACCCGGACCGCTACTCAGATACCAGCGGACCAATTGAGCCCATGCAACACTCAATGCAACCCCCGCACGAACGCGCGGTCGATCCGGTGTGCGGCATGACGGTCGATCCCACTTCGGCGGCCGAGCAGCGAATCCTCAATGACGACAGCTTCTGGTTTTGCGGTGCCGGTTGCGCGCAACAGTTCGACGAGCACCCGAGCAGGTTCACCCGTTCGACCTAGGGCCCATTCGCTTGCCCGTGAACGTTACTCAGTGGGATTGCCTTTCGTGCCCGACGAATTGATGCTCGGCTTGATCCGTGCTGACCACCCTGAACAATTCCCCTAGGTTCTCAGTATTCATACTTAGAGCGTGAACGAAGTCGACGTTGCGCGGGACACAAGGAGCCGTCTCACCCAATGCCAAAGACACCATCGAGTCCTACCTGTCCAAGACCTTCCCGACGAAGCCTCACCACGCTCGCGGTGCTGAGCACCGGGGCGGCATTGCTGGTGGCCGTGGCGCCGTCGGGAGTGAGTGGTGCGTCTTCGTCGCCGACGACGATCGCCGTTTCGCAGAACAAGACCTGGGGGCCGACCCTGACGTTGAAGAATGGCGACACCGTCTACCGCCTCACGGCCGACTCGAAAAACACCAGCGTGTGCACTGCAAAGTGCGCGGCAATTTGGTTGCCCGTGGTCCTGGCCAAGGGACAGAAGAAGCCGACGAGCGACGGGTTGAGCAACCTCGGATCGTTCACCCGCACGGGGGGCGCCAAGCAGGTGACGTACGAAGGCATCCCGCTCTACACGTTCTCAAAGGACAAGAAGCCCGGCCAAGTGAACGGCAACGAGAAGAACTCTTGGGGTCAGTGGTATTCGATCAACCCCAAGAATCCACTCACTCCCCCTAAGAAAAGCAGTGGATCGGGTGGGACAACCACCACGGCCGGCGGCGGCATAGCGTATTAATCCGATGGCGACGCTCGATTCGAACTATCCGTACGCACCGGGATCGGTCGTAGAGTTCCGGGCCGTAACCGCGGAGGCGCGGCGCGGTCCCAGTGGACTACGCAGCTGGGGTCGGTACATTGTCTTCCGAGAGGCCAGCGCGACCAAGGCGTGGTACGGGGTGCTCGCCCTCGCCACGATCTGTTCGTGGTTGGGTTACGTGGGCCTGCGCACGTTGATGAGCGCCGGCAACCTGTCGTTCGCGATTTCAACAGCGAGGGCGCGCGCCGTGGGACCGGTGCTCTTGGTCTTCGTCGCGGTCATCCTCCTGGCCGAACAGCTATGGCCGGCGGTGCCGCGACCACTGCTCTCGCGCGCCCACCTGGTGGACGCCGGCTACCTGGTGCTGTTCGGTGCGGTGGTGATGCCGCTGCTGACCTTGGTCGAGACCGGCTTCGGCGTCGAGATCGGCCGACACGCGCACTTCTTAATGCTCGGCCGATTGCCCCTGGGTCCCCAGGTAATCGCGTCCGGTCTCATACTGATCGGCATCGACGCGATGAACTGGGGGGCGCACGTGGCCAACCATCGCTCACTCACGTTGTGGCGCTTGCACGCCCTACACCACTCGCAGGAGGACATGAGCGTGCTGACGACGTTTCGCACCCACCCGCTGGTGCACGCGTCATACCTGCCCTCCCTCTTCCCGGCGCTGATCCTGGGCGCGAGCGGCGCGGTGCCGGGCGTGGCGATCATCGTCTACGGGTGCCTCATCACATTGCCCCACGCCAACCTGCGTTGGAGGTTCGGACCACTCGGCCACGTCTTCGTGAGCCCGGCGTACCACCGGCTCCACCACGCCGCCTCCGCGCTCGACGAACGCGGTACCGTCAACTTCGGCTTTGTCCTGGTCTGTTGGGATCAGATGATCCGCCGCGCGGCGTTCCCGACGAACGCATCACCCATCGCGACGGGCATCGCCGGTCGACCAGTGCCGGTCGAGCAGGCGGGCTTGGCGCGTTCGACGCCCAGGGTCATGCTCGCCCAACTCGCTCAGCCCTTCAGCATCCACGCGTCGACCGACGGACCTACGTGAGCGAGCTCGCGTGGCGGGTTAAGAGCGCCGTCACGCAGTTTCGCGCCACTCGTGACGCGCGCCTCACCAGGGACCTGGCCCTGCTCATTGCTCGAATTGCCCTGTCCTGGATCTTCATTTTCCACGGGGCCAGCACCCTGTTCGGCGCCTTCGGGGGCGCGGGGCTGCACGCCGAGGCGGTCTACTTCTCCAATTACGCACACCTCCGCCCCGGGACGTTCTTCGCACTTTTGGCCGGCATCATTGAGTTCTTCGGTGGGATCGCGGTGGGGCTGGGTGTCTTCGGGCGCATCGCCGGGGCCGCCATCGCGGGTGACATGATCATGGCCATGATCACGGTGACGTTCTCACAGGGACTGGTCGGCAACTCCTCAGGCATTGGGTATCAGCTCAATATCGCCCTGACCGCGCTGGCCCTGGTGATCGCCTTCTTAGGGACCGGCCGCTTCTCGCTCGACGCATTGCTTCGCTCGCTGCGAAAGAGATGAACTAGTCGATGACACCACCGGCGAGGGATGTCGCCACGGGTGAACCGGCGCAGATGGCCAGGCGGTGCGAATGTCGTTGGTCGGTGTCAGGCCGGACCCTGACCCACTGGGGATTGAATGGGTCCCACCGGGGCGCGATTGGGTCCCGCGATGTTGTGGTTGGCCGGTGTTTGAAACGACCAGACGCCCACACCCGCCAGCACGGCGATCAGCGCCACGGGGAGCCATCGCGGCAGCTGGCTAAGGAGCCACGCCGCGAGCAGGGCAATGAGTCCCAACGCGGGGAGATAAAAGCGCACTACGTGCACCGGGTTACCGGGACCGATCGTCTGGCCCACGGTCCAGGTGTAGGTGGCGTAGAGCCCCCAGACACTGAACCAACCGGCACCAACGAAGAGCGCCACGGTGGCGTCGCGGCGCGCTCGCACACGCTCGTGGCGCATCACGTCGAGTGAGCCGGCGTGTACCACGCGCACTACGATCCAGGCGAGCGCGCCCAGCGCCAGCAGCACCATAGGCAGACTCTCGATCAAGCGCGCGGGCATGCGCTCCAGGTTGGGAATGATGGCACTCGTGCCGAACGTGATCAGGCCCGACGTATAGCCGGTCTTCATGAAGCCGCCGTACAAGGCGTGATTGAGTTCGAGGTCGCCCAGCGCGAACACGACCACCACGCCGAACCAGTTCAGCAGCATCGCTCGCGTCACCGCGGCGGCGCGAGCGAGCGCCACGACCGTGATCAGGGCAATGATGAGCACCACGACATTGGTGTAGCGAATGAGCACGGCGCCATCGAGGGCGAGGAACGCCAACGCGCCCAGCACCAGTCGGCGCGTCTCGGAATCCCCGCTCGTGAGAAGCACCCCCAACAACAGGCCCGCCGCGCCGGCGATCAGCGACGCGTCGCTGAACGTGGGCATGGTGGCGCGCCAGGCGAAATTGAGCGCGGCGCCGGACGCGCAGTAGAGCGCCACGCAGTACGTGCCGCCCCAACGGCCGAGCCAGCGCCGCGCCCCGTAGAAAAGCCCGACGCAACCGAACGCGCCGTAGAAGAGCGGGGCGAAGCGCAGCGCGTGCAGCCACTGGAAGACAACGGCGAAGAACGGGTAGCCGGGATTCTTTTGACTGATCCACCGGCCGCTGGCCAAATGAACCCACTGGTAGATCCCCCCGCCACCGTGGGCGCTCAATTGGGCGAGTAGGGCGAGGTATTGGGCGTTGCTCAACAGCACGTGGCCCTGGCTCAAGGCCACGATCGACGCCCGGTACGCGAAGTCGTCCGGTTCAAGCAGTTGCGGCGCCTTTGCCAACACGGCGACGCACATCGCCGCGAAGACGCCCACCGCTGCCCACACTTCGCCGGGCAGTAGTGGCGACGCCGGCGCAGTTGACTCGTGGCGGCCCTCAGACATTCACGGAGCCTACGGCGACCGCAACTGGCGAGCGTCTCGCAAAACCGATCGCGGTCCTAGGGTGGACCAAGCATGACCGCGCTTTCCGTACTCGACCTCGCCACCGTCGCGACGGGCTCCACACCGGCGCGGGCCCTCCAGGAGACCACCGACATGGCCCGGGTGGTGGAACAACTGGGCTATCACCGGCTGTGGGTCGCCGAACACCACGCCATGGCGGCCATCGCCAGTTCGGCTCCCGCGGTGCTGATCGCTCACCTGGCCAACGCCACGTCGACGCTGCGAATCGGCTCCGGGGGCGTCATGCTGCCCAATCACTCGCCGCTCGTGATCGCCGAGCAGTTCGGCACGCTCGAGGCGCTGCACCCGGGCCGGATCGACCTCGGATTGGGCCGCGCGCCCGGCACCGATCCACACACCGCGCGGGCCCTGCGTCGCTCCGGCGACCTGCGCGCCGAGACCTTTCCCGACGACGTGGTCGAGCTCATCAGTTACCTCCTGCCCCGCGAAGGCGGACCAACGCATCCCTTCTCCACCCCCGGTAACGGTTATCTGCCCGAGGTGTGGCTGCTCGGTTCCTCGACCTTCAGCGCCCAGTTGGCCGGCGTGCTGGGCCTGCCGTTCTCGTTCGCGTACCACTTCGCGCCCAACCTGCTCGATGAGGCCGTCGCCCTCTATCGATCGTCGTTCACGCCGTCGATCCTGCTCGAGAACCCGAAGGTCATGGTGGCCGTCTCGGTTATCTGCGCGCCCAGCGACGACGAAGCGCAGTGGCTGTCCGGTTCGACCGCCATCAGCATCCTGCAGCGCCGCAGTGGTCACGTGGGCCTGCTCGCCTCGCCGGACGAGGCCGAGCGCTATCCCTTCACCCCGGCCGAGACGGAGATCGTGGAGCAAGCCTTGGCCAACCACGTGATCGGCGGTCCGGCCGCGGTGCACGAAGGCCTCACAAAGCTCCAGGAGCGAACCGCGGCCGACGAACTGATGATCTCAACCCGACTGCACTCCTACCAAGCCCGGGTGCGCTCCTTCACGCTGGTGGCGCAGGCGTGGGGACTGGCGACGCCGCTTAACTAGGTGAATTCGTCCGTCGCGCAAGGTTGACGCGTTTTAAAGCGCATGGGAGAATTTCGGATGAAAGTAATCCTGGTTCCCGATGCGTCCACCTTCTTGGCACGAAGCGCTGCATTTCGCTCGGTGCAGCCCTATCTCACCAACGTCATGGGCTCGGTGGCGACGTCGGTCGCGGGCGGGCACGGGACCTACGAGAAGATGTCGTGGTGGATCATCGAGGACGACGAGCGAAACGTGCGTGGACTGATGATGCGCACCGCGCCCCACAAGCTTGTGCTCTCGCCCATGCCGCGCGAGGCGCTCGTCCCGGCCGTCGACGCGGTACTGGAGCGCGACCCCGACATTCCCGGCGTCTCCGGGTCCCAAGACCTCACGCGGCCCTTTCTCACGCGCTTCATTCAAGTGTCGGGCCGAGCCCTTCGTGTCGAAGTGGAACGCGCCATCTTCGTCTACGTGCTGGAATCGCTGGTCCCCCCGGCACTGTCGAGCGGCTATTGGCGTGCGGGCGAGCAGGATGATTTCGAGCTGTTGCTCACGTGGTGGAACGGCTTCGCCGACGAGACCGACGTGGAGCGCCACGGGCTCGAGGAGGCAGTGCGCGCCGCGCTGAGCGATGGTCGAATCTACCTGTGGATCGACGCCGACCGCCCCGTATGCGCCGTGGCGCACTCCCTCTTGGTGGCCACGCCGAGCGGCTCGGTGGCGCGCATCGGGCCGGTCTACATCCCGCCCGGGGAGCGAAGGAGGGGCTACGCCGGCCAGCTCACCGCCGCGGTCTCGTCACGTCAGCTTCAGCGCGGCCACGGTTTGATGCTCTTCACCGACGCCGCCAACGCGACGTCCAATGGCGTGTACACGAGATTGGGCTATCAAAAGGTGGACGAACTTGTCGAGTGCGCCCTGCTACCAGTCGAGCCAGACAACGAAGAACTCGCTCCGGATAGCAGCTAGAGGCGGGTCACGAGACGGCCCGCCGTGATCGCCGGCGTCACGTCGTTAGCCGACTTGAAGGACAGGCGATTGGCCGGCGTCGGCCGGCTGATGAAGTACCCCTGGGCGATGTCGCAGCCGAGTTCGCCAAGCAGGTCGAGCGTTTCCACGTCCTCGATGCCCTCGGCCACGACCCGCAGGCCCATTTCATGGCCGAGATTAATCGTCGCTCGCACGAGCTCTAGGTCCCGTCCCTTGCCCTCGGAGCCGAGGGCCGTGATGAAGGTGCGGTCGAGTTTGAGTTCGCCCACGGCGAGGCTGCTGAGGTAGGCCAGCGAGGTGAATCCGGACCCGAAGTCGTCGATGGAGACAATGATGCCGAGGTCGCGCAGCACCTGGATGACGGCCTGGGAACGAACGAAGTCGGTGATAATCGTTGTTTCGGTGATCTCGATGATCAGGCTTTCGGCGGGCAGGTGGTAGCGCTCGAGCAGTTCTTCGACGAGGTCCAGGAAGCCCAATTCGAGCAGGTCCGTCGTCGCGACGTTGACCGAGACGGACAGCACGCGATCCTCGTCGCGCCAGGCCGCACACTGGGAGAGCGCCTCGTTGAGCACCCACGTCGTGAGCGGCCACATCAATCCAGCCTCCTCCGCCAGGGGCAGGAACTTCATCGGCGGCACCAGGCCCAGTTTGGGGTGGGGCCAGCGAACTAACGCCTCGACGGCCAGCACCTGGCCGGTACGCAGGTCGAGTTGGGGCTGGTAGTGCAGTACGAAGTCACCGTCCCGGACCGCCACGCGTAGTTCGTCGAGCAGGTTGGGCTGGTCTTCGCCGCCGTCGAGGTCCTGGTCGTAGAAGACAAAGGGCGTATTGCCCAACTTGGCCCGGTACATCGCCACGTCCGCGCACCACAGCAGTCCGGGCCCGTCCGAGGCGTTGGACGGCACGAGGGCAATCCCGATGCTCGCCCCGACGCTGGCGTTGATCTTGTGCAGGACGAAGGGCTGCTCGATCTCGGCCAGGATGCGCTTGGCGATGACCACGGCCTCGTCGGCGTTGGCGTCCATCAGCACCACGGCCAACTCGTCACCACCCAATCGAACGACCGTACCGACGCTGCCCACGGCTCGGGTGAGACGCGGTCCCAGCTGGCGCAGTAATTCGTCGCCCGCCGGGTGGCCGAAGGAGTCATTGATCTCCTTGAAGTGGTTGAGGTCAACGAAGAGAAAGGCCATTTCGCGCTCGAGGGGCGAGCCCACCTGTTCGGCGAAGAACATGTCCAGGATATGAAAGAGCTGGCGACGGTTGCCGAGGCTGGTGAGCTCGTCGGTGTGGGCCTGGCGGTGTCGCTCTTCGGTGAGAATACGAAGGCTGCGCGCCGAGATGGCCAGGCGCACCCCCACCGTGAGCAGGGTCGCGACGGCCAGCCAGAGCGCCACGCGACTGATCTGGTTGAGGGTGCCCGCGACGAGGATAAACAGACCGCAGGCGGCCGCGAGGCCCGGCAGGAAGAAGCCGGAGGCCTTCTGAGGGCGCAGCGGGTCGAGGTGGCGCGCGGGCAGCCATACCGACATTGAGATGAGCAGCAAGGCCGTCGGCCACGCCACGGCGTTGAAATCGCTGCCGAAATTGCCATAGTGCGCAAAGACTTTCGACGATGAGAAGAGGTTGAAGGTGTCACCGATGACGATCACGCTGAGGCCCGTGGCGAGCAAGTACCACTGGCGGCTCGCGCGACCCGAGAGCAGCACCGTGCCGCCGATGACCAGCATGAGCATCAAGATGTCGCCGATGGGATAGGCCATGTTGGTGGCGGTCGCCACGTTACTGCCGCCGGTCAGGTGCATGACGCTGTGAAAGGCAAAGGCCGCGCAAAGGGCAGCCGCACCAAGGCCGGCCACCACACCGTCGAGCCAGTTGGGACGTGACAGCCGCCCAAGGCCGCGCTGCAGCAAGAGCACCGTCGCTACGTAGGCCACCGGGTAAAAGAGGAGGTAGAAGGCGTCCGCCGTCGAGGGGGTGGGCGGCGTTTTTCCGCCCAGCGACTCGAAGGTCAAGAAAAAGTCACCAATCGACCAGGACAGCAGGCTGCAGCCCAGGATGAGGGTGACGGTCCGACCCGACTGCTTGACCAAGCCCTTGTAAATGCAAAGGGCCGAAACAATGACCTCGAAACCGGTGACCGACCACCCATCGAGCCACAGCCAATGTTGGTCCGAACGTCGAACAATCAGTGAGATCAAGTAGGCAACGAGCAATGTGCCCAGGACGGCGAAGGCCGGCCAGACGTTGCGTTGGCGAATTTCGCTCGCCACAAAGGCTCTCTCCAATTCGACGGGAGGTGCGTCTAGATCGGCTGACACGTCGATGATTTGTTCGGGCGCGGGAGCCACCGCGACCCAGCCACGCCCGCCGCGACGACGGTCCTCAGTCATGGGCATCATCGCGCGCGCCGACACGTTTCATAAATTGCAACATACCTGGTAAAAGACATGGGAACTAGCATTTCAAGCCACCATCAAATCAAAGTCCACAAAAACCCAACAAGGGCCCAACTCCTGGCCCTAAATGGCGATGGTGAAAGTGCCACTTTTCACAGTGTCGTGGCTTTTCTCTCGCGCGGCTTCGTTCAAATGGAGGGCTTCGCGCCTTGAGGACAACGAGGAATGAACTCCGAGCACAAAGGCCAATTCGACAACCCCGGGGCACGAGCCTTCAGAAATTACCGGTTAAGGGTACGATTGGCTTTGTCACGGCCAGGATGGATCAAGCGTCGCCCGCACGGGACAAGATCGGCGAACGAATAATGGATCAACAGTTTTCTCATACCGATAACGCCGGAAAGCTGAAAATGGTCAACGTGTCGCGCAAGCGACCCACCAAACGCCGGGCCCAGGCCAGTTGTGTCGTGCTGACCGTGGCCGACGTCACCAACCTGGCGAGCAGCCATAACGGGGTTGAGCCCCTGCACGCGGCCCGACTGGCGGGCATCCAGGGCGCCAAACAGACAGCGATCCTGATTCCCCTCTGTCATCCGCTCAACGTCGACGAAATCCAGGTAGATCTGAGCGTGAAGCCGGGCCGGATCGAGATCTCCGCAACAGTAGGGGCCACGCACCGCACCGGCGTCGAGATGGAGGCGCTGACGGCCTGCGCGTGTGCGGCCCTGAGCCTACTGGGGTCGCTCAAGAAGACGGATCCCCAGGCTCGGATCGACGATCTCACGCTACTGCGAAAGACCGGTGGAAAATCAGGCGATTGGGGACGGCTGGTGGAAAATCCCAGCTAGAGCACCCGCGCCGAGTCGCAGCGAAGAACGGTTGCCTCGAGTGCGGGCGGCAATTTTTTGGGGCCGATAGAGTAAACGTCGGTCGGAGGGAATGCAAGATCTATGAGTGAGCGTGACTACTCGGCACCCCAGCGTGCACCGGGCCAGGGAGCAGTCGCGGTCGCCATTTCCGTCCAGCCCCATCGTGGCACGCTCGACGCCCGGGCCACCCCCGAATCGCGAGCTGCCCACCAAGTAATGCCCGTCGCGGGCCCCTTGGTGGACCGCTACGGCCGGGTCCACGACGATCTGCGCATTTCGGTAACCGACCGTTGCAATTTACGCTGCGTGTACTGCATGCCCGAAGAGGGAATGACGTTCCTGCCCCGCGCCGAACTGCTCTCCTACGAGGAGATTGGCCGAGTCGCGCAGATAGCGCACGATCTCGGGGTGACGTCCATCCGCCTCACCGGCGGTGAGCCGCTCGTGCGCAAGGACCTGGCGAAGCTCATCGCCCAACTCGCCGGGATTGGCTTCAACGACATTGCCCTGACGACCAACGGCATGCTGCTCGCCCCGTTGGCGCCGGCGCTGGCCGACGCCGGGCTGAAGAGGGTGAACGTGAGCTGTGACTCGCTGCGCGTGGACCGGTTCGAATCAATTCGCCGCCGCGGGGACCTGGCGACGGTACTGGCCTCGATGGACGCGGCCGAAGCGGCCGGTCTCACGCCGCTCAAGGTCAACGTGGTACTGCTACGCGACAAGAACGACGACGAAATTGAGGACTTCGCCTCCTTCGCTCGCGAGACCGGCCGCATTGTTCGCTTCATCGAGTTCATGCCGCTGGACGCGCAGGGCCAGTGGGACCGAGACCAGCTGGTGCCGGGCCGAGAGGTCTTCGATCGCATATCTCGGGTCTGGCCCCTCGAGGCCGTGGGCGACCTCGCCGGGCCGGCGCCCGCGCAGCGCTTCCGATTCGCCGACGGCCACGGGGAAATTGGGATGATCTCCAGCGTCACCCAGCCCTTTTGCGGCACGTGCAATCGACTGCGCCTGACGGCCGACGGGTCCTTTCGTAACTGCCTCTTCTCCGACGACGAATACACGGTGCGCGACGTGCTGCGCGCGCGAGGATCAGAAGATGAAATTGCCCAATTGCTACGCCGGGCAGTTTGGGCGAAGTTCCCGGGACACGCCATCAACGAGCCGGGTTTCCTGCGCCCGACGCGTTCGATGTCAATGATCGGCGGCTAACGCCTCTACTCCTTCCCTCGGCCCCGAAAGTCACTCGAGGTCCGGGCCGCATTGGACGAGCGGGCAACGGGCGGTGCAGGATTGCCGAGTCGGTCATGCGACCGAGCTGTTGGAGTGAGTGCCACCGCTGCCAATACGTTGGTCCCGTCGCAGGTTCAGCGACGATCGACGCGCTGAGCGAGTTAGAACATCACCGGGTCAGCGAGAACGCGCGACCCTAGGATGCACATCGTGGAGCCGTCGCCGAGCCTGGACTGGGTAGCCCTGTCGCTGTCATCCCTGTCGGCCGACGAACTGACGACGTGGGCCACCCGGGCCGACTGCGGGGCGGTGGTCACCTTTTGTGGCACCGTTCGCAACACCTCTCACGAGCATGACGACATCGTGGCGTTGGAGTACGAGACGGGTGAGGAGATGGCCATGGGCCGCCTGAGAGAGGTCGTCGCCGAGGCCCGTACCCGCTGGCCCGGGCTTGGCGCCGTTGCCATCCACCACCGATCGGGACGAGTTGAACTCCGTGAGACCGCGGTTGTCGTCGTCGTTTCCTCCCCCCACCGGCGCGAGGCCTTCGAGGCGGCGCAGTTCTGCATCGACGCGGTGAAGGACTGCGTACCCATGTGGAAACGCGAATTGTGGGAGGGCGGCTTCGCGTGGAGCCAGGACGGTCGAAGCATTTTGAGTGTCGCCGAGGTGCCCGTAGCCGCCTCGGTCACGAGCGTGAACGGCGCGGACGACGCGTGATTGAGGTTGGTGAAGCCCGCGAGTTCGTGCTCGAGACCCTCCACGCGCTGGCGCCGGTACAGCTGACGCTGGCCGACGCCCTCGGCTGCGTGGTGGGCGAGAGCGTGGTGGCCACCGAACCCGTACCGGGATTCAGCAATTCCTCGATGGACGGCTACGCGCTTCGCGCGCAGGACACGTCGGCGGGTTCGGTGCGATTGCGAGTGACCGGCACGGTCTTGGCCGGCCAAGTCGCGGGCCGCGCCGTGCACTCGGGCGAGGCGATGCGCATCATGACCGGGGCGGCGATCCCCGACGGGGCCGACGCGGTCTGCATGATCGAAGAGACGTCCGTTGACCTGGACGCGGGAACGGTGCAAATCCAACCGGTCATAAGCCCCGGGCAGTTTGTGCGCTGCCCGGGCGACGACGTCGCCGTGGGCCAGTTGCTCATTGAATCGGGCGGTGAATTGAGCGGCAACCAGATCGGGGTGCTGGCGAGCCAGGGAGTCGCTTCCTTGATGGTGCATCCACGCCCCCGCGTCGGCGTGCTCTCGACGGGCGACGAACTCGCTGGTCCCGGTGACGAACTCGCGTACGGTCAGATCCGCGACGTTAACCGGCCCATGCTGCTGGCCCTGCTTCGCCAGTCGGGCTTCACGCCCGTCGATCTAGGCATTGCGCGAGATAGCGAAAGTGAAATTACCCAGCGATTGCAACGCGGGGTCGACGAGTGCGACGCCGTCGTGGCGACGGGCGGGGTCAGCGTGGGCGACGTCGACTTCGTCAAGACAGTGCTCGCTCAGGTCTGCTCGAGCCGGGCGCGCTGGATGCAGGTGGCCATGCGCCCCGGCAAACCCTTCGCCTTCGGCACCGCCAATCCGCGCGGGGTGCCGGTCTTCGGTCTGCCGGGCAATCCCGTATCGACCCGGGTCAGTTTCGAGATGTTCGTGCGTCCGGCCCTGCGTCGACTGGCTGGACATCGAATGCTGGACCGTCCGCTAGTGAATATGGTGCTGGACTGCGACATGACCAGGCGGCGCGACGGCAAGCTCCATCTGGTGCACGTCGTCTTTCGCACGAGCGACGACGGGCGCCACCACGTCGTGAGTGCCTCGCGCCAGGGATCACATCTCCTCAGCGCCGTCGCCGACGCGAACGCCATCGCCATGGTCCCGGATGGTGAGGGACTGCACACGGGCGATCTCGTCTGCGTGATGATCTTGGATAGCGAACCCAGCCACTAGTGGCGCGACTCGTCCTCTTCGGCCCGGCGCGCGAGGCCGCAGGCACCTCCACCGGCGATTTTGAGGGGTCGAGCGTGGACGAGGTATTACGAGCGGCGGCGGCCCGCTACGGGTCGAGCTTCGCCGACGTGCTGTCGACCAGTCAGATCTGGATCAACGGCGAACCGTCGCGAGGACCCGTCGCTGTAGGGACCTACGACGAGATCGCGGTGTTGCCGCCCGTCTCGGGCGGGTGACGCTGCGCGCCCTCGCCGGCCAGTAGTTCGAGGGCGTGGGCGAGGACGTCCAGCACCGCTTCGAGATATTCCAGTGCGCCGCCCGGTGATCCCGGCGTGTTGAGGACGAGCGCGGTGCCAATGGTGCCGGCCCTTGCGCGCGAAAGTCGGCCCAACGGGTTCGCGAGGCGCATGGCCTCGGCCAGACCCGGTGCTTCACGTTCGAGCACCATCAAAGTGGCTTCGGGAGTCAGGTCCCGGGGCGAAAACCCGGTGCCGCCGGTCGTCACAATCGCGCCGGAAAAATCACGAGCCATTTCGAGTAACGCCGAAGAAACCGGTTCAATGCCATCGGCGACCAGCCTCTGTTCGACCACCTCGTACCCGGCCTCTTCCAGGCGGGTCACGAGTCGCGGTCCGGCCGAATCCTCACGGCGTCCGGCGACAACCGAATCGGAGACCGTCAGGATCTTGGCAGCGAGGACCACGCTTCGAGCGTAGGTGATGCAGTCGGCCGGACCAAACGAGCGGCGACCTTGCCCGGGATTTATAGAATCGAGGGCACCGCTCACGAAGGAAGGTACATCATGACGCACAACCTGATCGCCGACACAATTTCGATTACCGGCCACGGTGGCGACGAGATCGAGGCCTACCTCGCTCAACCCACCGACGTCGACCGGGTTGGATCCATCGTGGTGATTCACCATATGCCCGGTTACGACGACGCCACCAAGGAGATCTGCCGCGACTTTGCCGCCCACGGCTACAACGCCCTGATGCCCAATCTCTACTCTCGCGAAGCGCCGGGCGCGAGCCCCGACGACGCCGCCGCCGCCGTGCGGGCCAACGGGGGCGTGCCCGACGAGCGCCTCGTAGGCGATGTCGACGCGGCGATGCGGCACCTCAAGTCGCTGGCGCATGCCAACGGCAAGGTCGCGTCGATCGGCTACTGCTCGGGAGGCCGCCAATCCTTCCTGGCCGGCTGCCGTTTGCCACTCGACGCGGTCATTGACTGTTACGGCGCGTTCGTGACCGTTGACCCGCCGGCCGACATGCCGCTCAAATGGAAGGCCATCGTCGGCGAGACCCCGAATCTCTCGGCCCCGCTACTCGGTCTCTTCGGCGCCGACGACAAGAACCCGACGCCCGAGCAGGTGGACGTCCTGAAACAAGCCCTAACCGACGCCGGCAAGGAGTTCGAATTCCACTCCTACGAGGGCGCGGGCCACGCGTTCTTCTGGGTCGGCCGCCCCAGTTACCGACCGGAGACGGCCGTCGAAGCGTGGGCCGTTATCTACGAATTTCTCGGCCGCACCCTCGCCTAGATCACGAAAGGACCGCAACCATGTGCACCTACCAAACGAACAGAGTTGCCCTGCGCGGCAGCGCCAAGGGGCGCCTGGGTTGGATGAAAGTGACCGATGCCACGGTCTACTTCGACCATCCCGTGCACTTTGGCGCCGGCCACGCCCTCATGATCGACGTGACCGATCCCACCAAGGGTCCCGACGCCCGGTTGGCCCTCGAACTAGACCCCAATTCAGCCCGAGACCTGGCTGTGTCAATTCTGCGCGCTCTGGACCAAATACCGACGGCATTGCTCGAGGAATTCGTCCACCCGTAAGCCCTGCTCAAGGTCGCGGACCCGGTTGCTCAGTCCGAAGTGTGAAAGTCCCTCTCCGAGAGGGTGATGCTTGACACGCGATGACCGGCATCACCACTCCCAAGTCCCGTACTGATGCAGATTCTGATTGATGATCGACTCTCGCCGCTGGTTCTGAAGCGGCTTAATCTGCGACCTTGGCCGATGTGGACGAGCGCACGGTCTGGCAACGACTTAGCAACCAACAAGGGGTGTCCACTATGTCTAGACACATGATGGGCAAAACTGATGAAGGGGCACACCGTCACCCACTCCACGTGCCTTGACCGCGATGAGTGGAACACTCCAAGGAACGTATGGTCTGAGTTTGGGCCAGTAGCAGATTTTCGAAATCTTCCGACGTGAGGTTGACGAGCGAGATTAGGCAACGCGCGGAATTGTAGTGATCATCCATGTAGTCCGCCATAGCGCAAGAGAGTTCGACTTTGGTGATCCGGCTCCATCAGTTGCGCAGTTCGATCTGCATTGAGCCTCCGAATGACTCCATCGGCACAGTCGTGACAGTCGCCGATGGTGCGCATGAAGCCGCGCAGCCCGTAGCGTCGGACGTTCTCCGTGAAGCTTCAAGAGATGAACTGTCTGGGTTAAATCCATCAATCATCAGTACCAACGCCGCATCGAACCGAAGTACGCTCACCGTGCCTGGTGCCACCAACGGGCTCGCCAGATTCGTTAGGCCCGGTCGCGGCGTGGCGCACACCGATATCACCCGGCGACGAACTCGGGGATCCAATGAACGGGCCGGATGACGGCAGTGATCATTGACCATTGACTTTGCGAACGAAAGATAGAATCGTTTCAATGTTCTGGCGTTCGCATTCCGAAGTCGAGGAAACCGGCCCGCAAGACGCCCGATACGAGCGAAGCAACACCGGAAGACGCCAGTCGATGTTTTCCGTCGTCACGATGAGAACTAACGGCTTCACACTTGCACGACCCGTCTGCGCTCACCGGTGCTCGCTCCATCTAGAAGTGCCGCCCTCTTCACGACCAGGGCGCCGACGATGAATGGCGAATTCTTGATCGCGTCGGGACCGTTGGCCGGACCGCCAGCCGTCCTCGTCACGATGATCGCGTGCCTTCTGCTTCTTGCGGTCAGGGCGTGGGCAGGGACCATTGGACTGGCGCTCACCCGACGCGTGTCGCTTTACGTCGACGGAGCCATTGGTATCTTCTTCGTACTGTTTGTGGTGTTCGTAATCATCAGGTTCAAATCCCTTGCTTGATAGCCCCTCCAGAACAGTGTCTGCGCCATTAGTGATCCAACGCCCGCCGGCGATCGATCGCGCTCCGCTCGTCCTAGGTCTGGTTGCGTTCGTCCTTTGGATCCTTGCCGTCAATCATGCCAACCCTCTCCTCATGAAATCGTACGGTTTGGTGAGCGTGCTCGGTTGGCCGTTCTTTCTAGGGCTCGTACTCATCGTCACCGCATTCACGATTGAACTCCTTCGCGACGGCGAACGGCCGATTCACCTCGCCTTACTTATCGCTGTCTTGGTCATCTTCGTTTTCGGCACAGCGTGCGCAGTCGAACCAGTGGCGGGTCTTGAGACGACTTTCGTCCACGCTGGATTCGTTCAGTACATCTTCCAGCACGGCCACGTCATCAACGACTACGACGCACGGTTCTCGTGGCCCGGTGGTTTCTCGCTAGCGGCAATTTTGGTGAGCTTTGCTGGACTCGCCAACGCGCTCGCCTTCTTGCGCTGGTTTCCTCTTATCATTGAGCTGCTATACATGGCGCCGCTCATCGTCATCGCTCGCTATAGCGGAGTAGGACGTCGCGCGGCGTGGCTCGGTGTGATTTTCTTTTACGCGAACAACTGGATCTACCAGGATTACTTCTCCCCACAAGCGCTCGACTACCTCTTTTTTCTCGTCATCGTAGCGACCGTGTTTGCATGCTGGCAGCCCGCGCGAACTGGGGACACCGCAATTCGAGGCTTCGTGCGAAGTTCCGTCACCAATGTTCGATCCCTCTTCACTCGCACTCGACTTAAGGGGCTCGAAGCGCGCTCCGAATGGTCCAGTTCCAGTGTGCTCGCCGTCATCGTTTTACTCTCACTCATCGGCCTCGCTTCTTCCATGAGCCATCAACTCACGCCCTACGCACTCATGCTCGAACTCGGCGCCTGTCTCTTAACGCGTCGTCTCGGGCGACCAGAACTCATCGTGGTCATGTTCATTTTCGCCGTCGGGTGGCTAAGTCTCGGAGCGAGCAGTTACTGGATCGGCCACCTGAATGCAATCTTCGGACAAGTAGGCCAGTTGTCCGGGACTTTCGGAGCAAACGTTACTAGCCGGGTCACCGGTAGCCTCAGCCACCGGTTGATCGTCGACGGCCGGATCCTGTGCGTGATTGCCCTATACGCGCTGGGCGTGATCGGAGCGTTGCGTCGCCGACCCGACTCGCGCGCTCTGGAAGCCCTCGCCGGCGCGCCGCTCCTGCTCCTGCTGACACAGAACTACGGAGGCGAAGGACTGCTGCGAGCGGTGCTCTTCGGGCTGCCATTCGTGTCCTTGCTGGCGGCGGCGGCCCTTCTTCCCAATCACGTGGGGCTGAATCGCGCCCTCGTGGCGCAGATGCCGTTCCGACGCAGCGGGCGTAAAGTTCTTGGAACGGTCGTCGTCGTCGTCGTCTTCGTGATGACCCTCGGCACCGTCGTCGTGCGCGGCGGCAATGACGCCTATGAGTCCTATACCAACGGCGAGTTCGCCGCCGTCAACTACACCTACAACCACATCAAACCCGGTGAGACCATGGGAGTCGTCAATGGGTACCTCCCCCTGGACTATCGAGATGTTGGATTGATCAACATCTACTCCTTAATAGGCGGTGGAGGCGTGCGCGTGCGACCGTCGGCATTCGTGAAAAATCACGCGACCTGGGTCATTCTGAGTCAGTCGCAACAGTCGTGGGGCGTGAACGTCGCCGGATATCCGGCGTCCTGGGAGCTGAACCTTGAAAGCTCCTTGTTGGGCGAGGGCTACAAGATAGCGAAGGTGTGGCCGACGGCCACCGTGTTGCGGGCATCATCATCGACCTTTGGCCGGAACTAATTTTCACGACCACCGTCAAAAGATCGAGCGCCTAAATGGATTGGTACTCGGCGACCCAATTAACAATCATTGAGACGGGGACGGAAGGACAGAGGCGATCCTGCGCACACCACGTCTGTTGTTGAAGATCAAGCCTCATCGGAATATTAGGGATCTCTGTCGCCGTAGTAATCGATCCCCAGACGACTCCATCAACAATGTATTTGATGGACTTCGGTGACCAGATCACACCCCACGTGTGCCACTTGGTCATATTGATGAAAACTTTACGTTGATCGACCTGATTGGTTGGACCAAAGTGAATAGTTGATGATGTGGAGTTGATCAGACCTGCATTTTCGTTGAAGTCAAGTTCTGGTGGCCACGTGTTCGACGCCGGCCACAACAACTGGACGCTACTGGCACCGCCGCCGGTAACGCGAGATCGAACAAAGTACGCACCGTACGTTTGCGGCATTGCGCATTGGCAGACACCACCTGTGACCCACCGATTTTGAAAAGCCGGGTCACGCCACGTGTTGATTCGTAGCACACCTCCACTCACGGACACGTGGGCCGTGGCGAATTCAGCACCTGGGTCGTCCAACGGCTGCCCTCGATATCTTGTCCAACCGGTCGGTAATCTGTCGCCCGGGAAGTTACTGGAAAACGTCATCGTGTAGCCGGACATCGCACTCGGGCTAGGAATACCCATTCCAGAGGCCTCAGCCCTGTCGGGAATGCCGATGGGATACAGCGGGGGCTGCGTTCCCTTGGCTGTCGGCAGGGTAACGACCTTTGACGGCGCGAAGCCCGTACTGGTAACCGCGAGTGCGATGATGACACTCAGGGCGACAATCACAGTCACCGTGGTAATCATGGCAACCGGCCGATTCCATGGATTCCTTGCGGCTGGTGTCGCTTCCATTGTTGAGTGACTAACTCGACGACGCAGGACGAATTGACGAGAAATAGGTCAACGATCGCTCGACGTCAGATATTCCCGCCCTCTGAAAATACTTTAAGGTCGCGAACGCTGAACCCGGTTTGCCCTGACACATTTCCACTCCGCTTGTCTCCATAACTGGCGCGCTAACCAACGAGTCCCGATGGGCCCACTCGGAGTTTATTACGTGACCTGCTCGCAATCTCGGCTTCTCAGAATTGCCACCAGTGTCGCCCGCCGCGGTTGAAGGTTGAGGCGGGCACGAATAACTACGATGGCGGCATTTGATGGGGCACGCGCAAATCCCATAACCAAAGGGATGTCGGCTCCTGTACGAAGCGACTATCAGAGAAAGTTAATCGGAATGCGACTGTGAATTACCGAGGCGGAGGGTTGACCCTCGTGCCTTCGAACCGCCGCCGCGCGAGTGACCCCCTAGCGTACGCCGCCGGACCCCTTACAAAGCCAATCCACTCCTGGCGAGTCACCTCTCGAGGAAACGACGCTGATTTCCTCCCATTACGGACTGAGCTCGCAGCGAATCCGTAGCGAAGTCCTCCGGGAATCCGCGTCATAAGGTCCCAGATGCGCCCTGGTTCTTTTACTAAGCATCGAGTCAAATACGCGCCAAGCCCGGTCGCATGCCACAGAGTCTGCTCGCGAAGTTCGTCTACTGTCCGTCGGTGCTGATGCCACACAATCGCGCCCGGCTCGTACACAATTTCATAACCCGCGCACAGCGCGTCGAAGAAGGCGGCCAAGTCCTCCGCTCCACATCTATCGAGAGCTACGTCAAAGTATCCCATTTCCGCCAACGTATCCCTCCTCCACGCCATGTTGACGCCCGCACCAATACGGCCCGTTGCGTAAGGCAGCAAAGACCCCGGCTCCCGATGCTCTAGGTCAATCCGTCGGGAGCGTATTCCTTCCACAAACGCCCCTGTCTCTTCAAACCAGGCTTGAGCCGGAGTATCGAGCTCCAAAGGCAACACGAGCCCCGTGGCGCAAGCAGCGCTGGGCACACTTTCTAGAGTAAGTACGAGCTGAGAGATCCAATACCTATCAACCTCTGCATCATCATCAGTGAAAGCTACATACTGCCCGTCGGCCAACTTTGCGCCTCGGTTTTTCGCAACACATACTCGCCCCGATAGGTTGCGAATGTAACGCACATCGCTAAACTTCTCGCTTATGAGAGTCTCGGTCTCGCCTCCCGTGGACGAGTCCACCACAATCACCTCATAGTTCGTATATTCCAGCTCATAGATGGACTCGAGGCATCGGTTAACTAAGACCGGACGATTCTTCGTCGCCAGCACGATGCTCACACTCGGTGCACTCTTTAGCAGGGCCGCCCTCCCCCTGAGACACGACGGAAGGTCGCCCTGCTCACGAGCAACAACCTGTAACAACTCCGCCGATGCATCCTTATCCAGATGCTCCGCGATAAGCACCGCGAGTTCCTCCGACACTTCGACGAACACGCCCTCGAAGCCATCACTTCGCCCAGCCAGCGCGACATCCAATACGCCGAGCGGCTTCGAGTGCAGCCTCACCAACACGAGAGCCCTATTCCGGTGCGTGGGCGACTCGCTCCCCTTCCACCGTACAGAATGATCTGCCAGTTCCAACTCGAGTATCGCTCGCGGATTAAACGGATCTCCTTCGACCGTCACTCGAGGCGCGCTCCACCCAAAATGCGGAGCAGAATCCCGCATCCCGATCGCCGCGCCATCTCCCTGCGGCTACGAAATCCTCGGTCGCTGTCACGCTTCGTTCCGGCCACAGAGCCGAACTGCCCGCTCGAATTCACCCCAGGCCCCTCCTCTTTCGTGCGAACTAACGCGACTAGCACAGTTCCCCGACCATCTACCTTGCGTCCACCACCGCGGTTTTTCTCACGGTACTCGACACTAACCGCCCGATGATTGTACGGCGACTTTGGCCACGACTCACTCAGCCGATCTGCGCCAGCGACCTTCTCATTCACTTGTCCAACAACCCCAAGCCGATCGATAACTGACAAGTCAAAAGGCCGAGCGCGATGGAAGTCCTTCATCTCAAAGTTCATAACATCGATTCCACGCCCTTCGACTGGTTCGCCAGCGCCAAGATCATCCTCAAGCAAGTGTGTTGAGGTCGCATTGATCTTGACGCAACAATCAACTAGGAAAGAATCAATGCACTACTCCGGGGTTGGAGCGTACGGCTCCGTTTGCCTGAGAAGCGAGCGAGCGCCGCGCCGGTACGTTACGTAATCCGTATGCACCGACGGCAGATCGTACAACCAGTCCAGCGGCTCTCTCAAATCATCGACGTAACCGAGGGCGGCGGCGCCACGTTGATACCCCATGAGCCTGAGAAGCCCCTCAGGAAGGGTGCGAGCAATCTCGAGGGGGCAGGCAAGGTACTGGTTCTCCTCTTGTCGGAGCCAGCCCAGCGAGTAACCAATGTTGACCCCGATGCGGCGGACGTCGGATTTGTTCGAGCCGCCCCCGTGGTAGATCGAACCAGCATAGAGAAGAACCGAGCCTTTGCTCATGACGGCACCGGTGGTCAGAGCCGGGTCCGCCTCAGGATCGCCCTCCCAGAGATGGCTGCCCACGATGACCCTGGTGGCACCCATCTCCTCGGTGAAGTCGGTCGCTGCCCACATCGTGGCAATCTCCGCCTCGAAGCCCGTCGGGAACGGGTAGTAGTCAAACGACCATTGGTCTCGGTGGATCGGCTGTCCCGGCTCACCAGGCCCGATGTCCACGAGTTGGGTCAGGTCGATCTGGAACGTGCTGCCGTGGTCGCCAAGAGCGAGGTCCAACGTGTTCAAGATGGTGGGGTGGGTGACTAGGGAACGCGCGCTCGGCGAGCGGGCGATGAGCGCGCCAATACGCCGGGTCGCGTGCCCCAAGAAGTCAGTAACCCCGCCCCGGGTGGTGGCGATGTTCTGCTCCAACTCGGCCAAAACCTGATCCATCAGTTCCGGAGCAACGATGTTGGCGATGATCACGCAACCGTCTTCGCGCAGGACTTTTGCTATGTCTTTTGGTGCGCTATGCGCGCTCACGGTCCTTGGATTTACTGGCATGCCGCCTACTATACCTAGGGGTGAGGGTTACTTTTTGCGAAACTTCCGGTTCGCGTCCCGGGCCTTCCTAAGAGCGCAATGGAGGCTCCAGAGAACATGCTCCCGTTTCGATTCGGTCTACACTCCTCGGTCGCCCCCACCATGTCTGCCTGGCGGGATCGTGCTCGCATGGCAGAGGAGTTCGGTTACTCGGCGATCTACGTCACGGATCATTTCGATTCTCAGTTCGGGCCCCTGGTCGCAACCACCGTGGCCGCTGAGGCGACCACGAAGATCCACGTCGGGATGCTTGTGTTGAACAATGACCTACGCAACCCGGTGGTCCTCGCCAAGGAGATCGCCTCCCTAGGACTGGCAGCAGAAGGTCGTATCGAGTTGGGCCTCGGAGCAGGGTGGCTCCGAAGTGATTACGAAGAAGCGGGAGTCGAGTACGACGCTCCGCGTGTTCGAGTAGAGCGACTGGCCGAAAGCCTCACGATCATGAGGGCGCTGTGGAGAGAGGGCGAGACGACGTTCGAGGGCAGTCACTACACGGTGCGCGGTGCGCGCTGCGATCCCCGCCCGGTCTTGTCCCCCAACATCATCATTGGGGGTGGGAGTAAGCGAATACTCACTGTGGCGGCAGAGCAGGCGGACACCGTGGGAGTGAGCACGAGCAGGGCTCCGGAAGAGAAGGATGGCGACCAAGCGAGCAAGGCCACGTTGGATCACTTCGATCGCTGTTTGAGCTGGGTGCGGGCGGCGGCGGGCGATCGGTTTGTTGCGCTCGAACTTCAGATCACAGTTTTCGCCATGGTGGTGGGTAGCCGCCGCGCCGCCGTGCGGAGTGCGACGATGCTCGGTTTCCCAGGTGAGGAAGCCCTCGATCTTCCCATTCTTCTTATCGGGACCGAGGACGAAATCTGTGAACGTCTGTTCGAGCGTCGCGAGAGGTGGGGCTTCAACAATGTTGTTCTGCCGGGTGAGTCGATGGAGAGCTTTGCGCCGATCGTGGCCCGAATGGCGGGATTGTAGAGTCGACTTGAGTTCCTGAATGGTCCGTGCGACCTCGACGATGCACAATGGCCGACCGCGATCTGCTCGGCCGACAGGTACGGGCCCGACGCCAACAATTAGTCTCAAGTAATGCTTAGGATCGCTGGCCCAGGTTCTTGCAGACTCGTTCTATCCCTTGTCGTCGTCATGCTTGTGTTTGGTTTCACACCGATTTCCCGGGCCCTGCTGCGTTGATTTGCTGCTTGAGTAGGGAGATTGCATGGCCGTCGCCTACTCCTGGCCGAGCATCGACAACGACTGGGTTCGCCAACGTCTCCATGTCGCCAATGCCGGCGCAGGCCCACGAGCGAGACATTCGTCGAGATCGATGCCCACGAACACGGTGACACTGACTTATGAGGACCACGATCGTCATCTATCACTTCAAAGAAGGCCGCGCTTAGAAGCGAAGATTAGAATAATCACTATGTCTCGATACGTGGCGTTGTGTGCACCCGAGCGGACCATCTTGTCAATACTCGCGTCCTTAAGGGGTAAGGTGTTCACAACGACTCACCAGTGCCGCCGCAAAGGTCCGTCATTTTCTCCAGTGTCGTCAAACTAGCCAAGCATGGACGAACACGAACGCGCCGATGATGCGAGGGTCTCACCGCCGGTGAACTCGCTGTCGGAGGACTTCTCGGCTACCGATTCGGGTATCGGCTTCATCTACTCCGCGCTTGAGTCGCTCGCCAAACGCCACACAATCAGTGACGCGGCGGTTGTTTTGGTAAATGAGTCGTTTGGCACACAGATGTTTCGGCTTTATGGAAGCTCGGTGAGCGCAGATTTGGTCGACAAGTTCGGTTCGCACCCCGGGGTGTACTGCACGCCTGACGTCGTTCCGCAGGACGAGCTTGACGCGGTCTATGACGCTTGTCAACGGTCGTTCTCTTCGCAGTCTGTTCGGTTTAACACCTCGCGCATCGCCTCGAATCCGCAGGAGGGGCCGCGGGACGAATCGGAAGTCCGCGAGCCCCCACATCGTTCGCACGATAAACTTCAAGCGCCGATGGCTACGACGAATCACTACGCATTCTCATCGCTTCGCGGGAAGACAACGCGTGCTCTCTTGTCGCGATTTCTGGCCCTCGTTGACGTCGCAGTATTCATCATGACAGTTAGCGGCATTCATGGACCGATGCGACTAGTGCTCGGGCTCGTTCTTGGCCTCGTCATACCTGGCTGGTGCGTCGTGGGACTACTAAAACTTGATAACGCACCGCTGGAAATTGGATTGACGCTGGCGGTGAGTATGTCGCTGCTCATGATCATCGCGCAGATTATGGAGACGATCAATCTCTGGCATCCAATTGCACTCGAAGTCGTGACATGTGTCATCTGTCTTCCACTTCTCATCTTTTTGGCTGGGGGGACAATGTCCGACCGGATGGCACTATGGGCGCGCAAATTCGGGCCTAGCGTCAAATGGATCTGGTCTCACCGTCGATAATTTGTGAAAGCTTTCACAGATTCGGATTAAGCATCTTCCTCAATTCACATGAGATCAAGCATCGCTCTAAAATATGAACTTCAACTCGCGAGTCGCCCTCCTTTGTCTTTTCGAGCCCAAATGAATGTGGCACGGCAATGTTTATAGGACCGTGTTGCTTTATTGTCACAGTTCTGTGACAATGGATTTTTAGATGACGTATGCTTTCAATGCACCAACTTCTCGACTTTCATTGGCTTTTGGCTTGTACGGATGCTGCTAACTAGCATGAAATGGATCTCAACTGATTCCCAGGCCAACGGGATTCTTCGCGAAAAGGAAATACATTGCACGAACGCACGAGTATTTCCGATCAGTTGGTACGTGGGGGCACAAAAACGTCAACCGCCAGTACCAGACCCTGGTCTCTGCGACTTCGAACGGGACTACGCACTCGACGGTATGCCATAACGTCTCTCGGCGTGATCTCCCTCATCGTTGTCGCGATCGCGCCGGTCGCGCTGACGACCTCGGCCTCAGCAGTGGCTGCACCTCAGGGACCGAGTGGCCAACGGGTGATCTCGACAAAACTCACTTCGCACGACGTGACAACGACGTACCCGGTAGGCGCGCCCGACACGTCCCAGCCGTCGGGCGAAGCGCCGCCAACCACGAGCAATATTCCGGGATATCAGTTGAGTTACGTTACGGGTTTCGCCGGCAGTTCCCTTCCCGCGGGTTGGGTAACGTATGCCGGTAAACCCTCGGGTGATCCGAGCGGACAGTGGGCAGCCAACCACGTCGTCGTCAGTAACAATATGCTCCAGCTCAATACCTTCCAAGATCCACGTTTCAACAACGCCTGGGTATCAGGTGGCGTGTGCAAGTGCAGCGCTCCTCACACCTACGGAGCATTCTTCGTTCGTTCGCGGATGACAGGACCCGGGCCAACGCAAGTTGAGCTTCTTTGGCCGACCGCCGGTTGGCCTCCAGAAATTGACTTCAACGAAACGTACGGCGGTGTATCTGCGACACAGGCGACACTCCACTACAGCAGCGCGAATCTCCAGATTCATCAGGATCTTAATATCGACATGACCGCGTGGCATACCTGGGGTGTCATTTGGACCTCGACGTCGGTCACGTACACGGTCGACGGGAGCGTGTGGGGTACGGTTTCGGATCCCTCCGTCATTCCCGATCAACCGATGACTCTCAATCTGCAGCAACAGACATGGTGCTCTTCGGGTTTTGCCTGTCCAGTCTCACCTCAGTCCATGGACGTCAATTGGGTGGCTGAGTACATCGTGGCGTCAACTTCACCCAATCAAAATTCGACTTCATCGGATCCGATTATGTTGGGCTCTTTTGCGAAGAACTCAGTAGGCCTGTCGAACCACGTAAGAAAAAGCATCCGCCATTTGGCCAAGGTGATCGCGCAACGTGGCGACTCCACCGTGACGCTCACGGGGTACGCGAGCGGTGTTGTTAGTCGAGGGAAATCTCTCGCCCTCAGTACACAGCGTGCGAATAATGTGAAGAATTACCTCGAAGGGCAACTTGCGTCACTTAATGATCACGGCGTATTCGTTGTCGCGATCGGTGCTGGAAAAAGCCTCACCTCCGCTACTTCCGTCAACGCGCGAGTCGACTCCGGTAGAGTAGTCGCGCTATTGAAATGACCGAAAGGGATCGCGCGAGAAGATCTGTGTCACAAAGCGCCCATTGCGCCGCACCACAAAGATGACTCAACCCGTCCCCAGTTGGCGCAGTGCGGTCTGCTCCTGAAGGAGCAGACCGGGTTAGCTACTATTAAGATTTCTGGCCTATGAGGAGACACCCGGGAGCGAATCCGTCCGACAGTTCTGGGAAACGCCCGTGGACTGGTCGCCTAGTGCAAAACGCCGTGGCGCTGATGATTTCGTCGGCCGGAACAGCGGTCCTCGGAGTCGCGTTCTGGGGTGTTGCGGCTCACTTAGCAACGGCGGCGGCCGTCGGGCGAGCGTCGGCCGAGATCGCCACAATGATACTTTTGGCGAGTCTCGCTCAACTGAGTTTTGGCACCATCTTCGAGCGATTCCTGCCCGTCGCGGGAACCCAAACACGAAGCTTCGTCGTGCGCGCGTACGTAATGTGCATTGCTTTCGCCTTCATTGCCACCTCGATTTACGCGTTTTCGGGTCTGGCGCACCGCTTTTTACCGTCCTCATTTGTGTGGCGCTCGCTCTTCATCCTGGCGGTCGTGTTCTGGACAATTTTCGCACTGCAAGATTCAGTCTTGATCGGACTTCGCGCCTCTAAATGGGTGCCCGTTGAAAATATCATCTTCGCGATCATCAAGCTCGCACTCCTGCCGGTTCTGATCGCCACCTCGCCTAAGCAAGGAGTCTTCTTGGCGTGGTCAGCTCCAGTGACCTTGACGCTCATCGTCGTCAATTGGTATCTATTCGCCAAACGCATCCCCGAGCACGAGACGATCAAAGCACCAACGGAAAGTCTTCCGCGAGCCAAGGAGTTGGTCCTCCTCGCGGGCGCACAGTACGCCACGATGTTGTTCACCGTGCTCACACCCTCGATCGTGACACTGGTGGTGATTCAGAGGCTCGGCGCGGTGGCGAGCGCTCACTACTACGTACCCGCGTTGATTGCGGGCAGCCTCGCGCTTTTTCTCTTGAGCGTGTTTCGATCGTTCGTGGTTGAAGCTGCGTCAGAGCCACACGCGCTGCGTCACCATACCAATATGGCAATCGGGGCGATGACCGCGGTGCTCGTACCAAGCGTCTTGTTAGGCGTCATCTTCGCGCCGTACATTCTTCGGATTTTCGGCACTGGCTACGCCGCTCACAGCACCACACTGCTTCGGATGCTCTTACTGTCGCTGCCGATGGGTGCGGTTTCGATTTTTTACAGTGCCTTCGCGTGGTTGGATCGACGCGTGTGGTGGATGGCGTTACGAGACCTAGTAAGCGGAGTGATCTACTTCGGTATCTTGTTCTGGCTGATCGGTCGCCACGGCATCGCGTCAATTGGCATCGCTTCCCTGGTCTCCTCCGCGCTGTTGGGGATCTTCTTTCTGCCCATCTCAATACGCCGTTATCGATCGACCACTAATTCAGAATCTCCGCACGATCAAGGGACCGCAGCAGCGCCGGCCACGTAGGGATCAAATGGGACCGCCCGCAATGCGTCCGGCGATCAATCGCGCAATCCGAAACCGTCGAGTGGCGCTCTCGTGCGCCGCGGGTCGCGGTCTATGGTCGCAAAAACTTCGTCACCCTTGTCGTGATTCGTGGGGGATGCCCAGCGGCGCGTGACTCTCAACAAGGTGTGCGATAACGCGCGCTAATCTAGAATTCAGTTGGTGGTTTCGTTGTTTTCGTCCGTAAGTCTTTGGATATCCCCGGGCCACCAGCGAGAGGGTTGAGGGCCCACCATGTGTACCGCACCACTAGTCCGACGAATAACTCGATTGGCACTTCCGGCTCGAAATGGAGACCCACAGTGATGAGTATTGCTATGAACCAGCGCGCTCAAGTTCGTGCGAGAATTGCAGAATGAACCGAGAGGTAAAGCTAGGCGATTACGAGATCACAACAACCAGTGTCGGCTTCGGGACTGCTGGTATCTTTCGCGAGCCCAGCAAGATGGCGCGTCGAAGACTGCTCGAAGCGGCTCTCGAGGCCGGGATTCGTCACTTCGATGTCGCACCTATTTATGGCCTAGGACTTGCCCAGGGCGAACTTGGTCGCGTCCTTCGCGATCATCGAGAAAACGTTGTCGTGGTCACGAAAGTGGGTATCGGACTAACTCCACTCGCACGGGTGCTTGGAATGGTACAGAGCCCCGCGCGAAAAATTCTTCTCAAGTTGCCCTCATTACAACGACAGGCGCGCCGGAGCGCAGCCAGCCCTTCGTCCGGGCAATTTGGGGGCCTGTTATATAAGAGCACATTCAATCTTCAGGCCGCCCAACGAAGCTTGGACGAAAGTTTGCGTGAATTGGGCACCGATTACATTGACCTATTACTGCTTCACGATCCTGAGCCGTCCCACCTCAAGCCCATTGAAATGTACGACCTACTTGAAAGGGCGCGGTCCTCCGGAAAGATACGCTCGTGGGGCGTCGCCGGTGAAGCCGAACCGACCATGGACGTCATCAAGCAGTTCCCTGGCCCGACGCCGGTAGTTCAGATCCGAGACGACATCTTCCGACGAGATGAGTACCTCTCTCTCCCGGTGCAGTCCGATTTTCTCATCACGTTCGGCGTCCTCGGCGACGCCCTCCCAAAGATTCTCGCGCACGTTTCCGCAAACCAAGAACGGACCCGACAATGGAGCGACGCGGTCGGCGCAGATTGCGCCAACCCTCACACCATCGTGACCTTCTTATTGAAGGATGCACTCCGCGCCAATGCGCGCGGCACCGTGCTCTATAGCACGACTCGGCCCGCTCGAATTCGCGACGCCGTTACTCTCGTCAGTCGCGTTCCGGATACTTCTGACACTTCGCTCGATGTGTTTCGACAGCTCGTCATCGATCAACTGGGAAAGGGCGAAGTGACGCCGAAGGAAGATCAGTGATCCTCAACGCAAAAGACTTGGCCGAACCAGTGATATCGCAAGCGGACGTTGTTGTCATAGGAGCGGGGCCGGCCGGAATCGTCGTCGCGCTTGAAATGGCGCGGTCAGGCGCCGAGGTGCTACTCATCGAGAGCGGACTTCAGTCTTTCTCCGAGCGGATCCAGGAACTCGCTGACGCCTCAGACTTCGACCGTAACTTGCACGCGCCGATGTCGATGGCGACTCGACGCCAAGTCGGAGGAACGTCGACCATCTGGGGCGGACGCTGCGTCCCTTACGACCCCATCGATTTCGATTCCCGGCCATTCATCGACAATGCCGAATGGCCCATCTCGTACGAGGAGTTGCTGCCCTACTACGAGCGAGCGTGCACCTGGATGGTCATCGGACGGCCAGTTTTCGACACCAGACAGGCGCCCCATCTGGCGAGACCACTTGTCCCCGGCTTTATTGATGGAGACGTTCGTAACACAACCCTTGAACGATGGTCGCTTCCCACTAATTTCGGACGCGAGTACAAACTCCAACTGCAAAACGCGAACAATATTCGACTCGTCACTGGCCTCACCTGCACTCAGATCGTTTGTCTGCCCGATGAGTCGAGCGTGGACCACCTTGAGTGCCGAACGCTCGACGGTAACGCCGTGCAAATTCGTGGAAGACGCTACGTCTTGGCTGCTGGAGGGCTCGAAAGCACTCGCCTGCTTCTCGCCTCAACTGGGCCCGACGGAACCGCAATCGGCAATCACTCCGACCACCTCGGCCGCTGGTATATGGGCCACCTCGAGGGCGTCATTTCCAACGTGCGTTTCACGACTCCTCCGCGCCAGACCCTGTTCGGCTTTGAGCGCGATATCGATGGTGTGTACGTGCGTCGCCGACTCTCCTTTTCTCGTGACTTCCAACACGAGCGTCAATTACCCAATATCGTTGCGTGGCTCGCCAATCGTGAACCAGCGGACCCCAGGCACGCGAGCGGGGTTCTCTCGTTCGTCTATCTCATGCTCTCGTCTCCTCTGGGAAAATATATGGCGCCCGACGCTCAACGCCTTTCCCTCAAGGGTGAAAAAATTCCTGGCTCACCGTATGGGGAAGCAGAACAAGGCCCTGTCTCGGAACACCTGAAGAACATAATCCGCCAGCCCATTGCCACGGTGCGCTTCATCTTCAGTTTTGGAATAGGTCGTTTTTCAGGCCGACGCCGAAGCCCCGGCTTCTTTGTCTATAACTCGGAGAATGTCTACCCACTTCAGTACCACGGCGAGCACCGGCCTCACCGAGATAGCCGAGTCACCCTAGCCGACGATCGTGACGAACTTGGCATGCCAAAGCTCCGAATCGACATCCGCTTCACCGACGAAGATGTGAACGGAGTAATTGCCGCTCACCAATGTTGGGACGAGTACCTTCGTCGAACCGGACGTGGCCAAGTCGAGTATCTCCACGACCATCTCGGCGAAGCCATAATGGGGCGCATCGGGGGCGGTTTTCACCAGATTGGTACAACCAGAATGGCGACGAAACCTGACGACGGCGTGGTCGACGCCGATCTCGCCGTTCACGGTATGGAGAATCTGTCCGTGATCAGCAGCTCAACGTTCGTTACCTCCGGCCAAGCAAACTCGACCCTCTTGATCGTCATGCTCGCGGTAAGGCTCGCCGAACACCTCCGACATCTCGATAGTGCAGACTCCATCGCAGACAGGAATTAGTAAGTAAGATCTCGGACTTCTTGATCATCTGCACCATGAGGGCACGAGCCCGCTACCGTCCGATGGTGATCTAGGAGTTCGTGCTGCCGAGGTTCGAACCGGACTACGCCGCTATGCCAGGACTTATCCCGAGCGGGTTGCCAACAAGTGTGAGATGTCTAGCCAGCGGACGGTAAACCCTGCGTCGCGAAGAAGTCCGATGATGCGCAGGGGCTCATTAGGCTTGCCACGATCAGTTAGCTCGGCGAAATGCACTTCGACCACGACGTCTCGTATGCTCTTCAAGACCGTCGGGAGTCCGTCGAGAACTTCACCTTCGAATCCCTCGACATCGATCTTCAATACATCGGGTCTCGGTACCCCCTCATCAGCCACTACGGAGTCACCACGTGCCACGCGCACCGTTAATCCGTCGGAGGAGTTGGAAACAATGCGGCTCGTCTCCCCGCTCTTGCCGGAAACTGTGAGGGATATCTGACCGTTCGCGTCGGCCAATGCTGCCTCTACAACGGTGAGTCGTGGCCCGCCATCGAGTTCGCGAAGCAGCGCGGCGTTATCGGGAACCGGCTCGAACGCAACGACGTGACCGTTGGGTCCCACCATGTCGAGGAACTGTTTCGTGTACACTCCGACGTTCGCTCCGACGTCCCACGCGCAGTCGCCCGGCCGTGTGATTTTGGATATCGCAGCATCGACGCGTTTCTCGCCCATGGACCGATTGAAAAGCGCCGCAAGTTTCCGGCGCACCGATGGATGGCGATCCACTCGCCTGTGCACCGCCAGCAAAGCCTTAACGTATAAATCTGCCATGACAAATGGTAACATCCGTTGGTAGTTACTCAGTTGAACCTCGCCGAGCCGAACAACTCCGTGAGGAGTGCAGCGTGAGTAGGTTCACTAAAGATCACTCGGCAAACACTGGGCACATCGTGGCGACCATCTTGCCGTAGTGAGAAACCGATTCGTTCTCTTAATACTATCCCTGCGGTACCATTTCTCACTATTGCGCAAGGAGTGTTGGCGAGTGTGACGCTCACTCGAAACGACGTGCCGCGCTTGAAATCTAACCCCTCCGAACTTCTCATCAAAGAGACTCGGCGGGTAACACGTCGCCGTTGATTGACGATCGACATAGTCTTCCGTACTTTGGAAGCGATCATAGTTGGGGCTATCTATGGCGTAGGACCGGGATCCACTCACCCAAAGCGGACCACGAGTAGTGGTGTCGGCAAAGTTGCCGGGTAGGTAACACGTCGGATATTACGATAAACGACCCAAGCACCAAAGAATTTGACGCCTCGACCTCCGTAACGGTCGACGGGCCCACCTGTGGGTGATGGACTTAGATGGAAGCACCTTGACTGAACTCGACGTGCCAAACGGTTCGCTGGTAAGGGCCATCAACTCGAGGCTCGAACGCTTTGACGACTCCACCTCAATCGCTGCGTTTGGCTCTTAGGAGTCTGAGCAGCGAACGACGCCACAGACTCAGATATAGAATTAAACGCCTCAAACTGTGCACGAGTAAGCGTAAACAACGCAAAAAACGACAAGTTTTACGGGCCAACGGACTTTGCGACCACCACTTTGTTTCGTAGGGACACTCGAAAAACAAATTTCAGACTATTTGTACTGGTCCAGGCGTCGTGATGGTTCGCGTCAAGGTGAATAACATTTACGGGCGTTGAATGTGCGAGAGTTCGCTTCCGATTCGGTGTTCGGCGGTCCTCTCGTTCACCGCCAGATCAAGATAACCCGTAATTCGAAAGAAATTGAGTTGAGGTCGGTACAGTTTGCCCGCTGACGAGCCCTCGTGCTCGATAGCCTCTTTCATTTCGGTTAACCTGCGGTATCTTAAGTAAGTCCAGCACTAACAACTAACGTGCTTTTGGGACAATCTTCTAGAATAGAGAGACCGTGACGACGACCGAACCGCAAACATGCCGGACTTCGTGCAGCCGAGCTGTCAGTCGGGTGGCGCGGGGATCACTGGACTACCGCGGGATCGTCCTATGAGAATTCTGGTCGGAGTTGACGTGCAGCCGATCGAAGAAGTCGAGGCATCGATCACGCAATTCGGCGTGCGCTACACGAACCGGCTTTTTACCGAACAAGAATTGCAGAGTTGTGGTGGTAGCACTCACTCGACGGCGAACGGGCTGGCCGCCCGATTCGCGGCAAAAGAGGCCGTAATGAAGATTCTTGACTCACGAGGAACCTATCCATCGTGGAAGGAAATTGAAGTGAAACGCGGCGAAGACGGCCGACCCCAGGTCGTGTTATGGGGCCAGGCCCAACTGATTGCTCGCCGTCAAAGAATCAAGCAGATGTCACTGAGTCTCAGCCACGCTGGCGGAATCGCTACCGCAGCGGTGGTGGCCCAAACATCTCTGCGCCGATCGAAGGGAACCCGATGAGTAATTTGAACGACACAATCCGGAGTGTCCTAGAGGCGCACGGTCGCCTGTCGACGTCCGTTTCAACCTTGAAGGATGACGAAGATCTCTACGAAAACGGACTCACTTCGCACGCCAGTGTGAACGTGATGCTTGGACTAGAGGATGCATTCGACACGGAGTTTCCAGATTCGCTTTTAAGAAAGGGAACTTTCGAGTCGGTGACGGCGATTCGAGATGCTTTGGAATCGTTAGGCGTTGTCGATACGCCAACTTAGGTCGGCGGACGATAGCCATTAGATCTCAGAAGCGAGAACTGTGTGCGCGGAGTAATCGTGGAAAGGTCAGTCTCCTTGTCAAATAGCGTGACTCAAAGCGACGGATAATCAATCGTAAGTTGGTTGTTGAAGAAACTTAAGGTCGACTGACCCTTCAATAGGGTGCCACGCGGTGTCCCGTCAATCCGGCACTACTAGTGAACAATCTTCCTCTACTCACGGCCGATGCGGTGACGACTGAGTCCGGCGCTCGAAGCGGCACCATTGAGAACTTCATGGTGACGGTTCGACACACTCGGCTGCGCCATTTCGAGAGATTGATTCGTTTATGCGCGCGACCTTTAACCAATTGATTGGCCTTAACCCCGTTTGGTAGACACCATGTCCACTGAACGGAGTCAAGACCAGATTGGAAAGTCGCTACGCGGTTTGTACAAGAGATCGTAGAATTACAGCGACAGTCGCTCTCGAGTCTCTGCTGGCCACGCTTCGAACTGCATGCCATGTTCGAAAAGCAACGCCAAAGTGATTCGTTCTAGTCCGAAACCGATACAGGCAGTGTGAGCAGTGCTCCCGTCAGTCAGCTTTAGCTCGTAGGATATGCCGAAGTGGTCTTCGTGGCAGTTCGCGGAGCTGATTGCACCTGGTATCTCGGAAGATATCGGGGCAACGATTTCGTACTTGAGTTTCTTGTCACGTTGGCCCGTTGCCAGTAACTGTCCAGCTCGACCAAAGAATGGATCGTTCGCTTCAATAGCTTCGACGCTTAGGCCAAGGTCAGCCAATAATTCGCATCCTCGGGCGAGCCACTTGTCCCGATGCTCAATTGCGCCTTGTGGCGTACCTAAGTAGACAAATTCGTGCTGCCTGAACGACTGCATACGTGCTGGGTCATTGCTCGGCTCGTGGCGAAAGCAGAACGCCTGAACTTCGTAGAGTAGACCATCGATTGGTATAATCGTGTCCGAAATGAGCGGGTACACGCTGTGACAGGCCGCCGAGCACAGAGCGACCTCAGTGGGCGACAGCAACGCATCCCAATCGCCGCCTGATTCCACGCTCTCCAGTAACTTTGGCAAATCAGCTTCTTTGCCGGCGAAGCTTGAAATCGTGCCAATTAAGTCAGGAAATGACGTTAAGTAGCCACTTCCCACGAGTGTCGACCGGGCCATCACGGTGGTGAAATACAGTTGTCGATTTTTCTCCTGGCTGCCCGCAGTTGAAATATACGATTCGACTCTTCGAACGATGCTCTCGAATTCGAACGATCGATGGTAGAGGCCCGCGACGCCACCATCTTCGAGTAGTCCAACCTCCAACAAATTCTGGCGGAAATCCTCAGCACTCATGAAAATAATCCTTTCCCCTCGTACCGACCTGGCACCCGTCAATGGACGACCAGCCCAGCCCAACGACGGCGACTCGCGATTCCAGGGCCCATCAGATCGCGGCTACGAAGATAAATTTACCTTTTCGCGAAGACGAATCCGCAGATTCGACGTCGCAGACTTCTTCGAGTGCGAGCATAACATTCACACAGGCGTATGAAGATGGCCCGTTCCCAAATTGGCCGTCGCCATCTGGAACGATGAGAGCTCTTCTCGCCAACAACGCAGCCATCGACAGATCCGAAGTCACCGGTAGAAAACGTTGCAATATCGCAGACTCTTGACGATACAAATGTCGTCGCCCAATACTTGAAAGTGCCCACCCACTCATAGGAATCGACCAGAGCTTCGTCAAGACTGCCTGACGATGGAAAAATGCCGCTGTGCTGATTAACCAGATCCTCAAACTTGTAGGAAGAATGTCACTCTGTCCAAACCCGAGAGCGTTGTCCACGGAGAATCCATAGACCTCGAACGGAACAGAGGTCTGGCGCGAACGCACTCCCGAGCTAGTTGAAGTGGCTCGCGTTGCCCGGCGCCACTTCGGAGCGGAATGGCTGGAGATTGGCTTCGGACAGCAGGCGCCGTTCGTCGAGCTTGTTTGATTTGGTGAGTGGAAGCACCTCGACCAGTTCAATTCGGCTGGGCAGCATGGCCTCGGGAATCCTCTCCAGGGCAGCCCGTCGTAATTCCTGCACCGACATCGGTGCCTCGGTCACTACAAACGCGACAATTCCGAGTTCTTTTTCGTCATCGAAGGTCAAACACGTCGCCGCGGCAACGTGTTTCAAGTTTCGCATTGCCTCACTCAACTCCACGAGAGAAATCCGCATTCCGTGCCGATTGATGACCTTATCGGCGCGATCGACGTAAACATAATTGCCGTCGCCGAGCCGATAGACGAGATCTCCAGTGCGATACACGGTCTCGCCGAGAACAAGATCATTACGGAGCACATCGTTCGTAAGGGCTGGAGCGCCCCAATAGCCGTCCATTAACTGCACTCCGCCAATGTACAATTCTCCGACCCGGTCCGGCCCTTCAATAATCATTCCGTCGTCGTCAACTAGATAAAAGGTCACCGACGGATGAGCAAAACCTATTGGCACCCGTCCATCTTCAACAATCTCAGGAGTGACGTGCTGATGCGAGACGACAATCGTAGTTTCCGTCGGACCGTAGCGATTGAACACGCGGATCTGCGGTGCAATTGTCTGCAGAGCTCGGATATCGGCGACGGAGCCGGCCTCGCCGCCGAGCGCAATCACATCGAGTGTGGAGTCCGCCAGCTTGGACTTTTGGGGACTAGCGAGCAAGAGACGGAGAAAACTGGGCGAAAAGCCCGTATAAGTTATCTCTTCCTGCAATACGACGTCGAAGAAGGTCCGCGCGAACAACAACGAAGAAGGACGTATGACGACGGTTCCGCCGCAAAACAGCGTCGGGAATAGGGTAGCGAACGATCCATCAAAATAAAAGGGGGAAACGCAAAGTGTGCGCGAGTCTCGATTAAGGCCGAGAGCATTCGACGTTGATTCAACGGCAGCACCAAATGCAGTACTACCAATCAGGACCCCTTTTGGAGTACCCGTTGTTCCTGACGTGTACATCGAATAGACCGGTCGTGACGAAGGTTCAAGGGGTTCTACTAGATCCTCCTCTCGATCAATGAGCGACGCAATCGTCAAGAAAGGAATCCCATCGACCGCGGGTGTGTCACCTGGCCCATCCTCTTGAATGTCAGAAGTGATTACAATCGCAGGTGCGCAGTCGTCCAACATGGTCTTTAGCCGCGCTTTGGGATCCGTAATTGCCAGTGGCACGAAGATTGCACCGATCCACAAACTGGCCAGTGCAGCTACAACGAAGTCGATAGAATTAGGGAGTAGGAGCGCAACGCGATCTCCCTCTACGACGCCATGACCCGCCAAACCGGTACCCAATCGGGCGACCTCATCAAGTAGTTCGGCGTAACTCAGTTCACGAACCTGATCTTTAACGGCCGAAACATCCGGTCCGATAAGAGCCTGATCGATGATTCCATGGAGAACGTCCGACATCGTCAAATCCAATCTTTTATCGGGGCCCAGATTGCGAGCCCCGAAGCAACACGCCGGGAAGTTCACCCGTGGCAACGCCATCTTCAAACGTCACCGAACCTCGCTTGATCGTGCATCGGTACCCCTTTGCCGCCTGCAAGAAGCGACGACCACCCGCCGGGAGGTCATTCACAAGTTCTGGCGACGAACATTCGAGATTCTCAAAGTCGATGACGTTAAGATCCGCGAGAAGACCGGGAACGAGGAGGCCTCGGTCGAGCCAACCGAAGTGGGACGCCGGACGGCGTGTCAATTGGTGCACCACGGATTCAATGGGTATCGAATCGTCACCGTTTCTATCCCTGGCCCAGAGCGTCATATAACTAGTGGTCATGCTGCCGTCGCAGATCTGCCCGCAATGAGCGCCTGCATCAGAGAGACCAAACATCGCCACTGGCGAGGTAATCATCTCACGCACAGTTTCGAGGTTGCCGTGAGCGAAGTTGAACAGCGGAATGTAAATGAGTTGACGCCCGTCACGCTGCAGCTGCACATCGTAGGCGTATTCGAGCGGATCGAGACCCAAGCGCCTGGCCGTGGCGCCCAGGGACCGACTGGCGTCGAGGTCATAGTTCGCCGGATCATCGAGCACGAACATGTCGTCAAATCGCCGGAAGAAGGCGTAACCCGCAAAGGCATCGTCCCCCGAAGTCAACGTGGCCTGGGCATCGAGAATTCGCTGGCGAAGCACAGGATCCTTGAGGGCGGCGACCCGTTCGGTAAGCGGCAGACCAGCAATCCTGGCGTAGGCGCGCGAGGGAGTGAGTACGCAAGTTGAGGCTTCGAGACCTAGGAGTATCCCAATGGGTCGAGGGGCCACCTGAGCCTTGACGTCGAGGCCCTCTTCCTGAAGCAACGCAGCCAGCGCCATAAGATCGCGCCACCGCTCGGGAGCGGCGAGGTCCTGCTGAACTGTAAAACTCACCGGTCGTTGGCTGGTGCGAGCAAACTCCGTCACGAGGGAAAACTCCGAGGCGGCAAACTCGTCGTCAGTGGTGCAGTAGCTATCCGAAAGAAACTGGAAGACGCCTTTGCCACTTGATCGCAGCACCGACGCTAGAGCCAGCAGTTCGGGCTCACGCGCTCGGAGGGTTCCGAGGTTCTCGCCGGTGCTCGTGCGATGGCGTTCAGTTCGCGAAGTCGAAACCCCGATGGCTCCTGCGGCGATCCCCTCTTTGAGCAGATGGGCCATCATTTCGAGTTCGGCTTCGACGGGATGCTTCGTCGGGTCGGCGCCGCGCTCACCCATTACGTACGCGCGTAGTGGGGCGTGCGGGAAGTGCGCTCCCACATCAATGACGCGCGCTTGGCGATCTAGGGCATCGAGGTATTCAGGAAATGACTCCCAATCCCATCGCAGCCCTTCGTGCAGCGCCGTGCCGGGAATATCCTCGACCCCTTCCATCATCTCGATCAGTCGATCGTGAAATTCAGGTTCTACGGGAGCGAAGCCAACGCCGCAATTGCCCATGGCAACGGTTGTCACGCCGTGCTGCGAAGAGGGCGCCAGCCACGGATCCCACGTTGCCTGACCGTCGTAGTGCGTGTGGGTATCGACGAATCCGGGCGTCACCAACTTACCGTCAGCATCGATCTCGCGACGGCCCCGGACAATGTCACCGCCCACCGCGGTGATCCGCTCACCATCAATCGCAATGTCCGCTCTTCGAGACGGTGCGCCCGAGCCATCGACCACGATGCCGTTGCGAATGACCAGATCGGCTCCCACGGTTACCGTACCAACTCAGTTGCCCATAGCCCAACGTCGCATTGGTTTGCGGGCGTCATCCAACCCTTGGTATTGAGCGTCGCTCATGACAATGTTCGCGGATGCGCAGTTGTCCAAGAGATGCTCGAGCGATGACGTACCAGGAATAGGCAGCATCACTGGAGAACGACGAAGCAGCCAGGCTAGGCAGACCTGCGAAACAGTCGCACCCAACTCCTGCGCAACTCGCTCTAGCGGGCCATCGGGCCGAGAGAGCTTCCCGCTAGCCAATGGAGCCCACGGTATGAAACCAATCGAATGACTCTCGCAGAAGTCAAGAACGTCTTCGGCGCTGCGCTGGGCCAAATTGTACTGATTCTGCACGCTCACGATAGGAACTATCCGCTGAGCCACCTCAATCTGGGCAACGCTAACTTCCGAAAGACCCACCTCTCGCACCTTTCCCTCGTCGCGCAGCGCCTTCAGCAGACCGAACTGCTCCTCCGCCGGGACTTTGGGATCCACCCGATGCAGTTGAAAGAGATCAATCTGGGCGACGCCCAGACGCACGAGGCTGCCTTCACACTGCTGGCGTAGATAGTCAGGGCGACCGCATTCATCCCACTGGCCAGGACCGGTGCGGATGAATCCAGCTTTAGTGGCAATTTTCAGGTTGGGCGCGTACGGAAAAAGTGCCTCACGAATCAACTCTTCGGTCACATTTGGACCATAGGAATCTGCCGTGTCCAAAAAATCGACGCCCAGTTCGAGGCAGCGGCGCAGCACCGCCAGGGCACCGTCACGGTCTCTCGGAGGTCCCCACACACCTCTACCGGTGAGCTGCATTGTCCCAAAGCCGAGTCGATGAACGTTGAGACTACCCAATTTCAGTGTGCTCGAGCCATCCACCTGCGCATACCTCTCATTCAGATTCGCTCGTCGTGGCCATAAATCCTCCACAAAAGCCCCTTTTCGGGCGTCGTATAATCTTACCTACACGCGCACCGTGCATATCGACAGCAATGTCTAACTCCTCTTCCACGGCGTAACTTGGTTTGGCTACATGAGAAGAAGGGATCTCCGAAAGCATGAAGTTGCGCGGTCACTTGAGGATGTCGAGCATCTTCGTACTCGTTTTGAGCATCGCCCGCAGGTTAGCGTGCACCGGCCAATGATCGAATTCGCCATTGTTGGACTCGGATCGTGGGGCCTGTGCGTGTTGGAGCGCACAGTGAACCGCGCACGCCAGACGGGTACGGCGATTCGCTTGCACGTGGTTGAACCGGGACAATTGGGCGGCGGGGTCTACGCCACGGAACAGCCTGACTATTTGGTGCTCAACAATCCTTGCGGACAGCTTTCGCTCTACGCGTCGCCCGACGACGAAGAAGAACCTCCTTATGCCGTAGGGCTCTACGAATGGGCCACCAAAATGGGCTACAAGTGGGTGGGCTACGAGTGCCGAATTGGAGACGAGGGAATTGAGATCCAGTCGACCGACTATTTGCCACGTCGCCTCATGGGCGAATACCTAGCCTGGTTCTACAAGACGTTGCTCAGCGACGCGCCGGCGAATCTCGAGGTGGTGCGCCACTACGCCGCGGCCATCGACATCGAACCGGAAATCGGTGGACGCGAGCATATTTCTATGGACAACGGCACGTCGATCAGCGTGGACCACGTTGTGCTCACTTCTGGTCACACCCTCAACGATGAATTCGTGGGGAATTCGACTAACGTGCGCTACCTGCGCCCCTACCCCGTCGAATACTTCGACACGCTGCTAGCGCCCGGCGCGCCAATTGCCATCGCTGGAATGGGACTAGTGGGCTTCGACCTGGTGACGGCTCTCACGCTCGGGCGAGGCGGTACCTATGAGGACATTGGTGACCGGAAACGCTACGTACCGAGCGGTCGAGAGCCGCACATTTACCTCTACTCACGATCCGGAGATCCCTACTGCGCGAAATCCGCCCACGGAATCGATCCCTACGGTGACTACCGACCCATCGTCTGTACACCCGATGCCTTCACTGAACTGACCAATCCCGCCGGCTCGCGCCAACGCCGACGAGTGGATTTTCGACACGACCTCATGCCCATGCTGTTCGCGGAGATGCAGGGTCGCTACTACGGCCACGCCGCATTCTTAAGAGGTGGTACGCACGAAGCAGAGGACGTGCGTACCAGACTCCAAACCGCCTGGGGCAGTGGAAACTTCAAACAGGTGGTCACTGAACTTGAACCCGTCTACGGCACCTTCGATCCCGCCAGTTACGTGTTCGCGGACGAAAACGCGCGCTACGAATCAAGCGCGCACTACCAGTCGCACGTCTACGAAATGGTCGAAACCGACCTCGACCAGGCCCTCGCGGCGGGCGGTAGCCCCACCAAAGCGGCGCTAGAGGTAACGCGTATCCTGCGCGACCAGTTGCGCTCGGTCATCGAATTTGGTGGGCTCACCCTGGAGTCTTATATTGACTTCCAGTCCCACGTCCGGGGACGCATAAATCGTTTCGAGGCCGGGCCGCCGGCGCTGCGTAGCCAACAATTGCTCGCCTTGATTGACGCCGGGTTGGTCGAGATTCCCTTTGGGCCCCATCCGGAATTGACGACGACCGAAGATGGAAGGGTGCTGATTCGTACAACTACGCTTGCGACGCAGGCCCAGGCGACGGTAAACGGCGTAGTGCGTGGGCACCTCGACCTTCCCTCACTGGCCAGGTCTCGCTCGCCGCTGCTCAGTCGCATGTACGCCAAGGGTCGCCTCACCCAATTAAGTTACGGTGACACCAGCGTGGGCAGCGTCGCCATCAGCGAGGACTTCCATCCTTACGACGCCGAAGGTCGACTATTGGAAAACCTCTCCCTGCTGGGCGTGCTCACGGAGGGGGTTCGTTACTTCACCCACTACTTGCCCTCACCACGCAGCCGTTTGCGAGCCGTGCTCGATGCACAGCACTGCGTTGAAGCCATCATTCGCTGACGTGGCTACAGTCGGGTTTCAACGGCCCTCACGCAGGGCCTGGCTCAGCGCCTGGTCAAGATCGTCGATCAAATCGTCGATGTGCTCCAGTCCAATCGAGAGACGAATTGTTTCGGGCCGAATGCCCGCCGCAACCAACTCCATTGCACTGAGCTGGCGATGCGTGGTTGAAGCTGGGTGGATGACGAGTGATTTGGCGTCGCCCAGATTCAGGAGTCGCTTGAAAAGCTTCACCGAGTCGAAGAACGCGAGACCCGCCTCGTAGCCTCCCCTGACACCAAACGTAATGATCGAGGGCGCATGTCCTTTCAGATATCGCTCCGCGAGTTGGTGGTACGGATGATCCTCGAAACCCACAAAACTTACCCATTCCACGCGCGAATCGGCCGCCAAATAGTCCGCGACCAAACGGGCGTTGGCTTCGTGACGTTCGAGACGAACCGACATAGTTTCCAGCCCCTGCAGCAACTGGAAAGCGCTAAATGGAGAAAGGGTGGCGCCGGTGTTTCGCAACTGAATAGAGCGCGCCCTGAGGACAAAAGGCCGCTCGGGAAAGTCCTGTGCGAATGACACGCCATGAAACGCAGGTTCCGGCGCATTGAACATGGGAAAACGCTCAGCGTATTCGATCCACGGGAACTTCCCACCGTCGACGATCGCCCCGCCCAAGGTCGTGCCGTGACCGCCGACAAATTTAGTCAGTGAATGAACCACGACGTCAGCACCGTGATGAATTGGCTTCAACATCATGGGGGTAGCGATCGTATTATCAACAATGAAGGGCACCCCGGCGCGGTGGGCGACTTCGGCGACCGCCTCTAAGTCCACTATGTTGCCGGCCGGATTTCCAACCGACTCGCAAAAGACCGCACACGTGCGCTCGTCAATCAGCGCAGCGATCGATGACGCTTGGTCATCGGGGGCGAAGCGGGCTTCAATACCCAGCGTGGGCAGCACGTGAGCAAAGTACGTATACGTCGCACCGTAGAGTTGGGGCGCCACCACGAAGTTCGATCCAGCCAGCGCGACCGTGAGAATCGCGTAGCTTACCGCCGCCATGCCCGAGGCCACCACCAGCGCCGCCGTGCCGTCTTCTAACGCCGCGATGCGCTTTTCCAAGACGTCGTTGGTCGGATTGTTAATTCGGTTGTAGTGAAAGCCTGGAATCTCGAGGTCCATGATGGCATTGGCGTGATCAGCGTCGATGAAGTCGTGAGCGATTGTCTGATATATGGGCACGGCAACTGCTCGCGTGCCATCGGCTTGGTAGCCACCATGAATGGCGATGGTCTCATCGTGCATTGATCTAGTCCCTCCTCTGGGCCACGCTAGCCAACCAATTGGCATACATACGTATGGCCATAGCTCGCCAGTCCCACGGAGCGCGGTCACCCACTTCTTCGAAGGGGTAGGCCGCGATAATCGAAGGATCTCGATGTCCTCTAATGATCGTCTGGTGCATTCGCTCGAGTTCTTCCCAATCGTCCTCGGCAACGCAGTGATAGGGCAGGCAGGGAAGGTCATCGCGCTCGTGCCGCACGTAACGACCCACGTCGCGGCGGTACTCGCGCAAGAGGCTCGACGGATCGTATTCGGGATGGCCTTGCACCAAGACAACGCTGCACTCGTTGATGTCACGAGTCGCGACGCTCCAGCCCACCTCGTCGGACTGAATGGCCACCCGATAACCAGCCGCGCGCAGTCCGCCTGAGAGCACGGAGTTGGTGCGTGAGTGAGGAAGGAGAATCTCGGACTCCAGACCAGCGTTGAGGGGATGAGAAGTATCGACGTGTTGAGTAAAGACGCCGGTACACTTTGTCGCCAGATGGATTCGCTCTAGATCGTCAAACACCGAGAGCGCCGCGTGAGCCGCGAGGCACGAGAGCAGCATCGCTGATACGTGCTCGCTCGCCCACGAGATCAGGCCAACCAAGTCATCCCAATAGGGTTCATCATCAATCCGAGCCTGCAATGGGTTCGACCCAGTCACGATCAAGATGTCCGGGGCACTGTTCTGGAGTGCGCCAAGCGAACTGTACTGCTGGGCGATTCTGAGCGCCGTGCGTTCGCCTCGATCTACGCCTTCCAATGCGTAACGGTGCACGACTATTTCGGCAGGTCCGGATGCCGCTTCGAGCAAGTCAAGAAATTGACGTTCTGTCGCGTCGAAGGCACCATCGGGCATGTTGTTAACGAACGCACACGTCCAACCGAGTGAACCGGCGTCTGCGCGCAGTGTAGAAGCTGGGTCGACAGCGGGCGCGGCCAACCGCACACTCACTAGTAGTGGCTCACGTTTGCGTAAGTTACTGTTACTTCTTCGTGCAACAAGCGGTTGACCGCTTGTAACTCGCCGTAGTCCTCAGCCGTTCCGACCACCGCCATTATGTGGTTACGAGAACCGTCTTTCCAATCGAGATCGGCGCCCGGCCCTTGGTGCACGGTGATTGTGTCCACGCCGGGATGATCGCTCACTGCATCAATCCCGGTGATGGTCGTCACTGTTGCTGAGAGGGCTGGAGGCTGGAGGAAGAATCGGTAGCCAATGCGTTTGGTTTCGACCGGTCCATCGATCTGAATTGGCTCGGCCAGGGCGAGTCGTAGGGTCATCTCCAGTAGCGAAATGCCCGCGGCACGATTGAGCATCTCGGGAATGCCGCCGCCGACTCGACCATTCACTTCAATGATGCGAGGGCCCTCTGGCGTGAACTTGATTTCCGTGTGCAAACAGCCCGTGCGAACACCAAGCGCTTCAATCGCCACGTTCGCTAGTTCAAGTGCCGCGGCCTGATCCGCTTCGTCTAAGGCAGCCGGAATGAAGAATCCAGTCTCGCGGAAGTTCTCCGCCATTGGAAACCGGCCCGTCAAGGCCAAGTGACTGATTGTCCCCTCAGAAACCAGGCTTTCCACCGAGACGTATGCGGCGTACGGGCCCTGATCCCGACTGGGATCATCAGGAATATAACTCTCGAGGACCATATCGGGCCGCGCCGGTCCGAGGGCGTTGAGAAGTTGAGCCAAGTGCGCCGCGTCATTCACCAAGAACGTATACCTGCTTCCTTGGGCTGAACGCGGCTTGAGAACCGCGGGCCAACTCGCGTCCTTCGAAAGCAATAACAGGTCCTGCTCGGACTGCTCGGGTTTGATCACGATACAGCTGGGCATCGTGAGGCCCGCGGCGCCCAAGACCCTTCGTTGCTCGGCCTTGTCAGTCAGTGCGACGGCCGTCTCGTACGAGTGGAATGGCAAGTCCAGCGCTACCGCCGCTTTCGCGTACGTCGTCATATTGGCATCAAGGTACGTCGAGATGCCGTCCAGCTTGCCTTGCACCGCTAATTCATCCAGAATCTCATCGACGCTCAGTCCGTTGACGTCGATGACCGGCCCGAAGCGGATGAGCAGATCCGTCATTTGGTGCATCTCGGGCAGAGAGCCGTCAATCATCCACAGCAAATCGCAGATACGCGCAGCCGACTCAGTCAGTTGCATCACCGGCACACAGCGCGGACCATAGCCGACAGCGACGAGTGGACGCTTCTGGCTGGTCGAAGAATCAAGTGTTCCCGTAACCATCAACCGGATGTTAGCGTTGATCTGGCGTCCATCCGGTTGCCAACATGCGGCGTGCGAGAATGAAAAGATACTTGCAGTTAACGCCAAAGACGGAGGACGAAAGAGCAATGCCAGTCGAGATCATTGGAATGGTGGGCACCAGGGACGCGTCAGAAATAAAGGGTCCGCTGGTCGATGGACCGGTCGTGGACTGGATGGACGGTCTGGTTATTGAACCGGGCTATCTGGAAGCAATTTCGCGCGCTCACGAGGTTGGAGGATTTGATCGCGTCCTGGTGGGCTACGGGGCCGTCGCACCCGAAGGTTGGGCCGTAGCGAACTCGGTACTGCATCACACCAAGCAGCTAAAGGTAATGATTGCGCATCGTCCCGGATTCACCCAACCAGTTGTCGTGGCTCGAATGGCGGCCACCCTTGATCATCTCACCGGCGGCGGACGCGTTGGTCTTCATTTCATTACCGGCGGAGACGAGGCCGATCAGCGCCGAGAGGGCGATTTTGTTCCTCACGACACGCGATACCGGCGCACCGGCGAGGAAATGGCAATCGTGCGTCGGATTTGGTCAGAAGACACGCCCTTTGACTTTGAGGGAGAGTTCTTCCGATACGAGGGTGCATTCAGTTCCGTGAAACCCGTCAGCCCTGGAGGAATTCCACTCTATTTCGCCGGCGCCTCCGCGCCCGCCATTGAAGTGGGCGCGGCCCATGCCGACGTCTACGCCTTCTGGGGAGAGCCACGAGCAGCAGTCGCCAGTCGAATGGAGGTAATCGAGAAATCGGCAAAAACGGCCGGGCGGACGCTGCGCTACAGCATCTCGCTCAGGCCGATCATCGCCGACACTGAAGCTGCAGCGTGGGAAAAAGCGGAGAACATAGCGGAAATAACGGCGGAACGAATTGAACTGGCCAAACAGCGGATGGCCGGTCACGAGGACACGTACCAGGGGCTCGGTGGGCAGCGCAATGCGACCTTCTCTGTCGACCGAGACACGGGCGGCACCACGTCGGTGGGGCGCAAACGGCTCATCGAAATGTCTGCGAATCAAGACGTGTACGACGAGCGCCTGTGGATGAAGGTAGCGAATCTGACGGGAGCCGCGGGCAATTCGACGGCGCTGGTCGGCACGCCTGAGCAAGTGGCCGGAGCCATGCTTGGCTACTACGACCTGGGCATCACCGCGTTACTGCTCAAGGGATTCGACCCTCTCGCCGACGCCATTGACTTCGGCAAACAGTTGCTCCCTCTCATTCGCGAGGGCGTGGCAGAACATGACGCTGCTCGATAGCAGCAGCCAGTCAGGTGGCCTCAGACAGTGCCTCGCTCTCACTGTTTGACAGACATCGAGAGTACCGGTCTAGGCCGCCCAATCGAATGCGACGAATGCGAACGTCGACAATGGGCGCAGAACGTAGAGGTGCGCCACGGTCGGCAATTCGGGCGCTCTCGTTACGCTGACGCGCGACTGGCTTGGAGTTGCTTGCGGGCTGAGAGCAGTTGAGGTTGACGTAGCGGTCGTTTTTAACCATAACGATCCGACCGTGCGCGCCACGGACAAGCCGATCGGAGCGAGTAGGGCGACTCGCGTTGGTAGCCAGCAGTGCCACACGCGCCCTCCTCCACCGGAAACTGTGCCGCCACGAAGCCGCCTACTTTGAGCGCATCGACTACTTCAATCGGGAATCGAGCGTTGCGATCCACGTCGTCGGCCTCTGGTCCGGCGACCTCGACGCCTTTTTCCCTCGCCGCTTTCGACCACGTCCCGTCACTTCGCCTGGCGCGATCAGGCCCTCTTTCAAGTCCCTCGTCACTGTTCCTCCTCGACGGCTCGCTTCGTGTCCGTTGACGCCGTAACTCCCGCGAACTTTTCGAGCACGAAACCTTCCAAGATTGCCACGGCTCTGCCTCGTCCCGCAGCGCTGAGCATAAAGTGGTCCAAGCCAGGCACGATCTCCACGCGACAGTGTGGCGACGAGACCATGCGGCGTTGATCGAACGAGCGAACGATCGGCACCTTGGGAAACGGAAAGAGGTCCTCGGAACTCGCCAATAGCAGCATCTCGGTGCCGTTGGCCACGAGTGCCGACCGCAATCGCAATGAGTACGCCGACGGCGTCAATATGCGCGCGGCCTGCGATACGGCCTTGGACATCCTCGGATAACGCTCAATCATCATCATCAGTCGTTTCACTATTAATTGTGAGAAGCCCCGCGGCGACATCTCCATTCGAAGGACGTTGCGCAACATCCCCACTCCAACTTGGGGGTTGATGACACATACGCCACGCGAACGCAACCGCAACGCTACCTCTAGGGCCGGTGGAGCTCCGGAGCAAAAGCCGACCAGCACCGTGTCCGCGTCATCGGCGAGATTGAGCGCCGCGATGGTTTCACAAACATCGTCAAGACGTCTCTCGTCGTAAGTCGGCTCACGGGGCCGTCCCGGCATCCAAGGGCTCTCACCCAGATCCTTGAGATCGAATCGAAGGGTCCGCAGACCGTGACTGGCCCACTGACGTGCGAGCTCGACCCAGAGCCTCGAGGGACCCAGATGATCTTCATTGAACCAGTCGTTGACCATGACGATCAACGGGCCACGAACGTCGCTCACCGGTTCACTCACCACACCGAACAACTGTTGCGATCCAAGCGCCACGCATCGTTCCTTCACTGCCGACACGTTCGGGGCTCGCGTCACGATCGCATCGAGCACCTCAGCGGGCTCACGATACGGCGACGGAGATGGCGACGTCTCTTTCAGCCAGGTTTCGATAAGCGCCATCGTCAATTCCGGTTGCTCCAACGACGGACGCTCGACCTCCATGAGGGCACCTTGCTCGCTCGTCGTGGCCCACTCCGCGCCTTCGGAGTCGAGACGCGTACGGAGTCGTTGAGGCACCAAACGGTCCTCGCGTGCGACGACCAGAGTCCGCTTCGCAATCGTGTACGTTGCGGCGCTCGACAAGCTGAGCGAACGCAGTCTCTCAGCCGTCTCGTCACGGAAGACGAACTCCGAAGTCTCCACCGATCCGTTCAAGTCCATTTGATAGTCGGGTCGTCGAAGAGCCTCGAGAGCACCCATCTCGCGCAGATACGTTCGTCCGGACTCGCAGGGATCCCACAGTACGGCCGACGACAGTTGAAGGTCGAGCTCGGACGCCGCCACCCCGAGAATCGTGGCTCCAAAGCGCATGCCGACGGCCGCGACCGATTGCACGCCACAGGAACGCAACAACTCGACACCTTGTTCGATACCGCGGCTCCACGCTTGATCGAAGTCCTCGTCGTCGAGGGATCCTGCGGAATCTCCCGTGCCGTAGTGATCAAAACGAAGTGACACGTAGCCGCTCATGGCCAGCGAGATCGCCAGGCCCCGAAGTGCAAAACGTGCGAATCGAGCCTCGCGAGTGATGGGCGGGGATATCAGCACGCCTCCGACAGCCATGCCTGACGTAGGCGCTGCGAGACGACCGAAGAGTGGCCGCTCAGGGCTCCCGAACCACAGCGACCTCTCCTTCACTTCTGCCCGCGGACCCGTCACCGTCACAGCAACCCCGAATAATCTGCCCCATCTATGTTCGACAGCCTCTCGAATCCGTACGAGCGCAGGTGCCGCTTCGCTGCGCCACCATCTTGGAAAACTCCCGCGTAGAGCAAATTTCGACGAATGTCCTCAGGCTTCACTGAAATACTCCCTCTTCCACTTCGAATCTCCATGCGCGTCAGGGTTAACTGACCCTAGCAACGACTACGCCCAGTGAAGCCGGCGTTTCTTCAATGGATGATACAAGTCGAAGGATCACCCGCCTCAAGACGAAATCGGGGAAGACGACGTCGAACGCATCCTTCAATGCCAACTTGACGTTAACGCTAGCATGCGAGAAATCACCATTTTTATGGAGATCGTCTTCGTTTTCCATGGTCTGCGTGTCGATATCAACTCGTACGAGTTCTACGGGCCTCCGGCAGTTCGAACTCATGCCCGCTTGATTCAGGCTCCATTGTTGACTCGTCGGGTACGAGCTTCATCCCCGAGTAGTTCGTCGCTATGCTCAACGTTCACCCTCGCCGCTTCACCATCGCTAAGGGTTTTCAAAAACAGAGCTTGTTCGTTAACCGGGGTTTGTAGAGGCACCCGTCGTAGAACCACTTTGCCTCTTACCAATCCAGCCACCGCTAGACACGTCCCTGCGACAATCAATGCCGAGCGAGTCAGGGCCGTTCGCGGATGTCGAAACAACATGCCGAAACTCTGACATAGCTCTCGAGGCAGAGCCCCCAGAACGTGTCTGCGCTCCGCTGCCAATCCTGCGCTAGTGCCAACAAGAGAGGACACCGCCGCCTTAGAGAGACCCTCCGCCCAGCACCTTGTCCAGAAATAATGCCATGTGAGACGTGACATTGGAACGCGATGATGGACTACGGCAGCGCGAGCTAACATGAATCGCTCTTCAGGAAAATGAGAGATGTAGCGAATGCAAAGTTCGGTCTCTTCACAACCGAGCGGCGTAAGGCCAATCCGACCAATTCCAGAAGTGAAACCACCGACAGAGGTGAATACTCGACGTCGGATGGCCATGTTCGCGCCGATTGGATTACGAATCGGTGAGTTAGACGTGGGTAGACCAGCAAAACTGCAGCCAAGAATCCAATAGAACGTCTCTGGAAACCACGCAGCACTGTCGCCCTCCCAATGGGGAACAACGAATCCACCGGTACCGGCGACTGATAAATCCGACATCGGAGCAATTAACTCTTCAAGCCACTTGGTCTCGGCGAATGCGTCATCGTCCAAAAACGCCACTATGTCGCCCAATGACAACGCAACACCCGTGTTTCGCGCCCCCGAAAGACCCTTCGTTGACTCGTTTGCCACCACCCTCGCGCCCGGAAATTCTATACTCGCGCGCTCGAGCAGTTGTTCGTTGTGGTCGATCACAACGATAATCTCCTCAGGTTTGAGGGTCTGACCCTCGCATGACCGAACGGCCGCGCCCAGGTCGCTCCACCTGTCCATGGTGTACGCGCAAATTACTACTGAGATCCTCACCGGGCTCCAAGGGCCGAGGGAACGTCAGAGCCCTCATGCGGGCGCACCCCGACAACTCGCGTCGCGAATTCATCCCACTTATCCGGGTTGGGAAATTGCAGGCCCGCCAGCCGCAACGCGTGAATTAACGCGACGTGAAGCGACGCCGTGCGATTGCGTTCCGCCAGCAGGCCGCCCACGTATCCCCGCCCCACCTCCGGACGAAGCGACGAACCGAGTACGACCGTGCTTATACCGCTGTTGACGGCCATCGAGAACATTGGCGAGTTGAGTGCCGGCTCCGCGATGCCTAGCGCCGACGACGCGCGACACAGGGCTTGAAGATCGCTGGATGAAATAGTGTCGCCGATCAACTCCACGTGCTTGGAGTGATACGAACTCGCCACCCTCTTCGACACCGTCGGATCGGCGAAGCGCATCACGACCTGAAGGTTGTAGGCATCGATCCAGGCCTCAGGAATTGCGTCGAAGGCGGCCAACAATGTGTCGAGTGAGGCAACGTCGTCCTTGGGTAAGAACGCCGTGATGACTTGCTTCGAAAGGTTCGAATTCCTGCCACCCAGCGACAGGGCTTGATGTGATTCGATCGATGGTCCAGAGCGCCCGTACATCGATGCGAGCTCGCGAGCTTGCAGCTCATCACCGACGAGCACGACATCGGCGTGTGCGAACGTGCTCGCAAGACCAATCGCTCGTGCGTGGTTAGGTTGCGGCAAACTCGCGCAAGCCACGACGGTCCGAGCCCCGGCCGAACGTCCGGCGTGAATGAATTGCTTGATCCACGCGTTGTCGATGCCAGGCCACGCGTAGGCGATTGCCGTCGCGATATCAGGACCGATTAGATCGCGAAAGCTGCGCGCGCGAAGCCGCGAATTCGTAGACGCCTCGTGACGGCTAATTATCTGGCCCTCGATCGGATTGTGCGCCGCGGATAATGAGGGAGCTCGATGCAGACCGGTCATGAGATCGGTGTTGAGGTCCACCTCAATACGGGTAACCGGCATCGACTTCGCAAGGGCCTGGGTTATCTCTGAGACAATCAAGCCGGGGATAGTGAGCGACGAACCCGGGCCCGCCACCACGGCAGCATTTCGACCGCCGACCATCTTGAACACCGTGGTGTCGAGAGAATTTTCAGACTCTAGCAACACGGTATTTCCGCATCCTTTCACGCACAATCACTCCAAAGCAACTAAGTCCATCTCGTAGAGCGTTGAGATTACTGTTGCCATGAATTCTATGAGTTTCGAAGCAGGGCACCTCTACGGTGCGCAGCGCCGCGCGGTGGGCCCGGATGTCGATGAGCAGTTCGACCTCGAATCCATCCGTGTCGATAGAGATGAGATCAAGTTGATCAGCCCACACACCCTTAAAGCCGTAGGTCCCGTCGGTGAAGTGCGCGCCGAAGAAGAGCCACAGCAGGAAGCAGATGCCGTGGTCTCCGAAACGGCGCAGTCGGGTTATGTCGACCGATCCTCCGCCGGGAGCGAAGCGACTCCCTTTTACGTAGTCCGCACCCTCCATGAGCGCGACTCTGAAGGCTCCGATCTCCTCGCCATTCATGGATCCATCGGCGTCCATGATGATGAGAATGTCACCCTTAGCAACTTCGAGACCGGCGCGCAGCGCCGCCCCTTTACCCGCAATCTTCTGCTGGATAATCCGAGCGTCGGGCCGCAGCACTTTCGCCACGCGTTCCGTATCGTCTAAGGACCGACCATCAACGATGATGATTTCACTGACCCAATCGGGGACGGTGTTGAGGACGTACGGAAGATTTCCGGCCTCATTCAAAGTGGGAATGATGACGGAGATTGTCGGCGCTCCGGGTCGCATACGAGCACTGGCGGGTACCTCTATAAGGCCCGTCAGCGCTTCAGGGTTGACCAGCAACTTCCCATTCCTCCTTACCAGCCCCTGCACCACTAACAATCCCAGAAAGGACCCCCACTGTCAACCTCAAATTAGAACGGTGAAGGCGCAAATTTAGAATCGCAACCCTTGATTTATCGATGAAATCCAAGACCGTAGCGCGTGTCGTCAGCACGCAAATCTGGTTCACTTCGCACTCCCTTCGATTGATATGCCCCCCGTTTGGCGGCCCTTGACAATCGGGGTTTTGAGATGAATCACAAGTATGTAGTTTCTTCGCGGAAAATGCAATTCGTCATCGTCGCCTTCAGTCAGACTGAACTTAACCGTCATTGCGCCGCTCCAATATTCAGCCCAATGACACTCCAAAGAATTGTCTCAGGACCGACGCGATCGTCGAAATGCTTCATTTTTTTGGTTAATTTGCCTGGTACTGCGCAACCCAATCGACCTCCATCGATTGGGGCGTAGTCGGGCACGCAAAACCTGACGAGCACCACGTCTGCGACTGAAGACTTATGTGCATTGGGGTGTCAGGGATGGCGCTGGGCGTGGTTACGGAACCCCATACACTGCCATCGACGGTATAGATAATCGAGTTCGCCGTCCAGATCACGCCCCAGGTGTGCCACTGTGTCATATCGATGTTCAAACTGCGCGGAATCTGGGTGTTCGACGAGGTGTAGTGGACCGTTGCAGAAGTGGAACTCGTGGTCCCATATGTTTCGTTGAAGTCAATCTCGGGGGGCCAGACGGGAGCATCCGGCCAAAGCAGCTCGACCCCAGTTGGGCCGGGCCCCGTCATACGTGAACGCACGAAGTACGCTCCGTAGAGCTGGCCCGGAACTCCGCTAAGACTTGTTCCGCCGGTTACCCACTCATTGTTGAAGTTCGGGTCTTGGTAGGTGTTGATGCGCAGCAATCCGCCACTCACCGTCACGTGAGCCCGGTCGAACTGGCCACTCGAGTCGCCTTGGGGCACGCCCTCGTAGAGAAACCAATTCGGCGGCAGAGACGAGCCCGTGAAGGTAGTCACATAACTCTGACGATAACCCCGAAGCGCGCTAGCACTGGGTGGGCTATAACCGGACTGATCAGAACTGTCCGCCGTACCAATCGGATAGGCCACGTTTGGTGACGATCCGGTCGTCGTCGTAGTGGGAGGCGGCGAGGTCGTGGTCGTCGGTGGCGCCGAGGTCGTGGTGGTCGTCGGTGGCGCCGAGGTCGTGGTGGTCGTCGGTGGCGCCGAGGTCGTGGTTGTCGCGGGTGGCCGAGTAATGGGCGACGAGCCGGTCGTCTTGTTGACCGGCGGAGGCGAAGTAGTGGTCGTGGAGAACCGTGACGTCGTGACCGTCGTAGTCGGAGCGTGACCCGATTGACCGTGGTGACCAGCAGCCCTGCTGAACGGGTCAAGTTTTGTGCTCGACGACAGCGACTTGGCCGTGAACTTCCGCGGCTTCGCGGCCGTCAGGGAGTTGGTAGGAGCGGTTCCAGTATTGCGCTCGACTAAATGGCTAGAAAATGGGTTGGCAGTCACGCCGGGTGTGGTCGCGACGGCGTGTATCAGCACGGCCTCGGATGTACCGGCCGCGGACGAGGTCGACGCGGATGCGTCAAGACTCACCATCGTCAATAGGACGCAAGAAGCGCATACCAGCGTCACGAGCTTGGGAATCCGGTACGTGGCCGGACTCTGGAAAAGTTGGTTTATTGTGCCCTTATTCATAGTTTCCAAAATCACATACCAGAATCACTTCGCGGCCTACGCAATCCCAACAAATTGACAAAACTGCTCTGTGACCAGCAATTTCTCCACCATTTACGCGATTCAAGAACGGCCCATCGGAGGATGGCACCGTGCGAGCAACCTCACGAGCGGCCCCACGCTCGACCAATGAGCCACTTGGGGCCCTTCTTTCAGCGGACTTGCGAAGTGAACTCACCTCGTTTCCGGCCATGGAGGTAGGTCGGCGGCGGCGCGTCCTCGGCCGCCACAACGTGAGTCACGTTGCGGGTTCCATCCTTAGTCGAAGCGACCGTCGAGCGTACCAACTCGGATATTGACTTCTCTGATCCTCGAGGAGAGAAACGACTACGTATTTACTGTCGTGTCGCGCTTACGCACTGACGCGCGGTCAATTCTGGGACTGATGGGCCGCCCAGGCGTCGACCACAATCTCCTCGAGGTCCGAACTCCCCGGCTTCCAGCCGAGAATCTCATGAGCGAGCCCGTTACTGGCCACGGCGGCGGCCGGATCTCCCGGTCGTCGATCAACGAAACGAACGTCGAATTCTCGGTCGGTAACTCGTTGCACCGTCTCAACAACTTGTCGATTTGATGAACCCACACCCGTGCCCAGATTGATGGTCAACGCAGAATGGACTTCCAGGGCGGTAATGGCCTGAATATGGGCCTCGGCGAGATCGCTGACGTGAATATAGTCACGTACGCACGTTCCATCGGGCGTCGCGTAGTCATCGCCGTAGATGTCTAGATGGTCTCGGCGACCAAGGGCCACGTCGAGCGCAATAGGGATCAAGTGGATCTCGGGTTCGTGGCGTTCGGGGTGAGCCAGGGTTCCGCCCGCAGCGTTGAAATATCGAAGCGACGCCGATCGAATGCGCCCGCACTTCGCCATCCATTCCAGGGCCTCCTCGACCATTCGCTTGGATTGGCCATAGGGGCTGTGCGGACGGGTCGGTCGGTCCTCGCCAATAGGCATGTCGCTCTGTTCGCCGTAGACCGCGCAAGAGGAGGAGAACACAAATCGCTCCACTTTGGACCTGACCAGCGCGTCAAGCATTCGCAGGCTCGAAGCCACGTTATTGGCGAAAAAGACCTCGGGGTACTTCATCGACTCCGCCGGCTCAATGCGGGCCGCGAAATGGACGCACGCGTCAAAGCGTCCGAGGGACTGAACAAGCTCTTGGTCACCGCAGTCGCCCTTTACGAAGGTTGCCCCAGCGGGCACGTTGTCGGCCCGGCCGGTCACTAGGCTGTCGAGCGCCACTACCTCATGGTCCCTCGCCAAAAGAAGTTCGGCGGTGGTCGAACCAATGAATCCGGCCGCTCCGGTTACGAGAATTCTCACCTTGACCCACCGATCCGAGTTCCCAATGTGATCAAATCCCCCCACTCATTGGACGAGTCTATAGATACCCCTCGACGCAGAACATGGTTCGCCCATCGGGATCGGCCCGTACTATGCGACGCGTATTTTCGGGAGCGCGTGGAAGTATTCGAAATGGATCTTTCGGTTAGCGCCAGCTCGTTCGAGATTGCTCGCGACGAGCGATCACCCGCGTCGCTGGCGTTTAGGAACCTTCGGTAAGTTCCTCAGCCCAAGTGAACGTCATGACCGGGGGAGCGCCCTTGGGTAGTTCAACGAGATCCACGAACGACGACGAAGCGCCTACCACGGCGTAGCCGGTACCCATTTCACAGTTCTGACAGTTCAAACCGACACCGGGATTGTAGGGAGCGTCCGAGCCGAGCAGTTCGTCGCGGTGCGCCCAGCAGCCGGCCGCCGAAGCCGAGGTGCAGGCGATGTTTGAAGTGCCAGCTGCGTTACCGCCCCAGCCGTCGTCGTACATCCAGACGTAATCGGCCGCGAGCACGGTGAATCCACCGGCCCACGCCCCACCCATGCCGGGGTCACCTTGTGCGTCATTGCCGATTGAGAAACCGGCGGCCACCGAGGGATCGGAATTCGACTGCGCCGCGCGCTGCGCGTTGGCACTCAACGCGGCATTGATGCCCAGGTAAGGAGGCAATCCACGGGCAATCCGCTCCAGATTGGCGACTACGAAGAGCTGTTGGGTCGTGCTCAACGAGTACCAGTTCGACGGCAGCACCATCGACGGCAGGTTCTCGTCCGCTCGAGCCACGTTGACGGCCTGAAGAATATAGTTCGTGCAGGCCGGGTCGTTTATGTAAGACGGCCACTTCAAGGACGTCGTCACACAGGGATTGGCGCACGTCCAACTGCCCGCGGAGCTCGTGCACTGTCCCGAACTAAGAAAATTCGGACTGGGATTGATGTTGGCCGATGGATTGGCGATTTGAAACGTAACGGGCGTCACCGGTGCCGTCGTGGTGGTCGTGGATGGCGCGATTGTGGTGGTTGTCGTGGGCGCGGGTGTAGTGGCCGCCGGGGGCGCCATTGTCGTCGTTGGAGTAGTGGAGTTTGCGGCAGTGGCGGACGGTTTCGTATTTTCTGAGGCCGTCGTCGCGATAGGCGACGTCGCGGTTGAAACGCGCGCGACGGAATCCCTAGTGCCGGAGCGATGCGACGACTTCGCGGCGACCTGGCGTGCGTTGACGATGCTCGATGAATTTTCGTTGGCGCGCTGAACCGTCGTGTTCGCGACGAAGGAAAGGCCCTTTTCCGTCAAAAACGCGGTGCCGGGCGACGTGGCCGAAACAGGCAACTCCGCGATCACCATGGAAAACACGCTCAGCGACATCGCCAACGTTCCCACGAGGTCCAAACAACGTGACCGAGACTGGGGCGCCACGCGAGAGGGTAGGTGGCGCCGCAAGGTCTTCAGAAAGCTGCCGGGGCGCGGGCTTGCTGAATGCCCTTGCATGTATTTCATGCTTTAAATGCTCGCCGAGCCACATCACCGCGCCCCCTACGAGAACCCAACAGCGGCTCAATTTCACTTGATTCCTCCCGCCCTATGGTCGATCGAACCTTCGAACCGGGGCGCGGAGAATCCCGGTCAGCGAGTTCGCCCTTCCCGCCTCGATCGGCGCGTCGGTGAAAATCTCGTCCCGACCCGGCTGCCGCGGGGTGTCGACCACTGTCCGTGTCGTGCCGAATTCCAGGATTCCCCTTGCGTGGTCACTGCGTCGCGCGAGGGGATTCGACAAACCAGCGCTGCAATAAGCGCACTTCGTTTATGGGCGTGGCTCTTCCATGCAAGGGCATGCTGGAAGAACCACCTCAGCGAGAACTGAGAACCGACCTCGTAGATTCCGAGGGGCAGAGGAATCATTTCACGGCGAAACTGCGATTTGCCCAACTTGTGCCGCAATTGTCTGACGTTTGTTCGTGCGTGGTTTTCCTCACTCGAATCTTGATTTCCATCGAGCCGAAAGCAAGCGTCGCGTAATTTTTTTCCCGTTGGACCGCGTTGCGGGAACTCAAGAGACCGGCAACGCGGCATCATGTCGCGTCGGCGCAAGTCCTACGACGTGACAAGTTTGGTGAAGACCACCAGATTTGAAAGGTAGTGGTGGGTGCCGGAATCAAACACCCCTCCGCAGGTCACTAATTGCAGCGCACTGTACGAGCGAGACCCGTACACCAGACGGTTCGGGAAATTCTTCTTCAGGTACATGCGCAGCCCGATCACGCGAAAGTGCACCGTCTGGCCGTCGAGCAACGTGACCGACATCAGATTGCCGGGCCGCAATTTCGACAATTGGTAGAAGGCGGCCGGACCTTTGACTGAATCCACGTGACCCAGGATGACGGCGGACCCTTTCTGACCCGGCGAAGGACCCAACTTGTACCAACCCGGCACGTACCAGCTCTTGGGTACCTGCACGGTGCCGTTCTTGTTGAGTCCGAGCTCGCTCAACCGCTCCGAGAGTCCGATGATCGGGATCGCGAGATGGATCGGTCTCGACCTGGAGACCTTGAGCGCGCTGCGCGTTGATGACAACGGCGATCGATTCGAACTCGCCGGTGCGCCGGGCGAGGCAGCGAGCAAGGCCACGCTCGACGGCGCCGATGATGACGAATAGAACGGAGACGCGGCAACCGCGCGACGGGGAGCTTGGTTCGAGGATGACGTGCGACCAATGGGGCCGGGAATGCTCGGACCCACCCGGGGGCCGTGCAGACCCAAAAGTATGAGCAGCACGCCAATCACGACGAGCGCAATCGACGCGATCCACCACCACGGGGTGAATCGTCGCCGCTCGCGGGTTGTCGCCACGACGGTCAACTTACTGGCCGCTAACTCCACGCCAAACTAGGCGCGGCGGCGACGTCGGATCATGAAGACCATCAGCGCCAGCCCGGCTGCGACCGACGACCCGCCGGCGCCCAGGAACCCACTGTTGTACACCACCTTCGCGGATCCGCCCAGTCCCGTCGGTGGAGCTGACGAGGGTATCTTGGTCGGCGGAATCGTCGAGGGACTCGAAGGTATCGTTGAGGGGCTCGAAGGTATCGTCGTGGCGACTGTGGCGCTGGCCGTAACGGTCGCCGTGGCGACTCCGGACGTCTGAGCACCATTGGTCGCGGTAGCAGAGTTGGTCACGGTGCCCGAACTCAAATCACCGGCGGTAATCGTGTACGTATTGGTGCAGGTAATGGACGCACCGACGGCCAGGGTCTGGGCGGCGCCACAATCAAGGGCCGCGCCTCCATTGATCTTGTTATCGCTCACCGTGTACTGGTCCGACCCGAGGCTCACGTCGCCCGTGTTGGTGATCACGTAGGTGTACATGACGACTTGGCCAACGGTGTCGTACGTACTCGTAGAAGGGGTCTTCACCAGGGAGATCGCGGGGTGCGTGACCGCGGGCGGCAACGACGGACCCAGAGGCGGCGCCGTCCCAGTGAGCGGAATGATCAACGTCTGGCTGGCGGTCACGTTCGCTCCGGTGGGCGGGGTGCCGGTCGCGGTGCCGGTGTTGGTGATCGAGGCGGTG
>OLLM01000189.1_pt1 | contig 112053 bp, 122 predicted proteins | sample 1604581 | NCBI WGS metagenome assembly OLLM01 (sample SAMEA104055725, study PRJEB20765) | soil metagenome | biome: Arctic tundra; feature: Polygonal ground; material: soil | place: USA | collected 2011-09 | depth 0-0.5 m | reverse complement strand
GCTCAATTCGCTCGGGGGCAAGGACTCGAACCCTGAATAACTGGACCAGAACCAGTTGTGTTGCCAATTACACCACCCCCGAAGGGCTTGGCAATCTTATCCAAGTGCGCTCGCTACCCGCCAGAAGGTACGTGAACGTTGGACGCAGTTGATGTCCACGAACTCAAGGTGCGATAGCCAATGATACGGCCCACCCCGACCGACGCGGTCTCCTTAAGGTAATAGAGCCACAGCGAGAAGTGGATCGTCGGTGAGTTCGAGACCGGTGAGGGTTGCGGCTTAAGACCCTGAGCCGAGGAAATCGCCATCGCTCGGTACTCGTGAAAGGGATCAGTCACGGTGAGCACGGTCACGATGTGATGTTTCTTGAGCGCCGGCAGCACCGTAGACACGTTCTGCCAAGTATCGTTGCCCGCGCCCCGCAAAATTTTTGCGGCCGGAACCCCGTGGCCCTCCAGGTACGTTGCTGATACGCCCGCTTCGGTGAAGTTGTCACCGGGACGATTGCCGCCCGTGACTGCGATCCAGGGAGCGCGGCCATCTTTGTACAGTTCGAGCGCGTGGTCGAGGCGAACCGTGAGCTCGGCCGACGGCGTGCCGTTGTCCTCGGTGGTGCCAAAAACCAGGATGGCCTGGGCCGACTCCTTGGAGTGCTCGTGACCGGTCAACCAGATCTGGACGAAGGTGATGGCGAAGTACAGCAACACGATGGTAAAGAGCGCACTGATGATGCGCCTCACCACTCTGAAGGGCCAAAAAATCACTTCTTGTAGGGGCGCGCGAGGGCGTCGCGCAGCAGCACGAGCGTGCGATCTCGACCGAGCAGTTCGAGTGATTCAAAGAGAGGGGGTCCCACCAGCGAACCGGTAACGGCGCAGCGAATAGGAGCCTGCGCCTTGCGAAGCGGCATCTCCAATGACTCGCCGATTTGAATGGTCGCTTCGTGCAGCGACGCGGCGTCCCATTCGACCTCGGCGAAACGTTCGATTGCGGCCACCAGCAGGTTGCGCCCGAGTGGGTCGCCGCCCACGGACTTGTCGAAGGCCGCGTCGTCGATGACCGGCGCATCAAGGAAAAAGAAGGAGATCAGGGCTGGCACCTCGCCCAGGGTTGCGACCCGCTCTTGAATAAGCGGAGCCACTCGCGCAAAGAGTTCCGCGTCGAACTGCTCCTCGCTCCACGGCACCTCGCGGTCCGTGGGCCGCCAATCGGTCGCCCACGGGCACACCCACGGCGCGCAGGCCTCAAGAAACTCCTCGGCCCCGAGGGCGCGGATGTACTCGCCGTTGAGGTGGGTCATCTTCTTGACGTCGAAAAAGGCCGGCGAATGCGAGACGTCCTCGAGGCGGAACTCTTCAATCAGTGTTGGCGTCGGAACCTTTTCCTCGTCGCCGCGCGGACTCCAACCCATCAATGCGAGATAGTTGACGAACGTCTCGGAGAGGTAGCCCTGGTCGCGAAACGACTCCGTCGCGACGGGGTCCTTTCGCTTCGAGAGCTTCTTGCGATGTTCGTTGACCAGTAGCGGCAGGTGCGCGTACACCGGCACCGCCAAGACCGATCCCGACGCTTCGTTGAGCGCCTCCCAAAGCAACATCTGCTTGGGGGTATTGGACAGGTGATCCTCGCCGCGGATGACGTGGGTGATTCGATCTTGACGATCATCGGTCACGTTGGCCAAGGCATAGAGCACCGCTCCCGATGACTTCGCAACGATGAAGTCGTCAATCGTGGAATTGGAGAATTCCACCTCGCCGCGCACGGCGTCGTGCACCACCGTGTGGCCCTCGTTCGGCGTGCGAAAGCGAAGTGCGGTGTGCTCACCACGAACAAGGCCGCGGTCTCTACAAAAGCCGTCGTAGCCCGGCGTCTTGTCGTCACCCTTGCGCTCGGCAAGGGCGTCGCCCGTGCAATCGCAGAAGTAGAGGTAGTCGCCTTCCATGAGTTGCTCGATGGAGAGCGCGTGGGCGGTCGCGTTGTCGCTTTGGCGAAAGGGCCCTTCGTCAAGGTCGAGTCCCAACCACGCCAGGGCGTCGAGAATCCCGTCGACCCACTCCTCGCGATTCCGTTCGGCGTCGGTATCTTCAATGCGAAGAATGAAAACGCCGTCGGGGTGCTGGCGGGCGACGAACCAATTAAAGAGCGCCGTGCGCGCCGAACCGACGTGGAAAAAACCGGTCGGAGACGGCGCAAAGCGCACCCTGAGCCCAGCCATGTACTAGCCCTCGACGGAGATGGCGCCGTTGGGACAGCCAGCGACCGCCTCGCGCAGTCGGGCGTCGAATTCCGGCCCAGGATTCTCATTGAGTACGTACATGAAGCCGTCGTCGCGAACCTCAAAGACCTCGGGAGCGATGCTCATACACACGGCATTACTGGTGCACAGGTCGTAATCCACGTTGATTTTCATGAGAACTCCTTCACGCTTACCCTCCCCATCGTACTTGGGCTCCGACGCGGAACACGTTGACGCAGCTTCGCGCCCTTTCGAACGATTTTGTACACTACGAAGAAAACCGAAGGATGGTCATGCAAAAGCGCTCGATTGGCTCGCTCGAAGTCTCCGTGGTCGGAATTGGCTGTAACAATTTCGGTGTGCGTTCCGACGCCGCCACCACCAACGCCGTGGTGGCGGCGGCGATCGAGGCGGGCATCAACTTCTTTGACACGGCGGACATTTATGGAGCCACCAAGTCAGAAGCCTTCTTGGGAGAGGCCCTGGGGTCGCGGCGCAGCGAGGTCGTCGTGGCGACCAAATTCGGTATGCCCATTGATGACAATCACTTAGGCGCCGCGCCGGCGTACGTGCGCCAGGCCTGCGACGATTCGCTCAAACGACTGGGGTCTGACTACATCGACCTCTATCAGTTGCACGCCCCTGACGACAAGGTCCCCATCACCGACACGTTGGGCGCGCTACGCGAACTCGTCGAGGCCGGCAAAGTTCGAGAGATCGGCTGCTCCAACCTCACGGTCGCCCAACTTCGTGAAGCCAAAACGGCCGCCGGCGACGGACCGACCTTTGTCTCGATTCAAAACCAGTACTCCCTGCTCGCGCGCGATCCCGAGCGAGACGGTGTGCTCGACGTGTGTGACGAATTGGGGCTCGGCTTTCTGCCCTACTATCCGCTGGCCAACGGTCTGCTCACCGGAAAGGTTCGCCCCGGTGAACCAATTCCCGAGGGATCACGTCTCGCCAAGATGCCGCCCGAACGTAGTGCGCATTGGCTGGGCGATCGCTTACGCGCCCAGGTGGACGCGTTAGTCCAATACGCCGAGGAGATCGACGTGCCGCTACTGAGTCTGGCCTTCTCGTGGCTGTTGAGTCACCCTCAGGTCAGCTCCGTCATTGCCGGCGCATCGAGCGCCGCCCAGGTCGAGGCGAACGCCCACGCCGTGCGCACCCTGAGTGCGGAGCAACTGGCCGCACTTAACGTACTTACCGTCTAATTCCCTACCGCGTGTCACCCGCCAAGGATTGTTTCTTCTCGCGTTGCCAGACCGCCCCAGAACGCGGTGGACCCATAGTGCCAGCACACCAACTGCGTAAACTTCATTGGTGCACGAAATAGATTCGTCGCGGATCAAGAGCAAAGCCGCCCTTCAACTGTTGATGTCGCCGCAAGAAGCGGCCGAGTTTATTTCGTCGAGCGACAACGTCGGCATGAGCGGATTCACTGGCTCGGGCCATCCCAAGGCGGTGCCGACGGCGATCGTTGATCGCGTCAGCGAAGCGACTGCCCGTGGAGAACACTTCCGCCTAGGCGTGTGGACGGGCGCGTCCACCGCGCCCGAGCTCGACGGTGCGCTGGCCGCGGTCGACGGCATCGACCTTCGCATGCCGTACCAGTCCGACCCCGTGAGCCGCGCCAAGATCAACGCCGGACAGCTCGACTACATGGACTTGCACCTCTCGCACGTCGCGCAGATGGTGTGGGAAGGCTTCTTCGGCCACCTCGACGTCGCGCTCATCGAAGTAACTGGCATCACCGCCGACGACGAATTGATCCCCTCCTCTTCGGTGGGCAACAACAAGACCTGGATCGAAATGGCCGACCGAGTGATCCTCGAGGTGAACTCCTGGCAACCCCGCGAGCTGGAGGGGATGCACGACATCTACTACGGCACCGCCCTACCCCCGGACCGCAAGCCAATTCAGATCACGCACCCGGCTGATCGTATTGGCGTGCCCTACTTACACTGCCCACGCGAGAAGATCATCGCCGTCATCGAGACCAACGCCCCGGACCGCAACACTGACTTCAAGCCAGCCGACGACACGTCGAAGTTGATCGCTGGCCACGTCTTGGACTTTCTCTCTCACGAAGTCAAGAGGGGACGACTCCCGGCCCCATTGCTACCGCTGCAGTCGGGCGTTGGCAATGTCGCCAACGCGGTGCTGGCCGGGCTCGACGAAGGTCCCTTTCGTCCCCTCACCGCCTACACCGAGGTCATCCAGGACGGCATGCTCCAGATGCTGCGCTCGGGCACGCTGAGCACGATTTCGGCCACGGCCTTTTCACTTAGCGATGAAGCGGCCAAGGACTTTGGCGACCACATCACCGACTACCGCGATCGAATCGTGCTGCGACCCCAGGAGATCAGTAACCATCCCGAGGTGATTCGCCGCTTGGGCTGCCTGGCGATGAACGGCATGATTGAGGCCGACATCTATGGCAACGTGAACTCGACGCACGTGATGGGTTCGAGCATTCAAAACGGCATCGGCGGTTCCGGCGACTTCGCGCGCAACGCCTACATCGCGATGTTCCTCACGCCCTCGACCGCGCGCCACGGGACCATTTCCTGCCTGGTGCCGATGGTCAGCCACGTGGATCACACGGAGCACGACGTACACGTCATCATCACCGAACAGGGCGTGGCGGACCTGCGCGGCCTGCCACCGCGGCGGCGCGCGCAAAAGATCATCGACAACTGCGCCCACCCCGATTTCTGCGCAGCGCTGCAGGACTACTTCGACCGGGCCATGTCGGCCAAGTCCGGCAAGCACACCCCGCACCTGCTCGACGAGGCCCTGTCGTGGCACGTGCGATACATGCAACAAGGCACCATGCGGCCCGTATGAGGCGTTGGTCCCGGGTGCTGGTCCTCGACTAGAAACGCCCGGTTCGGTTAGGACGCCTTGACGGTCGCGACCACCTTGGTGAGGGTGTCCTTCGCGTCGCCAAAGACCAGGATGGTCTTGGGGTTGTAGAGCAGCTCGTTCTCGATGCCGGCGAAGCCGGGGCGCATTGAGCGCTTCAAGAAGATGACGTTCTCGGCCAGGTCGGCGCGGATGATTGGCATGCCGTAGATCGGCGAGGTCTTGTCGTCCATGGCGGCGGGGTTCACGGTGTCGTTCGCACCTACGACCAGGGCTACGTCGGCGGTCTGGAGTTCGGAGTTCGCTTCGTCCATTTCCTTTAACTGCTCATAGGGCACGTTGGCCTCGGCGAGCAGCACGTTCATGTGGCCCGGCATACGCCCGGCCACGGGGTGAATCGCGTAGAAGACTTCGATGCCCTTGCTTTCTAGTTGCTCGGCCAGTTCGCGCAGCACGTGCTGGCCCTGGGCGACGGCCAGTCCGTAACCGGGGATGATGACGACGCGGCTGGCGTACGAGAGCAGCACCCCGATGTCCTCGGGCGTGCCCGAGCGCACCGAACGACCATCGTCGCGCTCGGTGGCGCCACTGGCGGTGATGTTCGATCCGAAGGCGCTGAACAAGACGTTGGAGAGGCTGCGACCCATGGCCGCGCTCATCAAGCGGGTGAGCAAGATACCGGACGCGCCCACCAGGGTGCCCGCGACGATCAAGAGGTTTGAACCGAGCGTGAAGCCCGAGGCGGCGACCGCCAAGCCCGTGAAGGCGTTAAGCAGCGAGATCAGCACCGGCACGTCGGCGCCGCCGATGGGCAGCACGAAGGCAATGCCCAGGACGTAGGCCAGCGCCAACAGGACCCACAACAGGACCGTGGAACCGCTGACCAAGATGGTGATGATGAGAACCAGGGCGCCCGCGCCTACGGCGCCGTTGATGATCTGCTGGCCAGGGTAGGTGACCGGTCGACCGGTCATCAGTTCTTGCAGCTTGGCGAAGGCAATGGACGATCCGGAGAATGACACGGTGCCGATCAAGACGCCGAGCAGCACTTCGAGGGTCACGTAGGTCGCCGGGTGCGTGGACTTGATGTGCACGAACTCGGTGATCGACACGAGCGCCGCGGCGCCACCGCCCACGCCATTAAAGATCGCCACCAACTGCGGCATGGCGGTCATCTTGACGAAGCGCGCCACCGGCACCGCCGCGATCGTGCCGATGAAGATGCCGAGCAGAATCAGCCATACGTGATGCAGGGAGTGACCATCCACGTACTTGAAAAAGGTCGCCACCACTGCCAGCAACATGCCCGCGGCGGCCACCATGTTGCCTCGGCGCGCGTGCTTGGGACTGCCTAGGCCCTTGAGGGCGAAGAGGAACGTGGTGGCCGAGACGAGATAGAAGAGGTCAATCAGCGTTTCGCGACTCACTCAGCCACCTCGTCGGACTTTTCCTTGCGCACGGTGGGCTTGGCCTTGAACATCTCGAGCATGCGGTCGGTCACCACGAAGCCGCCGACGACGTTGAGGGTTCCCAAGATGACGGCCAGGAAACCGAGCACCATTTCCAGGTTGGTGTTGGCCGCGCCTAGGATGAGCATCGAACCAACCAGGATGACGCCGTGAATCGCGTTCGAACCGCTCATCAACGGCGTGTGCAAGATGCTGGGCACCTTGGCGATGATTTCGGTGCCCACGAAGATGGTGAGCACCAAGACCGTGGCGTACTGCAGCAGGACGTTACCCATTAGTCGTTCTCCTTCACGTCGGGCGTTATCGCGACGTGCGCCACACCGAGGGCTTCGGCCGTGAGCGCGTGGTTGACGTCGCCGTTGCGCGCCACGGTGACGCCAATGACTATTTCGTCGTTCCAATCGGGGTTGAACTGGCCCTTGGCGCCAAAGAGGCCGAAGAGCTTGAGGACGTTGTTGGCGTACATGAAACTGGCCGACGCGCCCATCTGGGCCGGCGGATTGGCCAGTCCCACGACGCTCACACCCTGGTGCTCCACCACTTCGCCGACCTTGGTCAGTTCACAGTTGCCTCCGCCGTCGGCGGCCATATCGATGACCAGGGCGCCCTCACTCATCGCTTCAACCATGGCAACGGTCAACAGGATCGGTGATTTGCGACCGGGCACCGCCGCGGTGGTGATGACCACGTCGGAGTTGGCGACTTCGCTGAGCAGGGCCGCCTGCTGCTGGGCTGTCTCTTCGGGCGTCAGCTCACGCGCGTAGCCGCCCGCGGCGTCGGCGGTAACGCCGAGCTTGACGAAGACGGCCCCGGCCGACTCGGCCTCTTCCTTGGCGGCCGACCGCACGTCGTAGGCGCGCACCTTGGCGCCCAGTCGCTTGGAAGTGGCGATGGCTTGTAGACCGGCGACGCCCACCCCCATGACCAAGACCTTGGCCGGGCGAATCGTGCCGGCCGCGGTGGTGAGCAGGGGATAAAAACGGTCGAAATTTGTCGCGCCAGCCAGGGCCGCGCGATAGCCCGACACCGTTGCCTGCGACGAAAGGGCGTCCATGTACTGCGCGCGAGAGATCCGCGGCACGAGATCGAAGGAAAGGATCGTGATGCGCCGTTCGTTAAGCGCCTTGACAACGTCCAGGGCGAGCAGCGGCGAGAGGAACGAGAGGTGCGCGGAACCCTCGGGCAAACGCTGGGCCTCTTCAATGGTTGGCGGATTGACGCGCAAATTGACGTCGCCCGACGGGGAGTCTTCAATCGAGGCCCCCGCGGTCTGGTAAACATCGTCAGTGAAGTGAGCTCGTTGGCCGGCGTCGCGCTGGACCACGACTTGCCAGCCGTCGCCCACTAGAGTTTTGACGGCGTCGGGTGTTAAAGCAACCCGTGTCTCTCCCACGCGTGACTCTCTATAGAGAGCAATTTTTTGCATCCCACCGTTCTAGCAGCCAAATTTAGGGACCTTTGTCACGAGGGCCCTTTGCTAGGGCGAAGGAACGTCAAAATCTCTCTCGAAAGTTCGTGCGGGGCCTCGAGCGGCACCCAATGTCCGAAACCGTCCAGACGCACGTAGGTAAATCCATTGGCGCAGTACTCCTGGGACCGCGTCATCTGAAGCTCGGTGAGCGCTCCGTCGCCGTTGGACCATAACCCGAGCACCGGTGCGAGTATCGGCGCCAGCACCGGGGGGTCAACGACAAAGGAGTCCATGGGCGCGTTGGCCCGGTACCAGCGAAGGTGGGCGGACATCTGGCCATCGCGTTCGAGTTCCTCGATGATTGCCTGCGCACGTGGATGAGCGGCCCAGCCACGAATGGCCTCGTAATCGTTCTTTCGCAGGAACGCCTCGCCGAGTCCCTCCTGCGAAAAGAGCAACATGTACCAACTGCGCATCTGTTGGGCGATGCCGGCGCTGTAAAAGGCAGTGGGGTGACCGACCGAAATCGCAACGAGTGCGTTGACCCGCTGCGGTAGTCGCGACGTGACGGCCCAGGCGAGCGCCGCTCCCCAATCGTGTCCGATTAGCGTCACGCGCTCTACGTCCAGGGCGTCGATGATGCACTCGACGTCCTTGATCAGGTGATGCATCTGGTAACTCGACGTCTCCGCCGGCTTGGAACTGAGGCCGCAACCTCGCAGGTCTGGGGCGGCCACGCGGTAACCGCCCGCCACGAGATCAGGCGCCACCTTGCTCCACAGTTCTCCTGTATCGGGCCAGCCGTGCAACAAGAACAGCGTCGGCCCCTCGCCGTGCACGTTCACCGAAAGCTCGACTTCGCCGTTGTACGCGGTGAGCTGTGTCATGGTGGTGACGGTATACCGGCTAGACCTGCGACATGGGCCTTTTTCGTGCGAACGTCGTCTGCGCGCTCGGAACCTGGGGCGTCGAGGGCGACGATCATGCGGTGACCCGTATTTATTTGCCCCACGAAGGGGCGAAGGACACCGTCGGGACGCCGCCCGCTGCCGTCGCTATTGCCGCGCGTCAATTGCGAGAGTATTTCAACGCCGAGCGAAGGAGTTTCCAAGTCCCGCTGGCCACCGTGAGCGCGACCGCGTTTCAACACGACGTGTGGAACGCGCTGAACGAGATTCCCTTCGGTGAGGTGAGAACGTACGGTGATGTCGCCGCGGCGGTGGGCCGACCAGCGGCGGTGCGGGCCGTTGGCAACGCCAATCACGTGAATCCCTGGCCCATCATCGTTCCCTGCCACCGCGTGGTCGCCAAGTCCGGGCTCGGCGGCTATGGCGGCGGCGGCGAAGTAAAGCGGTTCCTGCTGGACCTCGAGGGCGTCCACTTCGAATAGGGCGCGGGTAATGCCGGGGCCAACTACGGCCGCGAGCTTTTGGCGGCCCTGTCGCCGCGCCGCGCGAAACGAATCTTTCGAATTGGCACCCCTCTCACTTCGTCGGCGACGAACATGGAATTGGCCAAATCCTTGATGGTGCGCCAGGTGATCAAAAAAAGGGCTACCGCCGCCGGAATCTCGATGAGTAGGGCGAACAACACGCTTTGGGCCAAGCCGCCGTTGCGCGTCGTCGTCACGTCAAACCACGCGTCAACCAACAACAAAGTTCCGGCGGCGGTGGCGAAGAGGATGAGCAACGCACGACCGCGCCACGCCGCCCAGGCCGCCAGCAGCAACATGATGACCTGCGCGATGTCTAGTCCAACCCAGGCCAGGTCCCAGTGATTGGCCACGTAGTGACGTGGCAAGCGCCACGCGATGTAGATGGTCCACGCCGTCTCGACCAGCGCGGCGGTCGCCAGTACTGTCAGCAGCGGATTGCGCGGCAGACGCAGGTGGAGTGGTATGGCCACGGCTATCTACTCCGCTACGGCGACCGGGTCACTCAGCGCGTCGAACATGGCGAACGCGCCGTCGCGGAGATTCTGGCGCTCGTCGTCACTCAGCACACCAAAGCAGTCGGCCATCATGGTGTTCGTGACTGTCTCCGCCTCGACCTTCTTCTCGACGAGCTCAGGGGTGACGCGCGGCACGTCGGCGTCTTTGAAGCCGTGGGACTTAAACACCTCCGGTGCCTGGAGGTAGCAGGCCTCGAGCGGCGTGAGTCCCACGGAGGCCACGGCGTCAATGTGCACGCAGCCGCGCAACTCACGCATCAAGATTGCCCCCAGGTAGGCCGCGTGCACCGCACTCTCGGGCACGGGATACTGGCGATAGCCGTCGACGAGCAGGTGGTGTCCGCTCTCAACGGCCCCGGCCACCTTGTGCGCCGCGGCGGCGTAGCGAGTCAGTACCTCAACGGGGATGGCGCCAAAGGTTCGGTCCGCGAACTGGTAGGCCGCCCGCAAGTAGGCGCTCGCCGTCAGGGCCGGATCAGCCTTTGAGCGCGCGCCGTCCCAAATGAATTCATAGGTGGCCGGATGAAAGAAGGTGAACGCCTTCTCGACGACTTCGCGGTCAACGTCGCCGAGCACGCCACCACGTCCCAACCCGTAGAACTGGAACCGATGCAGACCCTGTTCTCCGGCGAGCTCGACGGTGTCGGGATCGAAGTAGAAACTCATCCCCACCACTTGAATGGGAGTCGCCGTTACGGCGGAAAGTTCGATTGTGTCCATGGCGATGACTCTATGTCCGCCTGCGTTCGCGCGATGCGCCGGGCTAATGGTGCAGGACCTCAACAGGAATGCGAAGTTCCATCATCGTTCCCTGACGCACTGGAAGAAAGCGCGCCGCGCCGCCATGCTGGGTCACAATCTCCGTGACAATCGATAGTCCTAATCCCGTACCACCCGACGTACGGCTTCGCGCCGGATCGGACCGCACGAATCGCTCGAAGAGCCGTTCGCTTTGGCTCACGTCGACGCCTTCGCCATCATCGCCAATGTTCACGATGGCGAAGGTCTCTTCGTAGTAGGAAGCAAATTGCAATCCTCTCGACGCGTATCGCGTCGCATTGTCAACGACGTTACGGATCATGCGTTTCAACATCGCCGGATCACCCACCACCCTGGTCGGTTGAACCGCCGAGGTGTCGACGTTCAACCCGCTGATCGCGCGAACTCGCTGGGACTCTTCGAAGAGCAGGTCGTCCAGATCGACGTCAACTCGTTCGGCCTCAATCTGGTTCTCGTCGTGACGAGCCAACCAAAAGAGCCCATCAATGATCAGGTCGAGTCGACGCCCTTCGCGCATGATGGTGTCGGTTACCTCCGCCCAGTCGGTGTTAGCCCGGTCGTTGGCCGCGCGTTCCACCGTCGCTAAGAGCGTCGTGAGCGGACTACGCAGTTCATGACTGGCGTTCGAAACAAACTCCTGTTGAAACTTTGATGACGACTCCAAGCGATCGAGCATGGCGTTCAACGTCCGGGCCATGCGCGCAATCTCGTCGTCGCCACCAGTCAAAGGGACCCGTTGGGAGAGGTCTTCGGCGGCAATCGCCGCCACTCGCCGACGTATTGCTTCGATGGGTGCCAGGGCCAGTCCCAGCCCCAACCAGACAAGACCGCCGGAAATGACAAGCAACAACGGAAATGACGTCGCCACGCTGGCCATCAGCACGGTATTGCTGTGGGCAATCGACCCCCCGTACACAAAGCCGTAAATCAAGGCGCGACCGCGGGTCGTGGTAATTGTCTGTACCTTGCCCTGATCGATCTGCGACAACGTGGCCGACGTCGCGCTGTCCCTGATCAGTTTCAGCGTAAGCCCATTGCTCGAAGCAAAGTCTGTCTTGGGACGGGCCAGTACCGGAGCATTAGCGATCGCGGAACTGGCGGCCCACACCTCGGTACCCAGGAGGTTGGTGACCTGTATTACGACGTCGCCCTGCATCGGCAGGACGATCTCGCCGTTCTTGGGCATCGCCGTCGTCGCGAGATGTGTCTGGGTCATCGCCATCTCGACCTGAATTTGATTGGCCGCACCAGACGTCAGCGAACGGTGCACCAGGTGGACCAACGTAAAGCCAGTAAACGCCAGTACCAACGCGATAGCCATTACGAAGAACAACGTCAAGCGGGCTCGAATCGAGAGTCGGCGCCGGCGCTCCATTAGGGCTCGTGGGCGCTGTAGCCAACACCGCGCACCGTGTGAATAATCGACGGTGTGCCGGCCAGGTCAATCTTTCGGCGTAGGTAACCAATGTAAACCTCGACGATGTTGGGATCGCCATCAAATTCACTTCCCCAGACCGCATTGAGAATCTCGCTCTTGGCGAGCGGCACTCCGGCGTTGCTCATCAGATACTCGAGCAGCGCAAACTCACGGGGTGTCAGTGTGACGTTACGTTCGCTCGAAATCACCTGGCGATGCAGAGGGTCCAGGGAAACGGGACCCACGATCAGGTGCTGAGGCCGTCCGAGGGCTTGTCGACGAAGCAGTGCGTGGATACGAGCAATGAGAATGGAACGCTCGAAGGGCTTGTGCAGAAAATCGTCGGCGCCCACATCGAGTCCCTCGACTTCATCCAACTCTCCGTCTTTGGCCGTCAGCATCAACAGCGGCGTTTGCACGCCGGCGCTGCGAAGGTCGAGGCAGACGCTGAAGCCGTTGCGCTTGGGCAGCATGACGTCGAGCACAATGACGTCGTAGTTGCCACTGCGGGCCGCCTCGTAACCGGATTGACCGTCGTAGCGCTGTTCGACCAAGAAACCCTCGTCATCCAACAGGTCTGAAATCGCCCTCGCGAGGTCATGGTCGTCTTCGATGACGAGTACGCGGCGTCGTTCGTCACTCATTTGAGATAGAGGTTCCCGTCGGGCTCTTCGACGATGTCCAGTTTGCGCAGACCGCGGGGCGCGGGGCCACTGATAACCGCACCGGTGCTCACTAGAAACTGGGAACCATGACAGGGACACACCATTAAGTTCGTGGCCGGTGAGTAGCCCACCGTGCAACCCTGGTGCGGACACACCGTGTCATAACCGAGAAATGCATTGTCCTTTTCGTGAAAGACGATGCCCGGATCGCCGGACGATGGAATGGTGAAAACTGCAGGTCTACCTACGGGAATTTTCGTCGCCGGACCCAAGAGCGAACCGGTGTACGCCGCTCCGGTGGCCGTAGTGGGAGTGGTCGCGCCACTCAGCGTGAGTTCGCCCGTTGACGACGCCGGCGTCGTCGCACCAATCAGCTTTCCGGTGGCCGCGACGGCCGAGCCGAAAAGTACAGCCGCGGCGGCGGCCGACGCCGCTGCCACACCACCCACCACGAGCGTGCGACGATCAAGTGAATCGATCGCGGAGCGATTGATGAGGGGGGGCCGGTCGCCAAGCAACACCGGACAAACTGCCGAGTCGCAGGCTAAGTAGTCTCGCGCCGCGCACGTGTTGTCGCTGAAGTTCCCGCACATGCGTTGCACTTGGATGAAGTCGATCGCGACGAATTCGTGACGTGCCGTGCCCGCCCGCTTGGCGACAAAGCCGGCAATCGCGGCGTCGATCGAGAAACGAGATGAACTTCCCGAAAGAACAAAGGGCAGCCACGCAAAGAAGAAGACGATATCCGCACCGGTGTAATACGGCGACGAGTGATAGCTGACCGTCAAGAAAAAACTGAACGACAGTACGGCCCCGCCTAGCGCAGCCACGCGAGTCCAAAGGCCACAAATTGCACCGAGGCCGATGAAGAGCTCCGCGAAGGCAATTGTCCAACCAATGGGTGTCGAGGAGTTCACGAGGTGAACCAGTAGCGAGTGCACCGGGCTAAATCGAGAGGCGCCGAGCAACTGGGCATGTATGCCGTTGGGGCTCTTCGCGCTGAAGAAGGCGGGATTCGACAGTTTTTGCAGCCCGGCGAAGAGAAAAGTGACGCCCAGGAAGATCCGCAGCGGTAGGAGAGCCCACTCCGAAAGTACCCAGGCCCGCACCGGCGCGCGCAAAGGTAGCCGTCGCTCGTTCGCGCGAGTGCGATCACCTCGCAGGGACTGGACCATCGTCCTATTCTGCCAGAGCGACACCATTGTCGGATTGCGGCTCAGTTCATCGGATTTATCAACAACAATGGAGACATGACCAGCGCCACCATCCTCTCGTTCTTGCTCGAAAAGATTCAACACATCGCCGCAGCGCCCGTCTACGGATTGGTGGCTCTACTCGTCTTTGGCGAGACTGCTCTGTTTCTGGGTTTCATCTTCCCCGGCGAAACCGCGGTGATCGTGGCCGGCGTCGTAGCGAGCCAAGGTCGAGTCAATATTGGCGTGCTCTGTGGAATCGTAGTTATCGCCGCGGCCCTTGGTGAGTGCGTGGGTTACGCGATCGGTGCTCGCTACGGTGAGCGGCTCTTTGAGTTGCCCCTCATACGCCGACGCCGAGCAGCGCTCGAGGGGGCCCTGGACGGTCTGCGCCGGCGCGGCGCGACTTACGTGTTTATTGGAAGGTTCACCGCCTTTTTTCGTGCCGTGATGCCCGCCCTCGCCGGCATGAGCAAGATGGACTATCGACGGTTCTTCATCGCCAATGCCCTCAGCGCACTTCTCTGGGGCGTGGGTTACTGCCTACTCGGCTACTTCGCGGGGGGGGCCCTCAAGCAGATTGAAAACTCCGCCAGTTGGGTCGGCATCGCCGTACTGGTGGCCATGCTGGTTTTCGTGGCCGCGCTCTACTTCAGAAAGAGGCGCCGCGAGGCATCACCCAGTTCTAAGTAGGCAGATTCAACGCCACGCTCGCAACTGCTGCGACGTCGTCGAGACCGACCACTCGTTATCGTGACGTTCCAATAGTGCGGTCGCGGCGGCGGTCGGACCGTCTCCCTTGACGAGCGAACGCAAGTAGATCTCTTCGCAGTCATTGCTGCTCGCCCGGGCCCATTTGATCTCTTCGGGTGTAAGGCCTAGCGCAAACGTCTTGGTGTCACCCACCATCTTCGGTCCGACCACCTCGTCGGCTCGCAAGCGCCGAAGTATCTCGTCGATCTGGGTACGGGCGCTGGCCGCGTCTTGGCTCGCCCCTCGTCGCCACGGTGGAGCCATTGCGTTGAGGTAGCCATTGGTGACGAGACCGTCCGGGTCGGTGAACACGATCACCCGATCGGCGGCCGAATCGAGGTGCGCGACCACGCGCTGAGCCTGCAGTACCGCGCAGGGAACCACCCACGGCAAGAGCCACGCCTCTAGGCCGAGCCACGACGGCCACGCAGCGTCAATGATCGACACCGTCACGAGTAGTCCGAGGGCCCGAGCGCGAGCCGCGACCTGCGCGTAGCGATCGAGCGCCGCCGCGTCGACCTGGCCGCGACGCGGCTCAACGCGGGCCCACTCCACGCTGATGCGCAAACCGTCGATCCCGAGTGTCGCGGCGAGGTCAATGACGCGCTCGTAGTCGCCCCACAGTCCCTGCGCGTCGCCGGGCCCTTCGTGTCGTCCGAGCGCAATCGTCGGGCGGTAACACGTCGTGGGCTCGTGGGGCCGGTCGAAGCCACCCTCGACGGCGTACCCCTCCAGGGTGGCGAGCAGGCGTGGTTGATCAGTCACGACTTTAAGTTTCGCAGGTGGCGCGCACCATTCCACTAGCGTCACGTCCGGTGCCCTGCGGGGCCGTCTAGAGGAGCCCTCATGGCCGATGAAGTACTACGAGAACGACGCGGACACGTTGAACTGCTCACCATAAATCGACCGGACGCGCGCAACGCCATCAATCGAGCCACCGCTGTGGCGCTGTCCGAGGCGTTGGACGCGTGCGAAGCCGATGACGACGTCTGGGTGGTGGTCTTGACCGGAGCCGGCGACAAGGCCTTCTCCGCGGGCATGGACCTCAAGGCCTTCGCGGCCGGCGAACTGCCCATCACCGATAAGGGATTCGGTGGACTGACCAAACGCGATTTTCCCAAGCCGCTTATCGCTGCGGCGAACGGGTCGGCCTTCGCGGGCGGCTTTGAGCTACTGATCAGTTGTGACATGGTGGTCGCGGCCGATCACGCCAAGTTCGGCATTCCCGAGGCCTCGCGCGGACTGGTGGCCGGCGCGGGTGGACTAATTCGTTTGCCCAAGCGCGTGCCCCTGGCCGTGGCCTACGAGATGGCCCTCAGTGCCGAGCCGATCGACGCGCAGCGCGCCTACGAACTGGGCCTTGTCAATCACGTAGTGGCCAGCGACCAAGTGCTCGAGGTCGCCATTGCGCTCGCCGAGCGCATTGCTATGAACGCTCCCCTGGCGGTGCGCACGTCCAAGCGCGTTATGCGCCAGGCGCTCGAACTCACCGAAGCCGAGTCGTGGCCAGTAAGTGATGAGGAATTCGCCAAGATCGTCAGAAGCGAAGACGCGCACGAAGGGGCCGTGGCCTTCGCCGAGAAGCGTGAACCGAATTGGCGGGGCAAGTAACGCACGCTTTTGAATTAGTGCAAGTGATACACGAGGGCTGAAGTGACGGCCGCTGCCACCACGACAACGGGGAACGGCGCCTTGGCCATCAGTGCCACCAAAGCAACCGCCAATCCCGCCAGCCGATGATCGAGAACGACGTGCGTCTTAACGACCATTCCCTGCGCGACCACTAACGCGCTTAACAGCGCGATCGGAATGAGCGCGTTGATGCGCTGGAGACGTTTGTTCGAGAGCCAGCGCTCAGGAACGTAGTGCCCAAAGAGTTTGATGACGAGACAAATGACACTCGTCGCGATTAAGATGGTCCACGACGTTGAGGCGCTCATCGTTCGCGCCAACCCATGACGATGGCCACTGACGCCGTCGCGATGATGGGTAGTCCCGACGGTAAAAGGGGCGTGACGACAATGGCAAAGGCGATCGAAATAACCGCCACTAGGCGCAAGAAGTTGTTCTCTAATCGCGGCCACACGAGTCCTAGGAACACTGCCGGCACCGCGGCGTCCAGTCCCCACGACGCGGGGTTGCCCAACGCCTTGGCGCCGAGCGCGCCGAGCAGGGTGAAGAGGTTCCAGAACACGAACACGCCCAGACCAGTCACCCAGAATCCAACGCGCATGGCGTGAAGGCCGCGTGGCGCTTGGGATAGGGACACGGCGGTCGACTCGTCAATCGTCACGTGCGCCGAAAGAATTCGTCGCAGACCGCGAACGCGCAGTATCGGCGCCATTTGTATGCCGTAGAGCGCGTTGCGCGTGCCGAGCATGCTCGCGGTGGCGATGGCGCTGATGGCGGGTCCGCCCGACGCGACCACCCCAATGGCCGCGAACTGACTTGCACCGGTGAACGTGAGGAGGGAAAAGAGGCAGCTCTGGAGGACTGAAAATCCAGCGGCCACGCTGGCCGCCCCGAAGGCCACGCCGTAGGCCCCGACGGTTACTGAGACGCTGAGGGCGTCACGAACAGTGTTACTGGGAAGTGGCGCCATCAATTCATTCTTGTCGAAGCATGTATCGGGGCGCTTTTATGGCGCCGTGTGACCCGAAGTGAGACCGCACTACTGTGTCGGTAAGAACGACAAAGGAGAAAGACCGTGTTCTTAGGCGAATTGGCTCCCGATACCATTCTCATTGTTGTGATTGTGGTCGTTGTGCTCCTTTTTGGTGGCACCGCCATTCCCAAGTTGGCGCGCAACTTGGGTTCGGCCAAGACCGAGTTTGAAAAAGGATTGAAGTCCTCCAAGAAGCCCGATGATTCAACCACCCAGGCCACGGAGATTTCCGAGCCCAAGGCGCCCGACACCGATTCATAAGCGCCCGCGGGTAGAGCTCTGCCAACTGGACTCTTCATCACACCCAACGCCTGCCGCTTGACCGACTTCTGGAATTGGAAGTTCCCCAAGCTCCCCCGAGCCGCTTCGAACACGGATCGTTATTGGTGTGTTCACACCATGAAATGACTTGGGGCCCCATAGTTGGGTATGGTCGTGAAGTGGAATTGCCCGCCCTGCCCCCCCAGGGTTCGACGGATCGTGCACGCCGATGGCGTCGTATTCGTCGTGCCTTAGCGCTGCCCGTCGCGGCGCTGGCCCTGTCGGGATGCACCGTGCCATCGTTCGGCGCCAGCCCCGGCGTCACCACCAGTTCACAATCGGTGTTTCACCTCTGGCAGGGTTTCTCGATTGCCGCCATCATCGTCGGCGGTTTTACGTTGTTGCTGATCGTGTGGGCCGTCTTTCGCTATGGCCGCAAGAGTGACGAGATACCCAAGCAGTCCCAGTACCACCTCCCCCTCGAGTGGCTCTACACCGTCGTGCCGATTCTCATAGTCTTCGGACTCTTCGCCGCCACCCTCATTGTCGAGAATAAGGAGACCGCCAACCCCAAGACCAACGTCACGGTTAACGTGCTGGCCTTCCAGTGGGGCTGGAAATTCACGTACCCTGGTTCCAACGCCCTCGTTTACGGCCAGACCACTCAGGAACCCGAAATGGTGATACCGGTGAACACCGACATCCACATCAACCTGCGCTCATCGGACGTCATTCACGGCTTCTACGTGCACGCCTTTAACTTCTCGCGCTACGCCCTGCCCGGCGTGCTCAACCAGTTCACGATTCGAGCGGTGAACACGGGCACCTTCTTTGGCCAGTGCACGCAACTCTGTGGCCTCTACCACTCACTGATGTGGTTCCGGGTCAAAGTGGTCACGCCCGACCAGTACCAGGCGTGGCTCGCCAGCTACGACAACCCGACCGCCGCCAGCGCCGCCAATGCTGCGGGCGTCGCCACCAAGCAGCAGATCTCATCAGTAGTGCCGTCCAAGCCAACCTCAAGCAAGGGTGACAACTAATGACCGTCGTCATACCCCGTCCCGTCGAAGTTGCCGAGCCTCCCCACGAGGAGCATCACGGCCCGACCGGCATCCTCAATTGGATGACCAGCACCGACCACAAGGTCATCGGCATGTCCTACACCGTGACGTCGGTCATCATGATGGTCATCGGCGGCTTCTTCGCCGAGCTGATCCGCGCGCAGCTCTCCTCGCCCAACGGCCACCTGGTCTCCCTGGCCCAGTACAACGAGCTCTTCACCATGCACGGCTCGGTCATGATCTACCTCTTCGCGGGTCCCTTCGCGTTCGGGGCCCTGGCCAACATCATCGTGCCGCTGCAAATTGGTGCGCCGGACATGGCCTTTCCCCGTCTCAACGCACTCTCCTACTGGCTCTACCTCTTCGGGTCGCTCACCCTGCTGTCGGGCTTCTTCACCGCCGGCGGGGCCGCCAGCTTCGGCTGGGTGGCCTACGCGCCCCTGTCGAACTCGCTGAATACGCCCGGCGCGGGGGCCGACCTGTGGATTGGCGGACTGTTGCTCACGGGTTTCTCGGCAATCTTCACCGGCGTCAACCTCTGCGCCACAATCTTCTACCTGCGCGCGCCGGGCATGACCATGTTCCGAATGCCGATCTTCACCTGGAACATGCTGGTCACGGCAATCCTCATTTTGCTGGCGTTCCCGGTCTTGACCGCGGGGCTGATCATGCTGTACTGCGACCGCCATTTCGGCACCCATATCTTCTCCGTGGCGGGAGGTGGTGTGCCCGTGCTCTGGCAACACATTTTCTGGTTCTGGGGCCACCCGGAGGTCTATATATTGGCCCTGCCGTTCTTCGGCATGGTCACCGAAATCATCGCCGTCTTCTCGCGCAAGCCCGTGTTCGGCTACAAGGGAATGATCTTCGCGACCCTCAGCATCGCCGCGCTCTCGCTCGGGGTGTGGGCTCACCACATGTACACGACGGGCGTCGTGCTGCTGCCCTTCTTCGCGATCATGAGCCTCATGATCGCAGTGCCCACGGGGATCAAGATGTTCAACTGGATCGGCACGATGTGGCGAGGGCAAATCTGGTTCTCCACGGCCATGCTCATGGCCGTGGGATTCCTAATCACGTTCCTGATCGGTGGGCTCACCGGCATTTTCCTCGCCAGCCCGCCACTCGACTTCTTCACCCACGACACGTACTTCGTGGTCGCGCACTTCCACTCGATCGTGATGGCCCTGGTGATGGGCGCGATGGGCGGCCTCTACTACTGGGGGCCAAAAATCACTGGCTACCTGCTAAACGAAACCTACGGCAAGATCCAGTTCTGGTTCCTGTTCGTCGGTACCCAGGTCTTCACCATCCCGGGTTACATCTTGGGCCTCGACGGGATGCCACGGCGCGTGGCGGTCTACGTCCATGACCCGCAGTGGCAATTCCTGAACCAGCTCAGCACGGTGGGCGCCATCCTCATCGGCATCTCGACGATCGTGTTCGTCATCAACGTCGCGGTCAGTTGGAAGAAGCACCCCGCTGGCGACAACCCGTGGGACGCGCACACGCTCGAGTGGTTCACCACGTCGCCGCCGCCGCACCACAACTACTACCGCCTGCCCCAGATTCGTTCCGAGCGTCCGACGTGGGACTACAACCACCCCGAGAACAAATCCGCGGCGCACGGCCACCACGAAGAACACGTCAATCACGAAGAAGAGGTGCCGGCACCGTGAAGGTCGAGGCCAAGGTCTTGATCGGGCTGGGCGCCTTCTTCGGCGCGATGTTCGCCGTGTACTGGACCTTCTCCAACGAGGACGCCGGTGGCGTGATGATGTTCGGCGGCATGCTGATGGGCTTCTTGCCCGGTGGTTACTACTACTGGTGGAGCCGGCGCATGAAGGCCCGCCCCGAGGACAACCCGTACTCCACGCAGGCCCAAGGGGCCGGTGTCGTGGGTTCCTTTCCCGGCACGTCCATCTGGCCCTTCACGCTCGGCTTCGGCTGCTTCTTCATGGTGCTGGCCCTGGTCTTTGGCATTTGGCTCGTTATACCGGCCATTGCGCTGGTGTTCTGGGCGCTGGTCGGCGGCACGGCCGAGGGCCGCCGCGGCGGCAAGGTCTAACGCAACTTCTTCGCGTCGACCGCCAATGGTTCGCGTAGCGCGAACGCAACGAACGCCGTCGGACCTGGACACTTTTGGGGCCCCTACGTCGAGCCGTCCGTTCCATCAACCCGGCTCGCGTGTGCTCGCTCTATGTACCAAGCACCCCTTTTTCGCTGCGTAGTATGGAAAGGGTTGTGATTCGGCGGGGGCGGACATCAATCAAGGGATTGACTCGTAAGGAGACGCCGTGGCTGTAGTGGAGAGCTCAACAAAAGTTGTACTGGGCGGCGTGCGCGGAGGTCCAGTGCAAGCAACCCTGCGCCAAGATCGCTGGTGGATCCAACCGGTCGCCACGATGTCGGTGCTCGTCGCCTTCATCATCTATTCGACCTGGGCGGCCTTCCAGAACAAGTACTACTACGTCGGCGCGACTGTGCACCGCGACCTGATCAGTCCCTTCTACTCGCCCTGCATCGCGGGCAGCTGCGTTGAGGGAACCAAGGCCGGCGTGGCCTGGAACTACTGGAACCTCTCGCCGGCGTTGTTGATCCTCATCTTCCCCCTCGGCTTTCGCCTGACCTGCTACTACTACCGTCGCAGCTACTACCGCGCCTTCTGGTGGTCGCCGCCGGCCTGCGCGGTAAGCGACTCGCACGCCTCGTACTCGGGCGAGACCAAGTTCCCGCTGGTCATGCAGAACATCCACCGTTACTTCTTTTACGCCCTGCTGATCTTCAACTCCCTGCTGACCTGGGACGCGATCCAGTCCTTCTACCAGCCGGGCCTCGGCCTGGGCGTCAGCGTCGGCACGATCGTGCTGACCGTCAACGCCACGCTGCTGTGGTGCTACTCACTCAGCTGTCACGCCTGTCGACACCTCTGCGGCGGCGGCGTCCGAAACTTCTCCGAGCACCCCTTGCGTTACCGCTTCTGGAAGCTGCTTACGCCGCTCAACGCCAAGCACATGAACTTCGCCTGGGCCTCGCTGGTCTTCGTGGCCTTCACCGACGTCTACGTGCGCCTGGTCGCCTCCGGCGTGCTCACCGACTACCGACTCTTCTAGAACGAAGGATTTTTGTGACTACCTCGCCCTACGAACACCACGACTACGACGTACTGATCATCGGCGCCGGCGGCGCCGGCCTGCGCGCCGCCATTGAGGCCGAGCAACGCGGCCTCAAGGTCGCGATCGTCACCAAATCGCTCCTGGGCAAGGCCCACACCGTCATGGCCGAGGGCGGCATGGCCGCCGCCATGGGCAACGTCTACTCCGAAGACAATTGGATGGTCCACTTCCGCGACACCATGCGCGGGGGCAAGATGCTCAACAACTACCGCATGGCCGAATTGCACGCCAAGGAGTCGCCCGACCGCGTCTACGAACTCGAGCAATGGGGTGCGCTCTTTGACCGCACCAAGGACGGGCGAATCCTCCAACGCGACTTTGGCGGCCATCGCTACGCGCGCCTCGCGCACGTGGGCGACCGCACCGGGCTCGAACTGATCCGCACCCTGCAGCAAAAAGTAGTCTCGATGGGCACCGACGTCTTCATGGAGTGCAAGGTCCTGCAACTGGTGCACGATTCGAGCGGTCGCGTCGCGGGCTGCGTGGCCTACTGGCGTCACAACGGCGAGTTCGTCACCTTCGCCGCCAAGGCCGTCATCTTGGCGACCGGCGGCACCGGGCGCTCGTGGAAGTTCACTACCAATTCTTGGGAGGGTACCGGCGACGGCCACGCGATGGCCCTGTGGGCGGGCGCCAAGCTCATCGACATGGAGTGCATCCAGTTCCACCCGACCGGAATGGTCTGGCCCCTAAGCGTGCGCGGGTTGTTGGTCACCGAGGGCGTGCGCGGCGACGGCGGGGTACTGCGCAACTCCGAGGGGGACCGCTTCATGTTCAACTACGTCGCCGACATGTTCCGCGCCGAAACGGCCGACTCCGAGGAAGAGGCCGACAAGTGGTATGACGACCACGCCGCCGGTCGTCGCGCCCCAGAACTATTGCCCCGCGATGAGGTGGCTCGGGCCATCAACACCGAGGTGAAGGCCGGTCGTGGCACTGCACACGGCGGGGTCTACCTCGACATTGCCTCGCGGCGTTCGCCCGAATTCATTCGCCGGCGCCTGCCTTCGATGTACCACCAGTTCATGGAACTGGCCGGTGTCGATATCACTCGCGAACCAATGGAGATCGGGCCGACCTGCCACTACATCATGGGCGGCGTCAAGGTCGATGCCGACACCACGGCCGCGGACGTGGCCGGCCTCTTCGCCGCCGGCGAGTGCGCGGCCGGACTGCACGGCGCCAACCGGTTGGGCGGCAACTCGTTAAGCGACCTGGTGGTCTTTGGTCGACGCGCCGGCATGGGGGCCGCCGACTACATCGAGAGCGGCCAGGCGGCCAGTGAACTGGACATGGGTGAAGTGGAGTACGCCGTGAAGGAGGCGCTCGATCCCTTCGATCGCACCACAGGCGAGAATCCCTACGACATTCAAAGGGACCTACAAGAGATGATGCAGACCGACGTGGGCATCATCCGCACGCAGCGAGAAATCGATGACGCCATTGTCCAACTCGAGACCTTCAGCGAACGCGTGAAGAACCTGGCGGTCAAGGGCGGGCGGGCCTACAACCCCGGCTGGAACTTGGCGACCGACCTGCCGGCGATGCTGACGGTCTGTAAGTGCGTGGCCATCGGGGCGCGAGAGCGCAAGGAGTCGCGCGGCGGTCATACCCGCGAGGACTTCCCCAAGGCCGACCCGGCCTACGGCAAGATCAACTTCGCCCACTCCAGTGACGGCGGCCATTGGAACAGCGCGATTCGAACCGAGGAGTCACCGCTGCTGGAGATTCCCGATGAACTGAAGGCCCTGCTCGAGGAGGCAAGCTGATGACTGACGTGACGATGCGGATTTGGCGCGGCGACGCCGGCGGCGGCGACTTCGAGGACTACGTCATCGCCCCCAACGAGGGCGAGGTTGTGCTGGACATCGTGCATCGCATCCAGGCGACCCAGGCCCCCGACCTCGCGTGTCGCTGGAACTGCAAGGCCGGCAAGTGCGGCTCATGTTCGGCGGAGGTGAACGGACGTCCGCGCCTGATGTGCATGACGCGCATGCAGGACCTGCCCGAAGGTCCCGTCACGCTCACGCCCATGAAGACCTTTCCCATCATTCGCGACCTGGTGACCGACGTCTCCTTTAACTACAAAATGGCCGAGAAGGTGCCGGCCTTCCTGCCGCCGCCCATGCCCGAGGGCGGCTACCGCATGTTCCAGAAGGACGTGGAGCGAGGCCAGGAGTTTCGCAAGTGCATCGAGTGCTTCATGTGCCAGGACGTGTGCCACGTGATTCGCGACCACGAAGAAAACAAGGTCCACTTCGCCGGACCACGATTCTTCATTCGCTACGCCGAACTCGAGATGCATCCGCTCGACACCAACGACCGTCGCGACCTGGTGCGCGAAGAGATGGGTTTAGGTTTTTGCAACATCACGAAGTGCTGCACCGAGGTCTGCCCCGAGCACATCCACATTACCGACAACGCGATCATTCCGCTGAAGGAGCGGGTGGTCGACGCCGACTACGACCCCATTGCTTGGCTCGGGCGCAAGATTCGTCGCCGACCCAAAAGGTCGGCGCTCGAAGCCGCGGTGCAGCCCGCACCGTAGTTTGTGGCCGAGTTCCTCACCTCCGAGTGGTTCACTGAACTGAATAACACGCTGAGCGCGGCCGGACCAGTCCCACTCCCCGATGGGGCCAGCCTCTTTCGCGTCGTACTGGAGTTCTTCGACGCACCCGCATCACTGGCGAACGTAGTGACCTTCACGATGGACGCGACGGGAGCGTCGCTGCGCGTCGGCGACGATCCGCAAGCCCACGCCTCGATGCGTCTTAGTTACACGGACGCGCTGGCACTCACCCAGGGCCGCTTCGACAGCGCCACTGCGTTGCGCGAAGGACGCGTCAAAGTCCGCGGCGATATTAACGCCATTGTCCCGCTACTCAGTTGGCTGCAACTGGCCCATCCCCAAGCAATGCAGAGCGAATGAGCGACGAATCGCTGGCCCTGACCGAGGACGATCTCGCAGAGCCGGGAATGATTGAGGCCTACATGTTGCATGACGTGCAACCCCAACTCGCGCCCGTCGCGGTGCTTTGCTTTTTTAACGAACTGTTAGAACAATTGGCGAGTGACGGCGTCTTAACGCCCGTATATTCACTGCGCAGCGAAATTGGCCACAATCCGGTGTACGAGTACATGAGCGAACACGGCACAGTCTGTGTGGTGCACCCAGGGGTCGGCGCGCCGCTGGCGGCTGGCGTCACCGAAGAGATGGCCTCCATCGGGGTCACGACCTTCGTCGCGTGCGGCGGAGCGGGGGCGCTCATGGACTCCCTCTCGCTCGGCCAGGTGATGGTCGTTGCCTCGGCGCTGCGTGACGAAGGAACCAGTTTTCACTACGCGCCGCCCAGTCGCATCATCGACGCCGACCCGCTCGGCGTGCGCGTACTCGCCGCCACGCTGCAAGAAATGCAGATGGCCCACTTCGTAGGGCGAACCTGGACGACCGACGCCTTCATGCGCGAGACCCGCGCACGAGTGCTTCGGCGCATCGCCGAAGGTTGCGCGGTCGTTGACATGGAGTCGTCGGCGTTCATTGCGGTGGCCAAGTATCGCAATCTACGTTTTGCCCAACTGCTCTACGCGGGCGACTCCCTTGCCGGGGATTCCTGGGACTATCGCCACTGGGACAGTGCGCGCGAGGTACGCGAGCAGCTCTTCTACGCGGCCGCCCGCGCGGCCCTCGCATTACATCACGCGTGACGGACCCGACACGCCCGGACCCTTCGCTAACTCTTCTCTCGAGCAAACGGAGTGTCGTCGTGCTCGCCCAAGAGTGCTTCGGTGGTGATCTTGTCCTGGGCGAAGTCGTTTAGGGCGAATCCCGACTTCGCCTTCCACGAACCCTGACCGTCCGCTAGAAGTGGAAGCCGAAAGTCAATCCGGTGGCAATGCCATTACCACTACGGCGAGTTCCTCGCTCAGCGCCGAGTAGTTTTCCGTACGAAGCGACACTTTGCACAACTGCCTCCCAAGCATCCATCAACTTTCGCCCAAATTTTCGATTTCGAAAAAATACGTCTTAGAGTTCCTTTTCATGTCGGGGAATATTGAAGAACAGGGGAGCCATCGATGGCTGGCGCGTTCACGGGCGGGCTTCCTCGTCTCTGCCGCGGCGTTCGCCATTCCTATCGCGCTTTCCATCGTGTCGGCGTTCGCCGCCTCGAAGTTTCTTCCGCACCCCACCTCCAACGTGCCGCGCGTGCTGTGGTGGATCAGCATCTTGGTGATTGCGTGGGTCGCCGCCATCCTCGGCGAACGCATTGCTCGTCCACTCTTGCCGCTCGCCAGCCTGTTGAAGATGTCACTCCTGTTTCCCGATCGAGCCCCCTCGCGCTTCGCCATCGCCTGGCGCTCCGGCTCGACACGTCAACTCGACCGGTATGTTCACGGGCTCGATGATGGGGTTCATCGAGAACCTGTTACGGCGGCCGTCGAGATCCTCACCTTGGTTACTGCCCTTAGTTCGCATCATCGAAAAACTCGGGGCCACTCGGAACGCGTTCGCGCCTACACTGATCTGATCGCCGACGAACTCCGGCTACCCGCCGGAGACCGTGATCGGCTGCGCTGGTCAGCTCTCCTGCACGACGTTGGAAAGATCACCGTTCACGTCGATATTTTGAACAAGTCCGGCAAGCCGTCGGAGGCGGAGTGGGAAATCCTGCGTCAACATCCTTTGGAAGGCCAGCGAATACTAGAGCCACTCAGGGAGTGGCTCGGCGAATGGGGACTCGCGGTTGCGCAACACCATGAGAACTTCGACGGCACCGGGTACCCCTTCGGCATTTCGGGCGAGCAGATCTCTCTCGGCGCGCGAATCGTTTCCGTCGCCGATGCCTTTGAGGTGATGACCTCGGCCCGTTCCTACAAGAGCCCATTGTCGCCTTCGGCCGCTCGCAAGGAATTAACACGTTGCGCCGGAACGCAGTTCGACCCCGCGATCGTTCGCGCGTTTCTTGACATTTCCGTCGGTCGCCAGCGATGGGTCATTGGCCCGTTGGCGTGGCTGTTCGACGTGCCGATAATCAGCCAGCTGAGCAATCTGGGCAACGTGGTCGCGGTTAGTTCGCAGGTCGCCCTCGTCGCAGGTTCCGTGTCGCTGGGCGCCGTTGCGGCGAGCGGACAGGTCCTGGCCCATCATCCTACCCATCCCCATTACCCCGTTGCGCTCGAGGCCTCGCGTACAAAGCCCCAGCCCGAGGTCGCGGCCGTGCTCTCAACCACTTCACTCCGCGTTGCCGGAAACGTGCACGGCGGTGCGACGATTTCACACGCGACGCGTGACACGGGCGGAACCGTGACCTACTCGGTCTACGGAAACGATTCGTGCTCGAGTACGGGTCTCGTCGCGACGCTCGGCACCGTGAAGTTGACTGATGGAGCGGTGCCTAACTCGCCGAACTGGACGGCCGGACCAGCGGGAACGTACTACTTCGTCGCTGCCTACAGTGGAGACGCGAGTGACGATGCCTCGAGAAGTACCTGTAACTCGAATCCGATCACGGTCGTTCCCGATGCGACGACGATCACGGTACAACTATCAGCGACAGGGTCGAGCATCGGCGGTGAGATTCACGCCAGCGCCGCTATCACCGGCACTTACATCGGCGCCGCTGGCACGGTGACCTACGACGTCTATAACAATGACGCATGCGCAACCGGGAGCGGTTTGGTGGCGACGCTGGGTCCGCTCACGGAGACGAGCGGCGTAGTACCAAATTCGCCGACCTGGGCGGCCGCCGGACCAGCGGGAACGTACTACTTCGTCGCTGCCTACAGTGGAGACGCGAGTGACAAGGCCGCCGTGAGCGGATGCGCCGCCACCCCAATCACAGTCTCGTCCTCTTCCTCCCAGGTCGTCTCGACGCCCTCGGCCAATCCCGGCAATCCGTCTCCTCGTCCAACACCGACGACGACCACTACGAAGCCGCCCGCGACCACGACTACGACTACGACCACGCTCGCGCCCGCGCCCACGACGACGACTACGCTCGCGCCCGCGCCCACGACGACGACCACGCTCGCGCCCGCGCCCACGACGACGACTACGACCCATTCTTGTTACGGGCACAATCAATGGTGCCCACCTGGAGGAGGAGGCGGTGGCGGGAATCATTAGGACGTATCGATCTGCAACTAGGCGACAATTTCAAGATCGATAAGATGGAAACGCTCGTTCAGAATACTAAATCTCACGCGTCCAATTTGGAGCCGTGGTCTACCACTAAAGACCGATCTCGCCACGCCACGTTCGGTAAACCCCGACGTGGCGCACAATCAAAAGAGCGAACTGGTAGATGCTCTTCGATTTACGCTGTTGAGACACCACTCTAACGATGCCCGATTCCTCTAGCGAAATCTCCAACGCCGATGAGATTATAAAAAGTGCTCAGATTAGATCAAGCGCTCGCACGTCGTCGCGCTCGCTCAATAGCTCTTCGGTGGTGAGCTTGATCTTCTCCTTGGCGAACTCGTCGAGCGCGAAACCCTCTTTTACCTTCCACGAACCATTGCCGTCGGCCTGCACCGGGAAACCGAAGGTCAGACCAGCCGGGATTTTGTAGTGCTTGCCATCGGTCGTCACCGCGACCGAGACGCAGTCGTCGTCGGACGTGGGGGTCGTGAGACCGACTACCGTGTCGATCGCGGCGTTGGCGGCCGAGGCCGCCGAGCTGGCACCGCGGGCCTCGATCACGGCGGCGCCACGTTTCTGCACCGTAGTTAGGAACTCGCCTCGCAACCAGGCTTCATCGTTGACCGCTTTGTCGACGCGTTGGCCGTCCACGGTCGCGTTGGCGAAGTCAGGGAACTGGGTCGAGGAGTGATTGCCCCAGATGGCGAGGTTCTTCACGCCTCCGACGCCGGTGCCCACCTTCTTGGCAATCTGGGACTCGGCGCGATTTTGATCAAGACGAGTCATGGCAAACCAGCGGTCGGCGGGAATCTCGGGCGCGTTCGAGCGCGCAATCAAGCAGTTGGTGTTGCAGGGATTGCCGACCACCAGGATGCGCACATCGCTCGCCGCGTTGGCGGCGATGGCCTGACCCTGGGGCTTGAAGATGCCCCCGTTGATGTTGAGCAGGTCGCTGCGTTCCATGCCTGCCTTGCGCGGTACCGAGCCCACCAGCAGCGCCCACGAGGAGTTCGTGAAGCCGTGGCCGAGGTCGCTGGTGGTTTCCACGTCCGCCAGCAGCGGGAAGGCGCAGTCGTCGAGTTCCATCACGACGCCTTCGAGCGCCTTCATCGCCGGTTCGATCTCTAGGAGTCGCAAGACCACCGGGGTGTTGGCACCGAGCAGTTGGCCCGACGCGATGCGGAACAGCAACTGGTAGCCGATCTGGCCGGCGGCGCCAGTGACGGTGACGTGGACGGGGGCGGTCATGGTGCTCCTTCGCTCGCTACTTAGAGACGGTCGACGATGGCCGACGCGAACTCCGAACACTTGACTTCGGTGGCGTCCTTCATCAGACGCGCGAAGTCGTACGTGACGATCTTGTCCGAGATGGTGGCTTCCAGGGCGCTCACGATGTCGTTGGCCGCGTCGGTCCAGCCCAGGTGCTCGAACATCAGCACTCCCGACAGCAGCACCGATCCGGGGTTGACCTTGTCCTGGCCGGCGTACTTCGGAGCCGTGCCGTGGGTCGCTTCAAAGATCCCGTGGCCGGTCACGTAATTGATGTTGGCGCCGGGCGCAATGCCGATGCCGCCAACCTGGGCCGCCAACGCATCGGACAGGTAGTCGCCGTTGAGGTTCATGGTCGCGATGATGTCAAACTCCTTGGGTCGCGTCAGGGTCTGCTGGAAAGCAATGTCGGCGATGATGTCGCGCACGAGCACCTTGGAACCGGGCTTGCCGTCACAGTCGTCCCAGCCGACGGCGACGTCGGAAAATTCGTTGCGCACCAGCTCGTAGCCCCACTTCATGAAGGCCCCTTCGGTGTACTTCTGGATGTTGCCCTTGTGCACCAGCGTGACGCTCGGGCGGTCGTGGTCGAGGGCGTACTTGAGCGCGGCGCGGATCAGGCGCTCCGAGTTCTCCTTAGAGATGGGCTTGACGCCGAGGGCGCACATCTTGGGCAGGTCCCAGCCGAAACTTTCGCGCAAGAATTCGCGCAATTTCTCGGCGTCGGACGTGCCGGCTTCGAGTTCCAGGCCGGCGTAGACGTCCTCGGTGTTCTCGCGGAAAATCACCATGTCCACCAACTCGGGGTTCTTGATCGGCGAGGGCACGCCCTGGAACCAACGAACGGGACGTAGGCACACGTAGAGGTCGAGGATCTGTCGCAGCGCCACGTTGAGTGAGCGAAAACCGCCGCCAATGGGGGTGGTTAGCGGTCCCTTGATGCCGATGAGGTACTCGCGAAAGTCGGTGATCGTCTGCTCGGGCAGCCAGTCGCCGGTCTCGTCGAAGGCCTTCTGGCCGGCCAGGACTTCCTTCCATTCAATGGTCTTGCCGTACTTCTTGGCCGCCGCGTCCAGCACCAATTTGGAGGCGGGCCAGATGTCGACACCAATGCCATCGCCTTCAATGAAGGGGATGATGGGGTTGTCGGAAACGTTGAGTACGCCGTCGGCGCTGGTGGTGATTTTATTTGCCATGACCCACATCTTACGGCCATTTCCGACGTACTCTTTTGGGCCAAAGGTCCCTAGCAACCAGGTGACCTTAGGCAAACAGTGAGTTGAAAATCTCGCGCGTCGCCGTCGAGCGATTGAGCGTATAGAAGTGCAATCCGGGCGCGCGCACGTCCAAGAGCCCCGCGCAGAGTTCGTGGGCGGCCGCAATTCCTTCGGATCGCACCTGCTCCGGACCGCCGCGCAACTGGGCTGCTTCGAGGCGCTGCACCAACGCGGGTGGCACCGACGCTCCCATGTGGGCCATCCGCGTTATCCCGTGCAGCGTGGTCACCGGCATGATGCCCGGAATTATCGGTTTGGTGACGTCCAAGGCGCCCAATTCGTCAACCAGTCGGGTCCACTCCTCAACCCCAAAGAAGAATTGCGTGACGGCGAAGTCGGCCCGGCGCAACTTCTCGGCCAAGAATCGACGGTCCGAGGCCAGGTCGGGCGAGCGGGGATGTCCCTGGGGGTGCGCCGCGACACCAATGGCGAAGCCTCCCGTCGCCCGGATCATCTCCACCAGGTCGAGGGCGTGAACGAATTCCGAGGCCCGTTGCGTTGGATCCTCGGACACGTCGCCGCCGAGCGCCATAATGTTCTCTACGCCGGCCTCGGCGTAGTTCAACAAGATCGTGCGCATTTCTTGTTGCGTGTGTCCCACGCAGATCAGGTGGGCCATCGCGGTGATCTGGCCACCGCGCTCAATCTGCGTGACGAGATCGAAGGTGCGCTGTCGCGACGCGGGACCGCCGCGGTAGGTGACCGACACGAACGAGGGTCGTAGCGGCTCGAGTTCCTTCAACGTCTGGGTGAGCACCGCGCTCTCATCGTCCGACTTGGGCGGGAAGAATTCAAACGACGTGGTCGTACCTCGGGCCAGTACGGCGTCGATTCGCACGAAACTATTGGGCGCGACCGAAATCGTCCTCGAGACGAACGATGTCGTCTTCGCCGAAGTACGTGCCGGTCTGGATCTCGACGAAGACCACCGGATCGGTCCCCATGTTCTCGCAGCGGTGGGCCTGGCCCACGTGGATGTCGACACTGCCGCCCGGGTCCAGTTCAATGGTGGCCCCGTCGAGCACCACCGTGGCGTGTCCGCTGATGATGAACCAGTGCTCGGAGCGGAACTTGTGGGTCTGATAGCTGAGCCGCTTGCCTGGCGTCACGACAATCTGCTTGACCTTGTAGTTGGGTGCCGAATCGTCCAACACCGTGTAGTTGCCCCACGGACGTTCGCTGTACTCACGGCCCATGGCGTCATTGGTAGTCATCGCACCTTCTCCGCAGCTAACACAGCATTGGTCAACAGCATGGCACGAGTCATGGGACCGACGCCACCGAGGCGCGGCGTGATCCATCCCGCGACGTCAGCCACCCCGTCGGCCAGGTCGCTCAAGAGCTTCTTACCCTCGAACGTGGTTCCGGCGCCCACGACGGCGGCCCCGGGCTTGACCATGTCCGGCGTCACCAGCCCCGGCACGCCGGCACAGGCAACAATGACGTCCGCGCTGCGCGTGAGCGTCGCGATGTCCTCGACGCCCGTGTGCACCACGGTGACCGCGGCGTTGCAGCCCGGTCGGCGCATCGCGAGCAACAGCGCGAGCGGTCGGCCAATGGTAAGGCCCCGGCCAATGATCACTACGTGCTTGCCTTCGACCGGCACCCGATAGAAGCGAAGCAGTTCGACGATGCCCGCGGGCGTGCAGGGCAGGGGGCCGGCGGCGCCCATCACCAGGCGCCCCAAATTGGTCGGATGCAAGCCGTCCACGTCCTTGGCGCTGTCGACGCGAAGCAGGACCTGCTCTTCATTGATGCCCGGCGGCAACGGCAACTGGACCAAGAAGGCGTCGACGTTGGAATCGGCGTTGAAGCGATCTATCACCGCTTCGATCTCGGCCTGCGATGCGGTGGCGGGAAGGTGTTCGGCGAAGGACTTCATGCCAATCTCACGACACTCCTCGTGCTTCATCGATACGTACATCGCACTGGGTCCGTCGTCGCCCACCAGCACCGTGCCCAGCCCCACCGAGCGTCCCATGGAGGCCAGGCGGGCGACCCGGTCGCCCAACTCCATCTTTATTTCCCCGGCCACTCGGTTGCCGTCCAGCAGTAGTGCGCTCATTGTGCTCCTAGTGGCGAAAGTGACGCTCGCCGGTGAGCATCATGACGATATGGGCGGCGTTGGCCGCGTCGATCACTTCTTGGTCGCGCACGGAACCACCGGGCTGGACCACGGCCGTCACGCCCGCGTCGGTGAGCGATTCCAACCCGTCGGCAAAGGGAAAGAACGCGTCCGACGCGGCGCAAGCGCCCCTCGCGGATTCGCCGGCCTTGGTGGTTGCGATGCCCGCCGCCACCACGCGGGACTGTTGTCCGGCTCCCACGCCTACGGCCACTCCGTCGCGGGCCAGCACGATGGCGTTCGAGGTCGTGCGCGCGCAGACCCGCCACGCCACCATGAGGTCCTGGAGCTGTTGGGCCGACGCCGTCATCTCGCTCACCGTCTTCCACTCCTGGACCGGCGCGAGCAACTCATCCGCGTTCTGCACCAGCGCGGTGTCGCCAAAAGTTCGCACTGAAATTCCCAGCGGCTCGGGCGTCGGCGCGGCCAACAGTCGCGTGGCCTTGCGCCGCGCAACCAGGAGGGCAATCGCCTCGGCGCTAAACGAGGACGCGATTATCACGTCGGCCTGGGGCCCCGCTGCAATGAGCTCGGCGAGCGGGCCGTCCACCTCGCCGTCGATGGCCACGACGCCACCGAAGGCGCTCATCGGATCGGCGGCCAGGGACTTGGTGAAGGCGTCGCCCAGTGACGAACCGAGCGCCGCGCCGGACGCGTTGGCGTGCTTGATGATCGCCACGCACGAGAATCCGGGGAAGTCTTCATTGAGTTCGTGCACCAGGCGCCACGCGGCGTCAGCGTCGAAGAGATTGAGGTACGACAACGCGCTGCCGGCGTGCTGGATGACGCCGTCCCACCACGGCGTCGAGCCGGCTCGGCGATAGCGCGCGCCGACCTGGTGGGGATTCTCGCCGTAGCGCACCACGTCGGCGCGCTCCAGGGTCAAGTGCAGGGTGATCGGCACCACCGCGTCGACGGCGCTGGGCACGCTGTCGATGATGCCGCCGCCGTCCAACCAGCGAACGATCTGCGCGTCGTAGGCCGCCGTGTGCGCGAAGGCGGCGCGCGCCAATTCGTGCCGCGCCGCGTTCGACAGTGATCCCGTCGCGGTCAACTCCTCGAGCACCCCCGGGTACTGGCCCGGGTTGGTCACGACGCCCACGTGCTGGTGATTCTTGGCCGCCGCGCGCACCATCGCCGGTCCGCCGATGTCGATGAGTTCCACTGAGGGATCGGCTGAGAAGGGATAGAGGTTGCAGACCACCAGGTCGATGGGCTCGATGTCGTTCTCCTCGAGCGCGGCCATGTGTTCGCGCTTGGCGCGGTCGGCCAGGATGCCAGCGTGAATCTTTGGGTGCAGCGTCTTCACCCTTCCGCCCAACATTTCGGGGAACCCAGTCACGTCGGCGACGTCAAGGTGGGCAATGCCCGCTTCGCGCAGCGCCGACGCGGTGCCGCCGGAGGCCACGAGTTCCGCGTCGAGGCCGACCAGACCGGCGGCGAACTCCACCAACCCCGTCTTATCCCATACACTCAGCAGCGCTCGCATCTAACCCTCCTCCAGAACTTCAGCCAGCGACACCGGCTCGAGTCCGTTGGCGAGGCCGTCCATCACCCTACCGACCACCATCGGATAGAGCACGCGTTCCACGCTCTTGATACGTTCGTGCAGCGAGTGCTCGTCGTCACCCTCGAGTACCTCGACACGTTGTCGGGCCAGGATCGGCCCGTCGTCGAGCGCCTCGGTCGCCACGTGCACGGTGCAACCTGACTCCGTCGCCCCCGCCGCCAGCGCCTGGGCCACCGCGTGCCATCCCTTGAAGGCCGGCAGCAGACTCGGGTGGGTGTTCAAGATCCGCCCGGGGAAGGCCGCGTGAAAGGAGCCGGTGAATATCGTGCCGTAGCCGGCCATCGCCACCAGGTCAATATCGCGCACGAGCAACGCCCCCGCCAACGCCGCGCTGTAGGTATCGCGGTCGAAGACCTCGCTGAATCCCCCGTAGTCGGCGCGGTCCAGTAGCAGCGCTTCGATGCCGGCACGCTGCGCCACCTCGAGGCCCGTGCACACACGATCCGCGGCGACCAGGGTCACTTCCAACTGCACCGCGATCATGGCTTCGAGAATCGTTCCCGAACCGGAGACCAGAACGCAGAGGTGGGGACGGGCCAACGAGCTACAGCGCCTTCACGATTTCGACCATCTTCTCGCCGGCCTCGGTGGGGTTCAGGCAGACGAACACGCCCGCCGCCGCCAGGGCGTCCATCTTCGCCTGCGCGGTGCCCTTGGAGCCCGAGATGATCGCCCCAGCGTGGCCCATCTTGCGTCCCGCTGGCGCGGTCACCCCGGCGATGTACGAGACAATCGGCTTGGTCATGTTGAGCTTGATCCATTCGGCCGCCCGCTCTTCTTCGGAACCGCCGATCTCGCCGATCATCATCACGGCCTTAGTCTCGGAGTCGGCCTCAAACGCGGCCAGGCAGTCGATGAAATTGGTCCCCGGCACGGGGTCGCCACCAATGCCCACGCAGGTGGTCTGTCCGATGCCGTGCTGGCTGAGTTCGTGCAGGGCCTGGTAGGTCAGCGTGCCCGAACGCGACACGACGCCGACTGGTCCGCCCGCCAGGGCGATGTCACCCGACGTGATACCGATGTTGCACTTGCCGGGGCTAATAATTCCCGGGCAGTTCGGACCGATGAGGCGAACGCCCGGGTGCTCTTCGACCAGTCGATTAAAGGTCACCGCTTCGTCGTGGGCGGGAATGCCCTCGGTGATGCAGACAATGAGGGCTATGCCGCCCTGCGCCGCTTCGAGGATGGCCGCCGAAGCGAATTTGGGTGGCACCGCGACGAACGAGGCCGTGGCCCCGGTGGCGTCGACCGCCTCCTTTACCGAGTTGAATATCGGGATTCCATCGACGTCAGCGCCACCCTTGCCGGGAGTGACCCCGCCAACGATCTTGGTGCCGTAGTCGCGATTGCGTAACCCGTGGAAGCGGCCCTGGCTGCCGGTGAGGCCTTGGACAATGACTTTGGTGTTTTCGTCGACAAAAATGCTCATGGTTTTCCTTTAGGCGTTCGCGAGGTTCACGGCCCGGCGGGCGGCGTCCAGCATGGTCGGTTCGGTGATAAGTCGCTCGTTGAGGTGCGGCGCCAGGATCTCGCGACCCTCTACGGCATTGGTGCCGTCGAGTCGCAGGACAATCGGCGAACTTATGCTCACGCGTCCGAGCGCCTCCAGCACGCCGTTCGCTACTTCGTCAACGCGCGTGATGCCACCAAAGATATTGACGAAGATGGCCTTCACCTTGGGGTCGGCATTGATGACCTCGAGGGCGGCGGCCATCACGTCGGCATTGGCGCCCCCGCCAATGTCCAAGAAGTTCGCGGCGGTGCCGCCCACTTGATTGACAACGTCCAGCGTCGACATCGCCAGTCCGGCGCCGTTGGCGATGATGCCCACCGTGCCATCGAGACCGATGTAGTTGAGTCCCCGCTCCTTGGCCATCTTCTCTCGGGGGTCTTCGGTTTCGGTGGCCCGGAACTCTTCCCATTCGGGGTGACGGTAATCAGCGTTCTCGTCCAGCGTCACCTTGGCGTCAAGCGCGTGCACGGTGCCTTGGGGAGTGAGGATAAGGGGGTTGATCTCGGCCAGGTCGCAGTCGCCCGTGGTGTAGCAGTCGTAGAGCTTGACCAGAAGCTCTGCGGCCTGCTCGCGCGCGATCTCGTCGAGCTCGGCTTCGTTGACCCAACGCCGCGCGGTCGCCAGATCGAGTCCACGCACGGGATCGATCGTGAGAAAGGCAATGGCGTCGGGATTCTCCTCGGCCACTACTTCGATCTCCACGCCACCCTGAGCGCTCAACATGCCCAGGTGAGTCTTGTTCGGCCGGTCCAGGGTGAAGGAGGCGTAGTACTCCTTGGCGATATCGCTCGAACGCTCGATCCACAGGCGACGGACCACGTGGCCCTTGATGTCCAGACCGAGAATGTTGCCCGCGTGCAATCGCACCTCGTCCGCGTTATGGGCCAACTTCACCCCGCCCGCCTTGCCGCGACCGCCAACCTTGACCTGAGCCTTGACGACCACCGGATAGCCAATTCGCTGGGCCACCGCGACGGCTTCGTCAACGGTGTCAGCGACGTCGCCCGGCGAGATGGCAATGCCGAAGCGCGCGAAGTACTGCTTGCCCTGATACTCAAAGAGATCCATCCACTTCAACTTTCTTTTGACGAGCGATCGATGTACAAACTGTGGCGCTACAACGCGTGTTCCCGCGCGTCCAGGGCCGACTCCAACCACGAACCAATCTCGGCGAGCGAGGCGCCAGGGGTGAAGATGCGAGCGACGCCGGCCGCTTCGAGCGGACCAATATCGTCGTCGGGAATGATTCCGCCGACGACCAGCAACACGTCTTCGCGGCCCATCTCATTGAGCAATGCCACAATTCGCGGCACCAACACGAGATGAGCGCCCGAAAGCAGTGACAGGCCGAGGGCGTCGGCGTCCTCTTGGATGACGGCCTGGACGATCTGCTCGGGTGTCTGGTGCAGACCGGTGTAGACCACCTCGAAACCGGCGTCACGCAGGGCCCGCGCGATAACTTTGGCCCCACGATCATGGCCATCCAGGCCGGGCTTGGCGACTACGACTCGATACGTGCGTTCCATCGTTAGTTCAGCATAGAGGCCCCCACGAGGCCACTTTTGCGCCGAGACCTCTTAGAAACCCCTAGTAGCGTTGGCGGTCGTGACGATGCCCATGGCTCCGAGCCGAAGCACCCCGCGCGCGCTCGTATCGGCAATGCGCCCCAAGCAATGGATTAAAAACTGCCTCATTGCGGTCGCGCCCGCCGCGGCGCACAGTTTGACGCACGCGGTCGTGATGGAGCGAACGGCGACGGCTTTCGCAGCCTTTTGTTTCCTGGCCTCCGCCATCTACCTCCTCAACGATCTGCGCGACGCGGAATCCGATCGCCGACATCCCACCAAACGGTTCCGGGCCGTAGCCTCGGGCCAGCTGTCGCCACGAATCGCGGCCACGAGTGCCGTCGTGCTCATTCTCATTGCCTTCGCCATTCCCTTTGCTCTCTCGCGATCCCATGGTTTGCTGCTCATTCTCGGCCTCTATCTCGTAATTTCAATCAGTTACACGATGTTGCTGAAGAACGTGGCCATCATTGAGTTGGGAGTCGTGGCGAGCGGATTCTTCCTGAGGGCGTACGCGGGCGCCGTGACGTCGCACATATTCGTCTCCACGTGGTTCCTCGTGGTCATTTCCTTCGGGGCGCTCTTCCTGGTCGTGGGCAAACGATCGAGCGAACTGAAAGAAGTCGGCGCCCTCTCCACCCGTCGGGTGCTGGCGGAGTACACACCGGAGTTTCTGCACTCGGCGCTCACGCTGAGCGCCACCGTGGTTGTCACGGGCTACTGCCTGTGGGCCTTCGACACGTCATCGACGGGCCTTTCCTCCAGGTACAACGACTTCGTGCCGGTGCGACTGTCGGTGGTTCCCGTCGTCTTCGCGATTCTCTTCATCATGCGTTCGGCCGAAGCCGGTGACGGCTCAGCGCCCGAGGAACTAGTTCTGCACAACCGAACGGTTCAAATACTGGGCCTGGTGTGGATCGTGCTGTTGCTGTGGGGCGTCTACAAGTGAGTCGTAGCACCCTGAGCGGTTGGGGTCGCACGACGCCGGGCGTCGCCACGGTGGTGAGCCCAACATGTGATGAGGAAGTGGCACAGATCCTCGCTACCTCACCGGGGATAATCGCTCGCGGGCTCGGGCGCAGCTACGGTGACGCAGCACAGTTGAGCGGCGGTACCGTGCTGAGCAACCGCGCCTTGGCCGACCAGAGCGCCATCGACGAAAATGGCGTCATCAGCGTGGGCGCGGGCACGTCGCTCGACCAGCTCTTGACACTCTCCCTCCCCCAAGGCTGGTTCCTGCCGGTAACGCCGGGAACCCGTCAGGTCACCATTGGTGGAGCGGTGGCCGCCGACGTGCACGGCAAGAACCATCACGTTGATGGCTCATTCGCCAACCACGTCTTGGACATGCGACTCGTCACTCCAGGCAACTCGATGACGCTATCGCCGAGCCAGGACGGCGAGCTCTTCTGGGCCACCATGGGAGGGATGGGCCTGACGGGCGTCGTAAGCAGGGTGACACTTCAGATGCTCAAGATCGAAACCGATCAGATGCTCGTCGATACCGACCGATTTTCGAATCTCGATGACGTGATGAACGCGATGGTGACGGGCGACGACGCCTATCAGTACTCCGTGGCCTGGGTTGACTGCATGTCTCGAGGTCTGTCCACGGGTCGAGCCGTACTCACGCGGGCCCGACACGCCACGCAAAGTGATGTCGACGCCGCGACGTTACGTGCGCCTAGACCCGCGAGGCTCTTTGTGCCATGTAGCGCACCCAACGGACTTCTCAACCCGCTCGCGATCAAAGCATTCAATGAACTGTGGTTCCGTTTGTCACCTCGCCACCAAGAAGGCAAACCGAAGTCGCTGTCCGCGTTCTTTCATCCCCTCGATGGTCTGCGCGACTGGAACCGCCTCTACGGACCACGGGGTTTCGTGCAATACCAATTCTGCGTGCCCGAGGGGGCCGACGACACGGTGCGCCGGGTCATCGAACATCTCTCGTCGTCGGGCATCGCGAGCTTCCTCGCCGTGCTTAAACGCTTCGGCCCATCTAATCCCGGACTGCTTTCATTTCCGATGTCCGGTTGGACGCTGGCGCTCGACCTACCCGTTGGTTCAGCGTCGCTGCCTGGCCTGCTCGACGACCTCGACGAGATGGTGGTATCGGCGCAGGGACGGGTGTACCTCGCCAAGGATGCCCGTTTACGTCCCGAGATGGCCCGAGCCATGTACCCCAATCTTGACGTGTTTCTTGCCGTGAAGGACCGAGTGGATCCCAAGCACCAGCTCACCAGCGATCTGGGCCGCCGTCTTCACCTAGTAGGAACGTGACTATGGAGAACGCCTTCGGCCAGCCCCAAAGCATCGTCGTGCTCGGTGGTAGCTCCGAGATCGCTCGAGCGATAACGAAACGGCTTTGCGCCGCGCGCGCTCACACGGTGATCCTGGCCGGACGCAATCAACAACTACTGGACGCCGCCGCGACCGAGGCACGCGAGTACGGCGCGAGCCAGGTCGAAACCGTACTCTTTGACGCCAATGATCCGTCGAACGCGCAACGCATCGTGAGTGAGTCATTCGCCATGGTCGACGGCGCCACGGACCTGGTGATCATCGCCGTGGGATTACTCGGTGACCAGGAACGCTACGAAAATGATCCGGCGTTGGCGGCCGAGATGGCGATGGTCAACTTCACGTGGCCCGTCGCAGCACTGGCTGCAGTTCGTGGTCTTATGGTCGCCCAAGGCAGCGGTCGAATTCTCGTCATCTCTTCGGTCGCCGCCATTCGCGTTCGCCGCGCCAAGTATCTTTACGGAGGTGCGAAGGCCGGTCTAGACCGGCTCTGCGTCGGCCTCGCCGACTCGCTTGAAGGTACGGGCGTCACGTTGCAAATCCTTCGCCCTGGCCACGTCCGTTCGAAGATGACCGCGGGGGCCAAGGAACCGCCCTTCGCCACGGGGGTGGATCAGGTTGCCGACGACGTAGTGAAGGGACTGGCCAATCGCAGTCGCGTCATCTGGAGCCCACCGATCTTGCGTTATCTCTTTGGCGTGCTGCGCCACTTGCCCGCGCCCTTATGGCGCAAGGTGACCGACGAGGCCTCCCGATAATCGAAAGTTGGTAGGTAATGAGGATTCTTGTCGCCGAGGACGATCGAACCCTTCGCGAGGTTCTCCAGCGCGGTCTGCGTGAGGCGGGCTACGTGGTTGACGCCGTCGCCGACGGCGAAGCCGCGACCGTGCTGCTGAAGGAAAACGAATACGAGGTCGCCATTTTGGATTGGCGCATGCCCAAGCGCAGCGGCATCGAAACGCTCGCCCTCGCGAGGAGCGGTGGCGACACCACACCGATTCTCATTTTGACCGCTCGCGACGCTCCGCTTGATCGGGTCGAAGGACTCAATACCGGCGCCGACGACTATTTGGTCAAGCCCTTTGATTTCGCTGAACTCGTAGCCCGGCTGCAGGCGCTACAACGGCGACCGGCGCTGCGCTTCACCAAGGAGATTCGTTGCGGCGATCTCCAATTCGATTCGGCCACTAGGGAGCTTCGCGGCGCGGGAGAGGCGATCGAGCTAACCGCGACGGAGCGTCTACTCATCGAACTGCTTATGCGTCGTAGCCCCGCCGCCGTGTCACGTCGGACCATCGCGAACCAGGTGTGGAGCGATCGGGCCGACGTGGTGGGCTCGAACACGATTGAAGTTCATATCGCAAGAATTCGGTCCAAGTTGGTGAGGTGCGAAACCAAGATCGAAACCATTCGAGGCTTCGGGTACCGAGTTGTCGCGCCGTGAGGACGCAACGACCCGACCGGATTCGAGCCGCCAAAGTGGCGGTCATCGCGACAGCCATTCTTATGGCTTTCTATGTACTCAGCGTGTTGATTTTCAATGTTTTTTTGATCAACCACATGACCTCCCAAGTCGACTCCCGTCTCAGCCAACGGCTCGAATTCGCAGTCAAGGATGGCGGTCAGCGCGAAGGGTCAATCAGCGGTTCGACGACTAGTGAATCCGGCGACCTCGACAACGATGACGCACCAATTTTTGTGTGGCGAATTAGTGCCGCGGGCGCCAGCACCGCCATTACTCGCGGCGCGCCGAAGCTGCCGTCTAAGACATGGGTGGCGGGAGAAAGTTCTTTGATCCTGGAACGTTCGACCTTTGGTCTTAGCTCGCTCAAGTTCCGTTCAGGTTGGCTGGTGGCCGGAGAAAGTCTGGCCGACGTACAGAGGGTGAAGGCGTCGCTCGTCAACGCGGAGTTGATCTTCGGCATGGTGCTGCTGGTAATGATGATGGGCGCTGCCTTCGTCGTCGGAATCAGAGCCCTGGCGCCCATCGCGTGGGCGCAACGACGACAGAAGGAATTCACGGCGGACGCGTCACACGAATTGAGGACACCCTTGAGTGTGATCGAGGCCGAGGTGGACATCGCCCTCAGTAGGCGAAGGGACGCCGAATCGTACCGCTCGGCGTTGGAGCGCATCGGGGGCGAAGGTCGTCGCCTGCAGAAGATCGTTGAGGACCTGCTGTGGCTCGCTCGTTCCGATGGCGAACAGAAGAAACTTCGACCGGAAGAGGTCGCCGACGTCGGGGCGATCGCTGCCGAGTGTACCGAACGATTCCAGATAGTGGCTCAAACCATGCAGCTGCGTCTCAGTTTCTCGAAATTTGGCGATGGCGTTGCCACCGTGAGGGCATCGGCGGAGTCCATCGATCGCCTCGTGGGTGTGTTGATCGATAACGCGTGCAAGTTCGCCGGGCAAGGGGGCCAGGTGGAGGTGCTGGTGGCGACGCAGGTCGGCACCGTCACGTTGGAAGTGGACGACAGTGGTCCGGGAATTGCCGAGGAAGAGCGAGCTCTCATATTTGACCGATTTCACCACACGTCCTCGTCGTCGGGAGGGACCGGCCTCGGGCTCGCGATTGCCGATTCGATCGTGCGCACTACCCAGGCCAGTTGGTCCATCGGTTCGGCCTCGATCGGGGGTGCCAGTTTCGAAATATCGTGGCACCACACGTCGAAGTGAGCGCGTCCACTCGAATGGGCGTGCGAGGACGCGGAAAACGAAGCGTTTCCTAGTGGAATGCTCGTAACCTCGAGCCGACACCCCCGCATGAGTCGCTGTCTATCTTTTGTACAGCTCAGGCAAATCTAAGAATTTGAGAAGAGCCAAACGGCCTTAATCCGGTCGTAAGGTTGACTGCTTAGCATGAATGACATGGCGGGCGACGAAATTTCCGAAGGGACCTTCGCTCGCGCCATCAGCGAACGAGGTACCCCGCGTGTCCGTCGCAATATTGATGGGCTCATTCGTCGATGACGCTGAGCGATCAGTCCGATCTGAAGCGTTCTCCCCGACCGCAGGGTGCTCGACACGCTCGCAAACTTGGCGTCGAGGCGAATGCACGACTGACTAGTTCCACGGCGCTGGTCTTGCTCGTTCTTCTGGCCGTAGAGGGTGTCACCGTGATTCAGGTCAGGTCACTGCTTACGCTGCACGTCTTCATCGGAATGTTACTCGTCCCGCCCGTGCTCATAAAACTGGCCAGCACCTTCTGGCGCTTCGCGAAGTACTATTCGGGATCGCCCGACTACCGGCTCAAGGGCCCGCCCCCGGTGGCGTTACGGATACTCGGACCCATGGTGGCGTTGTTGACCATCATTCTCTTTCTCTCGGGAATCCTCCTCTTGTTCAGCCCAAAATCCTGGCAAGTCGAACTGCTGCTCCTACACAAGGCCAGTTTCATTCTGTGGTTTGGTTGCATGACCGTGCACGTCATCGGTCACGCTGGTGAGACCGCTCGATTGTCCACCAAGGATTGGGTGCGCAGAGTTCGCGATCGTGTGGCGGGTTCACGGGCCCGACGTCTCGTAATTACCTCGAGCCTCGTGAGCGGGCTGGCTCTCGCATTCTTGACGGTCCCCTACGTGGGTCCATGGCTTGGCGCTCGGGGTTAGCGTTCATGAATCAGACAACGGTCAATCGACACAGGCCCCCTTCGAACGAGGAGCCGCTGACGGCTCGTCAAATCATGACGATGCGCGTAAAACGACGTCGGATGTATCGCCGGCGACGCGTTGCCGCGATCCTCTTACTGGCGTTTTTCATTGTCTTTATCTGGTTTGCGTTTTCTCTCGGCGGAGCCCTCTTGAACCCGGCGATGGGCAACTCTTTTACCGCCCGCTTCGCCGAGTGGGCGAGGACCCACGGTGCGGCGAGCATCGTAAATTGGACGGAAAACGAGTGGTACAGCCATCACCCGCCGCCCGTCGGCGGCACGCTCCCAACTGGGGCGATTCGTCCGCCCTCAAAAGTTCAGGCCGTTACGAGCACTCTCCCGTACCTGGCAACGCCTTCACCAATCGTTCCCTTCGCGTCGCCGGCAATCGCGGGCGAAGGTCAGTGGTCGCCCGTAGGTCGTCGTGTCGATGGCGTGCCCGCGATCTACGAAACGACGCTCCGGCCCGATGCCGTGCACACCAGTTACGTCGTGGGCGTCGCCTGGATGGATACCAAACTGCTGCACGCGTCGCTCTACTCGGGAAGCGTGGTTCCGGGCGGGGGACCCTATAACCGAACGGCGCCCGTGCAGGCGCCCGCCGCGCGAACGCTCGTGGCCGCGTTCAACGCTGGGTTTCTAATGAACGACGCGAACGGGGGGTACTACACGGATGGCAAGACCGTCCTGCCACTGCGCAACGGCGCCGCATCGTTTGTGGTCTACAGCGACGGCTCATCGGACGTGATTTCGTGGAGCGACGGCGCCAACGTGCCGTCCACAATCGTCTCAGTGCGCCAGAACCTTGACTTGCTGGTGAGCAATTCCAAGCCCGTGCCGGGACTCAGCGCCAGCGATACCACGAAATGGGGCTTAACGCTGGGCAATGCGGTGTACGTCTGGCGCTCGGGCTTAGGCGTGACGGCCGACGGCGCTCTCGTCTATGTGGGCGGGCCCGGTCTTAACATCACCGATCTCGCCAACCTGCTCGTTCGCGCCGGCGCCGTACGCGCGATGGAGCTCGACATCAACACAGACTGGGTCAACTTTTCCAGCTACACGCCGTCGGCGCCCGAGGGACTGGCGGCGGGATCGAACGGCGCGGAATTGCTACCCGCCATGACTGGCACCCCGTCGCGCTACTTCGAATCGTGGTGGGCGCGCGACTTCATAACCTTGTCGTCGATCGTCGGTCCGAAGACGGGCCAAGGTTAAATCGTGACGAAATCAACGAACCCTCGTCTCGGCATCCGCTGTGCGTCACCAAATTCTGTAACGACTCATATGTTCTTCTTCAAGAGCCTTAATGGTGACTCCCTATCGTCCAAGTATGACTGAAGCCGTCACGTTGCCGCGAGACGGGACGAGGGCGTTCGAGACACGCCCTCGTCCCACTCGTGCCCCTCGTCGCTCAGGGCGTGCACCGCGGCCAAAATTCGCTAACGCACTCGCCATCATCGCCGGCATTGGTCTCGCGCTGTCAATCGGACTTGCTTTTTGGGGACAGCCCTTCGCGTCGTACACATCCGCCGGAGGGTGGTTCACGCTCGCTGGGCGAATTACCGGACTCAGCGGCACGTACCTGATGCTCATCATGGTCTTGCTGGTGACGCGACTGCCGTGGCTCGAAGAGACGGTCGGCCAGGTTCGACTCGTGCACTGGCATCGAATGGTCGGGGGATGGCCGATCGGGCTCATCGCTCTTCACGTGGTGTTCATTACCCTCGGCTACGCGGAAGCGTCGCACACCGGCGCACTGAGCCAATTTTGGGCATTCCTCGTGCACTATCCCAACATGCTCAGCGCGACCGTCGCCTTCGTGCTTCTGCTCATGGCCGGCATCACGTCGGTGCCCGCGGTACGGCGAAGGATGAAGTACCAGACGTGGTGGGCCGTACACCTCTATCTCTACCTTGCCCTCGTCCTGTCGTTCGCGCACGAGATAAAAGCCGGCGTGATGTTCATCGGTCACCCGCCCACCACCGACTTCTGGATCGCGCTATCAGCCTTCACCGTCGGCGCCGTGCTCAGCCTTCGTTTCTTGAGGCCCCTCGTGCGTAATCTTCGCCACCAGTTGCGCGTCGTCGACGTGCAAGAAGAGGGTCCCGGGGTCTACTCGATTGTCCTGTCGGGGCGCAACATCTCCAAGCTCAATGTTTCAGGCGGCCAATTCTTCCAGTGGCGTTTCGTCGCGCGAGGCCTGTGGTGGCACTCGCACCCGTATTCGTTGTCGGCGCTGCCACGCCCTCCATACTTGCGAGTCACGATCAAACGCCTGGGCATGCAAAGCCTGGCCGCAACACGTCTCAAGCCCGGAACCCGTGTCCTCGTCGAAGGCCCCTACGGCGTCTTTACCCGCCACGCCCAACGAAGCGAGCGAGTCGTGCTCATCGGGGCCGGCGTGGGCATCTCGCCGATTCGTGCCCTGCTCGAAGACCTGCCCGCGTCAACCAAGGTCACCGTGATCCTGCGCGGATCGACGCTTGAGGATCTCGTGCATCGCGACGAGATAACCCAACTCGTGAGCGCGCGCAACGGACGGCTCCATGAGATCGTCGGGTCGCGACACAACGTGCGTCTCGATGCGCCGGTGCTGCGAAAGCTCGTCGGCAATCTGCGCAATACTGACGTGTATGTCTGTGGGCCCGCGGGCTTCTCTGACGGCGTCACCGAAACGCTGCTGCGACTCGGCGCGCGCCGCGAACGAATCCATCAAGAAGCGTTTGCCTTCTAGGAACCTGGAGATATTTACATGAAGCACAACCGAGGACAGACATCATGAAGCGTGCGCCGCTCGTCATCACGGGCACCCTGATGGGTCTCGCGGGAGTCATGCTCTTCAACTCGACACCGGTGAGCCTCTCGCTTGGTTCACTGTCCGCGACCACGCCAACCGCGCGCAGCACAACGACGACGGCACCACCGGCCACGACCACCACCGCCCCGGCTAGCGGCGGTTCAACCCCGCCGCCCGTCACCACGACCACCGTGGCGCCTCCCACCACCACGACGTCGCCGTCGACAACGAGGAGCGCGACGGGCACCGCGATCAACTACAACTTCGGAATACTTTCCGTCGAGGTCACCGCGTCGGGCTCGAAGATAACCAAGGTCACCATCGCGTCAATTGACGACGGTGGGAACCCGCGCTCGCAGTACATCGACCAGCAGTCGATCCCCTACCTCGAGCAGCAGGCCCTCAGCGCACAGAGCGCCAACATCCAAGGCGTCTCAGGCGCCAGCTACACGTCTTCCGGTTTCGCGCAGTCACTGCAGTCGGCCCTCGCGAAGTTGGGCCTGTGATGAATGAGGCTGAACCGCGACCAAAGACGCGTCATATCCTTCACCATGACGAGGAGGTCATGGGGACGATCGTGACCTTCGACCTCTACGACGACGACATGGCGTCGGATGACTTATATCTCTTCCTCAAAGAGGCGGTCGCGGTCCTGCACGAAGCCGACGATGTCTTCAGCACGTACAAGGAGCACAGTCCCCTGTCGCGCCTGCGTCGAGGCGAGATCACGCTGGAGGAGTGTCCCCGCGAGGTCGCGGAGGTCCTCGAACTCTGCAGGACGGCGCGGACCATTTCGGACGGGTGGTTCGATCCCTGGTCGATGCCGGGCGGCGTAGACCCGACGGGCTACGTGAAGGGCTGGGCCGCGCAACGATCGCTTGATGTACTGCGCGATAGCGGCGTCAGCGGCGCGCTCGTCAACGCGGCCGGCGACAGCACGGGTTTCGGGGGCCCTCGACTCGGAGCACAATTCCGCATCGGCATAGTGGACCCGTCCGCGACGCAAAAACTCGCGTGCATCGTGCAGAGCCCCGGTGCGGTCGCCACATCGGGAACGTACGAACGCGGTTGGCACTTGATCGACCCCCACACCGGGCGCCCCTGCGCGCGAGCCGCGTCGGCGACGGTCACGGGCACTGACCTTGGCTTGGCCGACGCGTTAGCCACGGCGTTAGCCGTCGCCGGTGAACAGGCACTCGCCCTGATCGAGGCCCTCGACGGCTACGAGGCCCTCGTCATCGGCTTCGACGACACCTCGGCGATGACGTCAAAGTTTCCGACGGCCCGCAATTCCTTCTAGGGTTCGACCGCCAAAAAGTCTGGCGGGGTGGCTTCCACGCCGATAGTCGCGGTTCCCTCAGGACCCTTAGACCGAGATCGACAGGTCGCCCGCCACGAATGTAATTCTTAGCCGCGCGAGGACAATACTCCTGTGAGGAGGCCTAATGGTCAAGGTAGTGCGCGAAGGCCGGCGACGTGCGACGCCGGTTCTGATCGTCGCCACGCTATTGATGGTGGGCGCCTCAATCACCGTCGCCACGTCCAGCGATGCCTCGGCGTCGCCGGCGACAACCTTCGCCCAGCGACTTCTCGACGAGGCCGTCATCCCGAGCGACGCCGTGCTATCGCACCCCTCGACCGCGGTGGTCTGTCAATGCGAAGGACCTCCGGCTATGGGCACTGTCACTACCAAGCATCACTACTACATCGTTCCCGGCCCCCCGACGGCCGTCGAAGCAATCCTAACGACGCACATCCCAAAGGGCGGGAGTTATGACGGCTCCGTGGACACCACTAACTCGAACAACGGTTTGGGAATCATTTCGATTGCGATCACGTACCGCGCGAATGGCCCCCACGTCTATCTAAAGCAGTTGGCCTACTCAATGACGAAGAGAACATCGTCTACATCGTGGTTGCGCATTGACAGCCAGATCGCGTGGGTTCCCGGTCGCACCACGTCGGAGAAAATCTCCACGCCGATCTCCGCGACAGTAACTGGTTACAAAGTGACGGCACTGAGCGGAAACAGTGGCGATGTCCGAATCAACCTTTCGGGTAGAAAACTCACGAAGCTCGTCAACGAGTTCAACGCGTTGCCACTCGGACCAACCGACGCCTGTATGGAGGATTCGAGCGGGTTCACCATCTCGCTCACACTCAGGAACGGCGAACAATTGCAGATCTTTAACGGTTTCTGTGTCGGCCCCTTCGATGAAGTTATCCCGCCCGCTGGCAACCTCAATGGCGTGCGCTACCGGGTCTCGGACCACTCGTGTGACTTCATGCGGGTCGTCGTGTCGCTCTTTCCCGCCACGTCCGCCGCAGGCACTCATACGGCGTTGCATTCTTGCGAAGCGTGGTTAAAGACCAGCAACTCGTAAGGAGCTTGATCGAAACCTTTCGATCAAGCTAAACGCAGTGGCGTCATGGCCAGCACCAACTGCTTGGTGCCGTGCTCGTCAAAATTGACGGAGGCCCGGGTGTGAGAACCTTCGCCGTCGACGTTCATCACGACGCCCGGTCCGTAGCGATCGTGCACGACGTGGTCACCGACTTTGAGGTTCAACTTTTCGGCGCCGGTTGAACGCGCGGGCGGGGCGGCGCCGGTGCCAAAGGCCCGGCCCTCGGTGAACTCGGTCATGCGACCGGTGTAGCCGTCATCGGGGTCGAAGTTCGTTCGCCGCGTGGGCAGGAACGTCGAGAGGTCGTGCACGAGCGCCGGCGGGATCTCGGTCAGAAAGCGGCTGGCCAGCGCGTCGACGCGGTGTCCCCACATCGTGCGGCTCCACGCGTGCGTGAGGACCAGGTAGCGCATTGCCCGGGTGATGCCGACATAGCAGAGGCGTCGCTCCTCTTCGAGTTCGGCGTCGTCGGAGAGGGCCCGACGATGCGGGAAGATCGTCTCTTCGAGACCCGTGATCACCACCGCGGGAAACTCCAGACCCTTGGCGACGTGCAGGGTCATCATGGAGATGGCGCCGGCTCCCCCGTCGAGTTGGTCGGAGTCGGCCACCAACGCCATGCGTTCGACGAAGTCCATCAAGGTGTCGTACTGCGAGGCGGCCGAGGCGAGCTCGCCCAGGTTCTCCAGTCGCGAGTAGGACTCGTCGGTATTCTCGGCGCGCAGCGCGTCGCCCATGCCCGACTCGCGCACGATGGCGTCGATCATTTCCCTCGGGGCCAGGTCGTTGGCCAGCGCCCGCAATTCGTCGAGCATGAAGGAGAACTTCTCGGCACTGGCGAGTGCCCTGCCGGTGAGTCCCGCGGCCTTGGCGTAGTGCGGCGCCTCGGCGAAGGAGATGCCGTTCTCGGCGGCGTAGGCGCCGAGCTTCGCCTGCGCCCCGGGGCCCAAGCCGCGCTTGGGTTCATTGATGACCCGCCGGGCCGATGCCTCGTCACGGGGATTGACGATCAGTCTCGAATACGCCAGGGCGTTCTTGATTTCCTTACGGTCATAAAAGCGCATGCCGGAGATGACGCGATAGGGAACGTTGGCGCGTAGCATCTCTTCTTCCAAAACCCTGCTCTGGGCGTTGGTGCGATAAAAGACGGCCATCTGATTCCAATTGAGCGAGCCTTCGCTGCGCAGCCGGCGAAGTTCGCTGGCCACCCATCGCCCCTCGTCGTACTCGTCACCAGCGCGGTAGAGGCGGATCTTCTCCCCCTCGGCCCCCTCGGTGAAGAGATTCTTGGCGACGCGGCTGGCATTCATGGAAATGACCGCGTTGGCCGCGTCGAGGATGATCTGGGTGGAGCGAAAGTTCTGTTCGAGCAAGATGACGTCGGCGTCGGGGAAGCGCGATTCGAACTGCAGGATATTGCGCACGTCGGCCGCACGGAACCGGTAGATCGACTGATCGGAGTCGCCGACGACGCAGAGGTTGCGGTGCCGCGCGGCCAACATCATCACCAATTCGTTTTGCACGCCGTTAGTGTCTTGAAACTCGTCGACCAGTAGATATTTGAATCGGTCCTGGTACGAAGTGAGTACGTCGTCGTCGTCGCGCATCATGGCCACCGCGTTGAGCAACAGGTCGTCAAAGTCCATCGCGTTAGAAAGCATCAGGCGCGTTTTGTAGAGACGGTAGATCTCAGCGATTCGGTGATTGTGCGGGTTGTCGCCGTGGCCCGACGCCTCCAGGGCGTCGGGCGAGAGCATCTCGTTCTTCGCCGCCGATATCGCCGCGGTGACGCTGCGCGGTGATAAGCGCTTGGTATCGAGGTTGAGTTCCTTCATGATGCGTTCGACCGCCGTCTCGGCGTCGCCCGCGTCGTAGATGGTGAAGCCGCGCTGGTAGCCCAGCACCTCCGCGTTGGCCCGCAGCATCCGCAGGCAGGCCGAGTGGAACGTCGAGACCCACATGCGTTGGGCCTGCGGGCCCACCAGAGCAACGACGCGGCGGCGCATCTCGTCGGCGGCCTTGTTGGTGAAGGTGATGGCCATGATCTCCCAGGGCCGGGCGTCGCCGGTGGCGAGGATGTGCGCGATCCGTCGGGTGAGCACGCGTGTCTTGCCCGAACCGGCTCCGGCGATGACCAGTAGGGGACCGCCGCGCTGGAGCACGGCGCGACGTTGCGGCTCGGTCAGGTCTTCGAGCAACGAGTCCGGATCGAGCCGCGGAAAAGTGTCCACCGGCTCGCGACCCCACAGGGACTCGTCAGAGAACGACGTTCCGCTCACTCCCACTCAATGGTGCCCGGCGGCTTGCTCGTCACGTCGAGGGCTACTCGATTGACGCCCTCCACCTCGCGGATCAAACGGTTGGCAATCGACTCGATCACGTCATAGGGCAGGCGGGCCCAGTCCGCGGTCATGGCGTCGTCACTGGTGACGGCGCGGATGATGATGGGGTACGCGTAGGTTCGAGCATCGCCCATGACGCCCACCGTGCGCACCGCCGGTAAAACGGCGAAACTCTGCCAGAGTTCACGGTACAGCCCGGCCTTCTTTATCTCGTCGACCACCACGTAATCGGCGTTGCGCAGGATCTCAGCCCGCCCGCGCGTTACCTCGCCCACGATGCGCACGCCCAGTCCGGGACCGGGAAAGGGCTGGCGCCAGACGATCTCGGCCGGCAAGCCCAGTTCCTCGCCCACGTGGCGCACCTCGTCCTTGAAGAGCAGGCGCAGGGGCTCGACCAGTTCGAAGGAGAGGTCCGCGGGCAGCCCGCCGACGTTGTGGTGGCTCTTGATGTTGGCCGCGTGGCCCGATCCGGACTCGATGACGTCGGGATAGAGCGTGCCCTGGACCAGGAATCGAGGGCCGTCGCCGCCCGCTCCCAGGTCGCGGGCCACCGCTTCGAACTCGCGGATGAAGAGCTCGCCAATTATCTTTCGCTTCGCCTCGGGATCGGTCACGCCGACCAGCGCGTCGAAGAAACGGTCCTGGGCCTTGACGTGAATGAGTTCCACGCCGAACTGACGGGTGAAGGTCTCTTCGATCTGCTCACCCTCGTTCTTTCGCATGAGCCCGGTGTCAACGAAGACGCAGGTCAACTGCGAGCCCACGGCCTTGGTGACGAGCGCGGCCGCCACGGCCGAGTCAACACCGCCCGAGAGCGCGCACAGCACCTTCTCGTCGCCCACCTGCTGGCGAATCGCGGCCACCTGGTCTTCAATGATGGAACTGTTGGTCCAGGTCGCGGGAATCTGCGCCTCGCGATGCAAGAAGTTCTCGAGCAGCGCCTGACCGTGCTCGGTGTGCACAACTTCGGGATGGAACTGCACGGCGTAGAGGCGGCGCTGCACGTCTTCCATCACGGCGACCGCCGCCTCGGGCGACGAGGCCGTCACGACAAAACCATCGGGCGCGCGGGCAATGGCGTCGCCGTGGCTCATCCAACACGTTGAGGTCGCGGGCCACTCGCCCAACAAACTTGAGCCGCCCTGGCGGGTGAGCGTCGTGCGGCCGTATTCGCCGGCCCCGGTGCGCGCCACCTCACCCCTCAACTGCTGGGCCATGAGTTGCGCGCCGTAACAGATGCCGAGCACCGGAATGCCCAACTCGTAGATCGCGGGATCTAGCGAAGGCGCCGGCACTTCGTAGACCGACTTCGGTCCGCCCGACAAGATGATGGCCGAGGGATCCTTAGCCCTCACCTCATCCGCGTTGATAGTGCACGGGACAATCTCTGAATAAACGTGCGCTTCGCGCACACGTCGTGCTATTAGCTGGGCGTACTGCGCGCCGAAGTCAACGACAAGGACATTGGCGCTCAATGGCCCATGCCCACGCCCTGGGAGCGCTGCAACTGCTTTCCTTCTGTCTGCAGCGACGGGGCAAGCATGATCTCGGCCTTCTGGAACTCCTTCAACGTCTCGTAGCCACACGTGGCCATCGAGGTGCGCAACGCGCCGAAGAGGTTGAGGCGCCCATCGTTCTCATGGGCCGGTCCCAACAGCACTTCCTTCAATGAACCGCGTACCTGCGTACGCACGCGAGTGCCGCGCGGCAGGGTGGGGTGAAAGGCAGCCATGCCCCAGTGAAATCCCCGCGCCGGCGCCTCGAAGGCGCTGGTGAGCGGCGAGCCGATCATGACCGCGTCGGCGCCGCAGGCAATCGCCTTGGCAATGTCGCCGCCCTTACTCATGCCGCCGTCGGCGATGACGTGGACGTAGACGCCCGTCTCGTCGAGGTAGCGCATGCGCGCGCCGGCCACATCGGCAATCGCGGTGGCCTGGGGCACACCAATGCCCAGTACCGCGCGAGTGGTGCAGGCGTTGCCCGGTCCAACCCCCACCAACACGCCGGCGGCGCCGGTGCGCATGAGGTGAAGGGCCGCTGGATAACTCGCGCAGCCACCCACGATGACGGGCAGTTCGAATTCGCGAATGAATTTCTTCAAGTTGAGCGGTTCGACGGTCTTAGAAACGTGTTCGGCCGAAACCACGGTGCCCTGGATCACCAGGATGTCGAGGCCGGCGTCGAGGATCGTCTTGGCCATCCAGTCGGTGCGCGCCGGCGTGACCGACGCCGACGTGACGATACCCGCGGCCTTCATTTCTTGAATGCGCGCGGCGACCAGTTCGAGTTTGATTGGTTCCAAGTACATCTGCTGCATGCGCGCAGTGGCCTTGTCGTCGTCCAGTTCGCAGATCTCGTCGAACAGCGCCGAGGGATCTTCGTAGCGGGTCCACAGTCCCTCGAGGTTCAAGACTCCCAGTCCGCCTAGGTGGCCGAGTTCAATCGCCGTGGTTGGTGAAATCGCCCCGTCCATCGCGGCGCCGAGCAGTGGCAGCTCGAACTTGTAGGCGTCGATTTGCCAGGAAATGTCCACGTCTTCGGGGTCACGGGTCCGACGAGATGGCACAATCGCGATGTCGTCGAAGCCGTAGGCCTGACGAGCCGATTTATAGATGCCGATCTCTACTTCCGCCATGGTGACCTCCGCCTCAGAAACAGCACCCCCAAAACGGGGTTTGCGTTGACTCCAATCTAATGGACGAAACTAGGCCCACACCCGATGTGCGTCGGGCCACGCGACGCCCGTGACCACGCACAGCAGTTCCGTGAGCACGCGCGCCGTGGCGCCCCATATCACATCACCGGGCACGGCGTAGAAGTAAATCGGGAAGTAACCGTCATTGTCGGCACCGGGACGCGGCGAAGCGCGGCGCCAGCGTTCGGCCAAGAATGCGCCGTCGGCCAGCAGGTCCTTGAGTGGCACCGCGAAGGCCCGTTCGACCTCGGCGGGGTCGGTCACCATAATTGGACGCTCGTTGAGGCGGCCAACCACCGGCCAAATCGCCGAACCGGATGCGAACGCGACGATCGGGCTCAGCCAACCAATCGGTGTCACCGCCGCCTGATCAATGCCGACCTCTTCGCGGGCTTCACGCAGGGCCGTCGCAATCGGCGTCTCACCGGCGTCACTGCGCCCGCCCGGCAAAGCGATTTCCCCACGGTGCGATCGCAAGTTCGACGAGCGACGCGTCAGCACCACGTAGGTCTCGCCGTCTTCTTCGAAGAGCGCCACCAACACCGCCGACCGATTGGTGATGGGCCGACGGGCCGCATCAGCCACCACCTCCATCTCCTGGGGATCACCCGGTACTGGCCAGCCGTCGAGGTGGCGTTCGCCGATGCGCAGCTGCGCACTCACCCGCTCCAACGTGAACGACTGGCGAGCTTCAGGAGACAACGTTGCCCACGGCGCCGGGTCACCGGCTTGCACGTCGTCGGGATCGGGTATCACCTGGGGATAGTCGTAACCCTCAAAGCGCGCCGGCCAGTTGGCGTTACGCATCGTATTTCCCTCTATTGTGGTAGCGCGAGTACCGCACAATTGGATTTTACTCGGCCCCCCTTTTGCCAATCAGGAGAGAACTCCCATGAAGTCCTTAGCCCGCTTGTGTGTACGACGCCGCTGGATCGTGCTCGGTTCGTGGATTGTCCTGTTTATTGGCATCAACATTGCGTCGTTTTCGATTGGGTCCAACTACTCGAACACCTTCAGTTTCGCGGGCACCAACTCCGTGCACGCCTTGCAACTTCTCCAGGACGGATTCAAATCGAAGTCCGGCGATGCCGACCAAATAGTGTTCGACGTCACCAGCGGCACGTTGGCCAGCCACGAGAAGGCCATCGACGCCTCGCTGGCGAAGATTGGCAAACTACCCGAAGTGGCGATCGTCACGTCGCCGTTCTGCCCGACTTCGTCGACGTCGTTCTGCGCCGGCTCTTCGCAGATGAGCAAGAACGGAAAGATCGCCTTCGCCACCGTCAACTTCTTCAAGCAGGCCCAGCACCTCAAGAAGTCCGACGTGCAAGCTGTCGTCACCGAGGCCGAGACGCTGCGTTCATCCGCCCTCCAGGTCAACTTCGGCGGCAACGCCTTCGGGCAACTCACGTCACCCACCGGCAGTCCCGACGAAGGCATTGGTCTGCTCGCCACCGCCGTGGTCTTGTTCCTCGCGTTCGGATCCCTCTTCGCGATGCTCTTGCCCCTCGGCGTGGCCCTCTTCGCGATTGGAATCGCGACCGGCGCCACCACCCTGTTGAGTCACGGCCTCGCAATCGCAAACTTCGCCCCGATTCTCGGCTCCTTGATCGGGCTCGGCGTGGGCATTGACTACGCCCTCTTCATCGTCACTCGAAGTCGACAAAACCTGCGACAGGGCATGAGCGTCGAGGACGCCATCATCACCGCGGTCGACACGTCGGGGCGCGCGGTACTCTTCGCCGGCGCGACGGTCTGCGTGGCCCTGCTCGGAATGTTGATACTGGGCTTCTCCTTCCTCGTCGGCCTGGGCGTCGCCGCCGCGCTGACCGTGTTCATCACGATGATGGCCTCGTTGACGCTGCTGCCCTCACTGCTGGCGTTCCAAAAAATGCGGGTGCTCAGCCGCCGGGAACGACGCAAGCTGGTGGCGAGCGGACCAGAAGCGGCGCTCGTGCGAGGTGGCTGGCAGCGTTGGGCCGACTTCGTGGGAAAGCGTCCGCGCACGCTGTCGGCGCTGGCCATCTTGGCGATCGCCATCCTTTCGATTCCACTCTTCTCATTGCAACTCGGCCTCTCCGACCAGGGTTCGGATCCCGCGACCTCGACCACGCGATTGGCCTACGACCAGATTGCCCAAGGTTTCGGGCCCGGCTTCAACGGACCGTTGTTGGTGGTTGGCTCAATCCACAACGCCTCGGACAAGGCCACCATGCAGAAGCTCGACATTCTGCTCCAGGGCAAACCGGGCATCGAGAAGGTCGGCCCGGTCGTGCTCAGTCCGACCGGTACGGTCGCCTTGATCACCGTGGTCGCCACGACGAGCCCACAGGACCTGAAAACGTCCCAGCTCATCACGACGCTGCGTGACACGTACGTTCCCGACGCCACCGCTGCGTCGCACGCCCAAGTCTTCGTGGGCGGCCAAACGGCGCTCTCGAACGATTTCTCCAATGTGCTCGACAGCAAAATCCCGCTCTTCATCTCGGTAATTGTCATCCTCGGTTGCCTCTTGCTCATGGTGGCCTTTAGGAGCGTCCTGATCCCGCTGACCGCAGCGATCATGAATCTGTTGGCGGTCGCGGCTTCGTTTGGTCTCGTCGTAGCAGTCTTTCAGTGGGGCTGGGGTAGTTCGCTCATCGGATCGGGCACGGGACCGATCGAGTCTTTCTTACCCATCATCATGATCGCCATCCTCTTCGGCCTCTCCATGGACTATCAGGTGTTCTTGGTATCGCGAATGCACGAGGAGTGGGTGAACACGGGCGACAACGAAGGCGCCGTCAATCGCGGACAGGCCAATACCGGTCGCGTGATCTCGGCCGCCGCCCTCGTCATGATCTGCGTGTTCCTGGCCTTCGCCGTGGGCGGCGAGCGCATCATCGCGGAGTTCGGCATCGGACTGGGGGGCGCGGTACTCATGGATGCCTTCATCCTTCGAACCGTGCTCGTGCCCTCGCTCATGCACTTCTTCGGCAAAGCCAATTGGTGGATGCCCAAGTGGCTCGACCGGGCCGTTCCCCACCTCGCCGTGGAAGCGAACGAGGAGTCCGCGGCCGTTTAATAACCCGGAGGCATTAACGTTCGCTGTAATTCAAGAGATCGCTGAGTCGCTCCAGCACCGAGATGGTCGCGGCGACCACCTTGTGTTCGGCGACGTTGAGTTCACCCAACGCGCTGCGCAGCGCTTCGGTGCTTCTGGCGCGAAGTTCGGCGAGCAGGGCGCCCCCTTCGCTGCTCAACTCCAAATTACTGGCGCGACCGTCTACGGGGTCAGGAACCCGCGTGATCAGTTTTCGTTCTTCGAGACGGTCAACGACGCGGCACATCGTGGCGGCCGACGTGCCCTCCACCTCGGCGAGCGTTCCCAGGCGCAGCGGACCCAACTGCTCGATCCGCGCGAGGGCCGACGTCTGCGAAGGGGTGACGTCGTCGATCGCCGAACGGGAACGAGCACGCAACTGGCGAGAGATGCGCGTGAGGGCCACCAGGAGTCCGGCCGCCTCTCCGACGGCGTCGCCCTTGGCGGTCGACGATTTCAACAGATCCGAAGTAAGTACGCGAGAACCCTTCATAACGCCTAGTATATAGTTAGTTGTCAGTAACTAATTACTCTAAACCCGCGATTGAAGTTCGCCGATCAGCTGCACCCCAAGGAGATTGTTGATGTCGACTGAAATCGTGACCCCGATGGGCAGATCCCTGCACTACAAGTGGATTGCCCTCTCGAACACGACGATCGGCATCCTGATGGCGACCATCAACGGTTCGATCCTGTTGATTGCCCTGCCCGATATCTTCCGCGGCATCAAACTCAACCCGCTCGCGCCGGGCAACTCGACGTACTTCTTGTGGATTCTGATGGGTTTCTTGCTCGTGACCTCGGTGCTGGTGGTAAGCCTCGGACGCGTCGGCGACATATTCGGTCGCGTCAAGATGTACACCCTGGGCTTTGCCATTTTCACGATCTTCTCGATCTTCTTGTCGGTGACGTGGATGACGGGCACCAAGGCCGCCCTGTGGATCATTATCATGCGCGTGGGCCAGGGCGTGGGTGGCGCGTTCCTCTTCGCCAACTCCAACGCCATCATCACCGACGCCTTCCCCGCCAACGAGCGAGGCTTCGCCCTCGGCATAAACGGCGTCGCCGCCATCGGAGGGTCCTTCCTGGGCCTCATCCTCGGCGGCGTACTGGCGCCCTTGGAATGGCGCCTCGTCTTTCTCGTGTCGGTGCCCTTCGGACTGTTCGGCACGGTCTGGGCCCACCTCAAACTTCGCGACAATGGTCGTCGGCTCCAGGCGAGCATCGACTGGCTGGGCAATTTCAGCTTCGCCGTGGGGCTCATTGCCCTGCTCACGGGCATTGTCTACGGGTTAGAACCCTACGGCGGCCACACTATGGGCTGGTCCAGTCCTTTCGTGTTGGCCTGTCTGTTCGGCGGCCTCGCGGTCCTGGTCGGCTTCGTCTTCGTCGAACTGCACACCACGGACCCGATGTTCCACCTCGACCTGTTCAAGAGCCGGTCCTTCACCATGGGTAACCTGGCCGGACTGATGCTGGCGATGGCTCGCGGCGGTCTGCAGTTCATCCTGATCATCTGGTTGCAGGGCATCTGGCTCCCGCTGCACGGCTACAGCTTTAGCCGCACGCCGCTGTGGGCCGGCATCTACATGGTGCCCCTGACCGTCGGCTTCTTCCTCTCGGGGCCGCTGTCCGGTCGCCTGGCCGACCGCCACGGTCCGCGGCCCTTCGCGACCATCGGGCTCATTTTGACTGGCCTGAGTCTGATCGGACTCACCTTGTTGCCGATGAACTTCTCCTACCCGATCTTCGCCTTCCTCATCTTGCTGGTGGGGTTCTCAATGGGCATGTTCGCGGCGCCCAACACCAGTGCCGTCATGAACAGTTTGCCGGACCATCAGCGTGGCGCGGGCAGCGGCATGCTCAACACCTTCCAGAACTCCGCCGCCGTGCTCTCCATCGGCTTCTTCTTCACCATCATCACCGTCGGCCTCGCCTCACGGCTGCCCCAGGCGCTCGTCAAGGGCCTGACCGCCCAGGGGGTATCACACGCCGCCGCCGCCGCCGCGTCGCACGTTCCGCCGATCGGCAGCCTCTTCTCGGCCTTCCTCGGCATCAATCCCTTGAAGGAAATCGTGAGCGCTTCGGCCCTGAGCGCGCACGGCGTGCACACCAGCGTGCTGCTGAGCCGGGCCTTTTTTCCGAGTCTCATTTCGGGACCCTTCGGCCACGGCCTGCGCCTCGCCTTTCTGTTGGCCGCCGCGGTCTGCTTCATCGGTGCGGTCTTCTCTTGGCTGCGCGGGGCGGGCCAGTCCCAGGTGTTTCACACGATAAGCGACAACATCGAAGTAGGACTCTCGGCAGCGGGCGAGATCGCCATGTCCGACGTGGGGGCCGGAGCGACCGGCGTTTTCCTCGACTCCGGTGACGAGTTGACGAACGCGTCGGCGCCAACGGACGCCTCTCGCTAGTGCTATTCCGGTACATCGTTCGGACCCATAAAGTTGACAACTTCCATCAGACTTCTCTAGTATCTCCGTGCACGGGCTTTCCGTGGCGGCCAATGGTGGCGCACGAGCGATGAAGGAGACTGCGGTGACTGATTGGGGATTTGAAACACGTCAGATACACGCCGGGGCGGCGCCGGATCCGGCTACCGGAGCTCGAGCCACGCCGATCTACCAGACGACGAGCTACGTGTTCCGCGATACTGCGCACGCGGCGGCCCTCTTCGGCCTGGCCGAGTTGGGCAACATCTACACGCGCATCATGAACCCGACGCAGGCCGTCTTCGAAGAGCGCATTGCCTCGCTGGAGGGCGGCGTGGCCGCCCTAGCGGTCGCCTCCGGACAGGCCGCTGAGACGATTACGTTGCTCAACCTGGCCGAAAACGGCGGTCACATCGTTTCCTCGGCGGCACTCTACGGCGGCACCTACAACCTCTTTCACTACACGCTGCCCAAGCTGGGCATTGAGACAACGTTCATCGACGATCCCGATGACTTAGCCGCGTGGGCGGCGGCCATACGGCCCAACACCAAGGCCTTCTACGCCGAGACGCTCGGCAACCCCAAGGGCGACGTGCTCGATTTTGAGGGAGTCTCCAAGGTCGCGCACGATCACAAGATCCCCCTGGTGATTGACAACACGCTGGCCTCGCCGTACCTCTGCCAGCCCCTGGCCCACGGCGCAGACATCGTGGTGCATTCAGCCACCAAGTTCATCGGCGGACACGGCAATTCGATCGGTGGCGTGATTGTCGACGGTGGCCACTTCGACTACGAGAACAGCGGACGCTTCCCCGGCTTTACCGAGCCCGACCCCAGTTACCACGGCCTGGTCTTCGGCCAGTTGCCCGATTTCCTCTTCCCGGCCCGCTTCGTCCTAAAGGCCCGCCTGCAGTATCTGCGCGACACCGGTGCGGCCATCGCGCCACTCAACTCCTTCCTCTTCATCCAGGGTGTCGAGACGCTAAGCCTGCGCATGGAACGTCACGTGGCCAACGCCGTCGCGGTAGCCAACTGGCTCGAGGCCCGCAGCGAGGTCGGCTGGGTAACGTACCCCGGGCTCGAATCCAGCCCCTGGCACGAGCGCCAACTGCGCTACCTGCCCAAGGGCGCTGGCTCCATCATTGCCTTCGGCATCGAGGGCGGCATCGAGGCCGGCCAGCGATTCATCGAGGGCCTGGAACTGTTCAGCCACCTGGCCAACGTAGGCGACGTACGCAGCCTGGCCATTCACCCGGCCTCGACCACGCACTCACAACTCACTGAAGATGAGCAGGTCTCCACCGGCGTCATTCCCGAACTGGTGCGTCTATCGGTCGGCATCGAATCGATCGATGACATCTTGGCCGACCTCGAAGCAGGCTTCGCGGCAGCCAAGGGGTGACATCTCCGTCGTCCAGTTATTGGAGCGCGGCTAACGAGCCCGGGCGCAGGCAGTTCGTCACCCTCAACCATGATGGGAGCGCCTTCAAACTAGAGGGGGGCGCCACGTTCGACACGGTGACGGTGGCCTACGAGACATGGGGCACGCTCAATCCCTCGCGCTCCAACGCCGTGTTGGTGCTGCACGCCCTCACCGCCGATTCGCACGCCGCCGGACTCGCGGGTCCGGGCCACGGCGCACCCGGTTGGTGGCAGGGTGTCATCGGTCCGGGACTGGCCCTCGACACCGACGAGTACTTCGTGGTGTGCCCCAACGTGCTGGGGGCATGTCAGGGCACGACGGGCCCTTCGTCGCTCGCGAACGACGGCCAGCCCTACGGCTCACGATTCCCCGTCATCACCATTCGAGACCAGGTCTGCGTCGAAGTGGCGCTCAGCGATCACCTGGAGATTGGGGCCTGGGCCTGCGTGGTCGGCGGATCCATGGGCGGCATGCGCGCCCTCGAGTGGGCCGTGGCCCATCCCGAGCGGATCAATCGCGCCGGGGTGCTGGCCGTCGGCGCGGCATCGACCGCCGACGAAATAGCGCTTTGCTCGCTCCAGGTGCGCGCCATTCGCGTAGATCCGAACTTCAACGGCGGCGACTACTACGCCCAGGCCCGCGGACCCGATGAAGGCCTGGGCGTCGCACGCGGACTCGGACAGTTCAGTTACCGCACGCGCAACGAGTTCGACACTCGCTTCGGTCGCGACCTCCAAGTGCACGACGACGTCGTGGGCGCGGGCGACTACGCCATCGAGTCCTACCTCAAGTATCAGGGCAACAAGTTGGTCGCCCGCTTCGATCCCAACAGCTACATCGTCCTGAGTGAGGCCATGAATCACCACGATGTCGGTCGCGGTCGCGGCGGGGTCGAGGTGGCCTTGAAGGGCGTGTCGGTGCCGGTGACGGTGGCCGGGATTCTCTCGGACCGTCTCTATCCGATCGAGCTGCAGGAGCGTTTGGTCGAACTACTTCCCAACGCTGCGCCGCTGGAGATCATTTCGTCGCACTTCGGCCACGACGGGTTCTTGCTCGAGGTGGCGCAGGTGGGCAAGGTGATCGAACTAGCCCTGCGTCGCTGAGCGGCCACCAACTAATCTTCGGGCTCGTTGCCACCGGCGACACGACAAACGGATTTTTTAGTCGAAAACGTATATGAAACAATGGGGTATGGCCCCCTCGCACGCAACCATCGTTGTCTGCGACGGTGATGAGACCGGACAGGAACTCCTGCTCGAAGCACTGCGGGTAATGACGCCCGAACTCTTGGGGGTGCCGCTGGAACTCGTCCACTTCGATCTGTCACTCGAACACCGTCGCGAAACCAATAATCGAATTGTCCACGACGCGGCGGACGCCATGGTCGAAACGGGCCTGGGCCTAAAAGCCGCGACCGTCACGCCGCCCGGGATTGGCGGAGTCGGTTCGCCAAACCGCATCCTGCGCGAAGGCATCGACGGTTCGGTCATTGTGCGCACCGGGCGACCGATACCCGGAGTGGCACCGAGTTTCGCCGCCGGTCCGCCGATCATCGTGGTTCGTATGGCGGTCGGCGACGCGTACGGCGCCGACGAGGGACGCAGTGGACCGCCCGGTCAGATGAGCGAAGTGGCCTGGCGCACCACGCGGATCACCCGTTCCAGTTGCCGCTTCGTCGCCGAGTACGCCTTCCAGGCGGCCGAGCGAGAGAACGGGCTCGTCTACGGCGGTCCGAAGTGGACGGTCTCGCCCGTCTACGAAGGCATGCTGAAGGAGGAGATGGACGAGGCCGCGAAGCGTCATCCCGCCGTCAATTACCGACCCACGCTCATCGACGCCTCCTACGCCGGGCTGCTGATCGACGTGCACGACCAGCCACTCGTCATCCCCGCGCTTAATCGTGACGGCGACATCCTGAGCGACCTCGTGCTGGCCATGTTCGGCTCACTGGCCGGTGCCGAGTCAGTGCTGCTCTCACTGGACAAGGACCTGCATCCTCGCGTCGCGATGGCCGAAGCGCCCCACGGCACGGCCCCTTCGCTGCAGGGACAGAACGTCGCCAACCCCATGGCCATGCTGTTGGCCGGCGCCGCGGTGCTCGACCAGGCCGCAGTCCACCTCAGCGATGCCAACTACCAGTTCGCCGGTGCCCGGCTGCGTGCGGCGACCCTCGAGGGCGCGGCGCAGGGAATTCGGACCTTTGACCTCGCGGGCCAGGCGTCGACCAGCGACGTCGTCGACGACGTCATCGCTCGGTTGCAACTCACTGCCTGACTGAACGCAGTCTCGTCGCAGCATCATCGACGTTCACAATGAAAGAAGCCGGGCCCTTCGGCCCGGCTTCTTGTCGTCTTTAGACGAGCCTTACATCATCCCGCCCATGCCACCCATGCCGCCGCCGCCGGACATGATCGCGTCCGCCTCGGGCTTGTCGGCCACAATGGCCTCGGTGGTGAGGAGCAGGGCCGCAATGGATGCAGCGTTCTGAAGGGCTGAGCGGGTGACCTTGGCGGGGTCAATGACACCGGCCTTGATGAGGTCTTCCAACTCACCGGTCGCCGCGTTGAGGCCAACCGATCCCTTGGCGTCGGCCACTTCGCGCACCTTGACGGCGCCCTCATAGCCGGCGTTCGCCGCGATATGGCGAAGCGGCGCGTCCAACGAGTTGGCCACGATGCGCGCACCCGTGGCTTCGTCGCCGACCAGTGTCTTGACCAGCTTCTCGACCTCGACGCGGGCGCGCACGAGGGCCGTGCCGCCACCGGCGACAATTCCCTCGTCGATCGCCGCGCGAGTGGCGCTGAGCGCGTCTTCGATGCGGTGCTTCTTCTCTTTGAGTTCAATCTCCGTCGCGGCGCCCACCTTGACGACCGCCACGCCACCGGCTAGCTTCGCCAGGCGCTCCTGGAGCTTCTCCTTGTCCCAGTCCGAATCGGTGTCTTCAATCTCACGCTTGATCTGCGCCACACGACCAGCGACGTCCGCCTTCGTGCCGCCGCCGTCCACGATGGTGGTGGCGTCCTTGGTGACGACGATGCGACGGGCGTGACCCAAGAGGTCGACCGTCGCGGTCTCCAGCTTGAGGCCAATCTCTTCGGAGACCACGGTGCCACCGGTCAGGATCGCCATGTCCTGGAGCATGGCCTTGCGGCGCTCACCAAAGCCGGGGGCCTTGACGGCGACGGAGGTGAAAGTGCCACGAATCTTGTTCACTACGAGCGTGGCGAGGGCTTCGCCCTCGACGTCCTCGGCGATGATCAAGAGCGGCTTGCCCGACTGCATGATCTTCTCGAGCACCGGCACGAGGTCGTGCACGGCCGAGATCTTGGAACTGGTGAAGAGGATGTAGGCATCCTCGAGCACCGCTTCCTGGCGCTCGGGGTCGGTCACGAAGTACGGCGAGAGGTAACCCTTGTCGAACTGCATGCCCTCGGTGAGCTCGAGCTCGATGCCGAACGTATTGGACTCTTCGACCGTGACGGTGCCGTCCTTGCCGACCTTCTCGATCGCTTCGGCGATCACTTCGCCAATGGAGGCGTCGGCCGCCGAAATGGTGGCGACCTGGGCGATCTGGGTCTTGTCCGAAGAGACGTTTTGCGACTGCTTCTTGATTGATTCCACGACAACGACAACGGCCTTTTCGATCCCGCGCTTGAGGCCGGACGGGTTCGCGCCCGCCGCCACGTTGCGCAGACCCTCTTTGATGAGCGCCTGAGCGAGCACCGTGGCCGTGGTCGTGCCGTCACCGGCCACGTCGTTGGTCTTGGTGGCCACTTCCTTCACGAGCTGGGCGCCCATGTTCTCGAACGGATCCTCGAGCTCGATCTCGCGAGCAATCGACACGCCGTCGTTGGTAATGGTGGGCGCACCGAACTTCTTGCCAATGACCACGTTGCGGCCCTTGGGTCCCAGGGTCACCTTGACCGCGTCGGCCAACTTGTCGACACCGGCTTCGAGGCCGCGACGGGCCTCCTCATCAAATTTGAGCAACTTCGACATATGTCTTCCTTGTCTTAGGTATGGCGCGGCGAGCGAGTCGCCACGGTGGTTACTTCTTGGAAATGGTGGCGAGTACGTCGCGACCGGAGAGGATCAAGAGGTCCTCGCCGTCGACGGTGATCTCGGTGCCGCCGTACTTGGAGTAGACGACCGTGTCACCGACGCTCACGCCGGTGGGGATCAGCTCGCCCGACGTCTCGGCGCGACGGCCGGGACCGGTGGCCAAAACCTCGCCCTGCTGGGGCTTCTCCTTGGCGGTGTCGGGAATGACGAGGCCGGAGGCCGTGACGGCTTCCGCGTCGTTGGGACGGACCACAATGCGGTCTTCTAGGGGGTGCAGCTTCATAATGTATTGCCTCCTGTGCCATTAGCACTCGAACCTTGTGACTGCCAATTTAGCAGCCTAACGCGCTGAGTGCCAAAAGAGACCAACGCCTAGGGCGCAAGCCGCTGGCGAAGCCACCCGTCGCCACCGCCCTCGCCCGTCCAGCCTTCGGGCCTGGCGTAGAGGACCCGGTCGTGCAGGCGGTCCTCACGGTGCTGCCAGAACTCGAAGGCCGTGGGCGCGAGAAGGTAGCCGCCCCAGTGCTGGGGTCGAGGCACGGCCTGGCCGGCGAAGCGCACCTCCACGTCTCCGACGCGGTCCTCGAGTTCTTTTCGGCTCGCTAACGGCTGGCTCTGCTCGCTGGCGTGAGCGCTCAACTGGTGCCCGCGGGCCCGCGTGGCAAAGTACGCGTCGGAATCGACCTCGCTCATCTTGGTCACGGCACCTTCGATGCGGATCTGGCGGCCCCGCGCCGCGTTGTACCAGAGCAGGCCAGCGTGGGGGTTGACCTCCAGTTCGTGGCCCTTGCGCGACTCGTAGTTCGTATACCAGCCAAAGGAGCGGTCGCCCACGTGGCGCAGCAGCACCATGCGCGCGCTGGGCCGACCGTCGAGCGTCGAGGTCATCAGCGCGACTGCCTCGCTCTCGGGCGTGTCGTCCTTGGTCTCGTCGAACCACTCATGAAACTCCACGAAGGGGTTTGTGTCGCAGTTCTCTACGTTGAGCGGAGTCGCGCGGCTCACGAGACGTCCGCCAACTGCCAGTTGGGATTGGCCGAAAGGTCCAACCCGCTGGGGCCGCTCGAACCCAGGCGGTAGAGGCCGGCCGCGGCGATCATGGCGGCGTTGTCGGTGCACATGGCCATCGTGGGCAGGTGGCTCACCACGGCGAACTCGCGCGCCAATTGCGTGACGCCCGAGCGGAGCAGCGAGTTGGCGGCCACGCCCCCGGCCAACGCCACGCCCTTCACCTCGTGCAGCTGCATCGCGGCGCGCAGTTTGCGCAGCAGCTGCTCGCACACGGCCGCCTGGAAGGAGGCGGCCACGTCGGCGAGATCCACCTCGGTGTGCTTCTGCGTCGCGCGCACCACCGCGGTCTTCAGTCCAGAAAAGGAAAGGTCGAGGTCACTGCCGGTCATCGAGACGGGCAGCTTCAGCGCCCCGGCCGTCCCCGTCTGGGCCAGCCGGTCAATCTCCGGCCCGCCGGGATAGCCCAGTCCCAACCAGCGCGCGATCTTGTCGTAGGCCTCGCCCGCGGCGTCATCAATGGTTTCGCCCAGCACCTCGTGCTGGCCCAGTGCACGCTGCAGGACAATCAAGCTGTGCCCGCCCGACACCAAGAGGGTCAAAATTGGCCACTCGAGATCGGGCTGCTCCAACAGCGGCGCGAAGAGGTGGCCCTCCAAGTGGTTCACCCCGACGAAGGGCACGTCCCACGCCAGGGCCAAAGCCTTGGCGGCCGAGAGTCCTACCAGCAAAGAACCAATGAGTCCGGGGCCGCTGGTGACGGCGATGCCGTCGATGGCCGGGTAGTGCTGATCGAGGCCCGCCTCCTTCAGGGTGCGGCTGATCACCGGGCCGATGGTCGTTACGTGGGCGCGGCCGGCCAGTTCGGGCACCACCCCACCGAAGGCGCGATGCTGGTCAATGGAGGACTCGACCACCGAGGAGATGACGTGAAAGTCGCCGTCGACGACGGCGGCGGCCGTTTCGTCACAACTCGTTTCGATTCCGAGGACCAAAGGCATCAATCCAGCGTAGGGGTCAGGACTCGACGGTGCTCAAGAACAGCGGCAAGTCGGCCCACAGGACCAGCGCGTCTTCGCTCGTTCGCTCGTAGTAGTTCTTGCGCACGCCCACGGGTTTAAAGCCGTAGCGGTAATAGAACTTCTGCGCGCGGGTATTGGAAGTGGCGACTTCCAAGGTGGCGCGCTTGATGCCGCGATCCTGCGCGTCGTGCCACGCGTCGTCCATGAGCGAGCTCGCGATGCCGCGCCCCTCGTGTCCGGGCAGCGTGCCAATCGTATTGACGTGCAATTCGTCGAGCACGAACATCACGCCCAAGTAGCCCACGATCACCTTGTCCTGCACCGCCACGGTGTAACGGCGGGTCTTGGTATTAAGGATCTCGTCGAGCAGCATCCCGCGGGTCCACGGCTCGGGGAACTGGGCCTGCTCGAGGACCAGCAGCTCACCTACGTCGCGGCGTTGCGCCAGGCGCAGCGACCAAGGGTCATTGCGGACGTTCACGGGTCGCGAAGTTCGCCACGGCGTCGGCTTCGCGCAGGTAGAGCGGTTCAACGGTCACCTGGGGACTCGCGTGCTCGCCCAGGCGCAGCGCCGCGTGCATCGACGGCACCAGCTGCGTGTAGATCGCCGCATTGGCCACCGAGTCGAAGTCGCCCCGGTATCGCTCGACCCCGTCGCCGGTGAAGGTCAGCGCCGCGCCACTCCTGCTCCACTGCGCCGCGACGTCCTGGGGCGTCTTCACGTCGGGCAGGCCCCGAGCCTCGACCGATTCGGCGAGTTCGAAGGTCTGGACGAAGACGTCGCCGCGGCGTCCGTCCACGGCACTCACCAATGTCCCGCGCACGCCCGCCTCGTGGGCACCGTGGGCCAGCATTTCCAATGACGTCACGCCCACCATGCCGCAACCAACTCCCTGCGCGAAAGCATTGGCGGTGGCAATACCCACGCGCAGTCCCGTGAAGAGGCCCGGTCCGCGGTCGACCACGATGCGATCGATCTCGCGCGCCAAGAGACCGGCCTCTCGAATGAGCGTCGCCATGCCCAGGGTGAGCGTCTCGGTGTGCTGGCGACTTTCGTCCACGACGCGCGCGATCTCCACACCACTGCTGGTGCGCACACCCACGCAACAGGCCTGGGTGGCCGTCTCAATCGCCAGTAGATTCATTGTGCTGACCACCTATCCATTTCGCCGCTGCGCAGTTGCGCGAGCTGGCCACCCACATCCAGCCGTCGGACCTCGAATTCATCAATGTTGAACTGAATTGTAAGCACCTCGCGGCCAAATATAGATGACGCCAGGTCGCCCCACTCCACCAACGCGACCGCGGCCTCCTCCACCAGCTCACCGAGCGCCAAATCAAGCACTTCGCCGGAGCTCTCGACTCGGTAGACGTCGGCGTGCAGCAGGGTAGTTATCCCCTGATCGTTGTGGCTCTGGTGCGGGCGCACCATAGTGAACGTGGGGCTGGTCACCCGCTCGAGAACTCCCAAACCCCGGGCGACGCCCTTGACGAAGGTGGTCTTGCCGGCCCCCAGCTGTCCCGAGAGCAGCACGATGTCCCCGGCGCGCAGCACGGCGGCCAGGGCTTCGCCGGCCGCCTCGGTTTCCTGCGCGTTGGCGCAGGTTCGTTGCCAGCTCACGCCTGTTGCACCAGCGAGCGAAGGATCGCCAGGTCGGCGCGCATCAGCTCGAGCACCGCGGCGCCGGAGCGAAGGGCCGCGGCGGGATGGTAGGTGGCGAGCCCCGGACCGGAGTCGAGTCGGGCGACCAGACCGTGGGTGTGACCAATGCCCTGTTCGTAGCCGAACACCGATCGCGCGGCGGTGTTACCCAGGGCCAGCACCACCCGGGGCCGCACGTTGGCCAATTGCTCGGCCAGCCACGGCCGACAGGTAGCGAGTTCGTGTCGCGAGGGCGTGCGATTGTTCGGGGGGCGGCATTTGACCACGTTGGTGACGAAACACTGATCGCGCCTCAGTCCGGCCTCTTCGTCCAGCAGGCGAAAGAGCAATTGACCACTGCGGCCAATGAAGGGCTCGCCCCCCTCATCCTCGCTGCGCCCGGGCGCTTCGCCGATCACCATCAGCGCGGGACCCACCGGACCCGATCCAATGACGACGCGCTGGCGGGTGATCGAGAGGTCACAGCGCGTGCACGTTGACAGCGCCTCGAGATCGATGGCCATCAGTCCACGAGCACGCGCGGCACGCGCGCGCCGATGCCGCAGATGATCTCGTGGGTGATGGTGCCCGCGCGCCGGGCCAGTTCTTCGCAGGAGATCTCCTCGGCCCCCTGCGAGCCGAGCAGTACCACGTCGTCGCCGACCTTCACCTCGTCGTCGCCGCAGTCAATGACGAGCTGGTCCATGGTCACGGTACCCGCCAACGGATAGCGAACACCGTTGATCAGGACCTCCGCGCCGGCTTCGAAGAGCCGGCGAGGATAGCCGTCGGAGTAGCCGAAGGGCACGGTCGCCACGTTCGAGCGCCGTTGAAGCGCGCGCAGGCGTCCGTAACTCGGACGCTCACCGGCCTCGAGCTGGCGCACGGCCGAGACCTTGGCGCGCACGGTCATGACCGTCTCGAGGGTGACATCCTTCTCCTCGAGGGCGCTGGCGAGCCAGGGCTGGGTGTACAGGCCGTACAGCGCGAGGCCGCAACGGACCATTGATTGACGCGATTCGGGGTAGGCCATCGCCCCGGCACTGTTGGCCAGGTGCAGCACGCGCGGCGCCACGGCGCGTTCGCGCAGTCGAGCCGCCACCTGGTTGAAGAGTTCGATCTGGCCACGAGTGAAGGCGCGGTCGTCGCCGCTGGGTCCGTCGGCCACGCTGAAGTGCGTGAAGAGCCCTTCGAGATCGATGTTCGAGCTCGCGTTAAGCACGTCCACCACCTCATCGACGTCTGCCGGGTCGACGCCCACGCGGTGCATGCCGGTGTCGACCTTCACGTGCACGCGGTGGACCCCGCCGAGATGCTCGGCCGCCCGCACTGCCTCCTGGGCGCCGCCCATCGATCCGATCGTCAGGGTCAGTGAGTGGGCCAGCGCGTCGGCCAGCGCTGGGGCCTCCGCCTCGGCCTGCACGAGAATCGGCACCGTGACCCCGCTCTCGCGCAGCTCGATTCCCTCATCCACGATGGCCACGCCCAGCAGGTCAGCGCCGCCCTCGAGCAGGGTCTTCGCGACCAGCGGGCCACCGTGCCCGTAACCGTTGGCCTTGACCACGGCGCACAGCACCGTGTCACCAACGACCGTCTTCATTGACGCCACGTTGTGCGCCAGCGCCGACGCAGAGATCTCTGCCCACGCGGAGCGGCGTACGCCCTCAGCCGGCAAGGTTGGTCGTTTCCGAACTGGCGACCACGAAGGCGGCGGCGGTCAGGTTGGTGTGCGAGAGCGAGACGTGCCAGGTCGCCACGCCTTTCAGCGACGCCAATCGCGCGGCCGGGCCGTGCAAGAGCACCCAGGGAGCCCCGCTCAGCCCGCGGCGAATCTCGATCGATTTCCAGGGGGCGGCGCCAAACCCGACCTGCAGCGTCTTTAAAACCGCCTCCTTGGCGGCGAAGCGAGCGGCCAGTCGCTCCGGACGGGCGTTGGCGTCATGGCGCTCGGCGTCAGTGAAGAGTCGGCCAAGAATCGTGGGGTGGCGCTCCAACGCCCGGGTGAAACGCGCCACGTCGACGATGTCGACCCCGACGCCGATGGTGGCCACTACTCGACCGTGACGGTTTTGGCGAGGTTGCGCGGGCGGTCCACGTTGCGGCCCAGTCCGCGCGCCATGGCGTAGGCGAAGATCTGCAGCGGCACGACGTCAACCATGGGACTAAAGAGCGGTTCGGTCGCCGGCACGCGCAGCACGTAGTCCGCCACCGCGGCGATGGCCTCGTCGTCGTCCGTGGCGACCGCCACCACGGTGGCGCCGCGGGCCTTCACCTCAGCCAGATTCGAAAGGATCTTCTCGTGCATGGCGCGGTCGGTCACGACGGCCACCACCACTACGCCCGGCTCGATGAGGGCCAGCGGCCCGTGTTTGAGTTCGCCGCCGGGATAGCCCTCGGCGTGCAGGTAGGAGAGCTCCTTCAACTTAAGGGCACCCTCTAACGCCGTGGGAAAGCCGACGTTGCGGCCGAGATAGAAAAAATCGTGCGCGCCGAGCAACTGCTGGGCCACCTTCTCCACGCAGTCGCGTCGCTCCAGCGCGGTGGCCACCTGGTCGCTCACGGCGTGCAGGCCCTGAAAGAGCGCGTCGACGTCGCTGTCGTCCATGGTGGCGCGCAGTTGCGCGAGGCGCAGGGCCAGCAACTCGAGCGCGGCCACCTGGGCCACGTAGGCCTTGGTGGACGCCACCGAGACCTCGAGTCCGGCGCGGGTGTAGATGACGGCGCTGGCCTCGCGGGCGAGCGAGGAGTCCACGATGTTGGAGATGGCGACCACCCGGGCCCCGCGACGCTGCGCCTCGCGGGTCGCCATGATGGTGTCGATGGTCTCGCCGCTCTGGGACACGCCGATCACCAGGGTGCCGATCTCCACCACGGGGTCGCGGTAGCGGTACTCGCTGGAAATGTCGACCTCGACGCTGAGGCGGGCCCAGCGTTCGATGGCGTACTTGGCCACCAGCGCCGCGTGGTGCGACGTGCCGGCGGCCACCAGGACCACGCGCTTGACCTGGCGCAACTCATCGTCGCTGATGCGCAGTTCATCGAAGGTGATGGTGCCGTCGCTGCGTCGCCGGTCGAGCAGGGTGTTGCGCAGCGCGTCGGGCTGCTCGTTGATCTCCTTGGTCATGAAGTCGTCGTTGCCGCCCTTTTGCGCGGTTTCTAGGTCCCAGTCGATCGAAAGTTGGTGCAGCAGCACCGGCGCACCGTCGAGGTCGACCGCTCGGAAGCCCTCGGGCCCCAGGCGAACCACCTCGTCGTCGTTGACCGCGTAAAAGCTCGTCGCACGGTCCAAGATGGCGGGCACGTCGCTCGCCAGATAGGTCACGCCCGGGGCGGTGCCCACCACGAGCGGAGAAATACGTCGTGCCGCCACGATGACGTCGGGCTCGGTGGCGTCCATGGCGGCCAGCGCGAAGGCCCCGCGCACCAGCAAGAGACTGGCCCGCACGGCGTCGAGCAGCTCCAGGCCCTGTGACCGGGACTCTTCAATGAGGTGGGCCAGCACCTCGGAGTCGGTGACCGAGGTGAAGACGTGGCCCTTCGCTTCGAGTTGCTCCTGTAGTTCGGTGTGATTTTCGATGATGCCGTTGTGGATGATGGCGATATTGCCCGAGCAGTCGAGGTGGGGGTGGGCGTTCGCCACTTCGGGCGCGCCGTGGGTGGCCCAGCGGGTGTGGCCAATGCCCGAGGTGAAGCCGCTGGGCGCCTCCTCGCATTTGTGGCGCAGGGCAGCCACTGACTCGGTCCCCGCGGCGCAACGTGCGCGCCAGGTCTGTCCGGGGCGCACGAGGGCAATCCCGGCCGAGTCGTAGCCGCGGTACTCCAGGCGCGCGAGGCCCTCGAGCAGTGTCGCCAGCGTGTCGGAGGATCCAACGACCCCGATGATGCCGCACATGGAGCCAGCCTACTCGTGGGCTCAAATTTACCTTTAGGGCCGACTAGTGCACCGAGAACGGGCGAAGACGCGCGACGAACTCGTCCACGAAGGCCCCGTCGAGCGCTTCGATCATGATGCGCACCACCGGCTCGGTGCCGGAGGGTCGAATGAGCAAGCGCACGTCGGCGTTGTCCACCTCGTGGCGCACCCGCAGTTCTTCGAAGATCTCGTTGGCCACGCGCTCGTCGTAGGAGTCGCGCGCGATGTTGACGAGGGCTTGGGGGACGCGACGCCAAGCCGCGTCGGCCTGTTGGGCCAGGGGCCCGCGACGCACCACCAAGTCGCCCAGCAACAACGCCGTCAGGAGCCCGTCACCGGTGGGCGCGAGATCGCGAAAGATCAGGTGACCGGACTGCTCGCCGCCGAAGGGCCAGGACCGCTCCTCTAAGGCAATCAATACGTTTCGGTCACCGACGTCGGTCTCGACGATGGCGACGCCGCTCTTGGTCAGGGCCCGGTGCAGACCGAGATTGCTCATCGAGGTCACCACCAAACCGCCGCCGAGCTCGCCGCGCGACGCGAAATCCAGGGCGAAGAGGGTCATGAGGTCGTCGCCGTCACGCACCGTGCCCGACGCGTCAACCGAGATGAGCCGGTCGGCGTCACCGTCAAAGGCGACCCCCAGGTCGGCCCCCAGTTCGAGCACATGCCGGGCGAGGTCCTCGGGGTGCGTCGACCCGCACCGCTCGTTGATGTTGCGGCCATCGGGACTGTTGTGCAGCACGGTCAGTCGCGCGCCGGTGGTGGCGAACAGCTCGTAGGCGACGTGCGAGGCCGCGCCATTGGCGCAGTCGATCACGATGTGCAGCGACGAGAGATCGCTGGGCACCAGCGAGCGTAAATGGGTGGCGTAGTCGTGCTCGGCCGACTGGTCAATGCTCGGGCCCTCAAAGGAGTCGTGCGGTGCGGGCGCGGCGGCGTTGAGGGCACGCGCCACCGCGGTTTCGGTGTTGTGATCGAGCTTGGTGCCGCCGAGTCCCAGGACCTTGAGACCGTTGTCGTAGTAGGGATTGTGCGACGCCGACACCACCACCCCAACGCCGCCGCGCTGTTGGGCAATGACCGCCACGCCGGGCGTGGTGAAGTAGCCCAGGTTGGTGGCCTGCGCTCCCCCGTCGGCCAGGCCCGCCAAAACGGCGGCGGCAAGTGGAGGCGAACTCTCTCGCGTGTCGTAACCCACGAAGACGGGCACGGAAAAGACAGTGGCGACGGCGCGACCGAGCCGGTAGGCCAGGTCGACCGTTATCTCGTCGTAAGCCCTGCCGCGGATGCCATCCGTGCCGAAGCGCACGGGCATGACCATTACCGCTTCGAGTACTGGGGAGCCTTACGGGCCTTCTTAAGGCCGTACTTCTTGGTCTCTTTCTTGCGCGAGTCACGCGTCAAGAGTCCGGCCTTCTTAAGGACCGGACGAACCGCCTCGTCGAGCTCGAGCAATGAACGCGAGATCCCTAGACGCAGCGCCCCGGCCTGACCGGCCACGCCGCCGCCCTCGATGGTGGCGTCAATGTCGTAGGTCTGCTGAGCGTCGATGAGGCGCAGTGGCTCCATCACCATCTGGCGGTGGGTCGCGGAGGTGAAGTAGTTATCGAAGGCGCGCGAATTGATGGTGATGGTGCCGGTGCCGGGGCGAAGACGCACGCGCGCCACCGCTTCCTTGCGTCGTCCGGTCGTCTGGGTGAGCGGTGATGACACGAGGTTCTCCTTACGCGCGGCGGATGGCCGAAGTGTCGTACTGCACGGGTTGCTGCGCGGCGTGCGGGTGCTCGGCGCCGGCGTAGACGAAGAGTTTGTCCATCTGGGCGCGGCCTAATCGATTCTTCGGGACCATTCCCTTGACGGCGTCAAAGACCAGCGTCGCGGGATCGCTGTCCATGAGGCTTTGCCACGACGTCGCACGCAGACCACCCGGATATCCCGAGTGGTGGTAGTGGAAGTTCTGTGCCGCCTTGTTGGCGGTAACCACGACCTTGTCGGCGTTGACAATGATGACGTAGTCACCGGTATCGACGTGCGGGGCGAAATAGGTCCGGTGCTTGCCGCGCAGCAGCGACGCGGCGACCGTCGCGACGCGACCAAGCACAAGGCCCTCGGCGTCAATGACCAACCAGTCGCGGGTCAACTCGGCGGGTTTTGGTGAGTACGTCTTCACGATTCTTCCTTCAGCAAAATGTTCGGATGGCCCCCAACGGCGTCCGAGGGGACTCTCCATCCTACGAAACTTCAGGCCTCCGGGCAAGTTCTAGTTAATAAAGCCGGATTGTCTCGGTCCACGCGCCGCGCCAGCTCCCTAAACGACGCCCACGGCCGCAAAGTCCTACCAGATCGTCACGCGCTGGTCGGGGTCGAGCCAAAGGGCGTCGTCCACGTCCACGTCGAAGGCGTTGTAGAACTCGTCGATGTTGCGCACGATCTGGTTGCAACGAAACTCCGCCGGCGAATGCGGATCGGTCGCCAGACGCCGTTCGACATCTTCGGATCTCGCCTGGTTTTGCCACGCCTTCGCCCACGCCAGGAAGAACCGCTCGGCGCCACTCAGGCGGTCAATCATTGGCGGCGCATCGCCGTCGAGCGAGATTAGGTACGCCTTCCACGCGACGCCCACTCCACCGAGGTCGCCGATGTTCTCGCCTATGGTGAGCGCACCATTGACGTGCAGTTCCGGGGTCTGGCGGGGCGCGAGCTCGTTGTACTGGTGAATGAGCGAACCCGTGCGCTCTTCGAAGGCCACTCGATCCGATTCTTCCCACCAGTCCGTGAGACGTCCGGTGCCGTCGAACTTCGAGCCCTGATCATCGAAGCCGTGGCCGATCTCGTGTCCGATCACCGCGCCGATCGCGCCGTAGTTGGCGGCGTCGTCGCGTTCGACGTCGAAGAACGGCGGCTGGAGGATCGCGGCCGGGAACACGATTTCGTTGAAGCCCGGGTTGTAGTACGCGTTAATGGTCTGGGGGGTCATGAACCACTCGCCGCGGTCGACCGGCTCGCCAATCTTTTTGAGCTGACGATTGATTTCGAACTCATTGACGGCTCGCACGTTGCCGGCGAGATCGACGGGGTCGATCACCAGCGACGAATAGTCCCGCCACGTCTCGGGATAACCGATCTTGGGCGTGAAGGCCTCAAGCTTCTCGAGTGCTCGCTGGCGCGTCGCGGGACTCATCCACACCAGGTTCGTAATGCTCTGTCGGTAGGCCTCGACGAGGTTGGCAACCAGCACGTCCATGCGCGCCTTCGCCGAAGGTGGGAAGTGTCGCTGCACGTAGATCCGGCCCACCGCTTCGCCCATGGCGCCCTCAACGAGCGACACGCCGCGCTTCCAGCGTTCGCGCTCTTCGAGCGCACCGGTCAAGGTGCGACCGTAGAAGTCAAAGAGCTCATCGGTGAAGTCCTTCGATAAGTACGGCGCGTGTGCTCGTATGACCCGCCACGCGAACCAGTCCTTCCACGCGTCGAGTCTGGTGGCGTCGAGAAGTTCTGCGACGTCGTGGACGAAGCTCGGTTGGCGAAGCACGACCTCGTCGAATGCTTGCGGCAGTGGCGCGAAACCTTCGCGCCACTGGTCGAGGACCGCGATTGCGTCACTGGCGTGCGGCGCGAGGCCACTGGCCAAGAGTGCTGAGGCATCATTCCAACTGAAGAGGTTGTACGTCTTTTCACGGTCACGCGTGGCGACGTTGTCCCAGTGGCGCCGCGCAATCTCGGTCTCGAGGTCAAAAACGCGCTGCGCTCGCTCGTCGGGTTCGCCGAGTCCGACGAGTTCGAACATCCTTTGTACGTGCACGATGTAGGCGTCACGCACTCCGGCGAAGTGTTCTTCGCGGTAATAGCCCTCGTCAGGCAGCGAGATCCCGCCCTGTTCGATGAAGGCCAGATACCGATCGGGATTACCTGGATCGTTGTTGACGAAGACTTCGAAGAGCCCCGGGAGCCCGCTGCGCTGCAACTCGCCCACGACTTGTAACAACTCGCCAATGCTCGTTACGGCCGCCGCTCGTTCCAGCTGAGCGCGCAGAGGTTGCGCACCAAGAGCCTCGACCAGTTCCTCATTAAGGAAACTCGTGTACAGGTCGCCGAACTTTCGTGCTTCACCCCCTTGGGCCGACTGCGCCTCTTCGACGATGACCCGGATCGCCCGTTCGGACTTTTCGTCGAGGATTGAGAACGTGCCGTAGCTCGCCTTGTCCGCCGGGATCGGTGTGCGCTGCATCCACACTTCATTTACGTAGCGAAAGAGGTCGTCCTGGGGACGTATCTTCTCGCTCAACTCGCCAGGAGCAAAACCGGATGACAGTGGGCCCTCAACCATGGCGCGAGCCTAGCGAACGCCTTCGAGATTATTTTCGACGCGGTGCCATCACGTTGTTCGAGGCGTCCCCGAAACCACCTTCATAACCAACGCCGACGAGGGCGAGTCCGCCGGCGGGCGCCGCCGGCGGGAGTTGATGGCGCACGGTGCTCTCGAGACGATCTTTTAAGGTGGACTCGGGCAGCTTGCCCTGACCAATGGCCACCATCGTCGAGACGAGGCAGCGCACCATGTTGTGGCAGAAGGACTGCGCGCGGATGGTCAAGCGTATCGCCGGCGCGTGGCGAGGGCTCATTACCCACTCGTCGGCCAGTCGCTCCCAACGCGCCTCGAGGACCTTTCGTACCAGCGGCTCTCCCACGACCGAGTTCGTGGGACGCCGACAGAACGCTCGAAAGTCATGCGTGCCGAGCACTTCCTTCGCGGCGCGGCTCATCGCCTTGAGATCGAGCGGCCCCGAGACCGACCAGGCCCAGGTGTTGGTCGAGTTCAGCCCCGGCTCGTTGTTTTCGAGCACCAGGTAGCGGTACTCGCGCCAGATCGCCGAGTAGCGAGCGTGAAAGTCGTCACTGACCGGCTCGGCGCGAAGGATCTGCACGCGTCCGCGAAGTTGCTTGTTGAGCGAGCTCATCAAGCGTTCGCTCTCGAGGCTTCGCACCTGAACGACGACCGGCAGGTCGACGTGTACGACTTGGTTGAAGGCGTGCACGCCCGCATCGGTGCGGCCGGCTCCGATGACGAGGGGTTCGTGATCCAGACGCAGGGTCTTGGCGAGTGTGACGCGAAGCAGTCCCACGACGGTGTCGTGCTGGGGTTGGTAGGCGAATCCACTGAAGGCCTGACCGTCGTAGGCCAGGTCGAGGCGCCACCGTTGGGTGGCGCCTAACGAATGATCAAACGAACTCAATACGCGCCATCGGGGCGTTATCGCCCTGACGCGGCCCGAGCTTCAGGATGCGGGTGTAGCCGCCGGGACGATCGCTGTAGCGAGGAGCAATCTCGGTGAAGAGCTTGTGGGTCATGTCCTTGTCACGGATGAATGCGACCACGCGACGCTGGGCGTGCACCGATCCCTCGGGTGAGTTCTTGGCCGCCGTGACGACCTTCTCGACGATGGGGCGCAACGCCTTGGCCTTGGCCTCGGTGGTGACGATGGACTCGGCCGCAATCATCGAGGCGACCAGGTTGCCCATCATCGCCTTCTGGTGAGCACTACTGCCGCCGAATCGCTTGCCCTTGGTTGGAGTACCGCGCATGCTTAGTCCTCGATTCGCAGCGAGAGACCTCGCTCTTCGAGGCGGTCGTTGACGTCCTTGAGTGACGTCGCGCCAAAGTTCGTGATGGAAGTCAGGTCACGCTCGGTGGCATTGACCAACTGCGCGATGGTGTTGATGCCGGCGCGCTTCAAACAGTTGCGCGAACGCTCGGTGAGTCCCAACTCTTCGATGCGGATGTCGAGCTCACTGGCGGCGGCCTGGGCCGAACCAACGTCACCCAACTCCAGGGCCGGGGCCTCGTCGTCAAAGTTGCCAATCAGGCCCACGAGCGAACCCAGGGTCTTGCCGGCCGACGCCAGTGCTTCGCGCGGGCTGATGGAACCGTCGGTCTCGATGTCGATCACCAGGCGGTCGAAGTCCTTGGACTGCTCGACGCGCACAGGCTCGATCTCGAAGCTCACGCGGCGCACGGGGGTGAAAATTGCATCGAGGGGAATCACGCCAATCGTCGACGAGCCCTTGTTGCCTTCGGCCCCGACGTAACCCTTGCCTCGCTCCACGGTCAGCTCGAAGCTGAGCACGCTGCGCGGGTTGGTCAGGTAGGCGAGGTGGAGGTCGGCGTTCAAGATCTCGACGTCGGCCGTCGTCGAAAGGTCGGCCGCGGTGGCGGGACCCTCGCTGCGCTTGTCGAGGCGCAACGTCACGGGCTCGTCGGAGTGCACGATCAGCAGCAGGTCCTTCAGGTTTAGACAGATGTCCTGGACGTCTTCCTTCACGCCCTCGATAACGCCGAACTCGTGCAGGACGGCGTCGAACTTGACGCGCGTGGCCGCGGCGCCGGGAATTGACGAGAGCAGCGTGCGCCGCAGCGAGTTGCCGAGCGTGTGGCCGAAGCCGGGGTCGAGCGGACCAATGCCGAATGACTGGCGGTTGTTGAGCTCGTCGCCGAGGGCTTCGATGGTGGGTCGTTGGATAATCAACATGGGGACTCCTTAAGTCTTTGGATTCGTGTAATTACTTGGAGTACAGCTCGACAATGAGCTGTTCTTTGATGGACTCGTCGATCTGTTCGCGCTGGGGAACGACGCGCACGGTGACCGCAAAGCCGTTTTCACCGGTCTCGAGCCAGCCCGGGACCGAACGGTCCAGGATGTCAAGGTTTCGCTTGACATTGAAATTCTCGCGGGTCACGTTCTTGAGGGCCACCACTTCACCGGGGCGGGCCCGGTACGAAGGGATGGTGACGCGCTTGCCGTTGATGGTGACGTGACCGTGGCGCACGAACTGGCGGGCCTGGGCGCGCGAGGCGCCCCAGCCGGCACGGTAGGCCACGTTGTCCAGGCGCAGTTCCAGGAACTGCAGCAGGTTGGTACCAGTAATGCCGGGACGGCGGTTGGCCTCTTCGTAGAGGTTACGGAACTGCTTTTCCAAGAGTCCGTAGATGCGCCGGGCCTTCTGCTTCTCGCGCAGCTGGGTCAGGTACTCCGAGCCCTGGCGTTGGCGGTCGCGGCCGTGCATGCCCGGCGGGAACGCGCGGGTCTGGCGGTCCGAATTCTCCGCCACGGGACACTTCATGGTGAAACAACGCTCACCCTTTAAGTACAACTTGGTGCGTTCGCGGCGACAGAGTCGGCAGACGGGTCCGGTGTAACGAGCCATGATCTTCCTTAGCCTCGACGACGCTTTTTGGGCCGACAGCCGTTGTGGGGTAGTGGGGTGACGTCCTTGATGGCGACGACTTCGATGCCGGCCGCGGCCAACGAGCGAATCGCCGTTTCACGTCCGGAGCCAGGGCCGCGCACCAACACGTCGACTTTTTTAACGCCGTGTTCCATCGCGGCGCGCGCGCACTTCTCCGCCGCTAATTGGGCGGCGAACGGGGTGGACTTACGCGAGCCCTTAAAGCCAACGTTGCCCGACGAGGCCCACGCGAGCACGTTGCCCTCGGGGTCGGTGATGGACACGATGGTGTTGTTAAAGGAACTCTTGATGTGCGCGACGCCAAAGGCGACGTTCTTGCGTTCCTTGCGACGACCCTTACGGGCCGTGGTCGGCTTAGCCATTACTTCGTAACCTTCTTCTTACCGGCGACGGTGCGCTTGGGTCCCTTGCGGGTGCGGGCGTTGGTGCGGGTGCGTTGGCCGCGTACCGGCAGGCCCTTGCGATGGCGGATCCCCTGCAGGCAGTTGATCTCCATCTTGCGCTTGATGTCCTGGGCCACGTCGCGACGCAGGTCACCCTCGACGGTGACGTTCTGGTCGATGTAGGCGCGAAGCTTGTTGACGTCGGCCTCGGTGAGGTCCTTGACGCGAATGTTTTCGTCGACACTGGTCGCCGCGCACGTCTGCTCGGCAATGGTGGTACCCACTCCGAAGATGTAGGTGAGTGCGATTACCACGCGCTTCTCGCGCGGGATGTCTACTCCAGCAATACGGGCCATCTACGTACCCCTAACCCTGACGCTGCTTGTGGCGCGGATTGCCGCCACAGATCACGCGGACCGTGCCGGCCCGTCGGATTACTTTGCACTTCTCACAAATTGGCTTGACGCTGGCGCGGACCTTCATGTTTCTGCTTTCTCGACCTTGGTAGAACGTGAGTTATTTGTAGCGGTAGGTGATGCGACCGCGGGTCATGTCGTAGGGCGTGATCTCCACCTGGACCTTGTCACCGGGAAGAATGCGAATGCGATGCATGCGCATCTTTCCCGAACTGTGGGCGAGCACGGTGTACCCGTTCTCTAACTCCACGCGAAACATGGCGTTGGGAAGTGGCTCGACGACGGTCCCCTCAACGGTGAACGCGTCTTCCTTTGGCTTACTCAGGTTCTCTCTCCTTGTTACAGCACTGCGGGGCGTGGTGGAGCAAAAACTCCTCCACGGATAAACCTCTTCTGATTCGAAAAGGTCGGCTGACTATTCTACCGAATTTCTTAAGAAACGCAAAATTCGACCCTGGAACGATCACGCCACCTGCTACACAGTCTACCGGCGCGGCCGATATGTGACACCAGACCCTATAACGGCCTGGATAAATAGATTCATGCTGGAGTGATGGTTAACCAGGGATATTCTCTTCGACGCGCGACGCTCTCGAGGGCGGCCTGCGTGGACCTGCTGGCCCAGGCCGACCTGGCCCGGGTCGTCATCTCGGTGCGTTGTCTGCCCGCGGCGCTGCCCGTGCGTATCGCCATTGTCGATGAGCAGCACCTGCTGGTGGCGAGCAGCGAGGGCTCGGTCATCCTGGCCGCCCAGCGCGGCGACGTGCTCTCGATCCAAATAGACGGTCTCGACCCAGACGGCGCGACCTGGTCGGTCATGGTCTCGGGCCTGGCCCGGGCCGCCACCACTACCGCGGACGTGCCCGAGGCCATGCGAGAGGCCTTCGATCGCGGCGCCACCCTCATTTCGCTGCCTCTTTCGGTCGTGGTCGGCGAGCGCATCGGTTAGACAATTTCGCGCCGGCCACTGTGTCAGGCTGAGGCCGTGGCATTTCATCGGGTCAACGATCCCCTGCGCCTGCACGCGCTCATCGACGCGATGCTGCTCATTGAAACCGATGCTGACCTCGCCGACCTGCTGCGCGTCATCATCGAAACGGCGAGCCAACTCGTGGGTGCGCGCTACGGCGCGCTGGGCGTCGTCACGAGCGACGGCGAAACGTTGTCGCAGTTCATCACGTACGGCATTGACGAGGCCACGCGCGCCGAAATTGGCCACCTCCCGCGCGGCCGCGGCTTGCTCGGCGAGATCATTCACTTCCCCGAGTCGCTGCGACTGGACGATTTGACCACGCATCCGAGCTCGGTGGGCTTCCCCGCCAACCACCCGCCGATGAAGCGATTCCTCGGCGTGCCGGTGCGAACGAGCGATGGCCACGTCTACGGCAATCTCTACCTCACCGACCGCGTCGACGGCGAACCCTTCAGCGAGGAGGACGAGCAGCTCATTGACTCCTTCGGCCGAGCGGCAGGGCTCGTCATTGAACAGGTGACGTTACGTGCCCACCTGAGAGAGTTCACGCTCAGCGAAGAACGCGAACGCATCGCGCGCGACTTGCACGACACCGTGATCCAACGGCTCTTCGGGGTGGGCCTCTCGCTGCAGCTGTCGCTCATGACGCCCATGGACGAATCCACCCAGGTTCGCATCAACAACTGCATCAACGAACTCGACGCCACCATCCGCGAGATTCGCACCACCATCTTCGAGATCGATCAGGATGAACTCGACGGCGCCTCGCTGCTGAGCCGTATCACCGCGTTAACCGACGAGGTCGGGGCCCGACTCAACCTCGACGTGAAACAGCGGGTCTCTTCGGCCATTGACAACGTGGCGACCAGTTCCTGCACCCGCCACACCGTTCAGGCGCTGCGCGAAATACTCTCAAATATCGTGCGACACTCGCGCGCCACCGAAGTCAGCGTGGACGTTGATGTCGACGATCTAGAAAAACTCATCGTCTTAGTCGTGACCGATAACGGAAGGGGATTTTCCTCGCCCATCGGGCCGGGCCGGGGACTGCGCAACCTCACCTCACGAGCGCGCGAGCTCGGTGGCGACTGCGTGATTGACTCCCAGCTGAGTCGTGGCACAATGGTCCGGTGGACCGCAAAGCTTTCCAACTGAGATGATCCGCCTTCTGCTCGTCGACGATCACGAAATTGTTCGTCGCGGGCTGAGCGAGCTGCTCGAAACCCACCCGGATCTCCAGGTCGTGGCCCAGGCCGGTTCCTTGCGGGAGGCCATGGACCTTGAGCTTGATGAAGTGGACGTGGCGGTGCTCGACGTGCGCCTGCCCGACGGCAGCGGCGTCGACCTGTGCCGGTCGCTGCGCGAGCGTCGGCCCGACCTGGCCTGTCTCATGTTGACCTCGTTCCCCGACAACGAGGCGATCAGCGCATCAGTGCTGGCCGGGGCCCGCGGCTACGTGCTCAAGAACGTTCGCGGCGACGATCTCGTCAACGCGATTCGACGCGTCGCCAACGGCGAGATGCTGCTCACTGCCGATCAAATCGAGCGCTCGCGCGAACGGCTGCGCCGCCAGATCGCCGAAGACATTCGCCTCGAGAGCCTCAGCGGCCAGGAGCAAAGAATTCTCGAACTGCTGAGCGAGGGACTAAGCAACCGCGAGATCGCCGCCGAGATGTTCCTCGCCGAAAAGACGGTCAAGAACTACGTCTCAAACCTCCTGGCCAAATTGGGCTTCCAGCGCCGCACCGAGGCGGCCCTCTTCGCGCAACGACAGCACGACCGCGCCCACCCGCCGCAGTAGGGCGTCGAGCGGCGAAGACTAGGCGACGGTAAAGACCTCGGGACCGTTTTCGGTCAGGGCAATGGTGTGCTCGAAGTGGGCCGACAACTGACCATCGCTGGTCATGACGCTCCACCCATCGTCGAGCACGTAGGTGTCGTACGAGCCCACGTTGACCATTGGTTCAATGGCGAAGACCATGCCCTCTTTGAGGGTGGGACCGGGCGAGCCGGGCCAGTAGTTGGGTACCTGGGGGCTCTCGTGCATCTCGGTGCCGATCGCGTGGCCCACGTACTCGCGCACGACCGAGTACCCGGCCGCTTCGGCAACTTTTTGCACGGCCCGACCGACTTCGTGCAGGCGGTTGCCGATGACCAACTGGTCAATCCCGGCCCACAGGGATCGCTCGGTGACGTCCAACAGTTTCTGCGCCGCGGCACTGACCTGGCCGACGCCCGCGGTGTAGGCGGCGTCGCCGTGGTAACCCTCGATGATGGCCCCGCAATCAACGGAGATGATGTCGCCCTCTTTCAACCGGTAGTCGCCCGGTATGCCGTGCACGATCATGTCGTTAGGACTGGTGCAGATGACGGCGGGAAAGCCGTGGTAATTGAGAAAATTCGAACGCGCTCCGCGATTGGCCAGCACCTCGGCCGCCACTTCGTTCAGCTCGCGCGTCGTCACGCCCGGACGGATGGCGGCGCGAGTCGTCTCGTGCATCTCGGCGACGACTTTGCCGGCCTTGCGCATCTTGTTTAACTCGTCGCTCGAACGCCTCACCCGAGGCCTCGCAGGCTGATAACCGACTGGATGGCCACGGTGACGTCGTCGGGTTTCTGGTCGCCATTGACCGTCACCAGCAGTCCGTGCGCCTCGTAGAAGGCGAGCAACGGCTCGGTGCTGCGCACGTAGGCCTCCAGACGCTTGCGGATAGCGTCGGGGTAGTCGTCGGCGCGCTGGATGACGTCGCCCCCGCACTTCGAGCAGGTGCCCGAAATCGCCTCGACGTCGGTTTCTTTGTAGATCGAGCCGCACTCCTGGCAGACCCGACGCGTGGAGAGGCGTTGCGTCGCCAGCTCGGTCGGCACTTCGAGGTTGATGCACAACTTGATGCCGTCGTCGCCCAAGAGATCTTCGAGCGCCTCGGCCTGGGCAATCGTGCGCGGGAAACCATCGAGCAGGGCGCCGCCTCGGGCGTCGAGCTCCTCTAAGCGGTCCTCGACCAACTTGATGACGACCTCGTCGGGTACCAGGGCGCCGGCGTCCAGGATCGACGCCACGGAGCGACCGAGGGACGAATCGACCTGGATGGCCGAGCGTAGGATGTCGCCGGTCGAGACATGTGGGATGGAGTAGCGCGCGGAGAGGCGCTCGCACTGGGTTCCCTTGCCTGCGCCCTGTTTTCCCAAAATCACGAGATTCAGACGTTTGGGCATCGCTATTTCTTCAAGAAGCCTTCGTAGTTGCGCATCATGAGCTGACTATCGATTTGCTGCATGGTCTGCAGCGACACGCCCACCGCAATGAGCAGGGTGGTGCCGTAGTACGGGAACTTGTTGATATTCCATAACGCCATCAGGATGCTGGGCACGACCGCCACCGAGGCCAGGAAGGTGGCCCCCACGACCGTGATGCGACTCAAGGTCTTGGCGAAGTACTTCTCGGTCGGCATGCCCGGGCGAATACCGGGGATGAAGCCGCCCTGCTGGCGTAGCTGCTCGGCTTGCTGGTGGGGCTCGAAGGCAATGTAGACGTAGAAGAACGTGAAGGCGAAGATCAAGACGAAGTCGGCGGCGATGTAAAAGAAACTGGTCGGGTGCAGCGAGTTGTTCACGAAGTTCTGGAAACTGGCCCACGGCACGACGTTGGACATGAGGATCGGGATGTAGAGCACTGACGAGGCGAAGATGATCGGGATCACGCCTGATTGGTTGACCTTGAGCGGAATATAGGTGGAGTTGCCGCCCATCTCCTTGCGCCCCACTACCCGGCGAGCGAAGGTGACGGGAATACGGCGCTGGCCCTGGTCGACGTAGACAATCAAGACCAGCAGTACCAGGGAGATGACCAGGATAATGAGGAACTTGAAGGGTCCACCCTCGTCCCAGACCGCTCGGCCGCCCGAGGGCAGGCTCGAGACGACGTTGGCGAAGATCAAGAGGCTCATGCCCTGGCCAATGCCGCGCTGGGTGATCAGTTCGGCCAGCCACATCACGAAGGCCGTACCGGCGGTCATGATGAGCACCATGAACAGACCTAGCGAGAGGCTGAACTTCGGGATCAGGTTGATGTTGAAACCGAGCAGGGCCTCGTCGTGGCCGTGGAAGGCGTAGATCAGGCCGGTTGACTGCAAGAGGGCGAGACCAATGGTCAGGTAGCGGGTGGTCTGGGTAATCTTCTTCTGGCCCACGGCCCCCTGGTCACGCCACTCGGTCAACTTGGGGATCACGGTCGTCAGCAGTTGAATCACGATGGTGCTGGTGATGTAGGGCATGATGCCCAATCCGAAGACGGCCAATCGGGTGAGGGCGCCGCCCGAGAAGAGGTTCAAGAAGCCGAGCGCCCCGCTAGCCCCGGCCTTGGACTGCAGCAACCTCACCTGGCTCCAGCTCACCCCAGGGATGGGCAGGTTGGCCCCTAGCTGGTAGAGGCAGATGATGCCAATGGTGAACAGGACCTTGTTGCGTAGGTCCGGTACACGAAAGATGTTGGCGAGGCGCTTAAACACGAGTCTGCCTTAGCGATTCTGGTGCTGGTTGCCCGACGCAGGGGGACGAACGGCGAAGGGCTTGGCCAGTTCCGTCGTCGTGCCGCCAGCGGCCTCGATGGCGGCCTTGGCGGACGCCGAAAAACCGTGGGCCGACACGTTCAGCTTTTTGTCGAGCGTGCCACGTCCCAAGATCTTGACCAGGTCCTTCCGGCGCGCGAGACCGCGTTCGACGAGCACCTCGAAGGTGACATCGCTCACCCCTAACGCCACCAGGGCGTCGAGATTGACCGGGGTGTACTCCACGCGGAAGGGGTTCGTGAATCCCTTCAGCTTGGGAATGCGCTGGAGCAGCGGCAACTGGCCGCCCTCGAAACCGGCCGGAATGGTGCGTCGGGCCTTCTGGCCCTTGGTGCCGCGTCCGGCCGTCTTGCCACCCTTGCCGGCGATGCCGCGACCGACAATCTTCTTGCGGTGCGTGGAGCCCTCGGGCGATTTGAGATCGTGCAGATTCATTACTTGACCTCTTCTACTTTGATCAGGTGGGGCACGCGCGCGATCATCCCGTGAATCTCGGGTCGATCCGGCAACACGTTCGACTGGCCAATGCCGCGCAGACCGAGCGCGCGCAGCGTGGCGCGGTGCTTGGGCTTGGTGGCGATGGCCGAGCGGGTCTGGGTGACTTTAAGTTGGGTCATGTTCAGCCTTCCGTCTTAAACAGGTCGCCCTCGCGCTGGCGTTCGCGGTAGGCCCGCAGGGTGCCCGAGGGGATGACGTGATCGGCCGGCTTGTCGCGCAACGACGCAATCTCTTCGGGACGGCGCAATTGCTTGAGTCCCTCGATGGTGGCGTGGGCCACGTTGATGCCATTGGACGAACCGAGCGACTTGGCGATGATGTCCTTGACGCCAGCCATCTCGAGGATGGCCCGGGCCGCGCCGCCGGCGATGACGCCGGTACCGGGAGCGGCCGGCTTCATCAGCACCCGGCCGGCGCCGGAGGCGCCCAACACGGGGTAGATGATCGTCGTGCCCGCGAGGGGGACGTCGAAGAGATTCTTGCGGGCCTCTTCAATCCCCTTCTGCACCGCGAGACCGGCCTCCTTGGCCTTGCCGTAACCCAAGCCGACCTTGCCGTTGCCGTCGCCAATGACCATGAGGGCGGTGAACGAGAAACGACGTCCACCCTTCACGACCTTGGACACGCGGTTTACCTTGATGGTCCGCTCTTCGTACTGCTCTACGTCACTCATCAAAACTCCAATCCGGCGGCACGCAAGGTGTCCGCGAAGGCGGCGACTCGACCGTGGTAGTCAAAACCACCGCGATCAAACACCACCGTGGTTATTTTGGCGTCCTGTGCGCGCTGGGCGAGCAGGCTAGCCACGGCCTTGGCCCCGTCGATGTTGCCACCGCTGGTGCCCTTGAGCGAGGCTTCGACCGACGAAGCAGCGGCCAGGGTGCGCCCGTTCACGTCATCGATGATCTGAGCCGAGATGTGCTTATTGGAGCGGCTGACCGCGACACGCGGACGCTCGGGCGTGCCGCTGAGGCGACGGCGGATGCGCTTGTGACGGCGCAGGCGAAGTTCGTGGGTGGAGCGAGCCATTACTTCGCCGCCTTTCCGGCCTTGCGCGCCACTCGTTCGCCGAGGTAGCGCACTCCCTTGCCCTTGTAGGGCTCGGGCTTGCGTAGTTTGCGGATCGACGCAGCCACCTGGCCCACAACTTCCTTGTCCGCGCCCTTGATGATCACGCGCGTCGCCGCGGGCACTTCGAAGGTGATGCCCTCGGGCGCGGTGAACTTGACCGGGTGCGAGAAACCCAGCGCCAGGTCCAGTACGCCCGGTCCACCGGCGGCGGCGCGATAGCCCACGCCAATGATCTCGAGCTCCTTGGACCAGCCGTCGGTGACCCCGACGACCATGTTCGAGACCAACGTGCGCGTCAGTCCGTGCAGCGAGCGGTACATTGTCTCGTCGTTCACTCGGTCGATGGTGAGCACGTCGCCCTCGCGAGAGATCGTGATGCCGTCGGGCAGCGTGCGGTGCATGGTCCCGTTGGGGCCCTTCACCGTCACGACGTTGTCGTCCACGTCGACGGTGACCGTCGAGGGCACCGTGATGGGGTTGCGTCCGATGCGCGACATCAGCGAACCCCCGCGACAGTGAGTTGGTTACCAGACATAGCAGAGCACCTCGCCGCCGAGCTTGGCCTTGCGCGCTTCGCGGTCGGTCATGAGACCGTGGCTGGTTGAGACAACCGCCACGCCCACACCGCCCAACACCTTGGGCATCTGATCGGACTTCTTGTAGATGCGCAGACCGGGCTTGGAGATGCGCTTGATACCCACGATTGTCTTCTTGCGGTCCTCGGAGTACTTCAGGTTGATTTCGAGCGTCGGGGCTGGCTTGCCGTCGACCTTCGTGACGGTGTAGCTCGCGATGAATCCTTCGCGCTCGAGGACCTTCGCGAGGCTCTCCTTGAGCTTGGAACTGGGCATCTTGACGCTGTCGAACATGGCGGCGTTCGCGTTACGGATACGCGTCAGCATGTCGGCGATGGGGTCGGTCATTGTCATAACGTCACTTACCAGCTCGCCTTAGTCACGCCGGGGACTTCTCCGGCGTGCACCATCACCCGCAGGCAGATACGGCACAGGCCGAACTTGCGGTATACCGAGCGGGGACGACCACATCGCTCGCAGCGCGTGTAGGCACGCGTCGAGAACTTGGGGGTCTTCTGTTGCTTGATTCGAAGAGCTTTCTTCGCCATATCTATCGAGTCTCCTGCTTGAAGGGAAAGCCGTAAGCGCGCAAGAATGCGCGACCCTGCTCGTCGTTCGCGGCCGTGGTGACGATGGTGATATCGAAACCACGCGCCGCGTCGATCTTGTCGTAGTCAATCTCGGGGAAGATCAACTGGTCATTGATGCCAAACGTGTAGTTGCCGTGGCCGTCGAAAGAGGTCGCCGGCAGACCGCGGAAGTCACGGATGCGCGGAATGGCGAGGCTCAACAGGCGGTCGAAGAACTCCCACGCGCGGTCGCCGCGCAGCGTCACCTTCGTGCCAATGGCCTGCTCCTCGCGCAGTTTGAAACTGGCGATCGACTTCTTGGCCCGCGTGACAATGGGCTTCTGGCCGGTGATCTTCTCGAGGTCGCGTTGGGCGCCCTCGAGCAGCGAGACCTGTTGGGTTGCGCGGCCCACGCCGGAGTTGAGCACGATCTTGGACAGGCGCGGCACCTGCATGATGTTGTCGAGCCCGAGCTCTTCCTTGAGTGCCGGGCGAATCTCTTCGTCGTAGCGGACCTTCAATCGCGGACGGGTGGTGGTACTCATAGTCTCTCTCCGCACTTGCGACAGACGCGAACCTTCACGCCGTCGGCCTCGCCGAATCCGATCTTGGCCGGTCCCTTGTGACCAGGGCACCACAGCGCCACGTTGGACACGTGCAGCGGCATGAACTTGTCGATGATGCCCGCTTGCATGGTCGCGCCGGTCTGCTTGGTGGCGCGCTTGGACACGTTGAGCCCGTCGAGTATCACCTTGTTGCGAGATGGCAACGCCTCGATCACTTCGGCGCGCTCGCCTCGGAACTTGCCCGCCAGCACCAGCACGTCGTCACCTTTACGAATCTTCATTACAGCACCTCCGGTGCGAGCGAAATAATGCGCATGAACTTCTTGTCGCGCAGTTCACGTCCGACGGGGCCGAAGATTCGGGTGCCGCGCGGCTGCAACTGATCGTTGATCAGCACGGCGGCGTTCTCGTCGAACTTGATGTAGGAACCGTCGGGACGACGCTTCTCCTTGGACGTGCGCACGACGACGCAGCGAACTACGTCACCCTTCTTCACCGCGGCGCCGGGAATGGCGTCCTTGACGGTGGCGATGAAGACGTCGCCAATGGACGCGTAACGGCGACGCGATCCGCCCAGCACGCGAATGCACAGCACTTCCTTGGCGCCGCTGTTGTCGGCGACCTTGAGGCGCGACTCTTGTTGAATCATCGCGCACGCTCCACAATCTCGGTCAGGCGCCAGCGCTTCAGCTTCGAAAGCGGACGGGTCTCCTGGACGCGCACGCGGTCACCGATCTTGGCTTCGTTCTTCTCGTCGTGCACGTAGAGCTTCTTGGTGCGCTGGACGGTCTTGCCGTAGCGGGCATGGCTCACGCGCTCGTTGACGGCCACGACCAACGTCGAGTTCATCTTGTCCGAGACCACAATGCCCTCGCGGACCTTGCGGGGATTCTCGCGGGTCACTTCGTTCGTCGCGTCAGTCATGACTACTCACCTTCTTCGGCGGCCTCAGCGGCCGCGATTTCACGTTCGCGCAGAAAGGTGGCGAGGCGCGCGATGTCGCGACGCACCGCGCCGAGGCGCGATGAGTTGTCGAGCTGACCGGTGGCCAACTGGAAGCGCAGGTTGAACAACTCGCGACGCGAGTCACTCAGGCGCTCTAACATCTCGCGGTCACCGAGCAGTCGCATCTCCGCGACGTTTTCTCTGGTCTTAGCCATTAGACGACCACCTCCGGCGTACCGTGGGTACCAGGACGGATAACAAACTTGGCCTTGATGGGCAACTTTTGAATGGCCCGATCCATGGCGGCGCGGGCCAGGATCTCGTCGACGCCACCGAGTTCGAACAGGATGCGACCGGGCTTGACCACGGCGACCCAGAATTCGGGGTTGCCCTTGCCCGAACCCATGCGGGTCTCGGCCGGCTTCTGGGTCACTGGCTTGTCCGGGAAAATGCGAATCCAAACCTTGCCACCACGCTTGACGTGACGGGTCATTGCGATACGGGCCGCTTCGATCTGGCGCGCAGTGATCCAGCCCGCTTCGAGGGCCTGAATGCCGAAGTCGCCGAAGGACAGATCGACGCCGCCCTTGGCCTTGCCGGCCATGCGCCCGCGATGCTGCTTGCGGTGTTTTACCTTGCGGGGCATCAACATGGCTACTCAGCGTCCTTTCGAAAGTGCGGCGCGTCGACGTGGTCTTGGCCGGTGCGGCGCTCGATCTCTTCTTCGACGCTCAACTGATGCTCGACCTCGGCGCTGGCGGCCAGGAGATCAGCCGGGCTCACGTCGAGAACGCTCTCTTCGACCACTTCTTCCACCACCGGCTCGGCCTCAACGCGTCGGCGTCCGCCGCCCGCGCGCACGACGCCCTTGGGCGCGCTCGCACCCGAACTGACGACGCCACCCGAGACCACCGCGTCGCCGGCGGCCATGGCTGCCTCGCGCACGATTTTCTCGTCGTTGGTCAATTGGTAGGGCAGGATGTCGCCCTTGTAGATCCAGACCTTCACGCCAATGCGACCGGTCGAGGTGCGGGCCTCGCGAAAGCCGTAGTCAATGTCGGCGCGCAGCGTGTGCAGGGGCACGCGCCCCTCGCGGTAGGACTCACGCCGTGACATCTCCGCGCCACCGAGACGGCCCGAAGCCTGGATGCGTACGCCCAGGGCGCCGGCCTTCTGCACGGTTTGGATGCCCCGCTTCATCGCGCGGCGAAAGGCCACGCGACGCAACAGCTGGTCGCAGATGCCCTGGGCAATGAGGGCCGCGTCGAGTTCGGGCTGCTTGATCTCTTGAATGTTGAGCGAGATCTTGTTCTTCTGGCCGGTGATCTTCTCCAGGTCCTTCTTGAGACGCTCGGCCTCGGCGCCGCGGCGACCAATGACGATGCCGGGGCGCGCGGTGTGAATGTCCACGCGGACCCGGTCCGAGCTGCGTTCGATCTCGATGCGGCTCACGGCCGCGCTCTCGAGCTGCTTGGTCAGGTAGTCGCGGATCTTCCAGTCCTCGATGACGAGGTCCTTGTAGCCGCGCTCCTTGAACCAGCGTGACTTCCAATCCGTCGTGATGCCGAGGCGGAAACCGTAGGGGTTTACTTTCTGGCCCATTAGTTCGTCTCCTCAGCGGTGTCGTCGGACACCGTCTCGTCTGCGGGGGTCTCGACCGCCGCGTCAACTACATCGTCGCTCGCCTCATCAACATCCTCGTCGGACACATCACTCTCGTTCTCGTTCTCGACGGCCTCGGTCGCAACGTCGGCCGTCTCGGTTTCGTCTGGCGTCTCTACGGACATAACGTCCGCCTCGAAAGCTTCGTTCTCGGCCTCCAGGGCGGCCTCTTCCGCGGCCGTCTCGCGCTTGTTGAGGCTCGCCTGCTGATCGGCGCGGCGGCGCGAGGAGGCAACGCGGCGGGTGCGTGAAACCGCGGCCTGGGCGGTACGCGCCGAGCGCAGTACCTCGAGGCGCTCGCCGTCCAGTCGCGAGACGATCACGGTGATGTGACAGGAGCGCTTCAAGATCTTGCCGGCCCGTCCACGCGCGCGCGGGGTGAAACGCTTCATGGTCACGCCCTCGTCGGCGAAGGCGGCCGAGACGTACAGTTCGTCGGCGTTCATGGCGTCGTTGGCCACGGCGTTGGCCACGGCCGAGGCCAAAACTTTGCCAATCACGTCGGCGGCCTCGCGCGACGTGTCGGCCAGGATCTCGCGCGCCGTGCTCACGTCCTCGTTACGGATGAGGTTGAGCACCACGCGAGCCTTGCTGGCCGACATGTGGTAGCCGCGCAACGTGGCGCGTGTGCCCGGGCGTTCGTTGGTCTTAGGACCGGTCATCAGCGCTTACCCGTCTTCTCTTGGCCGGCGTGAAAACGGAACGTGCGCGTGGGAGCGAACTCGCCCAGCTTGTGCCCGACCATCGACTCGTTACAGAACACCGGTACGTGGCGGCGCCCGTCGTGCACGGCGAAGGTGTGCCCGACCATGTCGGGGATGACCGTCGAACGACGGCTCCACGTCTTGATGACCTTCTTCTCGTTGGCCGCGTTCATCGCGTCCACCTTCTTGAGCAAGTGGGCATCGATGAAGGGACCCTTTTTTAAGCTGCGTGACATTGTCTACCTACCTCCGCGCGCCGCGTCCACGGCGACGACGAATAATGAGCGCGTCCGACTGCTTTGGCAGACGCGTACGACCTTCGGGCTGACCCCACGGCGAGACCGGGTGACGGCCACCGGAAGTCTTGCCCTCACCACCACCGAGCGGGTGGTCGACGGGATTCATGGCGACACCACGGGTCTGGGGGCGGATGCCCTTCCAGCGACTGCGCCCGGCCTTGCCGACCTTGATGAGTTCGTGTTCGGAGTTGCCGACGATGCCGAGCGTGGCGCGACAGTCAATGGGCACGCGACGCATTTCGGTCGAGGGCAGGCGCAGCGTGGCGTAGCCACCGTCCTTGGCGACCAACTGGACGCTCATGCCGGCGCTGCGGGCCATCTTGCCGCCACCGCCGGGGCGCAGTTCCACGTTGTGCACGGTCGAACCGGTAGGGATGAACCGCATCGGCAACGCGTTGCCGCTGCGGATGTCGGCCTTAGGGCCGGACTCGATCACGTCGCCGACCTTGAGACCATTGGGCGCCAAGATGTAGCGCTTCTCGCCGTCGACGTAATGCAGCAGGGCAATGCGACAGGTGCGGTTGGGGTCGTACTCAATAGCGGCCACCTTGGCCGGCACGGCGTCCTTGTTGCGCTTGAAGTCAATGATGCGGTACTGCTGCTTGTGGCCGCCGCCGCGGTGGCGAGAGGTCTTGCGTCCGTAATTGTTGCGTCCGCCCGTCTTGGGCTTGGGCGCCAACAGCGACTTCTCGGGCGTGGCCTTGGTGACGTCGGCGAAGTCCGACACCGTCTGGAAGCGGCGACCGGGGCTGGTGGGTTTGCGATGACGCAGTGCCATACCTATTCCTTAATTCTCGAAGAGGTTGATCGAGTCGCCCTCTTTGAGGGTGACGATGGCCCGCTTCGTGCCGGGGCGCGTGCCCGTGACACCGGTACGACGGTTGCGCGTCGACTTACCCTTGCGGTTGAGAGTGTTGACGTTGACGACCTTCACGTTGAAGGCCTGCTCGACGGCGTTGCGTATGTCGACCTTGGTGGCCTGGGGGTGAACGACGAAGACGTAGGTGTGATTGTCCATCAGCCCGTAGGTCTTCTCCGAGACCACGGGACGGATCAGAATCCTCATGGCGTCGCGCATCAGCCGTTCTCCTTTGCGAGCGGCAGGGTGGCGTCAGTGAAGAGGATCCAGTCCGCGTCCAAGACGTCGTAGGCGTTGATCTCGCCGGCGTCAATGGTCTTCACGTAGGTCAAGTTGTCAAACGAACGTATGGCGATCTGGTCATCGCGCGTCAAGACAACGAGGACCTTGCCCTCCAAGCCCAACGTGGCGAGCGTCGTGACGGCCGTCTTGGTCTTGGGTTCCGTCCAGCCCTCGAAGCTGTCGATGACGGCAATGCGCTCCAGGCTGGCCCGGTCCGACAGGGCCGAGTACAGGGCCAGTCGAATCATCTTCTTGGGCGTCTTCTGGTCGTACTTGCGCGGCTTGGGTCCCAGGGCAATGCCACCACCGGGGTAGTGCGGGGCGCGGATGGTGCCCTGGCGCGCTCCGCCGGTGCCCTTCTGGTTGAAGGGCTTCCTGCCGCCACCGCGAACCTCTTTGCGGGTCTTGGTGGACTGGGTGCCGGAGCGCTTCGCCGCCAGTTGGGCTTTGATGACCTGGTGCAGCACCGACATATTGGGCTCGATGCCAAAGATGGTGGGCTCCAGTTCGACCGTGCCCAGCGACGTGCCGTCGAGGCTCGTGCGCGTGAGCGATCGCTTCACCGGCTCGGGTCGGTCCTTCTTGACTGGTCCACGCAGCGTAAAGACCTCGCTCATCGCTGGCCTCCGGCCTTCATTGGGTTCTTCACCGACGTGCGCAGCACCACGACCCCGCCGCGAGGACCGGGTACGGCGCCCTTTACGAGCACGAGGTGGCGCTCGACGTCCACGCCGATCACTTCGAGGTTGGTCGTTGTCACCTGGCCGCCGCCGACGCGACCGGCCATCTTGGTGCCCTTAAAGACGCGGCCCGGCGTGGCGCACGCGCCGATCGAACCGGGGGCGCGGTGGTGCTTGTGGTTACCGTGTGCGGCGCCCTGGCCGGAGAAGTTGTGGCGCTTCATTGATCCGGTGAAGCCCTTGCCCTTGGAGACCGCGGTGGCGTCGATCATCTCGCCCTTTTCCAACACATCGGCCAAGATCTCCTGGCCGACCACGTAGCCGGACACGTCATCGAGACGAAGCTCGACCAGTTTCTTGCCCGGGCTGACGCCAGCCTTCTCGAAGTGACCTAGCTCGGGCTTGGACAGCGTCGACGTACGACGGGTGCCCCACGTAACCTGCACGGCGCTGTAGCCCTCTTTCTCGGGGGTCTTCACCTGGACGACGCGCGCTGGACTGACACGGACCACCGTGACTGGAATGGCCCGGTTCTGGTCGTCCCAGACCTGGGTCATGCCCACCTTCTCGCCGACGATCGCTTTGGCCGCCACGTGCTTTCCTCTTTCTTTTCCCGGGCGTCGGATGTCCGACACACAGACGCTCCGCCGGGTAACAAAACCCGAACGGAGCGCTCGTCTTGTTTGGTTCAGCGTTCCTTTTCAAGGCAACTGAACACATCTGTTGTTCGCCAATTCCGACGATTTGGCGGCCCCGACACGAATGAAGGGGCTACATAGCGTACACCTTTTGGCCCCGTCGGCGCAAAGTCGCCGCAGAGCCAGGCGTTAGTTCTGACGGATCTTGATCTCGATGTCGACACCGGCCGGCAGGTCGAGGCGCTGGAGCGAATCGACCGTCTTGGCGGTGTGGTCCACGATGTCCAAAAGGCGCTTGTGCACGCGCATTTCGAAGTGCTCGCGGCTGTCCTTGTGCTTGTGGGGTCCGCGCACGACCGTGTATCGGTGCTTTTCGGTCGGCAGCGGCACCGGGCCCTGCACCCGAGCGTTGGTGCGCTCGACCGTTTGGACGATCTTGGCGGTGGACTGGTCCAGGATGCCGTGGTCGAAGGCCTTCAACCGGATTCGGATCATTTGACGGTTGTCGGCCATGACCAGCTACTTCAGGATCTTTACGACGCGCCCGGAACCCACGGTGCGGCCACCTTCGCGGATGGAGAAGGTGAGACCCTCTTCCATGGCGATGGGCTTGCCCAGGGTGACGGTCATCTCGGTGTTGTCACCGGGCATGACCATCTCGGTGCCACTGGGCAACTCAATGGTCCCGGTGACATCGGTCGTGCGGAAGTAGAACTGCGGACGGTAGTTGGCGAAGAAGGGCTTGTGGCGGCCTCCCTCTTCCTTGGTCAGGACGTATACCTGGGCCTCGAAGACCGTGTGCGGCGTGATCGAACCGGGCTTGCACAGCACCTGGCCGCGCTCGACGTCTTCCTTCTTGGTGCCGCGAAGTAGCGCGCCGAGGTTGTCCCCGGCCCGACCCTCGTCGAGCAACTTGCGGAACATCTCGATGCCGGTGACAGTGGTCTTGGTGGTGGGACGCAGTCCCACGATCTCAACTTCGTCGCCGATCTTTACGACGCCCTGCTCGACCTTGCCGGTGACGACCGTGCCACGCCCGGTGATCGACATGACGTCCTCGATCGACATGAGGAAGGGCTTCTCGGTCGAGCGCACGGGCTCGGGAATGTAGGAATCCACGGCGTCCATGAGCTCAATGATCTTGTCGCCCCACTCGACGTCACCCTCCAGGGCCTTCAGGGCCGACACGCGTACGATGGGCACGTCATCGCCGGGGAAGTCGTAGCTGGTGAGCAGTTCGCGTACTTCCATCTCGACGAGCTCTAGGAGCTCCTCGTCATCGACGATGTCGGCCTTGTTGAGGGCCACCACGATGTAGGGCACGCCCACCTGGCGGGCGAGCAGCACGTGCTCGCGGGTCTGGGGCATGGGACCGTCGGAGGCCGAGACCACGAGGATCGCGCCGTCGATCTGAGCGGCGCCGGTGATCATGTTCTTGACGTAGTCGGCGTGGCCGGGCATGTCGACGTGGGCGTAGTGACGGTTCTTCGTCTCGTACTCCACGTGGGCGATCGAAATGGTAATGCCGCGCTGGCGCTCTTCGGGGGCCTTGTCAATCTGGTCGAAGGGGGTGAAGGCACTGCCCCCGACGCGCTCGGAGAGGACCTTGGTGATGGCGGCGGTCAGCGTGGTCTTGCCGTGGTCAATGTGACCCATTGTTCCTATGTTTACGTGCGGCTTAGTGCGCTCGAACTTCTTCTTTGCCATTGTCGGGGGCTGACTTTCTATCTAGTGACCGGCCCACTGTGGACCCGTCGGGGTTAATTTGGTCCTCCCCGACGACGGTTTGGACCTTGTTGTTGCTGGTTACCCAGCCTTGCTACGCGCCGGTGGCCTTGGCGACAATCTCCTTCGCGATCGCCTCGGGCACTTCTGCGTACATTTTAAATTCCATGGTGTACGTCGCGCGCCCTTGGGTGCGAGAACGCAGGTCAGTAGCGTAGCCGAACATGTCGGCCAGCGGCACAAGTGCCCTAATCGCCTGGCTATTGCCTACCTGTTCCATGCCCTCGACGCGGCCGCGGCGCGCCGACAGGTCACCGATCACGTCACCCATGTAGTCCTCGGGCGTCACCACTTCAACGGCCATGATGGGCTCGAGCAGGACGGGACTGGCCAGGCGGGCGGCCTTCTTCACCGCGATGGAGCCGGCGATCTTGAACGCCATCTCCGAGGAGTCGACGTCGTGGTAACTACCGTAAGTCAGGCGCACGCGCACGTCCACGACCGGGTAGCCGGCCAGCACGCCCGAGGTCAACGCCTCAGTGATGCCCTGGTTGACCGGCTGGATGTACTCCTTGGGGATGACCCCACCCGTGATCTCGTCGACGAACTCGTAGCCGCCGCCGGGACCCGTGGGCTCCAGCGTGATGACCACGTGGCCGTACTGGCCCTTACCGCCGGTCTGGCGCACGTACTTCTCTTCGACCTTTACGACCTTTTTGCGAATCGTCTCGCGGTAGGCCACCTGGGGCTTGCCGACGTTGGCGTCGACGGAGAATTCGCGCATCATGCGGTCGACCAGCACCTCTAAGTGCAGTTCGCCCATGCCCGAGATGACGGTCTGGCCGGTCTCTTCGTCGGTGCGCACGCGAAAGGTCGGGTCCTCTTCGGAGAGCGCGTACAGGGCCTTACCCAGTTTCTCCTGGTCGGCTTTGGTCTTGGGCTCCACCGCGACGTGGATGACCGGCTCAGAAAAGGTCAGGGTCTCGAGTTGAATGGGCGCGTCGACCGCGCTCAGCGTGTCACCAGTAGTGACCTGCTTGAGGCCGACCGCGGCGATGATGTCGCCCGTGCGGATGGTGTCTAAGTCCTCGCGGTTGTTCGCGTGCATCAGCAAAAGCCGTCCCAAACGCTCTTTTCTCGAGCCCTTGGTGGTATTGATCACGGTGTCGCCCTTTTCCAGGGTCCCCGAGTAGACGCGCAAGTAGATCAACTTGCCCACGAAGGGGTCAGTCATGATCTTGAAGGCCAACGCGGAGAACGGCTCGTCGTCGCTGGGCTTGCGTTCGAGGACATCTTCCTTGCCCGGCTTGGTGCCCTGGGTCGGGGGCAGGTCGGCCGGCGAGGGCAGAAAGTTAATGACGGCGTCGAGCATGGGCTGGACACCCTTGTTCTTGAAGGCCGAGCCGTTGAGGATCGGCACGCAGTGGTTCTCGAGCGTGCCCACGCGCAGAGCGCGGCGGATGTCGGCGGGCGAGATGGCCTCGTCGCCCAGCACCTTTTCCATCAGGTCGTCGTCGAAGCGGGTGAGCACGTCGAGCAGCTTGGCGTGGTACTCCTGAGCCTGAGCCTGGTACTGCTCGGGGATCTCGATGACTTCGAGGACTTCGCCGTGGTCGTCGTGGTGGATGGTGGCGGTCATCTCGCACAGGTCGATGATGCCCAGGTAGCCGCCCTCGGCGCCGATGGGCAACTGGATGACGGCCGGTAAGCAGTCGAGGCGGTCTTCGATCATGTCGACGCACCGGAAGAAGTCGGCCCCGATGCGGTCCATCTTGTTGACGAAGCAGATGCGCGGCACGTGGTACTTGTTGGCCTGGCGCCAGACGGTCTCGGTCTGGGGCTCCACGCCCGCGACGGCGTCGAAGACAGCGACGGCGCCGTCGAGCACGCGCAGCGAACGCTCTACCTCTGCCGTGAAGTCAACGTGACCCGGGGTGTCGATGATGTTGATGCGGTTGCCGTTCCAATAACAGGTCGTCGCGGCCGACGTGATGGTGATGCCGCGCTCCTGCTCCTGGACCATCCAGTCCATCGTGGCGGCACCTTCGTGCACTTCACCGATCTTGTAGTTCTTGCCGGTGTAGAACAGGATGCGTTCGGTCGTGGTGGTCTTGCCGGCGTCGATGTGGGCCATGATGCCGATGTTGCGGACTTTTTCCAGGGGGATTTCACGGGCGGTCATTTCGATAACTCTCTTTTATTACCAGCGGTAGTGCGCGAAGGCCTTGTTGGACTCGGCCATCTTGGCCATGTCCTCGCGGCGCTTGACCGCGGCGCCCACGCCGTTGCTGGCGTCGATGATCTCGTTGGCCAGGCGCTCGGCCATCGTCTTTTCCCGACGCTTCTTGGCGAAATCGGTGAGCCATCGGATGGCCAGGGTGGTCGAGCGACGGGGCCGCACTTCCATCGGGACCTGGTAGGTTGTGCCGCCCACGCGGCGGCTCTTCACTTCGAGTTCGGGCCGCACGTTCTCCAACGCGCGCTTCAGCGCGGCGACGGGGTCGGCGCCGGTCTTCTGCTCGACCAGTTCGAGGGCGGTGTAGACAATGCGCTCGGCAATCGTGCGCTTGCCGCGCTCTAGGACCTTGTTGGTCACCTGGGTCACCAGGACCGACTTGTAAATGGGGTCGGGCACCAGTTCGCGGCGCTCCGCGGGGCCCTTACGAGGCATTAGCTCTCCTTCTTGGCGCCGTAGCGACTACGGGCCTGCTTGCGGTCGCGCACACCGGAGGTATCGAGGGCACCGCGAATAATCTTGTAACGAACACCGGGCAAGTCCTTGACGCGCCCACCTCGCACCAGCACGATGGAGTGCTCTTGGAGGTTGTGGCCGACGCCGGGGATGTAGGCCGTGATCTCCACGCCCGAGGTGAGGCGCACGCGCGCGACCTTGCGCAGCGCCGAGTTCGGCTTCTTGGGCGTAACCGTGTGCACGCGGGTGCACACACCACGACGCTGCGGGGCCCCTTTCAGGGCCGGCGTCTTGGTCTTGGATACTTTGTCCTGCCGGCCCTTTCGGACCAACTGTGCGATTGTGGGCACGCGGAACCTCTCTGGTTGTACAACGTTCTGGGAGCGTGCCGATTGGTACCGGCACGCGGACTTTCCATTCTACGACAAATCACCCCGTATCGGCAAGCCCGCCGACGGCCCGAGGGCCGTCGGCACGCGCTCGTCGTTAGATCGCTTGGTTGCCGATCTCGTCTTCGGGGTTGGCGACGTCGTTTTCCGGCAACGCCGACTCGTCGTAGGTCGCCGTACCGATGTTCTGGAAGGCCGACAGGTCCGCGGAGAAGGTGTCTTCACCGGCAATCTCGCCCAACAAACTCGCTAGGTCCAGGTCGTCGTCCGAGACCTGCGCCCAGGCGGGCAGCAGTTCAGCGTCGGGCATGTCGAGGCGCAGTTCCTTCTTGTTGTAGTACTCAAGACCGGATCCGGCCGGGATCAACTTGCCAATGATGATGTTTTCCTTCAGCCCCACCAGGTGGTCGCGCTTGCCCTCGATGGCCGCTTCGGTGAGCACCCGGGTGGTCTCCTGGAAGGAGGCCGCCGAGAGCCACGAGTCGGTCGCCAGCGACGCCTTGGTGATGCCCATCAACTGGGCACGGCCGTCGGCCGCCTCCTTGCCACTGGCTTCCAGACGGTCGTTGGTGTCGTTAAAGAGCTTGACGTCGACCATCGCCCCGGGCAACCACGGCGAATCGCCGTCGTCGACGATCTGAACCCGGCGCGTCATCTGACGAACGATGAGCTCGATGTGCTTGTCGTGAATCGACACGCCCTGGTCGCGGTAGACGTTCTGAACCTCTTCGGTGAGGTACTGCTGGGTCTCGCGGGTGCCGCGGAACTTCATCATGAGCTTGGGGTCGAGCGGTCCGTCGTGCAGCGGCGTACCGACCTCGACTTCCTGGCCGTCCTCGACGTGCAAGTGGCGCGCGATCGAGATCGACTCCTCCTGGATTTCGCCGTCGTTGCCAATGACCGTGACCTTGCGCTCGCGGCCGATCAGCTCGACGCGCACGACCCCGGAGAACTCGGCCACCTTGGCGGCTCCCTTGGGGGTGCGGGCCTCGAACAGCTCCACCACGCGCGGCAGGCCGTGGGTGATGTCGCTCTCGGTCACGCCGCCGGAGTGGAAGGTGCGCATGGTCAGCTGGGTACCGGGCTCGCCAATGGACTGAGCGGCAATGACACCGACGGCCTCACCGAGCTCCACCAACTGGTGGGTCGCCAGAGAGAGTCCGTAACAAGCCGCGCAGACGCCCTGGACCGCGTCACAGGTGAGTGTCGTGCGAACGCGAACGCGAGTGACGACCGGGTCATCGCGCAGGCGGTCGACGTCGTCGGCCATCAGCATCGTGCCGGCCTCCACCACCGAACCGTCCGCCAGCGTGACCGGCTCGGAGACAACCCGTCCCCACAGCTTGGTTTCCAGGTGCGCGCGCTGGCCGCGGGTGTCCGCGGCGACGTGCTCGATCCACAGTCCACGCGTCGTGGCGCAGTCGAACTCCTTGACGATCAGCTCCTGGGCCACGTCGACCAGTCGGCGGGTCAGGTACCCGGAGTCGGCGGTACGCAGCGCGGTGTCACCGAGCCCCTTGCGGGTGCCGTGGGTCGAGATAAAGTATTCGAGCACCGACAGGCCCTCACGGAAGGAGGACTTGATCGGACGCGGGATCATCTCACCACGCGGGTTGGACACGAGGCCCTTCATGGCGGCGATCTGGCGAATCTGCTGGCTGTTGCCACGCGCGCCGGAATCGACCATCATGCGGATCGGGTTGTCGAATTTGGCGTTCATCGCGCGGTCGGTGGCGTCACCCACCTCCTTGTTCGCGTTGGTCCAAATCTCGATCTCCTGCTGGCGACGCTCGTCGTCGACGATCACGCCTCGGCGGTAGTTCGTCTCGACCTTGGCGGCTTGCTCCTCGTACTTGTTGAGGATGGCGGCCTTCTCCGACGTCGTGACAACGTCGTCGATCGAGATCGTGAGACCGGATTTGGTGGCGTAACGAAAGCCCAACGACTTGATGGCGTCGAGCGACTCGGCGACCTCTTGGCGGCCGAAGCTACCCGAGATCTCCTCGACGATGACGCCGATGGGCATGGCGTTCTTGCCGATTAACTCGTTCACGTAACGGAACCCGAAGGGCAGCGCCTCGTTGAAGAAGACGCGACCGGGCGTAGTAATCAGCGAACGGCTCGCGCCCTTTACTTCCACGCCGGCGCCCTCGAGACGGGTGTCCAGCGAGGAGCCCTCGCTGGGACGGATCTCGATGGGCGTGCGAAGACCGATCATCTTGTCGCCCAGGGCGTTCTCCACCTCGTAGACGTGGCGGAAGACGCGGGGGTTCTCGATCTTCTCGTCGGCCGGCAGGGTCAGGTAGTAGGCACCAAAGACCATGTCCTGGGCCGGCTCGGTGATGGGACGACCCGTGGCGGGCGTGAAGATGTTGTTGGTCGAGAGCATCAGGATCCGGGCCTCGGCCTGCGCTTCAGCCGACAGCGGGACGTGCACGGCCATCTGGTCACCGTCGAAGTCCGCGTTGAAGGCCTTGCAGACGAGGGGGTGGATTTGAATGGCCTTGCCGTCGACCAGCACCGGCTCGAAGGCCTGGATGCCGAGACGGTGCAACGTCGGGGCACGGTTGAGCAGCACGGGGTGCTCGCGAATCACTTCTTCGAGCACGTCCCACACGACGGTCTTGCGACGCTCGACCATGCGCTTGGCGCTCTTGATGTTCTGGGCCATCTGGGTCTCGATGAGACGCTTCATGACGAAGGGCTTGAAGAGTTCCAGGGCCATCATCTTGGGCAGACCGCACTGGTGCAGCTTGAGCTGGGGTCCCACCACGATGACCGATCGTCCGGAATAGTCCACGCGCTTGCCGAGCAGGTTCTGACGGAACCGGCCCTGCTTGCCCTTGAGCATGTCCGAGAGACTCTTGAGCGGACGGCCGCTCTGGCCGGCCACCGGTCGGCCACGGCGTCCGTTGTCGAACAGGGCGTCCACGGCCTCTTGGAGCATGCGCTTCTCGTTGTTGACAATGATGTCGGGCGCGCCCAAGTCGAGCAGACGCTTCAGGCGGTTGTTGCGGTTGATGACGCGGCGATAGAGGTCGTTAAGGTCGCTGGTCGCGAAGCGGCCACCGTCCAACTGCACCATGGGGCGCAGGTCCGGTGGAATGACGGGGATGGCCTCGAGGATCATCGCGCGCGGGTCGTTCAAACGACGACCCTGATCGTCACGGCGGTTAAACGACTGGACGATCGAGAGGCGCTTGAGGAACTTGGCGTGACGCTGCGCGCTGAGCGGCTTACGGCCGTCCTTCGCGTCGATCATCTCGCGCATCACGCGCTCTTCCTCGTCGAGGTCCATGCGGTCGATCAGGCGCAGGATCGCGTTGGCGCCCATGCCGCCCTCGAAGTACTCGCCGTAGCGAAAGTCCATCTCGCGGTACAGCACTTCGTCTTCGATGATCTGACGCGAGTGCAACGCCTCGAAGGTCGTGAAGGCCTGCTTGGCCAGTTCACGCTCCTCGGCGAAACGTGAACGCACGCCGTCGAGTTCCTTCTCGGTGCCGCGCTGCAGGGCCCGCAATTCGGACTCCTTGGCGCCGTCGGACTCGAGCTTCTCGGCCCGGACCTCGATCTCCTTGAGCTTGTTATCGAGGGCCTTGACTTCACGTTCAGCGATCTCGACGATCTCTTCGGCCAGACCCTTGCGCAGATCGCCCAGGTCGGCGTGACGCCGGTCCACGTCCACGAACGTGACCATGTGCGCGGCGAAGTAGATGACCTTCTCCAACTGCTTGGCCTTGAGTTCTTCCTTGGGCAGCGTGCCCATCAAAAGGTAGGCCAGCCACGAACGCGTGCCGCGCAGGTACCAAATGTGCACCACCGGAGCGGCTAGGGCAATGTGGCCCATGCGGTCACGGCGTACCTTGTCGCTGGTCACTTCGACGCCGCAACGCTCGCAAACAATGCCCTTAAAGCGCACTCGCTTGTACTTGCCGCAGGCGCACTCCCACGCCTTCTGGGGTCCGAAGATCTTCTCGCAGAAGAGGCCGTCCTTCTCCGGGCGCAGGGTGCGGTAGTTGATGGTCTCGGGCTTCTTCACTTCACCCGAGGACCAACTGCGAATATTCTGCGCCGTGGCGAGGCCAATGCTCAGTTCGTCGAACTGGTTTACGTCTAGCGGGCTCATGACAACTTCCTTTCGGCGGCGCGACGGGCATCTTCTTCGTCACTGCCGCGCTCGGGTCGACTGATGTCGATGCCCAGTTCGCGCGTGACCGAGAAGAAGTCCTCTTCGGTGTCGGCAAGATCAACGTGCTGCTTGTTCTTGTCGCGCACTTCCACGTTCAAACAGAGTGACTGCATTTCCTTGATCAGCACCTTGAACGACTCGGGGATGCCCGGCTCGGGCAGGTTCTGACCCTTGACAATTGCTTCGTAGGCGCGCTCGCGGCCCTTCATGTCGTCGGACTTGACCGTCAACAGTTCCTGCAGGGCGTAGGCGGCGCCGTAGGCCTCGAGGGCCCAGACTTCCATCTCACCGAAACGCTGGCCACCGAACTGCGCCTTGCCGCCGAGCGGCTGGGCGGTGATCATGGAGTACGGGCCGGTCGAGCGGGCGTGGATCTTGTCGTCGACCATGTGGGCCAGCTTCAAGATGTAGGCGTAGCCCACCGAGATCGGGTTATCGTAGAGCTCACCGGTGCGACCGTTGTACAACGAGACCTTGCCATCGTTGTCGCCGGCCAACAACCTCATGCCGTTGGCCCCGTCGACGTTGAGCGTCGCGAAGGTGTGCTGGATGGTGGGCTTGTCCTTGGCGCGCTCGGTCTCGTCCCAGTGCGCTCCGTCGAACGAGGGTGTGGCGACGTAGACCGCAGGCTCGGTACGCGGACGGGTCTTACGGTAGGGGCGGTTGGCGGGGTCGCGCTGGTCGGAGTGGCCCGAGGTGCCCACGGCGGGATTGACCTCGATGCCCTCCCAGCCGTAACGCGCGGCGTAGCCCAAGTGGCTCTCGAGCACCTGTCCGACGTTCATTCGACTCGGTACACCGAGCGGGCTCAGGATGATGTCGACCGGCGTGCCGTCGGCCATGAAGGGCATGTCCTCTTCGGGCAGGATCTTGGAGATGACGCCCTTGTTGCCGTGACGTCCGGCCAACTTGTCGCCCTCGGAGATCTTGCGCTTTTGGGCCACGTAGACCTTGACCAACTGGTTGACGCCGGGCTGCATTTCGTGGTCCTCGTCGCGGCTGTAGACCTTGACGTCGATGACCTTGCCCGACTCGCCGTGGGGAACCTTGAGCGAGGTGTCGCGCACTTCGCGCGCCTTCTCACCGAAGATCGCGCGCAGTAGGCGCTCTTCGGGCGACTGCTCCGTCTCACCCTTGGGGGTGACTTTGCCCACCAAAATGTCACCGGGCTCTACCTCGGCGCCGATGCGCACGATGCCACGGTCGTCGAGGTCAGCCAGGATGTCGTCGGGCAGGTTCGGGATGTCGCGGGTGATCTCCTCGGCACCCAGCTTGGTGTCACGCGCGTCAATCTCGTATTCCTTCACGTGGATCGAGGTGAGCACGTCGTCGCGCACCAGACGCTCATTCAAGATAATGGCGTCTTCGTAGTTGTATCCCTCCCACGGCATGTAGGCGACGAGCAGGTTCTTGCCCAGCGCCAATTCACCGTTGTAGGTGCTCGTGCCGTCGGCCAGCAAGTCGCCCTCGGCGACGGTCTCGCCACCAAAGACGAGGGGCTTCTGGTTAATTGAGGTGTCCTGGTTGGAACGACGGAACTTGTTGAGGTTGTACTGCTTCTTGCCCAGGGTCTTGCCGTATCGGTCGGTGACGTCCTTTTCGTACTCGACGACAATGCGGTCGCCCGAGACCGAGCGCACGACGCCGTCGCCCTCGGCGATCAAGACGTCGCCCGAGTCCAGTGCGGCGCGAGCCTCCATGCCGGTGCCCACGAAGGGCGCTTCGGGCATGATGAGCGGCACGGCCTGCTTTTGCATGTTGGCGCCCATCAACGCGCGCTGCGCGTCGTCGTGTTCCACGAAGGGAATGAGCGAGGTGGCGACCGAGATGACCTGTTTGGTCGACACGTCCATCAGCTCGACCTCGTCGGGCTTGACGAAGTCGATCTCGGACGTGGTGGACGAGGACTTGTTCGACGCCCCGACGCGCAGGCCGGTGCCGATCGGGCCACGACGCACGAGCACGCGGTCGGCCTTGATGACGCCCCGGTCGTCGACTTCGGTGTTGGCCTGGGCAATTACGTAACGCTCTTCTTCGTCGGCCGTGAAGTACTTGATCTCGCCGGTCACCTTGCCGTTGGTCACCACACGGTAGGGCGTCTCGATGAAGCCGTAGCCGTTGATGCGCGCGTAGTTGGCCAGGTAGCCAATCAGACCCACGTTGGGGCCCTCGGGCGTCTCGATCGGACACATGCGTCCGTAGTGCGAGGAGTGCACGTCACGAACCTCAAGGCCGGCGCGCTCACGCGACAAGCCGCCCGGTCCCAGCGCCGACAAGCGGCGCTTGTGGGTGAGGCCCGACAGGGGGTTGTTCTGGTCCATGAACTGGCTCAACTGCGAGGTGGCGAAGAACTCCTTGATCGCCGACATGACGGGACGGATATTGATCAGCGTCTGGGGCGCGATGGCCTCGACGTCCTGGGTGTTCATACGCTCGCGCACGACGCGCTCCATGCGCGAAAGGCCGGTGCGCAGCGCGTTCTGGATCAGTTCGCCGACGCTGCGAATGCGCCGGTTGGCGAAGTGGTCCTGGTCGTCGATGTGATAGGTCGTCTCCTTGGCGGTGCGGTCGCGGGCCAGGTTGAGCAGGTAGGTGGCGGTAGCCAGCACCTCGGCCTTGCTCAGCACGTGCAAGTCGGCGTTGGGACGTTCCAGCAGGTCGCCGAACAACTCCACGTTCTTGGCCACTTCGTCGCCCAGCTTGCGGTCGAGCTTGTAGCGGCCCACGCGCGAGAGGTCGTAGCGCTTCTCGGAGAAGAAGGCGCCTTCGAAGTACTGGCGCGCCGCTTCGATGGTCTGGACTTCGCCGGGACGGGCGCGCCGGTAGATCTCGAGCCAGGCCGTCTCTTGGCTGGCCCGCACGAAGTTCTCCGGTGTGTCTTCGATGTTGTACTTGTCCATGTGCTTGGCGATCTCGAGGTGCGCCTTCTTCCAGTCCGCGTGGAACTGGTCCTCCAAGAAGTCGAAGTGGGCGATGAACTTCTCGAAGAAGGCCTCGTCCATGGCCACGTCGAGCGCGCGCAGCAGCGTGAAGATCGAGACGCGGCGCTTGCGCGCGATGCGCGCGCCGGCGTTGGCGGCCTTGTTCTTCTTTTCTTCGAGGTCGACCTGGAGCCACTCACCGCGGCTCGGGTGGATGGTGCCCTCGAAGGCGACCTTCTCGTCCTTGCCGGGCTGGAACAGCACGCCGGGCGAACGAACGAGTTGGGAGACCACGACGCGCTCGGTGCCGTTGATGATGAACGTGCCCTGCTCGGTCATGATCGGAAAGTCGCCCATGAAGACGGTCTGCTCTTTAATCTCGCCGGTCTCGGAGTTGAGGAAGCGCGCGCGTACGAAGACGGGCTGCGAATAGGTGGTGGCGCGCTGGCGACACTCTTCGACGGTGAACTTGGGGGGACTCTTGAGATCGATGTCGTCGGGGTCGAACTCGAGTTCGAGCGACAGGCGTCCCGTGAAGTCGGTGATCGGCGAAATGGCCTCGAAGGCCTCGCGCAGACCCTGCTTCATGAACAAATCGAAGCTATCTCGCTGGATTTCGAGGAGATTGGGCAGGGGGTGAGCTTCACCCAAAGCCGAGAAATTAAAGCGTTCTGGACTAGTAGACCGAGACGTCAACGGTCAATCCTCCGTGAGAGTGGGTGGGTGCGACAGGCATTTCGCGTGAGTACACGACAAACCGCCACCAGAAGATGACGAAGTTGGATGTACGAACACGGTCTATCTATTCTAGTTGCTTTGCGCGGCAACGTGCAAATAGCGTTCCCCACTCCTGGGAAACGCGGCCGCCTCGAACGGTTGACATCACCCTAGGGTCGTTTTGGCCCCAGGTCAAGTACAAGGGAGCGAGTACAAAGCCCCGACCGGCGTGCCGGTCGGGGCCCTGCCCCAAACCCTTGAAATTACTTGACTTCTACCGTTGCGCCGGCGGCTTCGAGCGACGCCTTGGCCTTGTCGGCGTCGGCCTTGGATACCTTTTCGAGCACGGGCTTGGGGGCGCCGTCCACGAGATCCTTGGCTTCCTTCAGACCCAGGTTGGTCAGTGCACGCACTTCCTTGATGACCTGGATCTTCTTTTCGCCGCCGCCCAACAAGATGACGTCGTAGTCGCTCTTCTCTTCTACCGCGTCTTCGGCCCCTCCGCCGGACGCGGCCGGTGCTACGGCCGCCGCGGGAGCGGCCGCCGTCACGCCGAACTTCTCTTCGAACTCCTTGAGTAGCTCGCTCAGTTCAATCACAGATAGCTCGGCGATGCCGTCAAGAATCTGTTCCTTGGTCAGGGTTGCAGCCATGGTGTTTCCTTTCTTTTCTTCGTTTCAGTACTGCGTTGATGGTGGTTATTCGACCGGTTCGCTCGCGGCGTCCACTGAGGGCGCCTCGGTGGTTTCGGCCTCGGTGTCGCCCGGTGCAGCTTCCTCCTCGCCCGCCGCCTCGGCCACGGGGGCCTCCTCGACGGGGGATTCAGCCACGGGGGATTCGGCCACGGGGGCCTCCTCGACCGCGACTTCCGCGACGGGTGTCGCGGCGTCGTCGCTCGCTGCCGGTGCAGCGTCCTCGACCCCGGCCGGAGTCTCGGCGACCGGCTCGACCTCTTCAACTGTGGGCGCGGGACCGCCCTTGGAGTCGATTAGGGCCGAGAGGCCGTAGGCGAAGTTTTGCGGCACGGCCTTTAGGAGGCTGGCCATGGTGCGCAGTGGCGAGGCCAGTAGTCCGGCAAACTGGGCGAGCAAGAAGTCGCGGCTCGGCAGGTCGGCCAGGGCCACCAGGTCCTTGAAGGTCAGGGGCTTGCCGTCGGCGACCCCGCCCTTGACAATGAGCGTCGGGGTCTCGCGGGCGAAATCGCGCAGGGCCTTGGCGACCGCCGACACGTCGCCGTCGATAAAGGTGATAGCGGTGGGACCCTGGAGGAACTCACTCAGCGACTCGACCTCACTGCCGGCGATGGCGCGCAGCACGAGGGTGTTCTTGTAGACCTTGAAATCGGCGTTGAGCGTGCGCAGCTGGCGGCGCAGGGTGGAGATCTGGGCGACGGTCATGCCGCGGTACTCGGTGACGACGGCGGTGGAGGTCGCCTTGACGCGCGACTTGACCTCTTTGACGGTCGCGGCCTTGTCGGGGCGGACTTTGCTCATGCTGACTCCTTCACCGGATGCCGCCCGGTACGGGCCTTAACATCCCAGCGAACGAATCGGACCCGCAGGTCGGACTCGAACCCCTCGTCAGGCGGGCCTCGCGGCCGCTTATGTGGTTTCCCACACCGGATGTCTTCGGCGTTCTTCTAAATCGGTGGCACCAAAAAGGTGCGCGGTACATCGTAGCGAGGCCCGACGGGCCCCGTCAAAAGCCCGTTCAGACGCTGGTCAATGCGTCGTCGACGACCTTGGTGCGCGCGGGATCGATCTTGACGCCCGGGCCCATGGTCGACGAGACCGTGATGCTCATTACGTACCGGCCCTTGGCGCTGGCGGGCTTCACGCGAATAATCTCGTCCACCACGGCCTGCACGTTGCGCGCCAGGTCCTCGAGGCTGAAGCTGACCTTGCCCACGCGAAGCTGGACGTTGCCGATCTTGTCGGCGCGGTACTCCACACGGCCGCCCTTGAACTCCGTGACGGCCTTGGCGACGTCCATGGTCACGGTGCCGGTCTTGGGGTTGGGCATCAATCCGCGCGGTCCCAGTACCCGTCCGAGCCCACCGACCTGACCCATGAGGTCTGGGGTCGCGATGGCGATGTCGAAGTCCAGGAATCCGCCGGCCACCTTGGCGACCAGGTCCTCGGCTCCCACTTCGTCGGCGCCGGCGTCACGGGCGGCCTGGGCGGCCTCGCCGGCAGCGAAGACGGCCACTCGGTTGGTCTTGCCGGTGCCGGCCGGCAGCGACAGGGTGCCGCGCACGATCTGCTCGGCCTTGCGCGGGTCGATGCCCAGGCGGATGGCCAGCTCGACCGTCTCGTCGAACTTGGCGCTCGCCAATCCCTTGACCTTCGCCAGCGCTTCAGGGATGGTGAGCAGTTCTTCGCGGTCGACCTGGGCCAACGCATTTACGTACTTCTTGCCGTGTTTCACTGTACTCTCCTAGCCCGCCACCGAGATGCCCATGGAGCGGGCGGTGCCCGCTACCTGCAGCTTGGCCATCTCGAGGTCGTCGGTGTTGAGGTCCTTAAGTTTGGTCTTGGCGATCTCCGCAACCTGGTCCATGGTGACGGTGGCGACCGTCTCACGTCCGGCCAGGTGCGCGCCCTTGGTGACGCCGGCCGCCTGGCGCAGCAGCACCGGCGTCGGCGGGGTCTTGAGCACGAAGGTGAAGGTTCGGTCCTCGTAGATCGAGATGTCCACGGGTATGACGGTGCCGCGCATCGACTCGGTCGCGGCGTTGTACTGCTTGCAGAACTCCATCGTCTGGATGCCGTGGGGCCCCAGCGCGGTGCCCACCGGCGGCGCCGGCGTCGCTCCGCCCGCCTCCAGTTGAATCTTTACGACGGCAACAACCTTTTTAGCCATGGTCTTCTCCTAACACCAGTTCTCTAGAGCTTCGTAATCTGCGTGAAGTCAAGCTCCACGGGGGTCTCTCGTCCGAAGATGTCCACCAGCACCTTGACCTTGAGCTGGTCTTCGTTGATCTCGGCGACGTGGCCGGAGAACGTGGCGAAGGGGCCAGTCTTGATCTGCACGGTGTCGTTGACCTCGAACTCGTGGGTCGGCAGGCGCCGCTTGGCGGCCGGCTGCTCGACGCCCTCGACGATGGGGCGAATAATATTGTCGACCTCGCGACGCGTGAGGGCCGTCGGTCGGGTCTTCTCGGCGCCGACGAATCCGGTCACGCCGGGCGTCGAGCCAATCACGTAGAAGATCTCGGGGTCGGGCTCGCAGCGGATCAACAGGTAGCTGGGGAACATGCGCTTAGAGACCGTGACCTTCTTACCCGACTTGAACTCGGTGACGTCCTCTTCGGGCAGGTAGATCTCGTAGATGCTCTCGGTCAGTTCGCGGCTCTTGATGATGTTGTTGAGCGCTCCGATGACCTTTTGTTCGTGACCGGCGAAGGTGTGCACGATGTACCAGCGCCCGGGCCGGTCAAAGGCGCTCTCGACGATCGGCTCTTCGTCGAGGCCGTCCTCGAGAATCGTGACGTCGAGAATCTCTTCGTCGCTCATTTCGTGCTCGGTGTCAGAGGTTTCGATGTCGCTCATGGCTGCCTTACTTGGTGAACAGGAACGTGACGAACTTCGAGAATCCGAAGCCGAGGCCGAAGATCAGCGCGGTCATGAAGATGAGGACAAAGAGCACGATGGTGGTGTAGTTGATGAGTTCGGGACGCGAGGGCCACGCGACCTGGCGCATCTCTTCGCGCACTTCGCGCACGAACTGGGCGGGCCGGGCACGCTGGCTGCGCCGGCGCTGCACGTCCTGGGGCGTGGCACGCCGCGACGAGGCGGCGCCGTCGGCGCCCACCTGTCCCTGTCGCTGCATCATGCGCTTCTGTTCGCGGTTCATCTCACGTCTCTCACTAAATCAGTCACTTCGCGTTACTCAAACTCCGTGCAGGGCAGGAGGGACTCGAACCCCCAACCCCCGGTTTTGGAGACCGGTGCTCTACCAATTGAGCCACTGCCCTTCGTGCCGCCACCAAAACCCGGTGAGTGGCCGTAGGGAAGGTAAATGTTACCACCCCACCCGGACAGGTCCCTCAGCGAGTCTCCTTATGCAGGGTGTGCTTGCGCTCCCACTGGCAGTACTTGGACATCTCGATGCGCTCGCGATCGTTGACCTTGTTCTTCTTGGTGATGTAGTTGCGCCGCTTGCACTCCTCACAGGCCAAGGTGACCTGCACGCGCTTCTCGTTCTTTGCCATCGTTTCTCCTTTTCAACTGCGTTCACTGCGTGGGCCCGCCTGGCCTGGTAGCGGCGGCGGGACTCGAACCCGCGACAACACGATTATGAGCCGTGTGCTCTGACCACCTGAGCTACGCCGCCTGGCGAGCCCTCT